>Ga0302320_10000104_pt1 | contig 170359 bp, 122 predicted proteins | sample Bog_T0_3_FD_202130 | JGI IMG/M metagenome (GOLD analysis project Ga0302320, IMG submission 202130) | Peat permafrost microbial communities from Stordalen Mire near Abisko, Sweden - Bog_T0_3 | ecosystem: Environmental > Terrestrial > Soil > Wetlands > Peat | place: Sweden: Abisko, Stordalen... | reverse complement strand
TCGTGCTCGACTTCAACCAACCGCACCTGAAGGCCTCCCAGCATATCCCGGCCTCGATCATCACGCGCGTCACGCCGGAGGACGTGCTGGCGACCTTCCGCAACGGCCGCGCGGTCTTCGAGTCGGAGCGGCTGGACGCGCTGTCGCTCTGACGGCCCCGAAATTGGAAAGATGCCCAGCGGAACCCATCACCTACTAGACCGGTCCCGGTCCTGCAATCGCTGGAGCCGGGACTACGCGCCCGTGCTCACGATCGACCCGGGCGACACGGTCTCCCTCTCCATGAAGGATTCCAGCGACGGGCAGGTCCACCCTGGCATGTCCCTGCCGGAATTTGCCTCGATCGACAGGTCCCGCGTGCACGCGCTCACCGGCCCGGTGGCGATCCGCGGTGCCGAGCCCGGCGACGCGCTTGAGATCGAGATCCACGAGTTCAAGCATGAGGGATGGGCCTGGACCAGCATCATGCCGGGCCTTGGCGCCCTGGGGGATGAGTTCACCGAGCCCTACCTGCACATCTGGGAGCTCAAGGGCGGGTCAACGCGCAGCATTCCGGGCGTCACGCTCGACCTCCATCCGTTTTGCGGGATCATCGGCGTCCAGAGAGCGGAGCACGGGGAATTCCGGACGCGCCCCCCTGGGGCCTTCGGGGGCAACATGGATGTGAGGCACCTGGGTGCCGGCTGCCGCCTCACGCTGCCGGTCTTCACGCCGGGCGCAGGCCTCTGTGCCGGCGACGCGCATGCGGCCCAGGGCGACGGCGAGGTGTCGATAAACGGCATGGAGGCCCCGATGACGGTCACCCTGCGGGTTCACCTGAGGAAGGGCGTTGGTCCCCCAGGCCCCTACGCCGTGGTTCCGCCAGCACTCCTGCCACCGCGTTACGCCACCAAGCCGTTCCATGTCTTTGTCGAGTCCCACGAGGATCCGCGAGAGGCCGCCCGAGCGGTGGTCAGGCGCGCGATGGCGTACCTGGGCGCGCGCCTTGGACTATCGCGCGAACTTTCGCTCATCCTCTGCAGCGTAGTTCTGGATCTAAAGATCAGCCAGATGGTAAACGGGCCGATTACGACGATCTCAGGTTATATCCCCGAGGCGATTTTCGATTGAGGGGAGCGGCCAAGCTGTCAGGAAAAGGCTCATGGATCCAATCGAGGAAAAACTGAAGGAACTGGGGCTCGTGCTTCCAAATGCGCCGGTACCCGCTGCCAGCTACCTCCCCTTCCGCATCAACGGAAATACACTCGTTCTCGCCGGGGTGATCAGCGCGCGCGACGGGGTTACGACACACGCTGGCCAGGTGGGAAGGGAACAGACGGTCGAGTCAGGATTCCTCGCGGCGCAGATGTGCGCCCTTAACACGCTTGCCTCAATAAAAGCTGCCCTGGGCCGGTTGGACCGTGTGCGCGAATTTATCTATGTCGCCGGCTATGTTAACGCCGTCGGGGGTTTTGACCAAAGTCCCGCGGTGATAAACGGCGCCAGCGATCTCTTTGTCGCACTCTACGGGGAGCGCGGGCGCCATGCGCGTGCAGCGATCGCCGTCGCTGGTCTACCCCGAAATGCGACGGTTGAGATTCAGGTGACAGTTACGTTTGAGTGACGAGGCAGTGCGGTGCTGTCGCGTCCGGCTACCCGCCGGCGAAAGGTTTCCAACGCCTGGCAGCGAGCGCAATGAGGCGAATGCACCGTGTTCGCTGAGATTCAAGAACTTGCACCTCGTCGCCGCATTCGAAACAGTGTATCCACAAAACCACGACGTCAAATACTGCGAATTCCGTGTAAATTGGGTGACATTTCCCCTGAGGGTATTGACTTCATCTGGCGATTGATTCGATTTCGCGGCGTGCCAAGGACGGCCATCAGTTTGAGGTGGAATGACTCCGCCGACCGAGTGAAATTTACGAATTCCACTCCGCAGCACGGCTGTCTCAGTGGGGATTACGACGGGAGCAATGCCGCGCTTTCCTTCGTTAATCCGATAGGGTGGGTGCTTAACAATGAATATCTTGCGCAACCCGTGCAGACAGGAGTCTGCATTATAGAAATTTATGATGGGCTTCGATCGTGGGGCGCGAAGCTAATTGTAATAATAGCGGGGTGCACGCTGTGGGGTTGGCTTGAGCCATGCTGCATCACGGATGCAAAACATCCGCATCGTATAATATAGTAGAATGAATCGAGAAATATTAGGGAACCAATTCAGGAGTCAGCGTACAGTTGCGGAATTATGCCATGCTTCGAGACGGTCAGTGATTGGCATTTGTGTTATTTGCCCCCCGGGAGGGACTCGCCTGGTCTAAAACGAGTCGTGCTTAAGAGAATGACTACAACGCAGATGAACACGGGGGCTATATATGAATGCGACACTAAGTTCAGATCCGGTTGGGATTCCTCACCGAGAGACTTCATCGCTGCATTTTGCACCGCAACCGCCTGGATTAGCGGGGACTAAGGATCCAAGGGGTAGCGCGGCGTCTCCGGGCGGGAATATTCTGACTGCGGCGATCCCGCACGGGATTCCTCCTCGAGAGCAGGCCTATCAGATCAGTGCTTTGCTACTCATTGGTGACTGGGCCGTTGCCTCGTTTGCAATCTTCGCCGGGCTCCAGCTGCGGGAATGGCAGCGAATGGGAGCCGTTCTGGACGTGCGGCACCATGTGATGTTCTCGTCCATGTTGACACCCTGGAGCGTCATCGGCGGCGCAACGTTCACCTGGATGATGCTGATGCTTAAGACCTATGAGGTCGCAAACATCTATCGGATGCAGAGGTTGCTTAAGAACCTTGTGCGAAGCGTTGTGCTTTGGTCGGTGGGAATTTGGGCCTATATTGGCTTTTTTCAGATAACGGATTTCACCCCCCGGCTTGGAGTTGTTTATTGCGCGGTGACGTTGGTGGCATTCATGGCGATTTGGAGGCTTATCTCCTTCATGTTCCTGATCCAGCCCTCGATAAAGGAGAAGGCGAGCTCAAGGGTGATCGTCGTTGGATGGAACGAAAAGGTCACGAGCCTCAGGAAGGCCATGCGCCAAGATCTTGCGCAGCTTGGGGAGATCATCGGGTGTGTGCCCCCTCCTACGGGGCGGTTCAACACAAAGCCGCCCTACGAGGTGGCCGTGTTGGGTGACTACTCCGCACTGCCAAGGCTCGCGGGGGAATGCGGCGCAAATTCGATTATTCTGGCGGACTGCTCGAGCCCGTCGGGGGAGATTCAGCTCCTGGCAAAATTCTGCCAAAGGGAGCTCTTGGGATTCCAGATCGTGCCGGAATATTTCCCTGCGCTGACGTCGGGTCTGCAGGTTCAAACCTTGAGTGGTGTGCCGCTGCTTGGCGTGAGCGAGCTCCCCCTGGACCGGACGAGGAACCGGGTAATTAAGCGGGCCATCGACATCCTTGGTTCCATCGTGGGCATGGCCCTGTCGGCGCCTATCGTAGCGTTGTTCTCCCTAATTGTTTACATCGAGTCGCCCGGTCCGGTCTTTTACAGGCAGCGGCGCACCAGCAGGGCGGGCAGGACGTTCGTCATCTGGAAGATTAGGAGCATGAAAATGAACGCGGAGACGGGAACCGGGGCTGTCTGGTGCAAAAAAGAGGACGACCGGCGCCTTAGGGTGGGGTCGTTCATGAGGAAGTATAACGTGGATGAGCTCCCGCAGTTCTGGAACGTGTTTACCGGTGACATGAGTTTGGTGGGTCCACGCCCTGAGCGGCCGGAACTCATCGAGAGATTCAAGGAGGAGATCCCCAATTATAACGCGCGCCACGAGGTGCGCTCCGGCCTCACGGGCTGGGCACAGATTCATGGCCTCCGTGGTGATACGGACCTGACCAAGCGGATCGAGGCGGACCTATATTATTTGGAGAATTGGAGCGTGATGCTGGACCTCTACTGCATCGCCGCGACGTTCTTTAAGAACGCGAATGCGCATTGAGCCGAGTGCCTCCCCGCATGCCCAGACTCTCGCTCACGGTCTTCTGCCTGATCTCATCCATGACGCTCGCATACGGATCGATATGGGAGTCTCCAGACTGGGCGCTAACCAGCAATCTTGCTGCATCGGTGGGATATGATTCGGACCTCACGCTTTCCAACAACGGGCCCGCGGACAGCTTTGTCCAGGCAAGCCCCAGCCTCACGTTACAACGGAAGAACTCGAGTTCCAACATCGAGTTCATGGGCGATGTCACCGAGACCGACTTTCTGGACGACAAGGAGCCCCGGCACACCGACTACAAGTTCGTCGCCAGCTACGACTATCCGAAGGCCGACAATGTGGTCCCGATTTTCGATGCAAGCGCCCAATGGACCCAGGTTACCGAGGCAAACGAGTGGCTTGGACTATACGTTGAGCACGATCGGGGTTCCGCAAGCGTTGACGGATTCCTTCCTGTCACGGGCCGCCTCGGTATCAGGGCCACGGCGGACTACACCTTGGACAATTATATTCTCAGCAGGCTTAACGACTACCGAAACGGCCGGCTTTTTGTGGGGCTTGCCTTTCAAAAGGATTCCGGGACAGAGGTCTCGCTAAACGTTGGAGGAGCGCTGGGGTCGTCGACTCCCAACGACGAGGCGTTGTTCGGCGGGCCCGTTCACAGCAAGGAGGAGTCTGTGACCACCCGAATCCAAGGCGCGATTACCCCTAAGGTCTCGGGCAGTGCTTATGTGGGATTCAGTCACGTAAGTTACTCGGGGGCCTATTCCGACCGTGAAAACCTACCGATTGGAGGCGCAGACCTCACCTGGGGTGTCACGACCCGCACGACAATCGTGCTGGCGGCCTACAGCGGGGCGGACTTTTCGCCCGACGGTCAATCGGTCCGCACGACCCATTCGTTCCTGTCCTTCACCCACGTGATCGTTGACCAGTGGCAGATAACGGTGCGAGGCGGCCCAATGTATTCGGTGTTCAGCCGCACGGTGCAGCTAAATACCGACACACTCTGGGATTTTAGCGCGGGCTTAAGCTATCAGCCGTCAACCCGGTTCCACGTGGACCTGGGTTTCGCGTACAACCACCAGAATTCCGACGCCTTGAACAACCAATTCCAGCGAGAAGCAGTGACGCTCGGCGTTTCCTACAGCCTGTAATCAACATGAAAACCTCGAATCTTAGAATCGACGATCTGCGGTGGGGATTCCGCAATGGAATCGCACGTGTAGCAATTGCTGCCATCTTCCCGCTCTTGACCCTCGGCGCACGAGGTGGCGACGAGGGCACCCTCGCACAGGCGACACTCTCGCCTGGGGAAGTCGGGGATTATCGAATCGCTCCCCGCGACAACATCCAGTTCCAGATCTTTGAGGAGACGGACTCGCTCCTGCTCCAGAGGGTGTCCTCTGCAGGCGAGATCTCGATCCCCCTGATTGGCTCCGTGAAGGTCAAAGGCCTGACCCTACGGCAGGCCGAGGCCCTTATTGAGAAGCGCTACAGGGACGGGGGGTTCTTCCTCAAGCCGCAGGTCATTTTGTCATTCGACTCCTATGCCCCGCGGAGCGTCTCGGTACTGGGCCAGGTGAACAATCCCAACCAGATCGATTTCTCCATCGAACGCGGCGACATCGGCATCCTCACGGCGATCACCCGGGCGGGCGGCTTCACCCGCGTCGCGCAGACGGACGCCGTCAAGGTCATGCGCACTGTCGACGGCAAGGAGACCTCTTTCACCGTAAATGTCTCCGCCTATCTGAACACAAAGGATGCGGATCAACAATTCAAGCTCATGCCTGACGATATCGTTTTTGTGCCCGAACGCGTGTTTTAAAACCTAACAGTACCATGGAACTAGAATCTCCCTCATCAGCTTCCGCGCATAGTCCCCGGGACGGCGCCGCGAACGGCACGTCCGTTTCCGCGACAGCGAGCATCCCGCCGTTCCCCGCTCGGTTTACTGGCGCACCGTTCGCACCCGCGCCTGCCGGCGCTCCGTTCTTCGGCGGCCAGACCGTCTCTCCGTTTGCGGGTGGCCAGACGGCCTCGCCCTTTGGTGGCACGATGACCTCGGCCCCGTTTGGTGTCGCCCCGAATGGGCTGCCCTTGCAACAGCGCCCGAGCGACGACTTTTCCTTCAAGGACCTGGTCGAGATGCTCTCTCAGGCGATATTGGTTATCCGCTCTAGGTGGTACTGGGGGCTCTTTGGCGCCCTTATTGTTGGCGGCGCGCTGGGATATGTCCTGTTCAAGAGACCCGTCGAGTACACCGCAAACACGGCGATACTGGCCCAAAGCACCCTCGACAAGGTCATTGGAACCCAGGTGGACAGCACCGACTCCTCCGACCAGGCGAAGGAGAACAACCTTCGCAACCACCTCTCGATGATGACGAGCCGCAAGTTCCACATGAGGCTGCTGGCAGCATTCACACCGGACGAGAAGGCCAGGATCGCTGCTCCGTATCTCAAGCCGGGCTCGGTGGCCGACGACGAGTTCTTCCTGGATTTCTTCGATAACAACATATCCGTGGAGCGCGAGCGCGGGCGCGAATACTACACGATATCGGTCAACCACATGGTCCCAACGACCGCGATGCTGGTCGCCGACCGATTCGCGTCGGAGTACCTCGCCTACGTTCAACAGGAGTACAAGGAGGCCAATCTCGAGGGCTACGAGCTGCTCGAAAAGCAGGCGGAGGCTCTGCGGGCCGACATCGCCAGGAGTGAGTCCGCGCGCCTCGACTACCAAAAGAACAACGGGATTATCTCCCGCGCCGACAACCAGGGCATCCTTACCGAGCGGCTCAAGCAGCTTGATGCCGGCATGACGGACACCCGGATCAAGAGGGTGGGGCTCGAGACACTGGCTAAGCAGGTCCGTGCCGACCGCGCCAAGTCCGAGTATCCATGGGACGACACGTATCTGGCCACCGCTGGCAACAACCAGCAGCTTCGGCAGGACCTCGATACCCAACTGGCTCTCAGGGCTGTGGCGGAGGGCCGCTATGGGCCGAACCATCCCAAGCTCAAGGACATCGACGCCCAGATCAAGGCGATCCAGACCAGCATCAAGCGCAACTTCGACGATGCGACCCACGACCTCGACTCGCAGGTGGAAGTCGCGATGCGCACCGAGCAGCTGCTCAAGAAGGAGTTCGACTCGGCATTTGAAAGCTCGATCGAGATCGAGAAGCTGGCGACGAACTACGAGATCCTGAGCGCGGGTGTCGACTCAAAGAAGATATCCCTCGAGGAGCTGGAGAAGAAGATCGGCGAGGCATCCATCTCGAGTAAGCTTCCGGCGGACTTCATGGAGGTTGTCGACCCGGCCTACCTCGTTAAGCACAGAATTCCGCGCCAGGTCCTCTACGGCATCCTGATAGCCTTTCTCTCCCTCGGGGCGTTTGTGGCGTGCCCGTTGGTTGCGAGCACCCTGGATGAGCGCGTCACGGGCACCGCCGACGTTGAAAAGACGCTTGGCTTGAACCTTATCGGAGCGATCCCGGTCATGAAGCTAAGGGTTGAGGACCGGGCGCATGTGGTCCGCGACAAGGTGGACGTCGTCATGGCCGAGGCCTTCCTCGGGATCATCGGCCAACTTGAAATTGGCTCGGGCCAGCGGTACCCCAAGATCGTGCTGGTGACATCGACGCTACCGGGGGAGGGCAAGTCGCTTGTCGCATCCAACCTAGCAAGCGCCTACAGGCAGCTCGGAAAGAGGACGGTGCTTGTCGACCTTGACCTGCGCAGGCCGGTGCAACACGCGCTGCATGGTGTTCCGCTCGAGGTCGGATTCCTAGCATGGGCCAGGGTGGGATTCCCGATGGAGAACATCCTCGACCCGTTGGGGCCGCTCGGGGTCAAGACGCTCGCGGATGGCGTGGATCTGATCGGTGCTGGTGGCGCCGACGAGCAGCCGGGCCATTTCATCATATCGAAGTCGGTCGAGGGGCTTATGGGTTTCCTTAAGGGCGTTTACGATGTGGTGATCCTCGACACGCCCCCGGGTGGCGTATTTCAGGACGCGCTCGTCCTGGGTCGATACTCGACCGACCGCTTGCTCGTGGCGCGCGAGAGCGTTGCCCCGACGGTCCAGGCCAAGAAAATCATAGATGACTTTGCCAAGGCCAATCTCCCGTTCCACGGGCTTGTCCTAAACGGATTCATTCCGGCAACAGCGAACAAGCGGCTCGCGTACACCTACAAGGCTGCGAGCAAGGGCTACGGCTACGGGGGGAACCACGGCAAGAGGCCGAAGGCCCCGGGCCCCAAGCCGAAAAACAACGGAACGGTCGTCAGGCCAAAGGCGCCAGAGCCCGCTGGGACTGCTGTCGTGGGGACGTAGTTTTTTCGCAGTTCTGTCGATTGGGTAGCCGCGGGCCGGTTTGCGCCCGCGTTTCGGTAGTCAATGCCACGAAGGATCCCATCAGCTTCAAGCACGTCGCTTCGCCCTCGGAAATGCCGAAACGGAAGCGACGGGGCGAAGCTCGGGCTGATGGTTGATCCCTGGCGAAACCCGTTGGAATCCAGGTACCCCATAGAAGACAAAGCACGATGAAACACAGCGAGCGAATCGAGGTCTTCCGCGGCAGGAGTGCCGCCGTCGTCGGCGACGTCATGCTCGACCACTATATCTGGGGGGACACACACCGGATCTCCCCGGAGGCGCCTGTGCCGGTGGTTGAGGTCTTGAGCGAGTCGTACACGGCAGGCGGGGCGGCCAACGTCGCCCTGAACCTTGCGGCCCTCGGAATAAGGACCAGTCTTTGCGGCGCCTATGGGACTGACACCTCGGGCTTCAGGCTCGCCGGCCTTTTGGCAGAGAAAGGTGCGGTCCTTTCACAGGAGCATGCCTCCCCTGATAGGAAAACGATAACAAAGACCCGGGTGATGGTGCAGCGCCAGCAGATGTGTCGGATCGACGTTGAGGACCCGCCGGAGAGCTATTCGATGAAGAGCGGCCGTTCCTTCAACCATATGCTGGGCGCATTGGAGGAGGCCAAGGTGGTGATCCTGTCGGACTACGCAAAGGGTGTCCTGACTCAAGGACTTGTGGATGCGGTCTGCGCGTGTGCGCATCGAAAGGCATGCATCGTCGCCTGGGATCCAAAGCCGCGTAACCCCATCGTGCCGCCGGTCCTGACGGTCCTTACACCGAACCGGTCGGAAGCCTGCCAGCTTGCGGGAATTCCCGAGCCCAGGCACGGGGCGCCCTTTCCCGCGGCGGCGGTTGGAGGTGCCATATTTGAACGGTACCGGCCGCAGTTCCTGGTGGTCACGCTAGGCCCCGACGGAATGATGCTTTACGAGAGTCCTGACCGCCGACGGCATCTGCCGACGATGGCACGCGACGTCTTCGATGTCTCGGGCGCCGGCGATACTGTCGTCTCGGTGCTTGCTGCGGGCCTGGCTGCGGGATGGGACCTGTTTGAGTCGGCGACGGCCGCAAACGCCGCGGCGGGCATTGTTGTTGCAAAGGTTGGCACGGCCACGGTGGACGCGGCGGAATTGGCGGGCGCCCTCGAGGCCTCGAACGTCAGGTCCGATCGCAGGGAATCAAAATGCATCCCGGCATGAACGAGAATTGTCCATAGCCAGCTGATGATTAGACGGATCCAGAACAGCAAGGCAGCCCACAATTTCGGATGGCTCGTGGCCGACCGAGGGATACGCCTGCTTGTGGGCGTCGTCGTTGGAAGCTGGGTTGCGCGTTACCTCGGCAAGCAGGAATTCGGACTCCTGAACTACTCCATCGCGCTGGTGGCGATCTTCGCCGCCCTCACGCCGCTGGGGATGGACGCGCTCGTCGTTCGCGAGATCATCCAGGATCCCAAGAAGGGTGGACGGTGGATAGGCACGACACTTGGATTTAGGGCGATTGCCGCCGTAATGGCCATGGCGCTTGGGTTTGGAATGGTGACAAGCCTAAGGCCCCATGAACCCCGGGCTTGGGGTCTCGTTGGGGTGCTGAGCATTGGGACGCTCTTTCAGGCGCTGGAGTCGGGCGAACTTTGGTTTCAGGCGCACACCCAAATGAGGAGACTGGTGGGCCCGAGGGTGATCTTGTTTCTCCTTGTCAGCTCCCTGAAGGTCGCCGCCGTTCTTCACGGCGCAGGAGTGCTTTGGTTCTGCGTGCTAACGGCCTTCGAGCAGGTGACAAGTGGGGTGGTGACGTTGGTCCTTGTGAAAAGGTCCCTTGGCCGCGGCAACCCGATAGCTTTCGAGGTCGCTCGGGGCGTTGGGGTGCTCCGGGAGTCATGGCCGCTGGCCGTCTCAGCGCTGTCCGTGATCATCTACATCAAGGTGGCCCAGCTGATCCTTAGCGGGCTCCTCGGGGATGCCGCGCTCGGCGTCTACGCCGCGGCCATACGGCTGCCGGAGGCGGCGAGCTTTATTCCCATGGTGCTTGCTTCCTCGCTGCTACCCTCGCTCATGCGCAGTCGTGGCGAAGGGCCCGAGGCCTACCGAAAAGCCCGGATGCGGTTCTTCAGGCTCAACGTGTTTGCGGCCCTGCTCATTTGCCTTCCGGTCTCATTGTGCGCACCGATGATCATCCGCGTGTTGTTCGGGCCGGCGTACGCGGAGGCCGGTCCCGTGCTGGCGGTGTACGCATGGACCCTGCTCTTCATCTTCGTCGGGGTAGCCCGCGGCCAACACCTGCTAAACGAACGGCAGACGCAATTTCCCCTGTGGTATTCCCTCCTCGGGTTGGTGGTGAACATCCTTTGCTGCTGGATGCTGATCCCGGCCTATGGGCCAATGGGCGCGGCTGCGGCGAGCGTCGCCTCTCAGGTTGTCGCAGCTTTCCTCTCTTCATTTGTCCACCCAAAGACGAGAGACGTGGGTCGAGAACAATGGCTGGCAATGCTCACACCATGGCGATTCTGGATGACCACTTGAGAAGGCTACGGTGCCTCCAAGATCAAACGAGCGCCTTATCCAAGGCATCGTGAACCCAAAGATGCGATGAGTCAGGCGATTGCCGAGGAGCGGGACCATCTCGGGTTCCTCGATGGAATTCGGGGATGGTTGTCCGTCTGGGTGTTCCTGGGCCATGCGGCCTCTGCCGTGATGTTCAAGGTTCCAGTTCTGGATTCGCCGGCAAAGGCGGTCGACCTCTTCATGGTCGTCTCTGGCTTCCTAATGATGTTCCACTATCGCCGGCGCGCGGGGAGGGAGCCGTGGGAGTCGCCGGCGACTTGGAGGCGGTTTTGGGTGCGGCGGCTCTTCAGGATAGCTCCCCTTTATTTCATTTTATTGGTCATAAGTATATTGGGATATAGCTATTTTCGTGCGGCACAGGCTGCGTTCATCGGCGGAACCCCTTGGATGCATTCGGTGGGTTGGGCCCTGGAGGATGACCTCCTGCACTTCACCTTTCTGTTCGGCCTCTTCCCGGCCCACTGCGCGACGATGCCCATTCCCGATTGGAGCATATCCTTGGAGATGCAATTCTATGCAATTTTCCCGTTCCTTGCGCTCGCTACCAAAAGAATTGGCCTGATTTCAGCCGGAGCAGTCGCCGGATTGGTGACCTTGGTTTCTGCAAACCTTCTCTGGGAGGTCTACGGCCTTGGTCCCCCGAAGCTGCTCGGGTCCTTTCCCCAGCCGTCGCTGATCCTTCTGAAGGCCGGTTTCTTCCTTTGCGGGATGATGGCAGCGGAGGCGATGGAACTCAGGAGAAGGAACAGTGAGGACGCTTCCCGCGTGGCGCTTGCCTCATTCCTGCTTGCCGCTGTGTTATCGGGGAAGCTAGTGACCGCGATAGTCGGCTTGATCGTGCTGCTCTCGTTCTCCCAATCGAGTTCGGTGTTCCCTGGTCTGGATAGGTCTTTAGGGGTAGTGCGCGGCTTCCTTTGCTCCAGGGCCAGCCGGTTCCTGGCCTCGCGCTCCTACTCCGTATACCTCGTTCACACCCTGGTGCTCTTCTCGATGGGCATGCAGCTAAACCGGCTCCGTTGGTTTGAGCAGGCGCCGCCTATCCTGCGGTTCGCAGCGCTGTCCGCCGCATGCGCCGCGGTCCTCGCGCCAATCACATGGATGCTTCTCCATGCAGTGGAATCGCCGGGAATAGCGCTCGGCAGGCGGCTTTCCGAGCGGCATTCGGCCGAGGTGCTCCGTGTCAGCCCTTCGGCCGGCCTATGAAATCCGCTGTGGCTTTCATCGTGTTCAACCGGCCCGAGTGCACCGCTCGGACGCTTGCGGCGATACGAGAGGCGAGGCCGCCGCGGCTTCTCGTCATCGCGGACGGGCCCAGGGAGCACCGGCAGGACGACACCGAGAAATGCTCCGCGGTCCGCAAGCTGATAAACGACGGGATCGACTGGCCCTGCCAGGTCGAACTCAATTACGAGGTGCAGAACATGGGTTGCGCGGCCCGGGTATCAAGCGGGTTAACCTGGGCGTTTTCACGGAGTGAGGCGCTTATCGTGATCGAGGACGACTGCCTGCCTGCCCCTTCGTTCTTCTGGTTCTGTGACGAGCTGCTGGAGAAATACGCGGCCGATGCGAGGGTCGGGCAGATCTGCGGATGCCTGCGGTACTTTGACCAGATTGAGCGCCCCACGAGCTATATTTTCAGCCGGTATGGTCCCATTTGGGGATGGGCCTCCTGGCGTAGGGCCTGGGCATCCTACGACCTAAGGATCGCCTCGTGGCCAAAGCTCCGGGCGAGCGGGGGGCTTCGTTCAGTGACCCAAGGGGAAGCGGAGATGGCCTTGAGGACCTCCCTCTACGACCGCCTGCACAACCACGCTCCCGACACATGGGATTTTCAGTGGGGCTACGCAAAGCTATCCCAGGGGATGATGAGCGTCATGCCGTGCAAGAACCTTGTTGAGAACATCGGGTTCGGAGCCGACGGCACCCATACCACGTCGAATGACGAAGGTGGCTTGAAGAGGCTAAGGGTGGATGCCCCTCTCGTTCACCCCGAGTTCGTTCTTCCCGACCTTGATTTTGACCGAGCCTACGCCGGGAGGTTCACCTCGGAGGGCTCGCCGTCGATCTGGCGCCGCGCCGTGCGAAAATTTCGGAAGATCACAACACCCAGCAGGAGACCGGTGATGCGATGAGACTTCGAGTTTCGATAATCACCACGATCAGGCACAACGTCGGAGACGATTTCGTGCGCGAGGGCATAATTCACCTGCTGACGAAGGCCCTAGGGCCCTTTGAGATGGATTTCATCAACAAGCACTTACCCATAACGACCCGGCAGGAGCTCGCATGGATCCACTCGACTGGCCTTAGCCAGCAGCTCGACAGGCTCGGCAACGACTTCGCGCTCAGGGCGACATCCAAGCTGGACAGGCTAATGCCGGTCGTCTCGACGACGGACAAGGTCCGGCGAGCCGACATTTTGGTGCAGTCCGGCGCTCCCGTTTACTGGACGGACCCAAAGGGTGACTGCGCCCACACGGAGTGGTGGGGGCCGCTCATTGAGCGGCGCTGGCTGCCCGTGTCGAAAGGCCGAGCCTTCCTTAATCTCGCCGGCGGGACCTGCCAGCACTACGACAGCGACGGCAGCGAGTTCTCCAGTAAACCCGCGGTGCTGGAGCACATAAGGAGGTTCTACGACCTGACGGCGCTCACGACCGTTCGCGATGAACTGAGCCTAAGGGTTCTTGAGCAGGCCCAAAGGAAGGGGATCCTCATTCCTTGCACGTCCATCTTTGCAGTCGACAGGCTCGGCATTCGCCCGCGGGCGGGCGAGTTCGTAGCTCTCAATTACATGCCCGCCGCGGGACACTATTTTTTGGGGCAACCGATCGATACTGGAAAATGGGAAAAGCGGTTCGTCGCGCTAGCGAGGCAGATTGCCAGGGACGAGCGAGTCATGGTGGTTTGCCATAACGCTAAGGAGCTCGAGGCGGCAATCCGGTTGGTGCCGGAAATGGAGCGCTTCCACTCAGATGACTACCGGGACTACCTGAAGCTCTACAGCCGCGCGAAATGGGGGCTGTTAAACCGCGTTCATGGAGCCTTTGCATTGGCGAGCCTGGGCAAGCCCGCTGCTGTGGTCGGCTCCGATACGCGTGCGCGCATGATCCGGGTCCTTGGACTGCCGGAAGTCTTCGTGAACGACGCAACGGAGGCATGGGCCGAGAGGACCATCTCCGAGCTTCGGTCATCCGTCGCAACGTACCCCTTAAAGATGGCCGAGCTGAAAGCCAGGGCAGCGACAGGGTATTTGGAACAGCTCCGCATGGCCCTCAGGGCGTTTGCGCCGAATACGAATTGATATAAATATGCCAGGCGACCGCAGCCCCCTAGCCGCATCCCCCGGGAGACCGTCGCCGGAGCGCCGCCGCTTCAGCCTGCCGATCAGGAAAGCTGCGGTCCTGAACTGGGCCTTCTATCGGCTGGCGTGCGGCTCCCGGAAACGAGCATCCGCGCCAAAATGGAAGGTCGGGATCTACAAATATGACCGCCTGGGCGACTTCATTCTCTCGATAGGAGCCATTCGGCAGATCATCGACATTGCCGGTGAAGAGAACTGCGTTCTTTTCCACAGCGCCTATGCCGCAGAGGCGGCGCGCAGCGTATTTCCAATTCTGGCAAGGATTGAGCTGCCGGTGCTTGACAGCCGACTCTGGAACACGTGGCGGAAAATGCGGGAGTCGTCATGGAGAGCTCGGGTTGCTGGCGGCGTCGACGAACTGCTGTGCTTGAGGCATTTTAGGTCACCCCATGATGAGGTGGCGCTCCAAATGATCCCATCGCGCCACGTCTGGGCCGCGCGCCATAGGAACGCGTTCCCACCCGACGGAGAGCTGATTGGTCGCCGGTACGAAGCGGACAGGGTCGTCGACCGGGGCCAAAGCGATGCGGATCGTGGCGTTTGCGAGGACCTGAGCTGCCACCAAGGACTGATAGCGAGCTGGGCCGGCAGGACGATAGCGTTCACCGATATTCTGCCCCGCATCGATCTCGAATCCCGATCGCGCCGCGACGAAATGGCCATCTGCCCGTTTGCGAGCCAGGCGGTGCGGGACCTCCCGTTCACCGCGGTGTTATCCGCGGTGAGGCATGCGCGGGAGGCCTGGGGACTCCGTTCCACCATCCTGTCTCCCCCTGGTGCGCCTGCCTTTGGGGCCGTTAGGGAGCGTCTCATAAAGGAGGGAGTAAGCGTCGAGATTCGCGTGACCCATGGGTTCTCGGAGCTGCTTGAGGGCCTTGCTGCAAGCGCGCTCGTATTGACTGCAGACACTGCGACCGCACACATGGCCACCGCCTTGGATATGCCGATGGTTTGCCTCCTGGGCGGGGGACAATACGGAGCGTTCGGGCCATGGCGGCGGTCGAGGCGGCAGGCCTGGCTCACCCATCATGTGCCTTGCTTCCAATGCAACTGGCTCTGCGTGCAGGAGGAACCCCTATGCATAACACGGGTCTCCGGCGAGGAATTGACATCGGCGATTGATGCGGTGCTGCGGCTGCCTTTCCCGGCGGTTGCAGTGGCGGGAGGTTCGAGCGATCGCCGCAAACCTTGGTAACCATATAACGGACATGTTCTCATACGTGCTAGTCTGTACCTTGGTCTTTCCGCTGGCCTGGACCATTTGCAATGGGCCCAAGATCGCGTTTATGCAGGTCGCTGGGGGATGCATCGCACTTGCGTGGCTGGGGTTGAAGAAGGACGTGTTTGTCCTTTTTAAACTCAGCCCATTCATATTTGCCGGAATTCTATATGCCTTGGCCGCCTATGTCTCAAATGAGCCAAGGGACACCTATCCGTACCAGGCTGCGATGGTTCTCCTCTTCTACGGCCTTCCCACCGGGCTATGCTTTCGGAGGCTAGTGGCCATGGGGAGGGGACGGGCGGTTTCCTGGGCACTGATGTCCTTTGCAGTCGTGATGTCGATCGTTGGACTGATCATCCTGAAGAATCCCGAGGTGCAGCGCATCACCGCCGAGGCCACCGGAGGGTTCCAGCGCACGAATGGCTCGGACACAGAGGTCATCGTCTACCTGAGGTACTTCTCGATCACCAACGTGATCATCGGAATCGTGCCGTTCACTCTGTTCGCTCTAGCTGCATTTCCGGCGGCTCTGACCGAGCGCGGCATGCTCCTTAAGATTTTTATCTGCGGAACGGCGATAATCGCAGCCTATACCAACGTTCAGATTGCCACACGAACCACGCTGATGGCCGCGGCCCTGTCGTCGGTGTTGGTCATGCTCCTGGCTTTCCGGTCCATGTCGTGGAGGAGACTGATGGGGTTTGGAGCGTTCATGCTGGTTCTCGCGGGGGCTGGCATCGCATATGTGACCCATAAGTCCGACCGGTTTTACTATCTCATGGACCGCTTTGCGGCTATGGGCAGTGACAGCCGGTTGGGTATCTGGTCAGAAGCATTCAAGATCCTTCAGCGCACCCCGGACGGCCATGGCATCAGGCAATTGCAGAGCCACGAGTGGGCCCACAATCTCTTTCTGGATGTTGGACTAACCGACGGCTGGATCGCAATCGTCGCAATGGCACTCCTCTACGGTGGAGCATTCTTTTTGGCATGGAGGTGCGTCCGGTCCGCCAATTTCTTTGATTCGGGAGCCAACGTCATAATGTTGGGCTGGTTGATGGCGTCATTTGTCGCGAGCATGATCCTCCCGCCGCAATTGGCGTTTTTGGCGACGATGCATATATCGCTGGGGTTTTTTGCACCGTATCGGGTGCCCGCTTCGGCGGCTAACCCCGATTGGCCGGAGATGGGGCAACCGGCGCGGATGGCGTACTGACGTGTGTTGATTGCCGGCAGCGACATGTGCGGATCGCCGCGGGGTGAGGGGGAGGCAGAAGGCTTCCCCGTGTTCGGCTTAAGAAAATGATTAAACCCTTGGTAGACGTGATCATACCGAATCGTAACAAGGTTCAGTACCTGCCTGCGACTCTCGCGTCCCTCTTGGGCCAGACGGAGGCTCGATGGAGGGCCATTGTCATCGACGGCGAATCCAGCGACGGGTCCGCCGAGCTGCTCAGAGCGGCCTCCGAAAAGGATGCGCGCATTCATGTGCGCTCGGCAACCCCGACCGCGTCCATGGGCCTGACCATGTACAGGTCATGGAATCACGGGCTGCTTGGTGTCCGGGCACCCTATTATGCCGTGCTTACGAGCGACGACTTGTGGGAACCCACCTGGCTTGAGCGTGCGGTTCGGGGACTGGACGAACACCCGTCTGCCATTGCGGCAGCGGCGAGGGCCATCTGCATCTCGGCCTCAGGTGTCGTCGAAGGTCCCACCCAAGCATGCCGCCAGTTTGAGGGTTCCTTCTCGTTGAGTGAGGGGAGGGGGTATGCTGTCCTGCCCTCGAACAGCTGCGTCCTTCGCAGCCTGTTGTTTGGTCCCGTTTTCTCGACGATCCACTCGATGGTCTTCCGGCGTAGGGTCCTCGAGGAAGGCGTCATCTTTGCGGAGGATGTGGGTTACCTTGCTGACATAGAGTACTACCTGCACACGTGCATGTTGGGAGACATAGTCTACGACCAGGACTCGAGGGCGCTGTTTAGGCTTTATCCCGAACAGGCCTCGAGCGAGGCAAAGGGGAGGGGCGTATCGGAACTTTGGGGCAAGGTTGTACGAAGGAACAGGGACTTGGTGGCGCGCCGCCTCGGGATACCTACCCAGGAGATGAGGCGGGTGACGGAGGAGATTCTTGCCCGGCATCAGTTCGTGATGACAAAACCGGACAAGAACACGATTCGGAGATCAAAGATCTCTGCCGCTCTAAAGATGCTTAGGGCGTGCTTTGGTTCGCCTCGCCTTGCCGTGGATTATTTGAAATGCCGCGCGAGCAAGGACCGGTTCCTCGCGGACTCTTCCGCAAAGATGGCGAAGAGGATGGCAGCTGCCCATGCGTTTTCCTGAGGCGATAGCACCGTCTGCGGGTTCAATTGGGCCGGAGGAGGGCGATGCCTCGCGCAAGCGGGACCTCATGAGGGTGCTCATCGTCTCCTCGAACTTTCCACCGAACGGATGGGGAGGGGCCGAAGTGGCCGCCGACGGGATAGGCCGATGGCTCGTGGGCGAGGGACACAAGGTGGCCATTTACACGGATTCGGAGCGGCCGCCAGCCAACGCCAAGGGGCAATGGAGCGACTACCGATGGTATGCTCCCAGGAAACATGCGTGGAGTCACAGGACTCACGAACACGCCGGGAAGAGCGCACCCCAGAAGGCCCTCTGGCACCTTCGCGATCATGTCCCCGGCAGTGGCATGCGGGATTTTGGGGAAACGGCGGAAGATTTCAGGCCCGATATTGTCATGGTGCACCTGGTGCCCGGCCTTGGGGTTGGCATCTTTGAATACTGCGCCGAGCGGGACATCCCCGTCGTATATGTGCTGCATGACTTTTGGCTGACCTGTCTGAGGAGCTCGATGTTTTCGAAGGCGGGTGTGGTATGCGACCGTCCCGAGCTGCTTTGCAAGTGGTCGTCATCGGTCCGATGGGGAGTGCTGTCGAGTGTGGGAAGGTTGGGATTCTGGGCGCCGTCTCGCCGAATCGTCGAAATCCTTAGGGAGCACCTCGGGGATGTGTTCAAGAATGTGCTCGTTGAGCGCAACGTGGTCGACCTGGCCGATTTCAACGGGGCCGGGGAAGTTCGCCCTAGCGGGCGAACCCGCTTCCTCTACGTTGGGAAAGTCACCGAGGCCAAGGGAGTGGCCTTTCTCCTGGAATGCATTTCAGGCCTGCCAAAGGATATCGATCTTGAGTTAGATGTACTGGGAAGTGGCGACATCGAGGCGCGCCTGAGGCTTCTCTACGCGGGAGACGCGCGCATTAGATTTCACGGGGTCTGCGGTCGAGCTGACGTTATCCGCCACTATCGGTCGGCGTCGTTCCTTTTGGTGCCCTCCCTGTGGTTCGAGAATTCACCTCTTGTCATCTACCAAGCCCAGGCGGCGGGCCTCCCGGTCGTAGGATCCGATTCTGGGGGAATTCCCGAACTCCTCGAGGGTCGTGGCGACTCCTTGGTGCTTCGCTCCGGAGACCGGCATGCTTGGACGTCATGTCTCGCCGCCTTGGCAACTGACCGTGAGCGCGCCGCCAAGATGAAGGCCGGGGCGATGGCGCTCGCGCGCGAAGGCGGCAGCGAGGTCGACGCCCGAGGCAGAAAAGTGGTGGAGCTGTGCCGCTCGCTCATCGCACGCCGGGGCACATGAACTCGAGCGCAGAGCAAAAAGGTGTGTCGGTTCCCATGAATCTTGTCATACGCAAGGCGCGGCCGAAGCTGATTGTCGACGGGCGCATGCTCTTCTCCTCAGGGATCGGTCGCTACATCAGGGAGATGCTACTGCGAATTCCAGAAAGCGTCCCGTTTTCGATCGAAATAGTCTGCAACACCCAGAACCAGAGGGACTGGATCGATCAGGCCGTGCCTTCCGCCGCGCCCTTGCTCTGCCGGGCCAAGATCTACTCGCTCCGGGAACAGCTGCTGGCGCTGCAGATGCCGTTTGGAGCCACCTACTGGGTTCCCCACTATAATGTCCCAAGGCTGTGCAGTTGCCGGCTCGTGGCTACCATCCATGACGTTGCACCCTTGGCGCTGCCGGACGTCTTTAGCGGGCTAAAACGGCGGTGGGCGGCGCGCTTCTACTTCAACAGCGTCAAGCACCGGAGTAGCCACATCATCGCGGTGTCTCAATTCACTCGATGCGAACTTCAGAATCGCGGTCTTGCGCGGGCCGGAAGCATCTCTGTGATTGAGAACGGCGTTGGCAGCTTCTGGTTTCAGGGGCCGGTGGGTGGCGGCAAGCGCGACGTTCTCCTGTTTGTGGGAAACCTCAAACCCCACAAGAACTTGGGGAGGCTCATCGACGCTATGGAGATCGTCAGGAAAACTTACCCCGTCGAACTGGAGGTGGCCGGGAGAATGGGCGGCTTTAGGACGGGTCTGGATGACCGCTTTGTGGAGAGACTGAGGTCCACGCCCTGGATCCGGGCAATAGGGGAGCCCTCCGATGAGGAGCTGCGTCGGCATTACCAGGAGGCGAGGGCCTTCATCTTCCCGTCGCTCTACGAGGGATTTGGGCTGCCAATGTTGGAAGCGATGGCCGCGGGGTGTCCGGTCGTCGCGTCCCGGGCGGGTGCCCTGGTCGAGGTTGCGGGCCGAGAGCGAGTGCTGGGCGGGGTGGTGGACTACTTCGATCCGCTTGATGTCCGCGACATGGCATCCGCGATAAAAAGGAATTTGGGCATGTCCGGAGTCGAAAAGGAGCGGGTTCAAGCGGGGGGCCGGAGGATCGCCTCTAGCTACACCTGGGAGAGGGCTGCCAAGGCAACCTGGTCGCTTCTCGCTGAAAAAAGTGCCGCGTGAAAAGCACGGGAAAAAACGAGGGGATCGCGCTGGTACACCACTGGATGGAATATTTTCGTGGTGGGGAAGCAGTCCTTGAGCAATTCGGCCATCTGTTTCCCCGTGCGCCGATATGCATCCTCGTCTACAATGACAAGCATCTGCCGTCGTCACTCCTGTCGCACCCCCTGCACGCGAGCCTGTTGCAGCGGTGGTCCTGGTTGAGGCTGCGCTTCCGGAACCTGCTCCCCGTTTTCCCAGAGATAATCCGCAGCATGCGGCTGCCGAGGGGAACCCGGTTCGTCCTCAGCAGCGACGCAAGCATGATCAAGGGCATACCGACCAAGGGCGCCATTCACGTGTGCTACTGCCATTCGCCGCCGCGGTACCTTTGGGGACACGAGGAATCCTACATTGATTCGATCGGCAAGCGGAGCCGCCTAGGGCGCCTTGCCTTTTCGGCGGGCCTTCCGCGACTGCGCGCGTTCGACAGGCGGATGGCGCAGAGGGTTGACCGCTTCGTGGCCAACTCCCGCTGCGTGCAGGAGCGCATTCGTCGCTGCTATGGCCGTGACTCGGTTGTCATCAACCCCCCGGTCGATATAGCTCGATTCAACTGGTCTCGGCCGCGGGAACCGTTCTACCTGATCGTTTCGGCCCTTGTTCCCTACAAGCGTGTGGATCTTGCCGTTGAGGCGTGTTCGCGAGCGGGCCGGCGGCTTGTCGTCATCGGTACCGGACCGGAGGCACCGGACCTAAGGCGCTCGGCCCGACCCTGCGTCGAATTCCTTGGTTGGCAGCCGGATACGGTAGTGGCCGACCACCTTGAGCGATGCCGCGCTTTCCTATTCCCTGGCATCGAGGACTTTGGCATTACCCCATGCGAGGCCCAGGCGGCCGGGGCCCCGGTCATCGCGTACGGCGAGGGCGGCGCGCTGGAAACCGTCCAGGACGGCGTTAGCGGCATTTTCTTCAATTCCCAGACCGTCGAAGGCCTGATCGAGGCAATCGAGCGCTTCGAAAGGATGCCCCCGTTCAGTGCGCAAGCATGCCGCGCAAACGTGGAGCACCTTTCCCCGTCGCGATTCAGGGAAGAGATCAGGAGCTACCTAGTCGGCCAATACCCGGAGGTTTTCGAGGGCCATGAGTGGCCGGAGGCAATCGGAGCGAACCCCGTAAAAGGCGCATCCCACTATGAGTGACAATACGGTGGGCAACCACCAACGGTCCCAGCAACGGCAGACGTCCCTGTTCAGGGCTGCATGCTGGGGCATCGGCCTGCTGGGGCTTCTTGCCGGTGCACACCTAACGCTTAGGAAGTCCAGCGACTTGGTCACGGTTTGGTGGGTTCCGGCATTCGTGGGGCGCTGGACGGACCGGCATGGCCAGCTTCGCAATCTGCCCGCATACTTTATGCTGGCCTGCCCCTATATGGCCGTCCTCGGAACGGTACGTGCTAGGGTCTTGGCCGTGATCCTATTGGGGTTGTTCGGCACGGGCCTCGAATGTGCCCAGCTGCTCATACCCACTCGGTGGTTCGACCTTGTGGATATCGCGCTCAGCTGGGCAGGCTTGATCGCGGCATGGGTCGTATTCGAGTCCCTGCGGTGGGGCTTTTGTGGGCGGCCGTGGGCACCTGGAACCAAGCCTGCATCACCCTGACGGTATTCCTCAGCAGAGCTCCAAGAAGCCATACAATGTCTCAAGAGGCCACCATAGAAAACCATGGGACGGGGCGGGGGAGGCCGCCCAGGATCTTGATTGTCGTCGAACCGGGTCTTGACGGGGTCTTTCGCCATGTCGAGGGGCTCGTCAGCTACCTGCTGGAGCGTTCCGTTGAGGTCCATTTGGTCTATTCCACACGGCGCTGCGGCGCAGCTATGCTGGCGCTGGTCGACAGGGTGAGCGCCTCCGGAGGGGAAGTCATGGACCTACGAGTTTCCAACTTTCCCACGCTGGCCGACCTCGTGGCTATCTATCGGCTCGTCGCATTCGTGCGTAGGGTGCGGCCGGACGTCATACACGCCCATAGTTCGAAGGCCGGCGTCCTCGGACGCACAGCCTCCATTTTAACGGGTTGCCCGCGTTGTTTATATTCGCCCCAGGCCTATTACGGGATGGCAAAGCCGCCCTGGCTGAAGGTTCGGTTCTTCAACTGGATCGAGGCCATCTTCGGCCGCTATGGCACCACAATCGCCATTTCACGGGACGAGGCCGACTTCGCTCGGACGGTGCTCGGAATAAACGAAGCGCGAATTAGCGTGATCCCCAATCCCGTGGATTCGAACCGATTCAGGCCGCCGACGCCGCAGCAGCGGAGGGAGGCGCGCATGAAATTCGGGATCCCTGAGAATGCGGTCGTCCTCGCGACGGTGGGCCGCATGTGCTGGCAGAAGGACCCCGAGACCGCGTACGCCGGGGTTGCGCCGGTGTGCAAGGAGAATTCAAACCTCCTCTTTTTCCACCTCGGGTGGGGAAAATGGAGGGAATACCTGCTCGGGCTCGGGCAGACGCTCGAGCTCGGCGCGCACCTTCGGATTCTGGACTATACCGACAACCCTTGTGATTTTTACCACGCGATCGATGCCCTTGTAATCTCGTCCCGATACGAAGCGGGCTGGTCCCTCGTTTTCCTCGAGGCCATGGCATGCAATCTCCCGATTGTTTCCGCGACATGTGTGGGGATGTCCGACATTGGGCGCGCGGGCCTCTCGCATGTATGGACATTCGATCCGGAGGACGTGGCAGGTTGCACCCGGGCCATCAGGCAATGGCTCTCCAGCCACCGAGGGGAAAATGGCGTGACCGGCTGCAATCATCGGGAATTCGTCGTGGAGCGCCTCTCCCCGGAGAGGTGCTACGGCGCAATCTTCGGGCTTTATCTGGAGGTCCCCAAGGAAGCAGGCGTTCTCAAGCACGGCTGAGGGACGCACAAATACCCTTATGGTCGCATTCCCCGGCAATTCCCCCCCGTTCCCTATGTCAGAACACTCGCATTCAACGGATGCCGCATCGCACTGGCGCGCTCTCATCGGCAGCTGGGGGCCAATGACGATTTGTGCAGCTACCGGGTTCCTGTCGGCGTTCACCCTGTCGATTGTCGGCCAGCTTCCGATAGGCGAACTGGTGCTCCTGATGGTGCTGCCATGGGTGGTGATAAAGGCTGTGCACCGACGCGGATGGCCCTGTCGCATCCAGCGCCTCGGCTGGTTCAAGCTCCTGGTGGCGCTCATGGGACTGATGGCTGCGGGCTATGTCGTGAGCGACCTTTACCGGGGCACCCCGGGCGACAACCTCGCTCGCGGCTGGGCCAGGATAGGCTTCCTCGGAGTGGACCTCATCACCATCTCGTTTCTCGTGAACAGGTCTTGGGGACGGCTTCAGGTCTTCTTGCTGATGCTCTACGTCGGCGATTCTGTCAGCGCGATGATGGGGGAACTGACCCCCGAGGATTGGTGGAAGTTTGGCATCGGCCAGACGGCAACGGCCCTTGTCCTCTTCGCGATCGCGGGCCGAAACATTGTCGTCCAGGTTGTCACCACCCTCCTGATGGCGGCCCTCAGCTTCGGGCTGGGAGCGAGGAGCATGGGCGGGATCTGCCTCCTGACGGCGGGGCTATTCGGAATTCATTACGCCAGGGGCATCTGGCGGCCAATAGCATTGTTTGGCTCACTCGGGACTTCCGTGGCGTTGCTGATCGCCGCGAATACGATAATCCTTAGCAACCAGGAGCACCAGGGTTCCAACACCGAGAGGCAGAGCATGCTGGAGACGGCGGCCGAGGCGTTCATCACTTCGCCCTTGATCGGCCAGGGCTCCTGGTTCACAGCCACTCAGATGCTTGCCCGGATCGAGGAGCGCAGGGCGTCATTGGATCCCAAGTTTCACCACTACACGCCCGACGAGGCGCGGAAGATCTCCATCCACTCGCAAATCCTGGTTGCCTTGGCGGAGGGCGGCATACTCGGGGGAGCGTTTTTCATAGGCTACGCTGCGCTCCTTGCAAAGACGCTTGGGACACTCATGAGGCGATCAGTTCCGTTCGTTGCATTGAATTCCTACATCGTGTTCACCGGTCTCTGGAACCTGATGATGAGCCCATTCTCGGGGGCGGCGCGCGTTGAGATCGTCCTGATCGCGTGCGCTGGCCTGCTTATGATCCTCCAGCGTCAGGGTGAGCTGCCAGAGAACTTCCGTGAATAAGCGAATTCTGTTTGTTGGCGTCAGTTCGATGAAGAACCACGCCGGGCAACATAAGCTCTACTTCCTTGCGGACGCGTTTGGAAAAAGGGGGCTGCCGGTCACTACCTTGGTGCCCGATCTCGAGGAAAACCGCGCGTTCTTCTCAGACAAGCCATGGGTGGAGGCCCTCTACTACCCGAACCGGCACGCGCTTGGGGATGCGTGGCGCAAGTCGCGCGTGCTTGGCGAGGACCGCTGGTCGGCAGTCTGGATCGTGGGCGTTGGGTTAAGGAGCTGCGTGTACCGAGGCCGGCGCCGCAGGCATATACCGATAGTCAAGGACTTCGACGAGTTCCCCTCGCTGATAGCGAGCTTTGGCCGCTTCCGGCGCATGTACCTCGGTCTCATCGAGCGGAGCATGATCCGGCAAGCCGACGGCTTCACGTGCGCCTCTGCGTTTCTTGAGGATGCCGTGCGGGCCCAGAGACCCGAGATCGCCGGACGCCTGTGCCGGCTGGCCGTCGCAATCAGCGAGAACGAGCATGTCGTCGATTCGCGCTTGGTTGCCAAGATACGGGCCGCCGATGCGGGCAGATCTACGCTTCTCTATGTTGGCTCCATGAACCGGTTCTACGAGGACCAGATCAACGAGGTCATCGGATTGGCTGGCGAGCTTCGCGCCCGCGGTTCAAGCGCCCGCGTCAGGATCCTGGGCGGCGGGCCCGACCTGGGTTATTTCAAATCCAGGGCGGAAAGGTCCGGACTCGGGTCGACGCTGGAATTTGCCGGGCACGTCCGACGGGAGGACCTCGCATCGTTTATGGAGGCCTCCGAAGTCCTGGTGTTCCCCTTTCCGGTCAGCCCGTTCAACCTCTCACGGTGCCCCACAAAGGCCTATCATTACGCTGCGGCAAACCGCCCGGTCGTGACGAACAGGACCGGGGAGGTGGCTTCATTGTTCGGGGGCAACGCCTTGTACTATCCCGAGCACGACATCAAGGCCTTTGCGGACTGCTGCGCAACGGCGTTGTCCCTCCATGGTCAATATGACAACCGGATGGCTTTCGAGGCGCTCACGTGGAAGGCACGAGCCTCGCAGTTCTCCCGCTGGCTCTCCATTCGCGGTTGGCTGCCGGAAGCCTTCTCAGCTGATAACCTGATCCCTGCCGAATCGAGCCGGGCCCGATCGTAACGTGGCCTCGGGTTTCGCGAGCATAATGACGAGGAGGTTCCCATTGGGTGCAGTTTTCCGGGGCGCCCTTGTCCTTGCCGCGGCGTGCATGGCGGCGGATTCACCGGCCGACACGCTAATTGACTCGTTCGACAACAGAAGCACCGTTGCGCCTTGGACGTTTTCCAATGGCCCCGAATTTCCGGGAGCCTCCGGATCCCTGAGCCTTGGCACGGGTTATTCGGGCCAGGGTGCCCACCTCTCATACGATTTCTCCAAGGGAGGAAGCTATGTGGGCGCGTTTCTCAACCTGGCGACGCCCATTTCGGCTGCCGCGATCAGCTTTTGGGTGAGGTCGCCGGCGGATATATCCGTGACACTGCGAGTAACCGATTCAACAGGGCAGACGCTGCAGTATCTCCTTTGCAGGCCCGTGTCGGCTTCCACCGACCCGACGGCTTGGTACCAGCAGATCGTCGCGTTGGACGGGCCGTCTCTCTGGTACTCGGGAGCGAATGACGGCGTCCTTCACAATCCTATTAAGACCATTGGCGTCCTGGCGGGATCGCCGGCGATCGCATATCCAGTGGACTCGATAGACTTTGATGAAGTAACCGCCGTCAGCTCGACGGCCTACACGCTGAACCCTCAGGCAGGCCTTGTACCAGGGCCGGCCGGCAGCGGAAACCTACTCTCAGGAATGGGCGTCGCCATTCATTTCACGCAGGATTCCACCGCCCTCGACGCCGCGTCTTCCGCCGGGTTCGCCTGGGTGCGAACCGACCTGACGTGGTCCGCCGTGGAACAGACCGCCAACGTGTACAACTGGGGGCCCTATGATGCGCTGATCTCGGCGGTGCAGTCCCGTGGCATGCACGCGATCCTGATCCTCGATTATGGAAACGCGCTGTACACCGGCGGATTCTCAACACCCCCGTCCACGGATGCGGCCATCAACGCCTACGGGAATTTCGCGCAGGCCGCGGCCGAACATTTTGCCGGGACCGGCACGCGGTTTGAGATCTGGAATGAGCCGAATATAAGCAAGTTCTGGCCACCGGATCCCGACCCAGCCCAGTTCGCAGCGATGGCGACCGTGGCGGTGGCCCGCATTCACCAAGGGGATCCCAATGCCATGGTGACGACGGCGGGCTTATCGGGATTCGATTTCTCCTTTGCCCAGGGCCTCGTTTCAGCAGGGGGCGTGGTTGGGGCGGATGCTATAGGCATCCATCCCTATGGAATCTCAAACCCTGCGGGTCCGTTGGTCGACGACCTGGTCCTGTTCCAGAGCGTCATGGGAGGCGGCCCATCGGGGTCTCCGCCCGTCTGGGACACGGAATGGGGGTTTTCCTCGACCGACTATTCGCCCGCGGGCACGTCCAACGGGCATGATCCGGGCGCACAGGCGCGCCAGGCGGTGCTGGTGTCACGCGAGATGCTCTCGGCGTGCGCCGTGGGGTTTCCCCTATACGTATACTACGACATCAAGGACGACGGCACGGACCCGACCAACCGCGAGGACAACTTCGGGCTCCTTGGCAGCGACTATGCGGATAAGCCGGCGATGACGGCTGTCCGGACCCTGGCGGCTGTGGCGGGAGCACGCACTTTCAGTGGATTCATCCCGACGTCGACCACCGGCCTCGTGGCGATGCGTTTTGACGGCGCGGCCGACGAGACTGTCGCGCTGTGGGAATACTCCCCCAACTCAACGGTAACGGTCACGGTCCCTGCTGGAGCGCTCGTGACTGACCTCTATGGCCACCCTGTAGCGCTTCAGGGATCCAGCCTTGCGGTGACCGAGGCGGCGGGACCGGTTTATGTCCGCATCCCGACCGATACTCGGATAACGAACCTCTCCGTCCGGTCGAATTCCGGGGCGGCTAGCGCCCAGTTGATTGCCGGATTCTCAATCTCGGGCGGCTCGAAGACGGTTCTCATTCGCGGCGACGGGCCATCGCTATCGTCCTTCGGCCTCTCGGAGGTGCTCCAGGACGTGAACTTGATCCTGCTCAATTCGGCGGGGACGGTGATTGGCCAGAACAACGGGTGGGGCGGCACCGCGGCACTGACCGCAGCATTTGCCCAGGTTGGAGCCTTTTCGTTTTCGGCATCCTCGCTGGACTCGGCGCTCCTCGAAAATCTGGGCCCGGGCTCTTATACCGCCGAGGTAGTCGGAGCAGGGGACGGAACCGGAATAGCCCTGGCGGAGATCTATGATGCGGACCTAGGATCGACGCCTTCCCGCCTGACGAACGCGTCCGCTCGCACCATGGTGGGAACGGGCATAAACGCACCCTTGGTGGGCTTCGTCTTAAATGGAGGCGGAACCGAGCAGCTCCTTGTGCGGGCGATCGGCCCGGGCCTCGCCCAGTTTGGGGTAACAGGGGCGCTTACGAATCCGGTTCTCACGATCTACGACGGGAGCCAGCACGCCATCGCAACGAACTCGGGGTGGGGCGGCGCCGCAGCCCTAGCCTCGGCGTTCTCGCAGGTGGGCGCGTTTGCGCTCCAGCCGACTTCAGCCGATTCGGCCATGCTTATCTCCCTTCCCTCGGGTTCCTACACGGCCCAGGTCACGGGCCTGGGGGGGTCCAGCGGGGTTGCGCTAATCGAATTGTACGAGATGCCCGGCGGAAATTGAGCAGCCTTGGGGGCTTTGCACCCCCACCAGGCTAACGTCCCAAAAGTGCCACACCGTTTTCTTGATCAACTCCTTGCAGGTCGCCGCGCGGCACGGCGGAAATGCCCCCGTGGCGCCGGGGTTCCGGCGGAAGCAATCTTTTCGTGAACATCGTCATACTTAACGACGCTGCGTTCATCCGGGGCGGTGCCGACCGGGTTGCGTTTGACAGCGCCCGAGGCCTCGCGGCCCGGGGGCACCGGGTAAACCTCTTCACGGCCTTCGGGCCGGTGGCGCCGGAGGTGAAGGCGCTCGAGGGCGTCACGGTCACGTGCCTTGGGAGCGCATGGCTGCGAAACGAGAGGGGCCCGGCGGCGGCCCTTCGCGGCATTTGGAACAGGCCTGCGGCGAAGCGCCTGAGGGTGCTGCTCTCAGACCTCGATCCGGCAGACACCATCGTGCACACGCATCTCTATGCGAGCTCCCTTTCTGCGTCCGTCATGAGCGCGGCGCTGTCGGCTGGCTTCCCGACACTGCTCACGCTCCATGACTATTTCATCACCTGCCCAAACGGGGCCTATTTTGTCTTTCCCCGGTCGGAGATATGTGGCCGCCGCGCGCTGAGCCTTCCTTGCCTCGCCTGCAACTGTGACTCCCGCAAGCGCGTGCACAAGGCATGGAGGATAGCCAGGACATGGATCCAGGGCCGTGTGGCCCGGGTTCCCGAGCGCCTGACGGCGTACGCGGCCGTGTCGGGGGCCTGCGCCGCACTGGCCAGGCGCGACCTGCCGGCGTCCGCGAGGATCGAGATAATCCCGAACATCGTCGCGGTGAACCGTGAGAAACCGGTGGATGTCGCGCTGAACCAGTCCTTCGTTTTCACGGGCCGGTTCGAGGACTACAAGGGTCCGCAGCTCCTCGCGCGCGCCGCTTCCCGCCTCGGCGTGCGCGCTGTGTTTTGCGGTGCCGGGCCGATGGAGGCGGAATTGCGGAGGCTCTGCCCGGGCGCCACGTTCACGGGCTGGCTCACGCCCAACCGAATTCTTCAGGAGCTGGGTCAAGCGCGAGCCTTTGTGTTCCCGTCCGTGTACCGAGAGACATTTGGCCTTTCCGCCGCCGAGGCCCTTGCACGCGGGATTCCCGTCGTGGCGTCGAGGGGCACCGCGGCCGAGGAGTTTGTGATCGACGGCCAGAATGGCCTGCTCTTCGACCATAACTCGGCGGACGACCTCACGGCGCAACTGGCATCCCTGTCAGACAATGCTCTCGTGGGTAGGCTCGGTGCGGAGGCGTACCGCAGGTACTGGCTGGAGCCCCTGACCGAGCGGGCTCATGTGGACAAACTCGAGGAGCTTTACCGATCCGTGGCCGGTACCGGTTCCCGTGCCCGCGCGGCGGCGCGCCGCCTTGCCCAGAGAGAGGCAGCGGTCCATGCATGAACGATAGCTCCGTCATAACCGCTCCCCTGGTAGCCCGGGCGGCTCCGAAAGCGGCCCGGAATGTCTTCTGGCTTCTGGCCGAACGCCTCCTTAAGGCCGCGGGAGGCGTCGGAATGGGGGTGCTCATTGCGCGCCACCTCGGCCCGGACCAGTACGGCAGGTATGGAGCAGCAATCGGGCTGGCCACCCTGGCAAAGGAGGCGGTGATGATGGGCTTCGACCGCATGATTCGGCGCGACCTGGCGGCGCACCCCGAGAGGTCCGGGAGGATAATCGGCACCAGCATAACGCTAGGGCTCGCGGCCGCGTTTGCCGTGGTCCTCGGCCTGACGGCCCTTGCCGGTCATCTTGTCGACGACGAAGCGACGCGGCGCCTGACCCTCATCGTGCTTTGGATGGCGTTGCCGCAGGCATTCTTCGCCTGTGAGATTTGGTTTGAAAGCTCGGGACAGACCCGGCCGCTGGTCTGGACAAGGAACGTGGTCTGGACGGCGGCGCTCGCCTGCCGCTTGGTTCTTGTGTTCGCCAACGCCGGAGTCCTCGCATTCGCAGTCATCGCGCTGGTCGAATGGGTGGTCACCTACGGGGCGGTCTTCGTGCTGCTGCGCCAGATGCGCGGCAATGAAATCCGGTACTCTTTCGACTTCAGGCAGCTTTCCGCCTGGTTCAAGGAGGGCTGGCCGTTTGTCCTTATCGTGGTCATGGGCTCGACTGCCGACCGAACCATGGTCCTCGTGGTCCACAACCTCGCCCCTTCGAACCTCGAGGCCGGGTATTTGAACGCGGCCCTGCGCATAACGGAGGTGTGGTGGTCGATGTCCACGATAGTCGCCGCCGTGCTGCTTCCGAGGATAGTGGGGCTGCAGAGGTCGGACCCGGTGCGGTGTGCCCGCGCTACGCAACTCTATGCGAATGCCAGTCTGCTCGTGGGCACGGGCGCGGCGATCGTGGTGTCGCTTACGGCGCCGATCTTGGTGCCGTTGTTCTTCGGGCCAGCCTATGCACCTTCCGCGATCGTCCTCGTGATACTGGTGTGGGCTGGCCCCGCCGTGTACCCCGCGGTGTCGAGGTCGCAGCTTCTCGTGAGCCGTGGCCAGCCGTTCCTCGACCTTCCGACCGTCGCCTGCACCGCTCTCCTGCAGGTAACCCTCGCCGTGAACCTTGTCCCGATATACGGCGCGATAGGCGCCGCGGTAGGCATCACGTCCGCCCAATGGCTGGGCTTCTATGGGATGTCCCTGATCGTGCCGCGGCTCCGCCGGGCGAGCCAGGCACAGCTGGCCGCGTTCCCCGCACTGGTTTCTCCACTGGAGACCCTGCGCGGATTGAGCGGGTTCGTGGGGGCAATGGTGGGCCGAAACTGAGCCGGCGGACGGATCACTGGCGGATCGACGGTTCTTGGTCGGCGGCGGTGGACCGGGGCTCCACCAGGTCGGCGCGAAGGACGGACTCCACCTTGTTGACAACAGCCAGATGCGCGATGTCCAGGAGGCACTCGACGCGCTGTCGCGAGCACTGCCACTCGCAGTTGAAACAGGGCAGGGGATGGGTCACCCACCGCTGCCTGGAGCTCCTTTGCCACGGCGCGAAGTCCCCAAAGTGACCGCCGCCAAGGAGGGCCACCATCGGGGTGTCATATGCGGAGGCAAGGTGGGCGGCGAAGGTGTCCACTGAAAGCACGACCGCCGCGGACGACACCGCCTCGGCCATCTCGGCTATGCCACCCGACCTTACTGCAGCCATCCTCCCGGAGCGCTCGGCCAAAGCCCCGGCCAGGGCCCGTGCCCGGTCGATTTGCCCAGGACCAACCCAAACCTCGACCTGCAGCCCGCGCCCCAGGAGATAGGCACCCACCTCGCACCATGCGTCGTCGCGCCAGTCCTTCATCACCATGGAACTGTACGGGGCAATGATTGCCTTCGCCGAGGCGGGGTGCGTCCTCAATCCGAGCCGGGGCAGGAGATCTGCCATGCGGGATGGCGCGATGCCGAGGCCCGCGAGAATGTGGCCGTGCCGGGTGATCTCATGAGGAACTTCCGCAAGCGTTCCTTGCCTGGATACGCTGGAGAGCGCGTGGATCTCGGGTGCCAATACCCGGGAAAGCACGAAATCCCGAACCGGTTCCTGCATGTGGCGCAGGCAGACCAGCCTCCGCGCCTTGTAGGTGGCGAGCAGGCGCGCGACGCACCAGGCCCGCCTCAGCTTTGCGAGAAGGCCAGCTGGCTCCAGGTCGAAAGCCTCCACCTCGTAGGCGGGCCGGCGCCATTGCCTGAACGCATTGCTTTCGGTGGCGACCCAGACCACGGCCTCCCCTCCGGCCGCCCGCACGGATCCAACGATCCGGTCGATCGTTGGCTCGGCAAGCAGCCAGTCGCCGAGGCGGTCAGCCTTGTAGATGATGGTGTCGACCCCGCGCCCGCGTCCGGACAGAAGGACCCCCAGGCGCAGGAGCCTCGCCATGACCCCGACCACGGCCCACGCAAGCGACTTTGCGCTCGAGGCGGTACAGGCGGGGCGAAGGGGGAGATTGGACTCAGGCATCGCTTTGTTTCGCAGGTAAGGTGCACTCAGGAGCCTGGCCCCGCATGCGGATGAACCGGCAGGCAGAATCTGGGTCTATGCGCGACGAGTGCCGACACACGAACATGTGAGCGCGTTCCGTGCCCAACTTTCTAGGAGGGAGGAATGCGGTGGTCGATAACGGTTAACTCCATGAATGTGAAAATTTTGTATAGAATTGCCATGTGCTGCACGGGCTTGGGGGCGGCGCGGCTTTCGGCGCTCGACTTGTACGTGTCACCTTCGGGTGACGACACGAGCTCGGGCGCGGCGAACGCGCCCCTTGCCACGATTGCCGGGGCTCGTGATGCGATCCGATCGCTCAAGAACGAGGGCGGTCTTCCGAAGGGTGGCGTCACGGTTTGGCTTGGGGCCGGTTATTATAATAGCCTTTCGACCATCGCGTTCGACGAACGCGACTCAGGAACCGAAACTTCACCCATCACCTATTGCGCGAAGGCGGGCGAGCAGGTGTTCATCACCGGAGGCGCGACCCTTGATCCGATGTGGTTCAAGCCAGTGACGAGCACCACGCCGGGATGGGGGCGCATCGATCCCGCGTCGCGGAGCAGCATCATCGCGGTGAATCTGTCCGAGCATGGCATCACCGACTACGGGAGCATTCGCATGACGGGGTTCAACATGGATGTTCCGGCCCCAATGGAGCTCTTTTTCGGGGGCCATCCCATGGAACTGGCGCGTTGGCCAAAGGCCGGACAGCCGCGTGTGCGCACCGCCTCGGCCCCCTCGAGGACGGAGTTCACCTACTCGGGAACCCGACCGTCCCGGTGGGTCGATGAAAAGGATGTCTGGCTCCACGGGATGTGGAACACGACCTGGGCGGACTACCACATCAGGGTCTCGTCGATCGATCCGGTAACGAAGACAATCTACCTTGCTGAGCCGCCCGCCCAGTTCGGATTGGGCGCGAAACGCCCCTTCTACGCCTACAATATCCTCGAGGAACTCGACCAGCCGGGAGAATACTACCTGGATCGGCCCAGCGGGATCCTCTACTTCTGGCCCCCGGGGTCGATTGCGGACCGGATAGCACAGGTGAGCATCCTTGAGGACAGCCTCCTGAAATTCGACGGCGCCTCGTTCGTGACGCTGCGTGGCCTGACCCTTGAGGCGTCCCGGGGGACGCTCCTGTCGATCCACGGAGGACGCCGCGTGCTTGCGGTGAACTGCCTGCTGAGAAACGGCGGCGAGTCTGGCGCGGAGGTGTCGGGATCTGACAACGGCCTTGACGGCTGCGAGGTCGTGGATTGCGGGGGCAGCGGCGTCAGGATTAGCGGGGGCGACAGGGCGTCCCTGACCGCCGGAAACAACTTCGTCACCAACAGCCGCATCCACCAGATCGCCAGGATAGCATGGACGGAGCATCCCGGAGTAAGCCTCGAGGGCTGCGGCAACCGCGCGTCGCACAACCTGATCGACGAGGTGCCGCATATCGCGGTCCTTTTCACGGGCAACAACCACGTCATAGAGTACAACGAGATCCGAAGGGCCTGCCTCGAGACGAGCGACAGCGGCGTGATCTACGCCGGCCGGGACTGGGGCTATCGAGGGAATGTAATCCGCTTCAATTTCATCCATCATATCGACTCGAATCAGCCTGGCATAGGCGTTGAAGGCGTGTATCTCGACGACCTGATGAGCGGGACGACGGTCTTTGGAAACGTGTTCTACAGGATTAAGGACACGGCGATCTTCTGCGGTGGGGGCCGCGACAACCTCATGACCAATAACATCATCGCCCGCTGTGGCATCGGTCATTACGATGGCGACTATGCCCGCAGCCACGTCGACAACCAGCTGCACAGCTCCTGGAACCTGCTTGAGCGCCTGGCGGCCGACGGGATCCAGTACCAAAACGAGCCGTGGTCGTCCGCTTACCCCGGCTGCGCGGCGATCCCGAATTCATGGTGGCTGATCCAGGACGGGCTCTGGCGCAATCCCCAGGGCTGCGTGTACTCGCTCAACGTGGGATGGGACAACGGCCGTTGGCTTGTTGAATCCAATGTGACGCACACCGGCGTGTTCGCCGTCTACAAGGCCATGGCGGACAATAACCCGAGCGAGCCGGCGCTCTTCGACGACGAAGCGTCCCTGGACCGAAGCCGCCGACCTGCGCGGCTTGCCGCCTCGGTCACTGGATTTCAGCCCATAGCCTTCGCCTCAATTGGCCCCGCACCGATCGACCGCGCCGACGCTTCCCGTCCGCCTCCCGCGCCACTGCTATCCAGCCCTGCGGCGACGCCGACCAGCGTGGATTTTAGGTGGACGGATTATGGGAACCTGCCCAGCAGCCAAGAGTCCGGATTCGAGCTGCAATGGCGCAAAGACCCAACGGGACCCTGGACCGTGCTCAAGGCGCTCGGCCCGGATTCGGTGTTTGCGACGGCCTCAGGCCTCTCGCCCTCCCAGAGCTTCACCGCGAGGGTCCGCGCCTACAACGCGGCAGGTGAGTCCTTCTCGAACCCCGTCGAGGTGTCGACGAGCGCGCCCCCCATGGTTGCCGGCCCGGCATCCCGGTTCGAGGCCGAGAGCTCAATGTCCGTGCTTCGCAGCGTAGGGGCCAAGGGGAAAGTCGGGGTCATCTCCAGCAAGCTTGCGAGCGGAGGCAAGTGCGTGAGCCTCTTCAACCCGGGCGATGCCGTCCGGATACGCTTCAGCGTGCCGACCGACGGCACCTACCGTCTGGGCGTCAGGGTTCGATCGGGCGACTCAAACCTCCCAATTGGGATGTCCTACTGGCCCGACGGATATGAATTTGCGCTCGATGGGGGAGAGGTCGCGCTCAGGGGCGAGCCGTCCTCGGTGTCGGACATCGACCCCTCCTATGGCAAGGCGTATTGGGGGACCATGCTGAGCGGTCCGCTCAGGCTTTCCGCCGGGCCACACTCCGTTGACGTGGCATCGAGCCAGGTCTGGGCGATGGTGGATTACCTTGAGGTGGCGCCCCTGTCGAATCCGTAGGCACGGGGCGCAGGTCGGCGCTCAATTTTATGGATAAGAGCATAGCCTATCACGGCGGCTGGATCCCATGGTTGCGTCACGCGACGCGGGTGCTCCTGAACCGTGCATGGTCGACCGTGCTCAAGCGGGGCCTGCAAACTGCCGGCGAATCGTTCAATGTGGATTTCACGGCCCGGATCCTCGGGGGCCGCCGCATCGCGATTGGGCCGCGGTTCCACGCTACCCGCGGGTTAAAGCTTGTCGTCACGCCTTCGGCGCTTGGGGAAACGCTCATCAAGATTGGAGGCGGCGTGAGCATAAATGAGTACGTCACGATCACGGCCCATGATCCGGTCGTTATTGGAGACAACGTGCTCATCGGTTCCAGGGTTTACATGGGCAACGTGAACCATGGCCGGTACGGAGGGGAAAACCCAAGCAACCCCGCTGTTCCTCCCAACAGCCGGCCGCTGCTCGGGTCCGGCCCCCTGGTTATCGGCGAAAACGCATGGATCGGGGAGGGGGTGATCATCCCCGCGGGCATCAGGATTGGCGCCAGGGCGATCATCGGGGCCGGATCCGTCGTCGTCAGCGACGTCCCGCCTGACACGATAGCCGTCGGCAACCCGGCAAGGGTGGTGAAGAAGTTTGACCCTGTCTCGAAGGCATGGGCGCGGCCACCGGCCGCGTGAGGAGCATGCGCCCGCGTTGCGCACCACGCGCGTCATTATTGCAAGTCGGCGCGCTTAGGCGACGACCGGCAATTTCGGAAATGGCGACTCTTCGTCGCTAGTTTGGGCGAAAATTCACACATTAATGACACCTCTCGGAAATTTACATTTTGCTAACGCCCCTGCGGTGAGAATGTGCTTCGCAGGCACGGGACGGAGCCGAAGGTTGGCTCCGTATGCTAAAGGTCCTGCTTACCTGCGTTGCTATTTCCGCGTCCACATTCCGGCTGGTTGCCCTCGATCTCTACGTCTCCCCCTCGGGAAACGATTCGAATCCGGGAACCACCTCATCGCCCTTCGCGACCATCACCGGCGCGCAAAATGCGATTAGGTTGCTAAAGGGGTCGACCGGTCTTCCCACGGGCGGGATCAACGTGTGGCTGGCCGCCGGCACCTACAACCAGTCGGCCTCGATCCAGTTCGAGGCAGCGGACTCGGGCTCCGCAGCTTGTCCGATCGTATATTCCGCGGAGCCCGGCCAGCAGGTCTTTGTCACCGGCGGGCTTACGCTCAACCCATCGGGGTTCACGCTGGTCACCAGCGCCTCGCCCGTCTGGGCGCGCCTCAGCCAGGGCGCGCAGGGAAACCTATACTCCTACAACCTCGCGGCGCAGGGCATCACCAACTACGGCACCCTAAAGAATGGCGGGTATATCGTGAACACGGTGGCGGCCATGGAGCTGTTCTGCGGCGGGCGCCCGATGACCCTGGGCCGGTGGCCCGCGGCCGAACAGGGGTTCACGGCGACGGTCTCGGCCCCCTCGTCGACCCAGATCACCTATTCGGGCACGGAACCCAGCCGGTGGACGCAAGCCCAGGACGTGTGGCTCCACGGATTCTGGGGAAGCACTTTCGCGGACTACCAGGTTGACGTCGCGAGCGTCAACACGGCGACGAAGACGATCACGTTCACGAGCGCCCCCGCGCAGTATGGGACCGCTGCCGGTCGCCCGTTTTACGCCTACAATCTCCTCGAGGAGATTACTGGGCCGGGAGAGTACTACATAGACCGGGTCGCAGGCATTCTCTACGTATGGCCGCCAACGCCCGTTTCCGGGATACTGGCCCAGGTCAGCATGACCGAATGCAGCCTCGTTCGCTTTGACGCCGCCGCGTACATAACGCTCCAGGACATCACCTTCGAGGTTGCTCGGGGGCCCCTGCTGATGATCAACGCGGGCAACAACATAACCGCCGAGCGCTGCCGTTTCCGCAATTGTGGCGAATACGCCGTGCAGATTCTCGGGACCGCCAACGGCCTCGACCAGTGCGAGATCGTGGACTGCGGCGAGGATGGTGTCAGGATCGCCGGCGGAGTCCGTTCGTCGCTCACTTCCGGCGGGAACTTCGTCACAAACTGCCGCATCCACCAGGCTGCGCGGATCAACTGGGGCGACCATCCCGGGATCAATTTCTACGACGGCTGCGGAAACCTGGCCGCCAACAACCTGATCGACGAGATACCCCATGAGGCCATCCTGCTCGCAGGCAACAACCACACCATCCAGAACAACGAGATCCGCCACGTTTGCCTGCTGACCAGCGACGCTGGCGCGATCTATTCCGGAAGGGACTGGGGCTACCGCGGGAACACGATCGAGTCCAACTTCCTGCACGACGTCGTGTCGTCACAACCCGGAAACGGCGCCAACGGCGTCTACCTGGACGACCTCATGAGCAGCGCGACGATCACCGGCAACGTGTTCTACAATGTCGCCGGGGGCGCCATTTTCTGCGGCGGAGGGCGGGACAACCAGATGACGAATAACATCATGGCCCAGTGCGGAATGGCGCACTACAACGGGGACTACGCCCGCAACAGCATCACCAACATTCCGGGCGACTCCTTCAACCTGCTCCAGCGGCTCGCGGCCGAGGGCATCCAATACCAGCAGGCCCCGTGGTCGACGGCCTACCCGACCTGTGCCGCGATCCCCAATTCATGGGCCCTCGTGAACGTGGGCCTCTGGCGCAACCCGCAGGGCTGCGTGTTCAATTCAAACGCCGGCTGGTCCAATGCCAACTGGATGGTGGAGACCGACGTGTCGGGAACGGGTGTGTTCGAGGTCTACGACTCGATAGCCAACAACAACCCCACGGAACCCCAGCTCTTCACCAGCGCGGAAAGCCTGGATAGGAGCCTGAGGCCGTCCCAGATCCAGTCCTCGGTCACGGGCTCGCAGCCCATAGCCTTTGCCGCAATCGGCCGGAATACCGCGGGGCAGGCATCCCCCACGCTCGCGCCCCCGGTCCCGACGCTGTCGGCCACCGTCGCCTCGAATTCGGAAGTCGACCTCGTGTGGACGGATTACGGCAACCTGCCCAACCAGCAGGAGGCCGGGTTTGAGCTGCAGCGCTGCAACGAGCCGAGCGGCGCCTGGCAGGTCGTCCAATCGTTCGGACCCGATGTGGACTACTGCGCGAGCACCGGGCTCGTGCCCTCCATGACCTACTGCTACCGCGTGCGCGTCTTCAACGCGATCGGGTCGGTCTACTCGAACGTGGTCGCCGCGACGACGCTTGGGCCGAACTACGTGCCCGGCAGCGCCACTCCCGTGGAGGCGGAGGCGGACTACTCCCTTGTCGCCGACCTTTTGACGGATGGGCCCGTGGGCGTGGTGACGGCAGCGATGGCGAGCGGCCAGAGGGCCGTCAGCCTCTTCACGCCGGGCGACACGATAGCGCTGCCCTTCAGCGTCTCGTCGGCCGGAACCTATCGCATCGGCGTCCGCGTCAGGTCCGGCGACTTGAACGTGCCGATCGGCACCTCCTATTGGCCGAACGGCTACTCGTTCATGCTGGATGGAAGTGCCATCGCGCTCACGGGCGACCCGACAACCGTCGTGGGTCCCGACACCTCAATGGGGACCGTCTACTGGGGAATCATGTACAGCGCCCCCGTCACGCTCGCCGCTGGGGCGCACACGGTGGACGTCGCCTCGGACCACCTCTGGGCCGCTGCGGATTACATCGTGGTCGCTCCCTTTGTGCCGCCCCCGCCGCCCGTCACGTTTGGGGGCTGGCAGCAGGTCCAGTTCAGTGTCGACCAGTTGGCGGTGTCCGCCATCTCGGGATGGTCGGCCACCCCCGCTGGGGACTCGCTCGATAATCTACTTAAGTACGCCCTCGGGCTCAACCCGTGGTCGGCCGTCACCGGAAGCGGCGTCCAGATCTCGAACTCCTCGGCAGGCGAGCCGCAGCTTAGCTACTCAAGGCCGGTGGGGCTGACCGACGTCGCCTATTTCGTGGAGGTCTCAAACGACCAGATGACGTGGACCGCGCTTCCCCAGGTGGACCAGGGCTCAAGCAACGGGATTGACGTCGAGCAGGCGACCGACTCCGGCACGCCGCATTCCTTCATAAGGCTGCGCGTGACGTGCTCGGCGTGGACGGCGACAACCGCGGCCCTTTCCTCCGACTCAATCACCACCCGGGTGGAGGCCGAGACACCCCTCAACGTCGTGACCAGCCTCGGGGTAAAGGGGCCGGTCAGCGTGGCGAGCGACCCCATGGCAAGCGGAAAGCAGTTCGTGTGGCTTTACGACGCGGGCGATGCCATTAGGGTCAATTTCCTGAGCGGGACCGGGACCTACCGGATCAACGTTCGCGTCAGGTGCGGTGATGCATCAGGCCAGACCTCCTTCTGGCCCAGCGGCTATGTGGTCCTTCTGGACGGCAACCCGCTCGCGGTCACCGGCGACACAACGACCCTGTCAGCGGTGGACATGTATTATCCCACGACCTATTGGGGGACCATGAGCAATGCCTCGGTGCCGCTCGCCGCAGGGACCCACTCGATCCAGATCAGTTGCGCCCGCAATTGGGCCATGGTTGACTACGTGGAGTTCATCTCCCAGTAGCCCGCACCCGGCGTCGGAGCGGGGTCGGCCGGACGCGAGCTACGGTGTGCCGTCTATGGTGGCCCTCAGGGAATCGAACGCCTCCTTTTTCCGGGCGACGGTCCACCGGTTCCCTGCGTCACGCGCCACGGCCACCAGGCCGTACGCCGGCGTATCCGCAAGGTAGGGCTCGTCCAGGAGCTCATAGACAAAGACCCCACCTATGCGCGGGTTGCGCCCGAGGAGGGCGATGGAGGTCCTGGCATAGTCCGAGAGCTCCCTCTCCGTCCCTCCTGAACTGCCTCCCCTCCTGCTCGTCTCGGTAATCCAGAGCGGCTTTCCATAGGCCCTCAGGGCCGCAACCAGGTCGGTCTGTCCTTGGACGCGGGTCATGTCGCCCATCTCCGAATACCAATGCCACGCAAGGATGTCGAAAGGGACGTGGTCTTCCCTCACCAGGCGGTCGATGAAGCCGGTGTGGAGCCATCCTGCCGTGTCCACGATCGTCTGGGCCCGGCCGTCGGCAGCCTTCACGCCCTCGCAGAGGCCCTCAATTTCTGCCCTGGCCTTCTCGTAGCGGTCCTGCGCATAGTCATCGGCGGAGCTTCCGTCTGGCGCATCCCACTTCCATTCCGTGCCGCCTCGTGTCGTCTCCCCCTTGCGTATCATGGCGACAGCATCGAACTCGTTGCCTAGCTCCCAATGCGTGATGCGGCCCTTGTACCGGGAAGCGACCGTGCTCGCAAATTCGTACGCCGCTTCGCGGATCCTTGCGGGCGTTGCGCTTGGGTCCTGGCAGCCGGGCGATGAAAGGAGCACGGGCAGGACCCGTATGCCCCGGGCGCTCGCATCGGCCACGAGCTCGTCAAACCGGGCGGTCTGTGCCCGGAATGAGCCGGCCTCCAGGTCGACGCGGTACCATCTTGCGCCAAGTTCCGAGACAAGGTCGAGTTGCTCGTCGATCGGAACGTCATAGTAGGCGGCCTGCGACAGGGGATGGCCATTCACGCCCCACTCGGTCAGCTGGCCGCCCGCAGAAATCCGTGGAAGCAGCGACCCGATCAAAATGGCGAACACAAGACCCCTCATGATTATATGGAGAGCGGAAAGCAGTTTTTGTGCTCAGTAGCCCGCGCGCGGCGATGATTTTTGTTGGTCTCACTGGGCATTGCTTTGCCTTCGATACAAGATTGGTGCTTTGCGCTTGGGTGCAAGGCGGGCGGTCGGGGTTCGGGGCGGCGAGCGCGCCGCGGCCGGCATTGTTTAGCAGGGATAGGCGCGGCCGAAAATCCGCCGCCCTGCCTCGGCGTAGCTTGTGTCGGCCGGCTCCAAAACGATAATCTTCAACGATGGAGGCTGTTCCAAATCGGGTCCGGCGCACCGTTCTGACGATCCTAGCATGCACCCTCGCCATAGCATTCGCCGTGGGCTTCATCGACCGTCCCGCCGCGAACTGGGCCCATGACCACGTCCGCCGGCCGGTGTTCTTGGAAACCATCACCCACGCCGTCGACCCGCTGCCCCTGGCGGCAACCCTCGGACTAACCGTGTTGGCAGCCGTGGCGATCTTCCGCGGCCGCCGCCTTGGCGAGAAAAGCGAGACCGCGATTGCAGCCTGCTTGGCCGTGTTGGTGGCGTCCGGAATCAAGGAACAGCTGAAAAATATTTTTGGCCGAACATGGCCCGTCAGCTGGACCTCCGAAAACCCCTCGTGGATTGGAACACACGCGGACGGATTCCATTTCTTTAACGGCGGAACCGGATGGGCGTCATTTCCCTCCGGCCACACTTGCGAGGTGGCCGCGCTTGCCGCGGTCGTTTGGCTGCGCCTGCCCCGATTCCGGTGGCTGGGCGTGGCGATCACTTTCCTGGTCGCGTTCACGCTCTGGGCGGCGGACTACCATTTTGTGGGGGATATAATTGCCGGGGCATGCCTTGGGACCGCCTGCGGGATCGGGATGGTCTTTGTGGCCTGCCGCCATTGATCCTGCCCGTCGCAGGGTTACCTCCAAGCCGGGGCCGGTGCATGCGGGCGACCGCTGGGGGCGGCCGTTCCGGTGCCTTCGAATTTATCCCGCCTGCGGCCGCGCCGCGCGTCGGATGTCACTTCCCTTCATAGACGCCCCTGCGGACATACACCGCATAGTGCGCGTCCCCGTATTCGAGCCTGAAGTCCCGGGAGAGGATCGCCTTCCACCGGCTGACCGCGGAGGCCGAGATGGGCTGGAACCGCGGCATCGACCACACGAAATTCCAGTTTGCCCTGTTATAGAGGACGAAGACCTCGCAGCGCGGGTCCTCCATGTGGGCCGCGATGCCGGCGGGAGTCATGAGCCTGAGCAGGTTCGCCTGGGACTCGGGATAGTCCTCAGTGCAGCAGAAGGATCCCATGAGCATGCGGGGATCGACGGGGCGGCCCGCCTCGAGCGCGACCACGCTTGCGCTTCCGACGAAGGGGAAGGCGCCGCGCTGGAACTGCCGGACGTAAAGGGAAGCCTTTCGCGTGTCGGCGTAATATGTGGGATCGATCGGCGGAATTCCGCACAAGTTAACGAGGCATAGCACCAAATAGAAAGCCCCGACGACCCGTGCCCCGATGCCAAGGTCCCCGAGCGTCGCGCACAGCACTAAGGCAAGGCCGGGCAGGAGCGGGGTCGCGTATTCCTCATAGGCCCCGACGGGCAGGACGTTGCAAGCAAGGGCCACGAGGAGCCCGAGCAGCACCACGTCGCGCGTGCGCGCCAGGCGCACCCGCCCCGAGAGGATGGCGATGCCGAGCGCGAGCGCGGCCAGACACACCGCGGGCGCAAAGTAGAAGAGGGCCGGCAGGTCGAGCCTCCAGTACTTGAGCGCCGCCGACTGCCAATGGAAATCAAGGGCCCAGAAAAGGAATGGACGTGGCGCCGCTGCGGCGAAAGGCGCAAGGAGGCCTAGCGTGAACACCGCCGGCCACCCGAGCGCTCGAAGCAGGTTGGCCGCCGAGAAATCCCTGGACAGGAGCCCGAGCCAGACGACGGCGTAGAACGGCGCCACGGGCAGCCGGCTCCCGACTGCCACAACCCCGAGGAGCGAGGTCCAGAACATGCGCCCCCTGAAATCGGCCCGGGCCTCGAGGATTACGATGTTCACGAGGATCACCGCGCCCACGAAGGCGTAGGTCTTTGGCAGGTGGGTGAAATACACCCAGTTGAGTGTCGTGACGAGGAGCGCCGCGAATCCGATCCCCACGGCCCGCCCAAAGCGCCGCCATAGGAATACCGTGCCCACGGCCACCGCAAGGAGGGCCCAGAGGCCGCTGGCCATCCGCTGCTCAACCGGGCCAAACCCCACGAGGCGGGACACCGCGCCGTGCACGTAGGGGAACAGCGGCATCTGCGTATATCCAAAATCGTGATACGGGACGAGCCCGGAGACCGCAGCCCTCGCGGTGAGGCCGTAGAAACCCTCGTCGACGTTGGGCGCCCCGTTTAGGACGAGATACCCGGCGATGGCGCCATAGGCGGCAACCGCCGCCGCTCCCAGGAGTACGTCCATTCGTTTGGCGCTCATTTTGGGCGTGGAGGGTGCTGTTGAGCCGCGTGCCGCGAGGCTAAGATAAGCCGGATCAAGGCTCCTGCTGGCAACGACAATTGGGCCCGCCTGGCCGTGCCGGCGTCCTAGCGCCCGGGTTTTCTCCCCGGCGCGATCGCGGCAAAATAGACCCACGCGACAAGGACCGCCTGGAGCGGCAGCCGAAGCCAGAGCGTGAGCGGCGAAAAGGCGAATCCCGGCATGCGCCCCATGAGGGCGACATGCAGGTTTGCCGGGAACACGGCCACAAGGAGCGCGATCAGACCCCATCCGGCCGCACTTCTGAGCCGGGGCACGAGGACTCCGACGCCTCCCAGTATCTCACCGGCGCCCGCCGCGGCTGAAAGCGCTGAAGGCCAGGGCAGCCATGCTGGGATCATTCCCAGGTACATCTCGGGAGACCTGAAATGATTGATGCCGGCGGCCGTGAAGAACGCCGCGAGGAACCAGCGCAGGGCAATCCGGATCATTGCAGCGCCCCTGTGTCCGACGGCAGGGCGGGGCACCCCTGGGGTCGCCTCCCTATCGGCACGGTGTCCCGTCCGCGGCGATCCCCCTCAGGAAGATGCTCACGCTCGCCTTCCGGTACTCGGCCGAACTGTACCCCTGCGATTTTTTCAGGGTCTCACGGCGCAGCACCTCGGAAAAAATGGTGCCGGCGAAGAGGTCGGCGGCCACGAGCGGGTTGATGTCCGGCCTGGCCTCGCCCAAGCGGCACGCGGTCCGTAGGCGCTCGGTCAGGGCCTCGCGCATGGGCAGGAATATTCCGCGGAGGGCCTGATGCTGGCACACGGCGTGCCGGTGGATCTCCCCCACCATGGTCCGAATGAGCGGAAGGTTCTCCATGAGGAGGGCCTCGTACCTCCGGGAGAAGGCCTCCAGATCGGACTTAAGGCTGCGCAGGGCGGGCGTGGCCTTCCCGTCGGGCGCCCTGAGGGCGATGCCGAATGCGCTCCCCACGACGGCCTCCAGCAGGTGCTCCTTGGTGCCGAAGTTCCTGAAGAGCGTGACCTCGTTGACGCCCGCCTCGCGCGAGATGGCGCGGGTTGTCGCGCCCTCAAGCCCGTCGCGCGCGAACACACGCGCGGCCGCCGTGAGAAGAAGCTGCCTTGCCGGGGGGCGCCGGCGGGTAGCCCGGGGTAGGGGTATCATGCAAGTGCTTACTTGCACAATCATGGAACAACGGTTAGGGTGCAAGGTCCTTCTAAAGGATTCCCGCTCCACCGTGAACCGAACCCACAACCGCTTCAGCCCGACGCTCATCCCATGATGGCTCCCGTCATCATATTGGGGGCGCTCATGATGTTCGTGTTCTGGGACACCTCCGACCGGCATTAGGCGGGGCGTTTGGCCTTGCCGGGGAGCGCGCCTGCCAGCAGGTTCGCCGTCCTTCACGTGAAAATTGGATTCCTCGGGGGCAGCTTCGACCCCATCCATTTTGGACACCTGCTCGCAGCGCAGGACGCCTATGAGCAACATCGGCTCGACCGGCTGATTATCGTACCTGCGGCGCAGGCGCCGCTTAAACCGAACGAGGTCCAGTCCACGGCTTCAGACCGCCTGGCAATGGTGCGGGCCGCCACGGAATGGGACACCCGTTTCGAGGTCTCGGACTTTGAGCTGTCCCGGGGTGGGGTAAGCTTCACCATCGACTCGGCACGTCATTTCCGCGGGCTGTTTCCGAATGACGACCTCTATTGGGTAATCGGGGGCGACCAACTCCCCAAGCTGCACCTTTGGAAGGACATAGGGGAATTGGCAACGATCGTGCAGTTCATCTTCCTCGAACGCCCCGGCTATCCGGTCAAGGCGGCGCCCGATGTTCCAGGCCTTCGGCTGCTCCGCTGTGATGGCCATTTGCTTGCGATCAGCTCCACCGAGCTCCGGGAAAGGACCCGGAGGGGCCTGTCGCTCGATTATTTCGTCCCGCACAAGGCGATTGTTTACATCAGGGAGAAGGGCCTGTATCGGGATCAACGTTGAAACTGAACCAAGACGAATCCCTGGACCTCGCCAGGCTGTGCTGCAAGGCCCTCGAGGAAAAGAAGGCCGGGGACTTGAAGGTGATAGATGTCACCGCGCTGTCCTCGATCACCAATTACATCGTGATCGCGACCGCGACCTCCGAACCCCATGTGCGCGCCCTTCGGGTCGAACTGGAAAAGGCGCTCGACGCCTCGAAGACTCGCATCGTCGGGGTCGACGCCGCGAGCGAGAGCGGTTGGGCCGTGATGGACGCGTTCGACGTGATGGTGCATATCTTTACGCCGGATACACGAGCTCGCTACAAGCTGGAGCAGCTGTGGCGCGACGGCGAGGATGTCTCCTTAACGCCTTTGCTTGGCGGTAAAACTCCGCCCAAAAAGAAAGCAGCCAAGGCCAAGCCTGTTGTAAAAAAGAAGGCCCCGGTGAAGAAGAAATCACGCAAGTAGTTTTTTGCATGATGATTGCACGGGTTTTGAGCGTGTAAAAAGATCCTCAAGACCCCTTTCGGGATACCGAATTCTACGTAGGGATAGGGCCATTAGCAGCTTGAATGCAATGACCCAGGGTGTAGCCTATTAATGCCCGGATTTCGGGCATGTATATAATAAAACGATAACAAACATAACGTTAGGAAGACGCATGAAAACTCAAAATCGAGGGTTTACCCTCGTTGAAATCATGATCGTCGTGGTGATCATCGGCCTTTTGGCGTCGATGGCCATCCCGGCGTTTCAGAAGGTTCGAACTAACTCACAGGACAAGGCCGTCCTGAACAACGCCCGTCAGCTGTCGGGGGCGAGCGACCAGTACTACCTCGAAAACGGCGTCTCCACGTGCGGTCTGACCGACCTCATTGGGCCGACGACGTACGTCAAGGCGCTCAACTCGGTGGCCAACGAGAGCTACCCGACCAGCTTCACCCAGGGCGTCACCATAACGATCACGAACGTCGCTGGTACCCGTACGATCACGTACGCGCCCTAAAGCTCGATCCTGGCATCCATCAAATGCCCGGGACCCCGGGGCATCCCGTGCCCGCGGGTAAGCGTAAATCATAAAATAAATAAACCATAACGTCAGATAGAAAGAGAAGTAACATGAACGAGAGCACGCACACATCCACCAAGGGCTTCACCCTTGTCGAAATCATGATCGTCGTCGTCATCATCGGCCTCCTGGCCGCCATGGCGATCCCGGCGTTCCAGAAGGTCCGCACGAACTCGCAGGACAAGGCAGTGCTGAACAACGCCCGCCAGCTGTCGGCCGGCGCTGACCAGTACTACCTCGAGAACGGTGTCTCGACGGTCGCGATCTCAGCCCTCATCGGGCCGACGACGTACGTCAAGGCGCTCAACTCGGTGGCCAACGAGAACTACCCGGCCGGCTTCACGCAGGGCGTCACGATCACCATCACGAACGTCGCCGGTGTCCGTACGATCACGTACGCCCCGTAAAGCGGCTCACCAATCGACATTTGTTGGGTTCAAAACAAATTATACGAGAACTGCTTAGCACTGATTGCACCCTGTTGGCAGTGGGCAGTACTACGTATTTACATTTGTTTTAACTTGCTGGAAACTAGCGCTAGATTTTGAATAGAAAGAGTCGAACAAGTGTCAGCTGCTAATCGTTAATCATATTCAATACTCAAAATAAGTCCCAAATGAAAATTACTAGCAATAAATCCAAGGGCTTCACCCTTGTCGAAATCATGATCGTCGTCGTCATCATCGGCCTCCTGGCCGCCATGGCGATCCCGGCGTTCCAGAAGGTCCGCACGAACTCGCAGGACAAGGCAGTGCTGAACAACGCCCGCCAGCTGTCGGCCGGCGCTGACCAGTACTACCTCGAGAACGGTGTCTCGACGGTCGCGATCTCAGCCCTCATCGGGCCGACGACGTACGTCAAGGCGCTCAACTCGGTGGCCAACGAGAACTACCCGGCCGGCTTCACGCAGGGCGTCACGATCACCATCACGAGCGTCGCCGGTGTCCGTACCATCACGTACGCCCCGTAATCGACATTCGCGAAGTTTTCGCCAAATTCAAAAGCCGCCCGCCTTGCGTGGGCGGCTTTTTTTGGCTCCCGAATCTACCCTCCCATGAACGGTTCCTCGCTTGCACCGATCCTGGCCGACCGGCGCCTCTGGTTGTTCGCGCTGGTGTCGGCGTTCGCGGCCGCCGCGGGCTTCATCCTGGTGCCGGACAAGATGGCCCTCACCGTGGTGACCTACACGGGTTACTGGTGCGTGCTGGCGGCCTTTGTCCTGTTCGTGCGCGCCCTCTGGGGCACGTTCGGCGCCGAGGTCAGGGGGCTTGCCCGGTCCAGGCTCCGGGGCTTCGACTGGGTCTCCCTCGCCGTCGTGGGCGGCGGGGGTCTCATCCTGGTCGTCCACGAATCCTTCGGGTTCAAGATCGTGATGGACGAGGTGATGCTTATCGGGACCTCGATGAGCATGCACTTCACCCGGACGGTGCTCACCCCGATCCGGGGCGGGAACGTCCAGGGGGCCTTCGCCATCTTCGAGGGCATGATGGACAAGCGGCAGCTCTTTTTCCCCTTCCTTGAGTCGATCCTGCACGACTTGACGGGCTACCGCCCGGAGAACGCCTTCGTCCTGAACGTGATCCTGACGTTCATCTTCCTCGGGCTCGTGAACGCGCTGGGCCGGAAGCTGGCGGGAAGGACGGCCGGATGGCTTGGCGTGGCCCTTTTCACGGGCCTTCCGCTCCTTGGGCAGAACGCGACCGGGGGCGGGTTCGAGCTCCTGAACATCCTGATGATCCTAGCGACGATGCTCCTCGGGGCGCGCTACATCGAGCGGCGCGACAAGGCGTCGTTCACGGCATTCTGCTACGCCGCCATGCTGCTCACGCAGGTCCGCTATGAGTCCGCGATCTTCCTGCTGCCGGTGGCCCTCATCATTGCCTGGGTATGGCTGCGCGACGGCAGGGCGGAGATGACCTGGGAGGTGATCCTCCTGCCGCTCCTGATGATCCACTGCGCTCTCCACACGCGGATCTTCGACATCCGGGCGTCGTCCTGGCAGCTGCAGAGCAAGCCGGGCTTCACGAAGCCGTTCTCGGTCGGCTATGTCCCGGACAATCTGGTGCACGCCACCGCGTTCCTCTTCGGCAGGTCGACGGACCAGCCGAACTCCTACGTGCTCTCGGCGCTCGGCTGCGCGGGAGTCCTCTTCTTCCTGCTCCTGGCAGCCAAGCGCCTTAGGGCGCTCGGGAGCGAGTCGCCCCTCTCGGTCGCGAGCATCTTCTTCACGGCCGGCTTCGCGGTGCAGTTTGCGCTCATGATGTGCTATTTCTGGGGGCAGTTCGACGACCCGGTGATCCGCCGGCTCGCCCTGCCGACCCTCCTGTGGATGGTCGTTGCGATCCTGGCGGTCCTTCCGGAATTCCCCAGGCCGGCGTTCGTGAAGACGCTCCTCGGGGTCACGGTCCTCGGCATCCTGGCGCAGGGCGTGCCCTCGATGGCGGCCCACGCCTACAACCAGGAGTACCTGGCGGGGCTGGAGACGGCGTGGCGGCGCGACTTCATCCGGTCCCAGCCGACGAACGACTACCTGGTGATCGACAACGACTCGATCCTCTGGATCGCCCATAAGGTCACGGCCACCACGGTCGGCGCGGCCATATCGCGGCGGGTCGACCTCGCGTTCTTCATGAGGACGCACTCCTTCTCGGACATCTTCGTCTTCCAGCGCTATGACGTCGACCCGGACACGGGCAAGATGAAGCTGCGCGACGGCGACGACCTCGGGCCCGACTACGTGCTGGAGACCGTGCGCGCCGAGCGCCTGCAGACGCTCACGCAGACCCGGATCAGCCGCCTGCTCGAGATCAGGGACGGCAAGAAGGTGATCTCGAACGCCGAGCCCGACCGCGAGGTGCCCAAGGACAAGGCCGCGATCGACAAGGCGCGGGAGGCCTACCTGGAAAACTTCCTCAGGCGCCTCCCATGAGACGGGTGGCAGGCCTTTTCAGGGGCGGCAACCTGGGGCTCCGGGCGATGCTCTTCCTGCTGTGCTCCGTGGTCGCCCTCTACGTGGGGTATTTCGCGATCCCGCCGGTCCAGGCCGGCCACCTGATCATCAACTTCGGGTACTACTACATCCTGGGGGTCTTCTCGCTCTTCGTCCTCTATGCGCTCCGCCTGGCCCGCTCCAGGGGCGAGGTGTGGCGGGCCTGGATCAGGAGGCCCGGGGCGGCCGGCGCCGCGATCGCAGGGGGCACGATCTTCGGGGTCTGGTCGGACTCCTTCCGGCACAAGATCCTCTACGACGAGTTCGTGATCCAGGGCACCGCCTACGTCATGCACGCGACAAAGCAGGTGAGCACGATCCTGCGCGCGTACAACATCTTCGGCACGTGGCTGCCGATCGACTTCTACCTGGACAAGCGCCCGTACTTCTTCCCGTTCCTCGTCTCGCTCCTTCACGACCTGACGGGGTACCGGGTGGCGAACATGTTCGCGCTGAACGTGGCCTGCGCCGGCATGCTCCTCGCGCTCCTGTACTGGTTCGCGCGCGAGGTCGCGGGCAGGCCCGCGGCGCTCTTCGCCGTGGGACTCTTCTCGCTCATGCCGCTCTTCGGCCAGAACGCGACGGGTGCGGGGATGGACCTCCACAACCTGGCCATGATCGCGCTCGTGGCCTGCCTCGCGGTCCTCTACCTGCGCGTCCCCTCCGGCGACAGGCTCTCCCTCTTCGTGCTCGGGGCGGTGCTCCTGACCCAGAGCCGCTACGAGTCGATCCTCTTCGTGGCGCCCGTTGCGTTCCTGATCGGGGCGGGCTGGTTCCGGGCGGGGAGGGCCGTCCTCCCATGGCCCGCGATCGTGGCGCCGCTCTTGCTTGTCCCCTATGCGTGGCACAGCAGGGTCCTCGCCTCGGAGCCCGTGTTCTGGCAGCTTGAGAAGGGCCAGACCTCCGCCTTCGGGTGGGCCAACGTGTCGAGCAACTTCAAGGGGGACATGGCGTTCCTCTTCAACACGGGCCCCGGGCTCGCCAACTCCGCGTACCTTTCCGTGGTCGGAGTCCTGGGCCTGGCATGGTTCGTTTTCTGCGCTGCCCGGTGGCTCCTCGCGCGGCCCCGGCCGGAGATCCCGGTGCCGGTCCTGGTCGGCGCCGCCTTCGGGTGCGGCATCGCGGCCCACTTCGTGGTGCTCCTCTTCTACTGGTGGGCCAAGTTCAACGACCTGATGGCGGCGCGCTTCGCGCTTCCGATGTGCCTGGCGTTCGCGGTCCTCGGCGCCGCGCTCGTCAGGGGGCTCTCCGACCGCCGCCTGCCCGCCCGGGCCGTCGCGTGGTGCGGCCTGGGCTTCTGGCTCCTCACGATGGGGCTTCCCGCGATCGCGGTTAAGTTCTACACGGACGAGAACCTGGGCATGCAGGAGCTCGAGTGGGAGCACCGCGTCGTCGATTCGCGGCCGGGCCCCGTGCTCGTGATCTCCAACAAGTCGACGATCCCGTTCCTGCTCTGGCACATCGAGGTGGTCCTTGGCCCCGTCGCGGCGCTCAAGGGCAACGACATCCGCTACCACATGGCCCAGGGGACGTTCAGGGAGGTGATCGTGGCCCAGGCCATCCGCCCGGTGTCGGAGGAGGGGGGAATGGGCATCGACCCTGACGACCTCCTGCCGGCGACCTTCCACCTCGAGACGATTGCCGAGAAGCGCTTCGGGGGGCGGCTCGACCGGCTGAGCCGGATCGTCTCGATAGACCCCGCGCCGGGGGCCGACAAGAAGCCTGCGGACAAGCCTCAGCCGCCGTCGGCGCTGCGCTCGATCAGCGCGCTCCAGTCCCTGAGCGAGCCCGCCGTCGCGTCCCTCACCTCCTCGGCGGAGAGCCGGTAGACGAAGATCGAGTACCCGATCACGGCGTCGGGCTTGCGCACGCGCAGGTAATAGCAGAGCCGCGCAAAGCGCAGGTGCAGGAAGCGGTCGCGGCTCTTGGTCCACTTCTCCGCGGGGAGGGCCTTGATCAGGTCGTCCCTGATCCGCGCGTCCTCGGCGTAGGAGCGGAAGGCCGGCTCAAAGGTCTTCAGGAACTGGTACTCCTTCTCGCGCTCGACGGTCCACGGCCCCCGGACCGAGCTGTACACCTGCTGGAGCATGGTGGCGCCGACGCAGTAGACCCCGGGGCCGAGCGGGATGTACGGCTCATCCTCGAGGAAGGCGTTCATGTAGGCCAGGCGCTTGACCGGCATGTGGTAGTAGCGGGGCTCTCCGGTGCCGAAGTAGGAGAGGTAGGCCTCCTCGCCCTTGTGCAGGTTCGCGTCGAGCCATGCCTTGAGCCCCGGCAGGTCCTGGCCCCAGTCGAGCGAGCTGTCGACCAGGTGCAGGTATCCGTTCGAGGGGCCGCCCTCCAACTCATTGAAGTAGGCAAGGTAGTTCGGGTAGATCCAGAGCGACTCCCCGGCGTGCCACGCAAGGAGCGCGGCGAGCAGGAGCGCCCGGGGCCGCAGCGGCCTAGCAAGCCAGGTGCCGAGGGAGCCGACGAGGATGAATAGCACCGGGTAGGTGGGGATCAGGTGCCGGTGCCCGATGTTGAGGTGGCTCCTTATCGAGACGGCCCAGTAGACCAGGAAGAGCGCGGCCAAGGGCGTGTAGGGAAGAAGGCGCTCCAGGTGCCGCGCCCGGTCGGCCCCGGCCACGATCCGCGAGCGCACGGCCACCCAGATGCCGAGCGCCGCGGCCACCATGAAGGGGATCGTGCTCTTGAGCGCGAACGTCCACAGGAAGAAGCTCTTCCAGCCGAAGACCGAGTATTCGCCGTTCAGGAAGGCGCCGCGCTGGGACGAGGTGTCGGCGACATAGGAGGCGCCGTAGAGGAAGGCCTCGGGCAGGACGTGGTGGTCGGCCAGGACATGGATCAGCCTCCCGGTGCTCCCGATCCTCGCGTAGAGGTCGGACCACGCCGCGATGAACCGGTCGGCCGCCGGCACGGCCGGGCTGAAGGCGGAGTAGCGAAAGCCGTAGAAGGCCCAGATGACGGCGAAGGCCACGAGGACGTGGCCGGCCGTCGAGCGCAGGACCCTCCAGAGTTCCCCGCGCCGGGCGGCCAGGTGCACGAGCCCGCAGATGAGGAGCATGGGGCCTAGGAGCGGGGCGCTAAACTTGGCGACGCACGCAAGCCCCAGGACCACCGCGCTGAGCGCGAAGCCCGCCGCGCCAGGCCGCCCGAGGTGGCGCCAGTAGGCCCCGACGGAGGCCAGCATGAAGAGAGCCATGCAGACGTCCGAGGTGGCGAGGCCCCCGTGCGCCAGGAGGGTGGGGCTAAAGGCGAAGAAGGTGAGCGAGACCAGCGCCCCCGGGGTGCCAAAGAGCCGCCGGGACCAGAGGAAGACGAGGGCGCCCAGGGCGACCCCAAAGAGCGCCGTCATCGCCCGGGCGGCCATCAGCCTCGGGAAATGGTCCTCGCCCGTCTCGTAGAAGAATTCGTGGCCCATGACCCAGGCGTCGCTCGTCCTCCAGTATTCCTGGTCGAGGTCCGGGAACTTCGCGCCGGAGAGCACCGCCGGGATCGCGACCCAGCGCTGCGGCAGGTTGCCGTTCTCGGGCTGGAGGCGGTAGTCGTTGAACCTCCAGTAGGCGAAGCCCCCGGTCAGGTGGACGATCTCGTCCGAGGTGGTGCACTCGTGGAGCTTGCTCCCCACCGCGAGCACGAAGTGCAGGGCGAGCAGCAGGACGGCGGCGGCAAGGGCCTTGCGGGACAACGGGCTCACGGGATCTGAATCGGCTCGTAGAGGGCGTGCATGACCTCGGCGTCCGTGAGCCTGTAGATCAGGAAGGTGTAGCCGGGTTGCGCGATGGGGGCGCGGCCCCTCAGGGTGTGGCAGAGCCTCGCGAACTGGTATTCCTCGAACTCGACGCCCTCCTGGTAGGTGAGCTTGGTCTTCGTCGTCTCCATCTCGACGATGTGGGAGAGCATCCTGTGGTAGCGCTCCTCCTTCGCGAGGTCCCAGGGGCCGCGCGCCGTCGTGTAGACCTGCTGGAACTGGGTCACGCTGATGATCCAGAGGCCGCCGGCGAGGATGCCCGGGACCCCCCGCTTGCGGAGGTCAAAGTTGATGTCCCCGATCCGGGTCGCCTTGATCCCGTAGTAGTCCAGGTCCCCGGAGCCGAAGTAGGAGATGAAGACCTTCTCGTGCGGCGGGTGGGCGTCGAGCCACGCCTTGAGCGTCGGCAGGTCCTGTCCCCAGTCGATCGAGCTGTCCACCACGTGCCTCCAGGCGTTGGCGGGCCCCACGATCTCGTTGAAGTAGGCCAGGTAGCGGGGACGGATCCACACGGACTCAGCGGCGAACCAGACGGAAAGGGCCGCAACGACGGCGCCCGTCCAGCGGGGTGCGGCCCCAAACCACCCGGCGGCGCCCGCGGCCATGACAAAGAACACCGGGTAGACGGGGATGATGTGGCGGTGCCCGATGTTGAGCCCGCTCGTGAGCGAGAAGGCCCAGTATACGCCGAAGAGGGACAGGAGCGGGGACCACTCGGAGAGGCGCTCGCGCCACTCCGGGGGGGTCCTCCGCCTGGAGGCGGCGTAGAGCGCCGACAGGCCCATCAGGCCGAAGAGCGCAAGCGGCGTCTTCACGAGGGTCGTGTACGGGAAGAAGCCGACCCAACCGGTGCTCCGGTACTCGCCGTTCAGGAAGGCCTTCCGGTAGCGCGAGAACCGGAAGGTGTGCGCGAAACCGTAGAGGTAGGATTCCGGGAGGAGTTCGTGGGCGCGGGCGAACCTGACCGTCTGGACCACCGGTCCGCCCGTGTCCTCGAGCACGTCCCAGCCCACCAGGGACCGGATCCGGTTGGGCTCAAACTTGTTGAACATCGCGTATCGGAAGCCGTAGGAGGCCCAGATGACCCCGATCGCAAGCGCGCACGCCGCGAGTGTGGCGCCCATGAGCGCAAGGGCCAACCTCAAGCGCCCGAGGACCCGCGCGCCCAGGGGCCATGACGCCGCGAGCTCGGGGCTGCCGGCCACCCGCACGGCGAAGAGGATTGCGCACATGGGGGCGATCAGGGGGGCCGAGAACTTGGCGACGCAGAGCAGCCCGAGCGTGAGGCCGAAGACCAGGACGCGCCAGGCCGACACCCTGTGCGCCATCCACCAGAACGCCGTGACCGCCGCCAGGAACAGGCACGCCGCCGTCATGTCGCTCGTCACGAGGGCCCCATTTGCGAGCATGGTCGGGCAGAACGCGAAGAGGGCCGCGGCCAGGAGAGCGCCCCTGTCCCCGTGGAGCCTGCGCGCCCAGAGGAAGACGAGCGCTCCCATCGCGACCCCAAAGAGCGCGATCATCCGGCGGCCGCTCCTGAGCATCGCGGCCAGGTCGTTGCCGTTCGTGTAGAACCACTGGAAGCCCATGTCCCACACGTCCGAGATCCGCCAGGCGTTCTGGTCGAGGCTCGGGAACCTGGGCCGCGAGGCGAGCAGCGGGATCGCGGCCCAGCGCTGGGGGAGGTTTCCGTTCTCGGGCTGGAGGCGGTAGTCGTTGGTCGTCCAGTAGGAATACCCCGCGGTCAGGTGGGCGATCTCGTCGCCCGTCGTGCACTGCGTGTCGGAGACGCTCGTGGCCATCCACCAGTAGAGGCCGAGGATGCCGGCCAGGAGCAGGTGGATCCGGGAAAACTTCATGGCGCGGGCGCGCGGCCTCTCGCGCGGGTCGCCGCCGCCTGAACCAGGGCCCCGATCGCGACCGCCTGCATCGCGACGAGCGGGAGCTGGTGGCGCTCGTTGTGGTTCACCAGGACATAGGGAAGGAGCATGCCGGCGGCGATCGCGCCGGCCCAGGCCGCGGGTGCGGGGAGCCTGCCGCCGAGGAGGATCGCCGAGAGGAGGAAGGCCATCACCGGCACGCCCGCCGTGAGGAACCCGAGGGCGATGCCCGAGGGCCCCCGGAACTCGTCGTCAAAGGCCAGGCGCCGCCCGAGCCAGTCAAGCCAGATGGCCTCGGTCTGCGCGAGGCCGAGATGGTGGAGCTTCTCGCGTTCGGCCGCCGGGGGCGTGTCGATCCGCGCCCAGAGCCCGCCCGCCGGCCCCATGACGATCAGCTCGCCGGCGGCCGAGAGCCGGGCCGCGTCGGAGGGGCTGAAGCGGAAGGAGGTCGACTCGCCTCCGCCCTCGCGCCTGCAGAAGACCAGGGCCGCGCCCAGCCGTCGCCCGACGTTGGCCGCGAAGTGAAGGGGATCGGCCCGGATCGCTCCGAGCGAGGGTTCACGGAAGCTATCGACGTACCCGACCTCCCCGAGCTCGGAGTACCGCTTGAATTCCTGGACATCGAAATAGGGGAGCCTCCGGAGCACGGTCTCCATCCTGGGCAGCCCGTCGGCGGAGTCGACGTTGGCCAGGTGGAGCTCGAACCAGGAATTGGACTTTAGCGGGACCACGCGGCCCAGGGCGTGGAGGTTGCGGGCGCTCCAGGCCGCGACCGAAAGCGCCACGGCCGCCACGGCCAGAGCCGGAAGCACGAGGCCCCTGGGCTTCCTCCGGCGGGACCACGCGAGGGCGAGCGCCACCAAGCCCACCGAGACGGTCAGGCCGGCGTTCTCGAGCGGGGCGAGGAGGGCGACGGCGACCAGGAGGACCCCGCAGGCGCGCGAGGGCCCCCGGGCGAGGCCGAGCGCGGCCAGGAGAAGTGCGGCCGAGAACAGGATGTCGAGCCACGCCTCGCTCAGGACGCGCAGGGGCCCGCCCGGCAGGAGGACCGCGTAGGCCAGGAAGGCCGCCGAGGCCGCGCCGCGCAGCCACGCGCCCGAGGGGGCGAGCGCGAGAAGGAGGAGCGCGTTCGCGGCCGAAAGCCCAAGGACCGTGAGGATGAGGAGCGCCTTCGCGGAGGCCGCGGTCTTCACGCCGAAGGCGAGGAAGACCCCGGCCTCGACAAGGACCGGCAGCGGGGAAACCCAGGCCGTGGCCCCCGTTCCGCCGTCAAACGGGTCGCTGAAGCCGCGTCCCTGCACCAGGGCCGCCGCGACGTTGCCCGGCTCGGCCCAGTCATAGAGGCCGTGCCCGAGCTTCGGAGTGTTGTGGAGGAGCGCGGCCGCCGCGACCACCGAGAAACCCGCCCAAGCAAGGAGCCGGAAGGAACCCATGGTCCGGTACTAGCGCCGAGGCGGCTTCACCAGGTAGATGGGCCTCTGCTTCACCTCGTCGTACACGCGGCCCAGGTACTCCCCCAGGACCCCGATCCCTATAAGCTGGATGCCGCCGAGGAAGGTGACGAGCGAAACCAGGGTCGTGAACCCCGTGGTCGCGGTCTCGATGCCGAGGAGGCGCTTCACGATGAAGAAGAGGCCGAGGGCAAACCCGAGGCCGCTCACGAAGATGCCCGTGTAGGTGAGGAACCTGAGCGGCAGGTAGGAGAAGCTGAAGAACCCGTCCACCGCATACCGCACCAGGCGCCTGAACGTCTGCTTGGGCTTGCCGGCGGCGCGCTCCTGGCGGTCGTACTCGACATCCGCCGTGGTGAAGCCGATCCAGGCCCTCAGGCCCGGGAAGAACCGGTGCCTCTCGGGCAGGCGCGCGAACGCCTCGAGGGCGGGCTTCCCCAGGAGGCCGAAGGTCCCCGTGTTCGACTCGATCGGGATGTCGGTGAGCTTGCCGAAGACGGCGTGGAAGAGGTCGAAGCCGGCCCGCCGCACGCCGGTCTCCTGGCGCGAGCGGCGCACGGCGCGGACGACCTCGGCGCCGGACCGCCACGCCGCCACAAGCTCCGGGATCACCTCCGGCGGGTCCTGCAGGTCGGCATCCATCGTCACGGCGGCGTCGGCGTCCCGAGCATGCTGCAGGCCCGCGGCCAGCGCGCTCTGGAAGCCGAAGTTCCTGGAGAGCTCGATCAGCTCGAACCGGGGGTCCACGAGGCCCTGGGCGCGGGTCATCTCGGCCGTCGCGTCCCGGCTCCCGTCGTTCACGAACACGGCCCTCCACGAGCAGTCCGCATGGTCCCTGAAGACCGCGCCCAGGCGGGCGAACAGCTCGGGCAGCACGGACTCCTCGTTGTAGACGGGGATCACGATTGCGACGTTCGGTCTGGATTCGGTCATGGTCGGTCACGCCTCGTCGGGCGCCCGGCGGGCGCGCGCGAGTGCCATGCACAGGAGCGCTCCCAGGAGCGCCAGCAGAAGCGCGGGAGGAGTGGGCACAATGTCGGCAAAATAGGAGAAATGGGCGATGATTTTCTCGCTCAGGTTGCCCTGCGCCACGACGCCGTAGGACTGGGAGACCTGCTGCAGGTTCCAGCCGGGCCTTAGCCAGCGGTCGAGCGCAAAGTCCTCGACCGCGAGCTGGAGCGCGATGCCGAGCGAGAAATCGACCGCCCAGCCCGCCCACAGGAGGCGCCTCCAGCCGGTGCCGAGGGTCTTCCAGCGCGAGGCGAGGAAGGCGAGCCCCAGGAGGACGAGCGACTGCAGGCAGATGTGGCCGGTGCCGTAGTGGTCCCGGTCCCCGTAAGAGGCGTAGCTGAGCGCCACGATCCCGAGGACCGCCCATATCCAGAAGGAGCGCTCGCGGCGGTCGGCCGCGCGCGCGGCCTGGAACGCGCCCCGGGCGGCCGCCAGCCAGCCCACGCATCCTAGGGCCAGGAGGGGGTTCAGCTGGTAGAGGAGGAAGGCCTGGTCCCGGAGCGAGCCCCAGGGGCTCTGCTGCCTGAAGAGGGTGCCGGAGAATCCGCGGATCCCGGGGGGGATCAGGCTGTCCCGGAGGTTAAGCGCCATGATGGCCAGGGGGTTGCCGGGCGCCTTCTGGAGCATGGACACCGTCGAGTTCGACAGGAACGTCCCGTGCCATCCGTATTGCGCGAGGGACCACCCGAACCACGGGGCGATGACCAGGGTCCCGGCTGCCGCCGCGAGGAGGGTGGCCGGGGCGAAGCCCCGGCCCCAGCCCCTGCGGAACCCGAATCCGATCCATGCCACGGCGATCGCGACCACGTAGGGGCCCGCGGAATAGTGCGTCACGACGGCCCCGCCCAGGCACAGGGCGCAGAGGACCCCGGGGGTCGAGGGGGGGCCGTCCTGGTCGCGGAGCCTCAGGAAGAAGTAAAGGCCCGAGAGGATGAAGAAGGCCGCCTGGAGCTTGGTCCAGGGATAGGTGGCGTTCTGCATGAACAGCGGGTTTGCCATGAGGACGACCGCTGCGATCCGGGCGGCCTGCCTTCCGCCGAAGCGCCCGGCAATGAGGCCGACGGGCAGGTAGGCCAGGCTAGAGAGCACGGCCATCACGACCTGGTAGTGGGCGTAGTCGACCGAGGTGACGCGCAGGAACGCGGCCGTCAGGACATTTGAGAGGGGCGGGCGGGCGGGCACCTCGTAGATGTCGAAGAAGAGCTGGCCCCTCGGCCAATCCCGGAGGAAAAAGTGCGCGCGCTGCCAGTGCTCGAGCCAGTCGCCGAGCCACGCCCCCCCCGAATAGGTCCTCACAAAGGACAGGCACGCCACGCACCACGCGGTGACCAGGAGCTGGCCCAGGATCAGGTCCCGCGCGAGGGGGTCCGTGGCAAGGCGCCTAAGGCCTCTTAGGCCCGCCGCGAGCCCCGCCAGTCCCAGCACCGGGACAAACCAGTAGCCCGAAAGCGGCGCGCCCGAAATGAACACCGCCCAGGCGACACCCCAGGCGATCAGGAGCGAGAGGGCCGAGCCGGCCACGAGGCTCTCGGCGTGGCCCAGCGCGAGCCGATCCATGATGGGCCGCGAGAGTCCGATCGTTACGCCCAGGACGAGAAGGAGGCAGGCCAGCGTGTCGACGAGCATGGGCGGGATTGGGTACAAGGGGATGGCACCCCGGCCCCAATGGCAACCCTCTCCTCGGGGTTGCCACGGTCGGCGGGGGGCGCCCATCCTCGGGGCATCGCACCATGGAGACGAGGGCCGACCAGCACTTGCGGGACTCCCGGGCCACGTGGGTTTGGGTCGCCGCGCTGGCCGTCTGCGTTGCGACCCTGTCCGCGTACGCGGGCTCGCTGTCGGCTCCGCTGATCTACGACGACTCGGTCTGGATCACGGGAAACCCGTTCATCCGGGACCTGGGCTCGCTGGGCCGGGTCCTGCTTCCCCCGGCGGGCTCCCCCGTGCGGGGAAGGCCGCTCCTGAGCCTCTCGTTCGCCCTAAACTACGCGGCCGGCGGGGAGAACCCGTTCGGCTACCACCTCGCGAACCTGGCGATCCACGTCGCGGCCGCCCTCGCCCTCCTTGGGGTCGTGCGACGGACGCTCGACCGCCTTCCTGGCGCGTTTCCCACGGCCGCCGACCGGCTCTTCCCGGCCTTTGGGGCCGCGCTCCTCTGGGCGGTGCACCCGCTCCAGACCGAGTCGGTCACGTACGTGAGCCAGCGCGCGGAGTCGCTCATGGGGCTCCTGTACCTGCTCACGCTCTACGCCTTCATCCGGTCGGCCGAGCCGGGCGGCGGGCGCCGCTGGGCCTGGCTCTGCGTGGCGGCGTGCCTCCTCGGGATGGCGACCAAGGAGGTCATGGCCACGGCGCCCCTTGTGGTCCTTGCCTACGACAGGACCTTCGTCTCGGGGACGATCCGGGCTGCGCTCCGGAAAAGGTGGGTCCTGTATGGGGCGCTCTGCCTCACCTGGCTCCTGCCGGCCGCGCTTGCAGCGGGCTTCAGGGCCCGCGGCATCGGCCCGGGCATGGGGTACTCGGGATGGTCCTACGGCCTCGTCGAGTCCTGGGTCATCGGGCACTACGTCGTTCTCTCACTTTGGCCGTTCCCCCTCGTTCTCGATTACGGAACCGCGCCGGTGGAAGCCGCCCGGCAGGCCGCGCCGTGGGCCCTCGCGCTCCTGGCGCTCCTCGGCGCGTCCCTCGTGGCCTTCCTCAGGAGGAGCGCCGCCGGGTTCGCGGCGGCGTGGTTTTTCCTGATCCTGGCGCCCACCTCGAGCGTGATCCCCGTCGCATTCCAGCCGATGGCGGAGCACCGGATGTACCTTCCCCTGGCGGCCGTGACCTCCCTGGCTGCCGCCGGGGCATGGGCCTTGCTCGGGCGCCGGAGCCTCCTGGTCGTCGCGCCTGCGGCGCTCGCCCTTTTCACGGGGACCTTCCTGAGGAACCGGGACTACCGGGACGAGGTGACGATCTGGGAGGACACGGTCAAGCGGGTGCCCTTGAACGAGCGCGCCCAGCTGGCCCTCGGTGGCGCGCTCGCCCGAGCCCACCGGGACGCCGACGCCGCTGCCGCGTTCGCGCAGGCGCTGAGCCTCGACCCGGGCGACCTGGAGGCGCGCATGGATCTGGGTTGCTCGCTCTACAGGCTGGGGCGCCCCGCCGAGGCGCTCGCGCAGTACCGGTCGATCGCCCCCCCGAGCCCCGATAGCGCGCTCCTTCACCTCTACCAGGGAATGGCGCTCGAGGCCCTGGGGCAGCGCGAGCCTGCCGCCCGGGAATACGCGATCGCAGCGCGGATCGACCCGTCGGACCCGCGGGCCCCGGAGAGGCTCCGCGAGCTCGGCCGGCGGTAGCGGTCCTACCGAAGGTTGTACTTTAGGATCGCCCAGAGGGCCCTGAACCCGTCGCGCCACCCGATCTTCTTTCCCTCGGCGTAGGAGCGCCCGTAGTAGCTTATCCCCATCTCGTAGATCACCACGTCGAGCTTGGACACCTTGGCCGTGATCTCGGGCTCGAAGCCGAACCGGTTCTCCTCGATCTGGATCTTCTGGAGGACCTCGCGGCGGAACACCTTGTAGCAGGTCTCCATGTCCGTGAGGTTCAGGTTCGTGAACATGTTGGAGAGGAGGGTCAGGAACTTGTTGCCCACCATGTGCCAGAAGTAGTGCACCCGGTGGGGCTCGCCGCCCATGAACCGCGAGCCAAAGACCACGTCCGCCTTCCCGTCCTCGATCGGCTTCATGAGCTTGGAGTACTCGTCCGGGTCGTACTCCAGGTCGGCGTCCTGGACGATCACGGCGTCGCCCGTGGCGGCCGCGAAGCCGGTCCGGAGCGCCGCGCCCTTTCCCTGGTTCACGTCGTGGTAGATGATCTTGTCCACCATGGTCTCGATCTGGGTGCGGAGCACGTCGCGCGTCCCGTCCCGGGAGCAGTCATCGACGATGATGATCTCCTTGTTGGGGTAGGGGGAGCTGCGCACGCGCTCCACCAGGGTCCGGATGGTCCTGGCCTCGTTGTAGCAGGGGATGACGATCGAGAGCTTCATTCTGAGAAAGCGGAAACAATGCAATGCGCCGGCTGCCAACGGAAGCTTTTATGCGCCCTCAGGGAACGAGCCGGATCACCTTTCCCCGGCGAGCGCGGGCGGGAGCGGCAGGCCGCGCGCCTCGTAGAGAATGCGCACCCTCGAGGCGAGGAACGCGTCCCTCGCGCGGTCGTTCGCGCGGGCGTCGCCGCGGAACACAAGCCAGTCATGGACCGCGGCCATCCTGCCTGCCTCGGCGAGGACCAGCCCGCGCCTAAACCGCGCGTCCGCGTAGCCGGGCGAGAGCGCGAGCGCCTGGTCGAGATGCAGGAGGGCGTCCTCGACCCGTCCCTGGCGCAGCTGCGCCTGCGCGATCACCAGGTGCGTCTCGGCCCACGGCGGGGCGTTCCATTCCTGGAGCGGCCGGGCCGCCACGTCGGGGGAAAGCGGCTGCCCGGGGGCCATGTCCTTCCAGGCGAGCACGACGCCCTCCGTCCGGGGGGCCCGCGCAAGCTCCGCAAGGGCGCCCCGGCGCCCGCCCCGGACGTCGCCCCCCAGGAACTGCAGGAGGGCGAGCCTTGAGACCGTGATCTGGCGCACCTCGTCGATCCGCGTGGTGGCCAGGACGGATTCGAGGTAGGCCCGCGTGCTCCGCCAGACGCGGGCCTCCCTCGCGGCGGGACAGGCAAGCGCTCCGCCGATCGCGAGGCACGCGGCGAAGGCGGCGGTCCGGAGGCCGGGCCTGAGCCTAAGGAGCGCGAACGCCAGCACCGCCGAAAGGACGCAGGCGGGAATGTACGTGTAGCGGTTGGCCACGGTGTGCGGGTGCTCCATGAGCCCCAGGTTCGGGACAAGGAGCAGCAGGTACATGAGCCAGCCGACCAGCAGCCAGGGGGCCCTCCGCCGGAACACCCAGGCGCCGACGCTAAGTGCTCCGACCGCCGCCGCCCAGAGCCACCAGGACGCCTCGTGCAGGCTGACGTCGAAGATGATCGTGTCCGGCATGCTCGCGATGGACGGCGGCCAGAGGGACTTAAGGACATAGACGGCGTAGACGTGGCACGCCTGGAGCGCCCTCTGGGGGATGCCAAAATCGTGCACGGAGCCGGGCAGGAGGAAGGCCGAGGTGGTGAAGCGGGCCTCGATGTTCAGGGCCACCGATCCCGCGGCAACAAGGCTCCATGCCACGAACCCCGGGAAGAGGCCCTTCCCGCGCACGCCGCCCACCCACGCGATGTCAAGGAGGAGGAGAGCGGGGGGGAGGAAAAGCGCCACCGGGTAGGTGAGCACCGAGGCGCCGTAGCCGATGAAACCCAGGACGAGCCAGCCCCCGGCGCCCGCTCCGCGGGCCCGGGCCTCATGCTCGGAGAAGCGCGCATGGACGGCGAGGAGCGCAAAGAAAAGCGCCTGGGAATAGAGAAGGCCCGAGCAGGTCGCCACCGACTCGGACCGGAGGGGATGCACCGCCCACAGGAGCGCGGCCGCACCCGCGGCAAGCAGCCGGTCCCGCTCCGGCTCCCGGGGGAGGAACCTTCCCAGAATACGCGCCACGGCTGAGAAGAGGAGCCACGCGTCCAGCGCGTGCAGGGCAAGGTTCGCCGCGTGGTAGCCCAAGGGGTCGAGGCCCGAGTAGGCATAGACGGTCGAGAACCCGAGCCATCCCAGGGGCATGTAGCGGTGGACATAGTCCAGGTTCGAGAACATCCACGCGAGCGCGGGAGCGCTCGGGCTCGAGAGGTGCGGGTTGAAGAAGATGTTGGTGTCGTCGTCCACCAGGGGAAGGGCACCGAATCCCACCACCTCCCTGAAGGTCCACGCGGTCGCGCAGAGCAGGAGCAGGACGACCAGGGCCCGAAGGCGCTCGTTCCCGCGCGCCGGGCCCGGACCCGCGGGAGGTCCCTCCGGGGTTGGCCGGTCAGCTCTCAAGGCGCCGGGAATTGCTTGTGGGGTGCGGCATCGATTTCTCGGTGCGGTCCACTTTGCAGGGATTGGCGCGCAGTTAAAGCCCCGGCTTCTTCCCCCATGGAGAAGGCGAACTCGCGGGAGCGGGCCCAAGGCCCGCCCGAAATACCGTGTTGAGATGGGCCCTGATTCGTCTACCTCCTCTTCCGGTGAGCGCCCCGTCCGTCTTCCGAAGGAGAGACCTGGTCCCGACCGTGGTGGCCGCAGCGCTCGTCGTGGCCGGATTCACGGCGCTGCTCGCCGGGAGCCGCTCCTACGTCACCACCCGGCCCGCGGCGGAGGAACCCTACAATCTCGTGGTCGAGGGCTTCAGGGAGGGCCACTCCTGGCTTGCGAAGGAGGCGCCGCCCGAGCTCGCCAAGGCAGCGAACCCCTATCTCTTCGCCACCTACCGGCCCTTCCTTGGCCCGCCCTGGGGCGTGATCGACCTGAGCTACTACCGCGGGCACCTCTATGCCTACTTCGGGGTCACGCCGGCCGTGCTCCTGTTCTGGCCGTACAGGATGCTGACGGGGGGCTTCCTGCACCAGGCCCACGCGGTCCTCCTCTTCTGCATCCTCGGGTACGCCCTTTCCGTGGGCCTCGGCGTCGCGGTGTGGCGAAGGTATTTTCCGGAGGTCGGGCGCTCTGCGGGCGTGGTCCTCTCCCTCCTCCTCGGGTCCGTGACGACGCTCCCGGTCTTCCTCGTAAGGCCCGGGCTCTACGAGGTGTCGATCAGCTGCGCCTTCGCGCTCGTGATGCTTTGCCTCGCGGCACTCTGGAAGGCGTGGCACCTCGAGGCAGGCAGGGCCCCCTGGCTTGCCGCGGCGAGCCTGGCCTATGGCCTAGCCGTCGGGGCGCGCCCCTCGCTCCTCTACGGCGCCGCGGTCATATTCCTGCCCGCGGCCGCATCGCTTTGGGCACGGGTCCGCGGGGGCGTGAGGACCCCCTGGGCCAGGGACCTGGCGGCCACGCTCGCGCCGATCGCGGCCGCGGGTGCCGGGCTCGCGGCCTACAACCAGGCGCGCTTTGGCAGCGCGCTGCAATTCGGGCACGACTACCAGCTCTCCGGCAACGACGTCTTCGGGACCAAGTCCTTCGCCGCGCGCTTCCTCTGGGACAACGTGAGGCTCTACTTCCTTGAGCCGCTCCGGTGGCACGCGCAGTTCCCGTTTGTCTGGGCGCCGGCCTGCCCGCCGCTCGCGCCCGGGCACCTGCCCGTGGAATTCTTCTTCGGGACGGCCACGAACCTGCCGATCCTCCTGGCGGCGGCCCTGGCGCCCCTGGCGTGCGCGTTTGCCTCCCGGGCGGGGGGTACCGGGCTCTCCTGGTTTGCCGCCACGCTTGGCGCCCTCTTCCTGGTCGTGGCCGTCACGATCTGCGCCTACGCGGGCGCCACGAGCCGCTACCTGCTGGACTTCATCCCGGCCCTGGCGCTCCTCGCGTGGATCGGCGTCGTGGGGCTGCACTGCAAGGCCGCAACGCAGCGGTTCACGGGATACCGCGTGGTGCCCCTCCTGCGCGGGGCGGCCGTCGCGGCGTTCGCGTACTCGGTGGCGGTCGGATGGCTCCTGGCCGTGGCGCTAAGCGCCTTCTACAGGGGCGCCGAGGAGGGAGTCTCGCTGCTCAATTCGGGCAGGATCCAGGAGGGGATCTCCGCCTACCAGGGCGTCTGCCGCATAAATCCCGACTTTCAGGGCACCGCGGAATTGGGAATCGGGTCGGCCCTGCTCTCGAGCGGCAGGGCAAAGGAGGCGGTGGGGTACCTCCGGTCGGCGGTCCTTGACGGGCCGAGATCCGGGGCGGCGTCGTTCAACCTGGGCCGGGCCTACATGGAGACCGGCAATTTCAGGGAGGCGGCGCAGGCGCTGGACCACGCCACGGCCCTCGATCCGCATGACGCCGAGGCCGAGGCGTACCTGGGCGTCTCTCTCGCAAGGCTGGGAAGGCTCGAGGACGCGGTCGGGCACCTGAAGGCGGCCCTCCGCATGGACCCCTCGATGGACCAGGTCCGGGGCAACCTTCGGGTGCTCGAAAACGTGCTGGAGCAGCGGCGCAAGCCCTAGCCCCCGAAATGCGCGGCGCAGCCCTTTTGGAACCGGAATCCCCGGGTGCCCGTGAGGCGCGGCCCGGGACCTGCTCGGGGAGCCGGATGAGCAAGGCTTCCACCCGCTTGCCCCGCGTCCTCATGGCGGCGGCAATCGCCTCGGCGTTCCTGGCGGGATGCCGCAGCCGCACGCGGGTGGAGGAGGGGACCCGGGACGGGATCGTGCACTTCGCCAATGACGCGGAGCCGGCCGACCTCGACCCGAACACGAACATCGACAGCAGCACGGAGGCCACCCTGAACGCGCTCTTCGAGGGACTTGTCGGGCTCTCCAATGACGGGCACACGGTCATCCCGGGCGTCGCCGAGCGCTGGGAGGTGTCGGCGGACGGCCTCGTCTACACCTTCCATCTTCGCCCGGGCTCGCACTGGTCCAACGGGGCCCCGCTCACCTCCGAGGACTTCCTGTTCTCCTTCCGCAGGATCATGGATCCGCTGGTCGCCTGCGAGGAGTCGAGCTTCGGGTTCGCGATCAAGGGCGCCGAGGACTATGCGCTCGGCAGGACCAGGGACCCGTCGACCCTGGGGCTCGAGGCACCCGATCCCGCGACGTTTGTGATCCGGCTCGCGCACCCTGCGCCCTATTTCCTCGTGGTCCTCGCGGCGGCCTCCCCCTTTTACCCCGTCTACGGGCCCCTGCTCGAGAAGTTTGGCGGCGTCCACCAGCGCGGGACTCCGTGGACCCGGGAGGGCAACCTCATCGGGAACGGCCCGTTTGTCCTGACACGCTGGGTCCAGAACCAGGTGATCGAGGTCCGCAAGGATCCCCGTTACTGGGACGCGGACCACGTGAGGCTCGCGGGCGTCAACTTCTACGCGATCGAGGACCCCGACGCCCAGGAGCGGGGGTTCCGGACGGGGCAGTTCCACATCGCGATGTTGTTTCCGATCTACAAGGAGGCGGCCTACACGGCCGGGCAGCCCACGGCCCTTCACACCTTTCCGCTCCTGAGGACAAAGTTCATCACCTTCAACGTCGCGCGGGCCCCCTTCACGGACGCCCGCGTGAGGCGGGCGCTCTCGCTCGCCCTGGACCGCAGGAGGCTCTCTTCGGCCGTGTACCACTCCTTTGCGGACCCCGCGTTCGCGCAGCTGCGCCCGGGGACCGGGGGCTACGCGCCCCCCTGCGCCGACCTGTACCAGTTCGACCCCGAGAGCGCCCGGCGGCTGATGGCCGAGGCCGGCTACCCCGGGGGCAGGGGCTGCCCCCCGATCGAGCTCATGCTGGTCGGCAACGACGCCCAGACCGTCAACATGGGGGAGGTCGTCCAGGCGGCGTGGAGGGACGTTCTGGGGGTGACCGCCAACCTCTCCCCCACGGAGAAGAAGGTGTACCTGGACGCGGAGCGCTCCAAGCACTACCACGCGATGATCGAGCAGTGGGACTACCCGTGGGACGACCCGTCCGCGTTCTACCAGACGGCGAGCACGGGCAATCCCAACAACGACTCCGGGTGGTCGGACCCCGAGTTCGACCGGGCCTATGCGCAGGCCGAGAACAGCGCCGACCGGGAGGTCCGGGCGCGCGCATTCGACATCCAGGAGAGGCGCCTGGCGGAAAGCGTGCCGTATGCACCCCTCTTCTTCTGGAACAAGCCGGTCCTTGTCGCCCCCACCGTGCACGGCTGGGCCGGCAACCCCCTGAACCACCTCGAGTGGAAGGAGATCTCGCTCGGGCCCTGAAGGGGCCGTCGCCGGGATTTAACCTGGCCCCGAGCCGCGGCCATTGCCAACGGGCGCGCTTTCGGCTTTCGCTCATGTGAGTGATGGCACCCTTGTCGTGCAACGTCGGCGGACGCCGCCACACGTTCGGCTCGCTCCGCGAGCTGATGGCGAAAGCCACCCCTTTCCGCTCGGGCGACGAGCTTGCCGGGATCGCCGCCCATTCCGACGAGGAGCGCGTGGCGGCGCAGCACTGCCTCGCCGAGGTCCCGCTCAGGCGCTTCCTGGATGAGCCGCTGGTCCCCTACGAGGAGGATGAGGTCACCCGGCTGATCGTGGACACGCATGACTCCGCTGCGTTTGCCCCGGTCTCCGGGATGACCGTGGGCGAGTTTCGGAACCACCTCCTTCTCTATGAGACCGACGGCGGGGCGCTTGAGGCGCTCGCGCCCGGCCTGACGCCGGAGATGGCGGCCGCCGTGTCGAAGCTCATGGGCAACCAGGACCTGATCCTCGTGGCGCGGAAGCGGCGGGTCGTGACCCGATTCCGGAACACGCTTGGGCTCCCGGGCCGGATCTCCGTGCGCCTGCAGCCGAACCACCCGACGGACGATCCCAGGGGCATCGCGGCCTCCATCATTGACGGCCTCCTGTACGGGTGCGGCGACGCCGTGATCGGGATAAACCCGGCATCCGACAGCGTGACGGCGACCGAGAGCCTGCTGCGGCTGGTCGACGAGCTCATCCGCCGCTATGAGATCCCCACCCAGTCTTGCGTCCTGGCCCACGTGACGACGCAGCTTGAGGTGATGGGGCGGGGAGCCCCCGTGGACCTCGTGTTCCAGTCGATCGCGGGAACCGAGGCGGCGAACCGGGGCTTCGGCGTCACGCTGGCGCTCCTGGCCGAGGCGCGCGACGCCGCCCTCGGCCTGAAACGGGGCACGCTCGGGGCCAACGTCATGTACTTTGAGACGGGCCAGGGGTCCGCGCTTTCGGCGGGCGCCCACCACGGCGTGGACCAGCAGACCTGCGAGGCAAGGGCCTACGCCGTCGCGCGGCACTTCAAGCCACTCCTGGTCAACTCCGTCGTGGGCTTCATCGGCCCGGAGTACCTCTTTGACGGCAAGCAGATCATCCGGGCTGGCCTTGAGGACCACTTCTGCGGGAAGCTGCTCGGCCTTCCCATGGGGGTCGACGTGTGCCACACGAACCACGCCCAGGCGGACCAGGACGACATGGACACGCTTCTCACGCTCCTTGGGGTCGCGGGCTGCAACTTCGTGATGGGGGTCCCCGGCGCCGACGACATCATGCTCGGCTACCAGTCGACGTCGTTCCACGACAGCCTTTACCTGCGGCAGGCGCTCGGGCTGCGTCCTGCCCCGGAGTTTGAGGCCTGGCTCGAGAGGATGCAGGTCACCGACGCGCGGGGCCTGCTCCGGACGGTAGGAAACCGCCACCCGCTGCTCGACCGTGGATAAGGATGACCCCAGCTTTGGACTCAGCGTTCCCGCCCCTCCGGGCGGCGACTCGTGGACCCATCTCAGGCGCTTCACGCCCGCCCGGATCGCCCTCGGGCGAGCCGGCGGAAGCCGGCGCACGGCCGAGCTCCTCGACTTCCGGCTCGCCCATGCCCGGGCCCGGGACGCCGTCATTGAGGAATTCCATCCGGGCGCGGTGGTGGAGGCGCTCGAGCGGATGGGCTTCGCTTCACTTAGCCTATCGACCGGGGCGGGGGACCGCCAGAGCTACCTCCTGAGGCCGGACCTGGGGCGAACCCTCGCCCCGGAATCGCGCAAGTCCCTTGAAAACGGCCGGTTTGGCTGGGGAGCCCGGGACGTTGCGGTCATCGTCTCGGACGGGCTCTCCGCGCTGGCCGCGGAGCGCCACGCATCGGCCGTCCTGGGGCGGCTGCTCCCGCTCCTGGGTTCCGCGGGCTGGACGATCTTTCCCGTCTTTGTGGCGCCCTTCGCGCGGGTGAAGCTTCAGGACGAGGTGGGCGCAACGGTGGGGGCGCGGCATTCCCTGATGCTCCTGGGCGAGCGCCCGGGCCTGGGATCGCCGGACAGCCTGGGAGCCTATTTCACGTTCCGGCCCCACCCGGACAGGACCGACGCCGACCGCAACTGCGTCTCCAACATAAGGCCCGAGGGCCTTGCCCCGGGCGCGGCCGCCGCAAAACTTGCCCACCTGCTTCTCGAATCCGCCCGGCTCGCGGTGAGCGGGGTTGCACTCAAGGACTCGCAGGCCGGGCTTCGTGCCTGAATTCGGGCCGGCCAGGGGCGTCGAGCCTTCCCCGGGGCCAAGGTCATTTCGGCACCCCGAATGAGTGCTTTGCTGCGTACGTAGTTGTGACACTAATAATTCACGGAAGGTATTAAAGCGCCTTGGATTAAGTACGATATCCAGAGTGTGACGGTCCTCATGGGATGGCCGCGCGGGGCATTTCGGGACACGGCACTCTTGGGCGGGCAAACAGTTTGCCTTTGAGGGCCTTTTTGGATGCGAGCTCGCGGGCCCAGCACCCAAGGGATTGCCGCACCCTATAATGACCACCAGCACCGTCCCCCGTGAAACCTTGATGCACGTCATGAAGACGATGCCTGCCGCCCCGCAGGTCCTTTCTCGTCTCCGGAAAATGACCCAGGATCCCGATGTGGACATGGGGGACATCACCGCCCTCCTCAAATGCGACCCGGCACTCACCGCCCGGATCATCCGCGTGGCAAACAGCCCCGTCTACTGCGTGGGCTCGGAGTACTCGTCCCTGGAGCAGGCCCTGGCGCGGGTCGGGATGAGCGAGATCTACACCATCGCCGGCTTCGCCGCTGTCGTGCAGATGACCAACCAGAACCTCCGCCTGTACGGGATTACCGGCGCCGAGCTTCGCGAGAACTCCCTGCTGACGGCGCTGATAATGGAGGCCCTGGCCAAGCAGCTGGGAATTGACGCCCAGGAGGCCTATTCAGCGGGGCTTTTGCGCTCGATTGGGAAGATCGCCCTCGAGGGCCTCACGTACTCCTCGGGCCTGCTGCGCTCGAAGGTCTCCCTTTCCCTGGGAAGCGTGGCGAAGAATGGGGCGCACAAGGTGACCTACGACCCCGTTGCCGGCGGCGCGCTCGCGGAATGGGAGACCGGCCTGGTCGGGTTCTCCAATTGCGATGCGGCGGCCTTCATCCTGAGCGAGTGGCGCTTCCCGGACGAAATGACGTCGGCGATCGGCAGCCACTACACGCCGGAAGGCGGTGCCGCAAACGCCGCGCTTCCGATCCTCCTGAACCTGGCTGCCGGGGCCGCCGACACGCTCGGCTTTGGACTCGCGGGCGAGCAGGGATATTGGTCGGTGCGCGCGGAGCGGATGGCCGCCGTGGGCGTCAGCGCGCAGCAGCTCGAGGACGCGTCGACCCGCGGGCTTGAGCGTTTCTGCGCCCTGCACACCGCCGTGAGCTGAGGCTCGCCTCGCCCCTAGCGCGGGGCGGGCGCCCTGGCGATGGTCTCGACGTAGGGCGATCCCGGGGCGGCCTCGGAAGCGCCGAGCACGGCCGGCTCGAATGACGCGGCGTCAAACGGGTGCACGGAGCGCGACGTGGTGACCTTGCCGTCCACCGTGACCGACACGAGCGCCTGGAGCCGGGCCCGGGACTCCGGGGAATACGCGTCCCAATAGGGATGCTCCGGGGGGGGATAGAGCCAGGGGGCCTGTAAGAGGACATGGAGGCGGCCCTGCCGGAGCTCCAGCGGGCCGGTCTCCAGGGTGATGTGGCTGTTCTCGGCGAGAACGAGGCGCGCGTGGCCGGCGTCGGTCGGCGACACGATCAGTTGGTCCACCATCTGGGGCCGGCCGCTTGCCACGACCACGGTGTCGCCCTTCGCCGAAGCCGGCACCCGCAGGTCGAGTTCAAGCGGGCCGAACACGACCCCGAGGGAACGGATCCGCCATGAGCTCGGCAGGTCGAGCAGATGGGCGACGGCCCTGTAGGCGCGGGGCTCCGTCTGGCGCATGAACCCTCGGAACTCGGCCGAGGCAAGCCAGACCCCGGCCATGGTCCACGCCCCGGCTGCGACCGCGACGAGCCTTCGGGCCCGCGCGCCCCTCTCCCCGGGCCTCCCCAGGAGCACAAAGAGCCCCACGGCGGTCAGCACGCTCCATCCCCCCATGAGCTCGGTGACGTAGCGCGAGCACGCACCCGCGAAGCAGAACAGGATGGCCGCCGCCAGGAGGGAGGCGCCCGCCGCCGCGGCGAGGGTCACCGCAAGCGGCCGGGCTGCGGCGCTCCCGCGCCTCGCCCAGGCCCACCCGGCCGCGCAAAGGCCGGCGAGGTGAACGGGCATCACGAAGAGCACGCCCTGCATCTCCTCGGTCGCGATGTAGCCGTCCGGCGGGCTTGGCCACGCGCCGCGCAGGAACGGGAAATACGGGCTCAGGACCGGCACCGATGTCAGGTAGAGGCGGGCGTTGAACGGGATGAACGAGGGGTCGAAGTGCCGCAGGTGGCGCTCGTTGAGGCCCCAAAGCTGGTAGCTCTGGCCAAATTCGCCCCAGCTCCCGAAGCGCGCGTGGTTGTAGGCCAGGAGCGCGAGCCCGCCGGCCGCAGCCGCGAGCGCCCCAAGCGCGGCCTCCCGCCAGGGCCCGCCCCGGGACGGCCCGCCAGCGGCCGGCACGAGGAGAAGAAGCGTCACCAGGCCCGCCGCGAAGACGCTGGTCACCCTCGAGCCCATGAGGAGGGCAAGCGACACCCCGGTTGCCAGCGCCCACCCGGCCCGCCGTCCCGAGTCGTGGAACCTCCACAGGAAATAGAGCGCCGCCCAGAGGCAGGCATCGGCCGCCACGATCGGCAGTTCCCAGACGCCGGGCCTGCGGAGCGTGACGGGCAGCCAGGACGCGTGGAACGCGACCAGGAGGACGAGGCCGTAGGCCGCCGCCGAGACCCCGGGGAAGTGGCGCAGGCGCACCTCCCAGAGGAGCCGCGCCAGCGCGGCCATGCCCGCGATCGCGAACACCGCCACGGCGGTCCTCTGGGGAAGGGTGCGGCCGGTCAGCGCCTGGAACGGGCCCATGAGCGCCAGGGCCGGGGTCGGGCCGTAATAGAGGTAGTACTTTCCCTGATACAGGCTCGCGTCCCAGAGTCGATACGGCTCGTTTGCCGCCGGGTCGTATGGGTCCCTGAGGCGCGCCAGCTCCGGCGCCGGCTCCACGGAGAGGTACGTGTGCCCGTGGAGGAAGCCGTCGGCGAGGTACTCGTAGTGGTGCCAGAGGTTGGCCCGGTCGCCCTCCCAGGGGGCCACCCCCGCTGTCAGCCAGAGTGACGCCAGGGCGCAGAGCAGGAGCGAGAGGATGCCGGCAAGCGCGGCCGCGGAGGGCTTCCCGAAGGTCATGGCCGGGGACCCTTCTCGGAAAGCTCCCTGCGCGCGGCCGCCGCGACCGCGAGGGCGTCGGGATGCCAGGGCTGGAGCCTCAGGGCCTCGGTTGCCTCGCTAAGCGCCAGCGCGTCGTCCCCCACGGTGTACGCGGCGCGCGCCAGGAGCGCGTGGTCCTGCACGTAGGTTGACCGGTCGGCGACGCCGCCGAAGCCGGAGAAGGCGACGAGGGCCGCCAGGGCGGCTCCAATCCCAAGGCGCACGCGGCTCCGAAGCGGCCATGCCATCCAGAACCGGGGCGAGGCGAGGGCCCCGCCGGAAAGCGCGGCAAGGAGGGCAGCGAGCGGAAGCCTGAACCGGGCGCTCACGAAGAACAGCGCGATTGAGACCACGAGCGCGAGCCCGACCCAGGAGATGAGGATCGCCTGGCCGGGGGATTCGGAGCCGAGGCGCGCGGCCCCCGCGACCCCCAGGACCAGGATGAGCCCCCAGCAGACGGGGTTCCACGAGAGCCAGGGGGAGAGCGCCTTGTGGAAGGCGTAGGTCTTGTTGTTGTACTGCTCCCAGTTGTTGAGGAGCGCGTAGAGCTTGCGGGCCATGAGCGATCCCCAGCGCGCGGTGTGCCCGGTCACCTCCTCCACGAACCTCCCGCGCCAGTAGGCGTTCATCGTCGGGATGTCCGCGGGCGCGCCGTTGTTCTCGGCCTGGTAGAGGAGCACGGACTCGGCGCGCGCCGGGTTTCCGCGCGCGGCCTCGGGCGTCAAGCTGACGTGCTGGGTGTAGAAACGCCCGTTGGCGCCCGGCCGGTTGGCCGCCCAGAGATTGTAGGCCCCCTGCCAGGGCATGACGCTCGCCACCCCCCCCGCGCGTTCCTGCCACAGGGCCATCGAGCCGAGAAGCAGGACGCCGGCGAGCGAGGCGACAAGCCGCTTCAAGCGGGCGCCCGGGACCGCGGCGGCAGCCGGCAGGAGCGAGGCCCAGGGGAGGAGAAAGTTGGGCCGCACCAGGCCCGCGGCCGCCCACGAGAGGCTGGCTCCCGCCCATGAAGAAGCCTTCCCGCCCGCTTGCGCCCCGCGTGCCAGGAAGTTCATCCCCGCGAGGAACAGGGAGAGGGAGAGCGTGGCGTCGAGCGCCTGCGTGGCATAGTGCACGAGGACCGGGTCCAGGCCGAAGAGCAGTCCCGCGATGAGGCCGGCCCGGGGCCCGAACCAGCGCCGCGAGAGCGCCGCCACGAGGGCCGCATTCACGGCGTGGAGCGCGGCGCCGAGGACCAGGGCCGCCGGGAAGAGGCCGGCAGCGGGAACGCCGGCGACACGCATGAGCGCCAGCACGAGCGCGTAGCCCGGGGCGCGGTAGAAGGGGGCGTGCTCGAGGGTCCCGCCTGAGATGGCCAGCGCCAGGTCGATGTTCTCCCGCTCGTCGAGCACGGGCACCCGTCCCAGGGGGGTGCCCAGGTACCAGGTGAGGTGGCCGAGCGCATAGAAGAGGGCGACGGCCGCGGGCAGGGCGAGCGTGAGCGCGCGGGATCTCGCGGGACCGGCTCCGGGTTTCATGGCTTCCCGTTGTCGGCCGCTGCCGGGTCGCCCGAGTGGGAGAGGGACAGGACCCACGGGGAGCCCGGTTGCAGGGCGTCCTCGGGCCTGAGCGTCGGCTGGTACTCTACCGGGTCAAACGAGCGGGCCCATTCAGCGCGGGCCTCCCCGGCGTCCGTGCGGATCAGATACAGCGATTGGAGCTCCCGGCTCCGCCCGGCAAGCGCGTCCCAATACGGGTGCTCGGCGGGGGGGTAGAGCCAGGGTGCCTCGACATGGACCCGCAGTACGCCGTCCCTGGGCGTGACCGCGGGGGAGATGACCGCGGTGTGCAGGTCGTCCGTGAGCCTGAAGCGGAAGTCATTTGCCCCGACCCGCTCAAGGACCAGCAGGTTGGACAAGCCGGGCCGTCCGCTGGCCATGAGGGGCGTCCAGGGGTCCACCGGCACGCCCGTCGGAACCCGCACGACCAGGTCCACCGGGCCGAACACCTCGCCCTGCCTGCGGGACTGCCACAGGCTCGGATAGTCGAACGCGTGCGCAAGGGTGGCGTAGGCCCCGGGGCTCGTCCGCTTCATGTAGCCCTTGAAGTCGGCCGACGCTAGCCACGTGTAGCCGAGGGTCCACACCGCCGCGGCGGCCGCCAGGATCCCGGGAAGCCTGGAGCGCCCCGGGGCCGGCGGGCAGAGGAGGGCCATGAGTCCCGCGGAGGTGACGAGCGTGAGGCCCGAGCAGAGCTCCGCCACGTAGCGCGAGTCGGACCCCACATAGGAGAAGAAGATGGCGGCCGCGCATGCGGTGACGCCAGCGGCCGCGCCAAGCGTGACGACCAGGGGCCGGGCTGCCGCGTCCCTCAGGCGCCGCCAAGCCCAGAGGAGTCCCGCCAGGGCCGCAAGGTGGACGGGCATCGCGACCAGGATCCCGTGCATCTCCTCGGCGCCCGTGTACCCCTCGGGAAGGCCCTCGGGCCAGGACGGGTGGATGAAGGGGAAGTACGGACCCAGGGTCGGCCGCGCGAACAGGTAGGTCCGCAGGTTGAAGGGCAGGTACCGGAGGCCCGTCAGCTTCGCGGACCGGTTGTCGGCGCCCGTAAGCTGGTAGCGCGTCCCGAATTCCATGGGGTTTCCGAAGCGCTCGTAGTTGTAGAGGAGAAGCGAGATTCCGGCCAGCCCGACCAGGAGCGCGGCTGAGAGCGCGGACCTAATCCGGAGGCCGCGCCCTCCGGAGGCCGCGGGAACGAGCAGGAGGCAAAGGATCCATGCCGCAGAGAACAGGTAGGTGGCGCGGCTGCCGATGAGGATCCCGAGCGTAGCGCCCAGGGCCAGTGCGTAGCGCATCCGCCCCCCGGAGGCGTGAAACCGCCACAGGAAGAAGAGGGCCCACCACACGCAGGCGATGGCCGCCGTGATCGGCAGCTCCCAGAACGCGGGCCTGCGCAGGAGGACCGGAAGCCACGACGCGTGAAAGGCGACCACGATCACGGCCCCGAGGCGCAGGTCGGAAAGCGCCGGGAAATGCCGGTCGCGGATCTCCGAGCAGAGCCTCCCGAGGCCCGCCATGCCGATCACGGCGAAGAGCGCCACGGCGACCCACTGGTTCATCATGTGGCCCGTGAGGGCCCTCCAGGGGAGCATGAGGACCAGGGCCGGCGCCGGCCCGAAATACAGGTAGTACCTTCCCTGGTAGAGGCTCGCATCCCAGAGGCGCCGCGCCGGCAGCGCCGTGGGAAGGTAGGGGTCCGCCATCTCGAGCAGCTCCTTGGGGGGGTCGACCGAGAGGTAGGTGTGCCCGCGCGCGAAGCCCTCGGTGAGAAACTCGTAGTGGTGCCAGGGGTTGAGCGCGTCGCCCTCCACCTTCCTGACGGGGCTCGTCACGGCAAGGACCAGACAGCCTGCGACGAAAAGGGCGGCCCAAACGGCGGGGGTCGCCGCTCGGAACCCGGGTTCTTGGGTGGGGGGAGCCACGGGACGCCATGACAACCCACCGGCCCGGCCCATGCGAGCCGATATAAGGTGCGGTCCGTCCGCGAGTTCTTGACGGTCGGTTGCCGGGGAGGGCAGGCTCGGTTCCATGCAGCCTGAGGTTCCCGCGCCGAAGAAGAAGCTCCCGCTCGTGCCGCTCGGGATCCTCGCGGCCGTGGCCATCGTCGTCGCCATCCTTGTCCTCAAGGGGCTCGACTACCGGGTCATCGTGCACAGGGGCCTTGAGGTCATCCGGAGCACCGGCCCGGTCACCTTCCTCGTGGCCACGGCGTTCCTGCCTGCGTTCGGGGCCCCCCTTTCCGTCTTCACGCTCACGGCGGGCGAGCTCTTCGCCCCTGCCATGACGATGCCGGGCGTCATCGTGGCCATGATGGTCGCGATCGCCGCGAACCTGGCCTTCACCTACTACCTCGCGCGCTACGCGCTTCGGCCCGTCCTCTCCAAGGTGATCAGGCGCTACGGCTACAGCATCCCGAGCGTCACCCGGGAGAACGCCCTGTCGATTGCCCTCACGATTCGGCTGACCCCCGGGCCGCCGTTCGCCGTCCAGTCCTACATGCTGGGCCTGGCCGAGGTGCCGTTCAGGCTCTACATGATCGTCTCCTGGCTCTGCATCCTTCCGTGGGCCGTCGGGGCGATCGTGGTCGGGAAGGGCGTCTTCAACGGGAATTTCATGCTCGTCTCCTACGGGATCGGGGTCATCGCGGTGGCGACCTTCGTCGTGAACATCCTCCGCAAGAAGTATGTCAAGCGAGTCGGCTGAACCCGGAGACGCCTCCCCCGGTGCGCGGCCGCTCACCGTCACCGAGTTCACCCGGCGGGTGAAGCAGGTCCTGGAGGGGGGCGTCGACGCCTGCTGGGTGAAGGGCGAGGTCTCGAACCTGCGCATCCAGCCGAGCGGGCACGTCTATTTCTCGCTCAAGGACGCCGGGGCGCAGCTCTCGGCGGTCATGTTCCGGATGCAGGCCGCGCGCCAGACGGTGAAGATCCGCGACGGGCTCCAGGTCGTCGCCTTTGGAAGCGTGAGCGTCTACGAGCCGCGCGGCCAGTACCAGCTGGTCGTGAGGACCCTCGTGGATGACGGGGTCGGGGCGCTCCAGCGCGAGTACGAGGCCCTGAAGCGCCGGCTTTCCGAGGAGGGCCTCTTTGACGCGGACCGCAAGAAGGCGCTTCCGCAGATGCCCGCGACCGTGGGCTTTGTGACCTCGCCCACCGGCGCCGCGGTGCAGGACTTCATGCGGATCCTGATCCGCAGGGGCTGGAAGGGCAGGGTCGTGGTCCTCCCGTCGAAGGTCCAGGGCGAGGGCGCCGCGGCGGAGATGGTCGACATGCTCCTGCTGGCCCAGTCCCTGGGAATCTTCGACCTGATCGTGATCGGCCGCGGGGGCGGAAGCATCGAGGACCTGTGGGCCTTCAACCAGGAGCCGCTTGTCCGGGCAGTGGCCTCCTGCGCGGTGCCGACGATCTCGGCGGTCGGCCACGAGATCGACTTCACGCTGTGCGACTTCGCCGCCGACCGGCGCGCGGAGACTCCGAGCGCCGCCGCCGAGCTCATCACGAGCGGCTTCGTGAGCTTTGCGGAGCGGACGGAGGCGGCCGCGAGCGCGATGGCCTCGTGCGTCTCGGAAACCCTGGAGCGCGCGCGGGAGAGGCTTGCTCACGGGCGGTCGCGGCTTCGGCTCCTGTCGCCCTCGGCGCTCGTCGAGCGGGGCTTCCTCAGGCTTGACGACATGTCGAACCGGCTCGGGTCGGCGCTCCGGTCGAGCGTCCAGCAGAAGCGCCACGGGTTGTCCGCGGCGGCGGCGCGCCTCGACCGGGCCTCGCCGGAGACCCGGGTGCAGATAGAGTCCCTCAGGCTCCTGTCCCTTTACAAGCGCCTGCAGGGCGCGAGCCCCGGGTCGGTCCTGAACCGGGGCTTTGCCATCATGCGGGATGACAAGGGGAAGCCCGTGACACGCAGGGCCGGAATAACCCTGGGCCAGCGGCTTGAGGCCGAGTTCGCGGACGGCCGGGCGCCGCTCAGAGCGGAACAGGGTTGAGTTTTTCAACGCGACGCAGGAGTATTGACCCTCCATGTCACCGCGTTCCCGAATTTTGGCCCTGGCAGCGGCAACGCTGCTCCTGTCGGCGTGCGGCGATGACCAGGTGAGCGTGTACCGGATCCCGAAGGAGAAGGAGCCGGAGCTGCCTGCGGCGGCCGCGGACCAGGGAGGCCAGGCGGCCCCGGCTGAGCCGGCTCCCGGCGCCTCGATGGCGGACACCGCCGTCCCAACGGCATCGGGCGACGGCCTTTCCTGGCAGGCGCCCGCAGGGTGGGCCCAGAAGCCCGCCGGGGCGATGCGCAAGGCGAGCTACTCGGTCCCAGGCAGCGACGGCGACTCCGACCTCTCGGTCACGGCTTTCCCAGGCGACGTGGGCGGGGAGCTAGCCAACGTGAACCGCTGGCGCGGCCAGATCGCCCTCGCCCCCCTTTCAGCCGAGGAACTGGACGGCGCCGTGACCCGGGTCGACCAGGGCGGCCTCAAGGTTACCCTCGTGGAGCTCTCCTCGGCGGGCGACCCGAAGAACAAGGCGATACTCGGGGCCATCATCCCGTTTGGAGGCGCGACCTGGTTCTTCAAGCTGTCGGGCCCCGGCACCTCCGTTAAGGCTGCGAAGCCCGCGTTCCTCGATTTCCTTCACTCGGTGCATCCGCAATAGCCGATGAACGAAACCCTAAAGCAGGCCAAGAGCATCCTCGTCTCGCTCAAGATGACGGTCGTCCTCCTGGCGCTCTCGATCGTCCTGATCTTCTGGGCGACGCTTGACCAGGTGAACCTCGGGGTGTGGGCCGTCCAGCACAAGTTCTTCCACTCCTTCATCGTGACGGCCAGGGTGGGCACGCTTCAGGTGCCTGTCTTCCCGGGAGGCTACGTGATCGGGGGCCTCCTCCTGGCAAACCTGGTCGCGGGCCACCTCTACCGCTTCAAGCTCGGCTGGAGGAAGGCGGGCATCTGGATCACCCACCTCGGCCTCATCCTGCTCCTGGTGGGCGAGCTCATCTCGGGCCTCCTGCAGAAGGACTTCCAGATGCGCATCGACGAGGGTGAGACCAAGAACTACGCCGAGAGCAGCCGCCAGAACGAGTTCGCGATCATCAACGCCACCGACCCGGCCACGGACGAGGTCACGGCGATACCCGAGTCGCTCCTGTCCAAGGGCACCGTGGTGCAAAACCCGAGCCTCCCCTTCAGGGTGGTCCCGAAGGCCTACTACCCGAACGCCTCGATCCAGATGCGCTCGCAGGTGCCGAACGCCCCGCCGTCGCTCGCGACGAGCGGCATGGGCACCATGCTGGCCGTGACCCCGATGGAGGTCACCTACAAGGAGGACGAGCGGAACGTCCCGGCCGCGTTCGTGGAGCTCGTGGGCCCCGACGGAAGCATGGGGACCTGGGTTGTCTCGCCGCTCCTTGGCAACCCCCAGACCTTCGACTTCGCGGGCAAGACCTGGAAGCTCGCCATGCGCCCGAAGCGGATGTACGAGCCCTACTCCCTGAAGCTCATCAAGTTCAGCCACGACCTCTACCCGGGCACCGACATCCCGAAGAACTTCTCGAGCAGGATCCAGATCAACCCCGCGGACGGGAGCCCGAGCCGGGAGGTCCTGATCTACATGAACAACCCGCTCCGGTACGCGGGACTCACCTACTACCAGCAGAGCTTCGACAACAACGACCATACGACGATCCTGGAGGTTGTGCGCAACCCGAGCTGGCTTGCGCCGTACATCGCCTGCGGCGCCATCACGCTGGGGCTCGTTGTCCAGTTCCTGATCCACCTCTGGGGCTTCGCCCGAAGGAGGGCCGCATGACGCGCCGGATGCCCCTCTACGTGGTGGCCGTGGCGGCCATCTGTTTCCTCATGGGGGTGGCCCCCGGATGGGTCCAGCAGCCCCCGTCCGTGACGGCCTTCGGCCGGCTCCCGGTGCTCTCGGAGGGCCGCTTCAAGCCGCTCGATTCCCTCGCGCGCAGCACGCTGCTCGTCATCCAGGGCCACCAGGACGTCACGACGCCGGACAAAAGGGACCTGACCTCCGACGAGTGGCTCCTGGACGTCTTCTTCGCCCCCGACAAGGCGGACACGTACCCCATCTTCTACATCGACAACCCGGACCTCCTCTCGCTCGTGGGCAAGAACGAGGTGAACCTGACGATCGAGCGGCTCTCCTTCAACGAGATCGCCCCCCACATCCAGGACATCGTGGCCCAGGAGAAGCTGGCCGAGCCTGTCGAGGCGCAGAACAGGAGCCGCTTCCAGTCGTCGGTGGTCCAGCTCTACGGGAACCTCACCCACTACCTGCGCCTGCGGCGCGCGATCCTGCCCGAGGGGTCCAAGGACTTCCTCGGCGAGCTGCTCCGGCTGCAGGAGAACCTGGTGGACGGCGTCGCGGCCGTCCGCGCGAAGGAGGACGGCAAGCCCCACGACGAGGCCAAGGCCGCCGCGATGCTCGAGGAGGGCCAGAAGTTTGTGACGATGTCGGAGAGCACCGACCTGCTCGCCATCCCGCCCGACGAGGGCGACGACCCGAACGCCTGGCACAACACCGGCCACGCGCTCCTTGAGACCTTCTCCAAGGGCGAGGTGAACCCCGCCGTCCTCGCCTACGCGGGGATGGGCTACGCCTGGCAGGGGGGCGACACCGAGAGGTTCCAGCACATCGTGGGCCTCTACCAAGCGAGCCTCGAGAAGCATTTTCCCAAGCAGGTCGAGAAGGCCCGGATAGAGACGATCTTCAACGCCGCGCAGCCGTTTTACGCCGGCATGTGGATGTACCTGGGGGCCTTCCTGTTCTCCGCGCTCTCCTGGATCAAGTGGCCCGAGGCCTCGCGGCGGACGGCCTTCGGCCTGGTGGCCCTCGGCTGGACGATCGCGACGCTAGGGATCGCGACCCGCATGTGGCTTGAGGGCCGGCCGCCGGTCACGAACCTCTACTCGTCGGCCATCTTCATCGGCTGGGGCTCGGTTGCGCTGTGCCTGATTCTCGAGGCGGTCTACAAGAACGCGATAGGGACCGCCGCGGCGGGCATGATCGGCTTCGCGACCCTGATCATCGCGCAGCACCTTGCGCTCGCGGGCGACACGCTCGAGATGATGCGGGCCGTCCTCGACTCGAATTTCTGGCTCGGGACGCACGTCGTCGTGGTCACGATCGGCTACGCCTCGACCTTCCTGGCGGGCGTCCTCGCGGTGATCTACATCCTGCGCGGGATCTTCACGAAGACCCTCGACAAGGCCACCGCCGACGCGCTGGCCCGCATGGTCTACGGCATCGTCTGCTTCGCGACCCTGTTCAGCTTTGTCGGGACGACCCTGGGCGGCATCTGGGCCGACCAGTCCTGGGGGCGCTTCTGGGGTTGGGACCCGAAGGAGAACGGGGCCCTGATCATCGTGGTGTGGAACGCGCTCATCCTGCACGCGCGCTGGGCCGGCCTCGTGAAGCAGCGCGGGCTCATGTGCCTGGCCGTCTTCGGGAACATCGTCACCAGCTGGAGCTGGTTTGGCACCAACATGCTGGGCATCGGCCTCCACAGCTACGGGTTCACCGACGCGGCATTCTGGTGGCTCTCCTCGTTTGTCCTGAGCCAGATCGCGCTGATCGCGCTCGCCAACCTTCCGCTCGACAAGTGGCGGAGCTTCCGGGCCTAGGCCAGCGGGCGCTTGGGCGCCGCTTCCTGGTCCTCTTCCTCCTCCTTCTGCCGGACGTCCCTGGCGTGCTGCAGGAGCGTGCCGTCGGTGCGCATCTTCGAGAGGGCGTCGATCGAGGCGCTCTTGAAGGGCACCTTGGCGCGCAGCCGGTCGTAGGAGTCGATCGCGAAGATCCAGCCCGAGTAGGTGTCGTCCTCCGCCTTGTCGTTCTTGATCTGCGACCGGACATCGCCCGCGACAAACGCGGCAAGGAGGAGGGACTTGCAGGACTGCTCGCGCTCCTTCGCCATGCCCCAGTCCTCGTCGAGCCACGGCAGCTGCTCGGGGCCGATGTCGACCATCACATCGTCGCTCACCTGGGCATAGATGACGATCGTCTTCGCGGCCTCGGTCGCCTCGGGACTCGAGAGGTTCTTCTCCATCACCGAGATCGCCTTCAGCACGTCGTGCTTCGAGGGCGCGTCATCGGCCAGGCCCAGGCCCGTGAACGCCAGGAAGGCGAGGGCGGCAAGGAGGGTTCTCGGCAGGGACATGGTCGGGTGGGCGCTTCGCGGGAATGTCACACCTACTCCCGTCTTTCGCAACCAGTTTGAGATCCGAAGTGGCAACCTCGTCCAGGATCCGGGTTTCATTGGGTGCCAACATATTGGGGTTCTGGAGCGTACAACAATATAGGCGCCGCGTGGCAGAGGCCTCAGGGCGCGCGCAATGTAGATCAACATAGACATTGCGCTGGGGTCATTCGAAAGGCTAATGATCTATATAAGATCGACTACAGTCCCAAAGGCCGCGCGCCTACTGGCGTCGAACACGAACGTTAAACCCATCCGCCGAGCCCCCGCAAAGGGACAGCCCGTCCGTCGCCGGCCCACAAGGAAAGACCCATGATCAAAACAAGACTGCTCGCACTGTCCGCCATCCTCTCGATGGCCACCGGCTCGATGTTTGCCGACGCGGCACCCGCCGCAGCGCCGGGCGCCCTGCCTGTGCTCGTCGTGCAGGAAGTGCAAACCAAGGACGCGGATGCCTACGTGGCGTCGATCGCGAAGATCAACGCCCTCGTCAAGGCCCGCATCGGCGTCGAGCATTACCGGCACGTGTGGGAGGGCGACTTTGCGGGCAGCAGCTCGCACGCGCTCTTTGTCGTCTCCGCATTCGCCTCCGCCACGGAGCTCTACCAGGACCAGGACAAGCTCAAGAACTACCCGGAGATGGACGTCATCCTGGCCCAGATCAAGGACCAGCGCCACCTCGGGGACAGCACGCTCTACAAGGGCATCCGCAACGAGGGCGTCTACGACGGGGGAGTCGTGTACAACACCGGCATTGCCGTCACCGACGAGCCGGCCTACCTGAAGGACCTGGACGCGCTGAGGGCGATCTTTGACTCATCGGGCTTCAAGGACGCGAAGCTGAACCTCTACCGGGCAATCCTTGGCCGCGAGAAGGCGACCCACCTCGTGGTCATCGCCTTCCCGACGGCGGTGCGCCTGGGGGAGTTCCTGGACGCCCTCCACGACAAGGGCCTGCTGAACGACTGGAATGTGGAGGCGGCTAAGGCCCGCACGTCGCTCACGAACGGCTCCTATCACGAGATCACGAAATAGGCTTCGGCCCTGATAGAGGAATTCCGCGGGGCCCCGACCTCTTGGGTCGGGGACCTTTTTGCTGCCAGGGGTCTGCAGGACCGCTTTCGTTCCCGGAAAGACTTAGGTGGGTGGAGGAAGCCGTAGACTTCCGTGGGGCTCTTCTCTATTCCCCGAGGCTATGAATTCCCTAACACGCGTGATTTGCATGGGGCTGCTTTGTGCGGGGGCCGCGGAGACTTCAATGGGTGAGGGACTCCCGGCGGTTCGCTCGGTGAGCCTTTTCGGCCAGCGCATCGAGTACTACGATGTGGGTGCCGGCCCCACGGTCGTTTTGATCCACGGTCTCGGAAGCAGCGCAAAGGGGGATTGGGGCGCCTGCATCTCGCGGCTCTCCGCACACCACCGGGTCCTCGCTCCCGACCTGCTCGGCTTCGGCGGCTCGGCCAAGCCGGTCATCGAGTATGGGATCCAGACCTGGGTCGACTTCCTCGGGGAATTCCTCCGGGTCGAGGACGTCAAGGGCTTCAGCCTCGCCGGCGAATCCCTCGGGGGCTGGGTTGCCGCACGCTACACGATTGAGTCGCTCGACCCAAGGAACGTGGCAGGCGCGGCCTTCGCCCTTCCCAAGCCGGATCGGTTGGTGCTGGTGGATGCGGCCGGACACCGGCATCTGGCCGAGGCGATGCTTTCAGGGGCGCATCCGGGACTCTCCGTTGCCGGCTCGAAGGGTTTGCTTTCCGCGGTCTTCTTCGACCCGGCGAGGCGCTCGGATGACGCCGCACGCGCAAAGTTTGCCGCCAGCCTTGCAAGCGGCGACGGCTGGACGATCCACTCAATTCTTTCAAACCGCGCGATTCTCGACGAGTGCGTGGACGATCAGCTTGGGCTCATCACGGTTCCGGCGCTGGTGGTATGGGGCGCGGACGACCACCTCATCCCGCTTGAGGATGGAAGGGACTTTGCCGCCAGGATTCCCGGCGCAAGGCTGGTGGTCGTTCCCGGAAGCGGCCACGCACCCGGAATTGAAAAGCCGGATGAGGTGTGCGCCGCCATGGAAAGCCTCCTGTCCGCCCGCTGAGGGGCCCTCGGCCGGCAGGCGTCACGCCCGCGGAATCCGGCGCACCACGGGGCTCAGCCGAGGATGGCCACCACGCGGGCTCCGTCCCTGAGCTCGGAGACGGGAACCAGGTTGCTCGGCAGGGGGCGCCCGTCGATCGTGAGCAGTTTCACGCCGCGGCAGACGCCGGCGGGGTTCTGGACCTCGATCGAAAGCGTCTTGCCGCGGAACTGGCGGGTGGCGGTGAAGCCGGGCCAGGTCCTCGGGATGCAGGGGTCGATGCGGAGGCCGCCCACCTCGGGCCGGATGCCGAGGATGTAGTGCGTCGCGGTGTAGTGGGCCCACGACGCCGTGCCCGAGAGCCATGGGATCCTCGAGCGCCCGGGCCTCTTCGAGGTGGGCGCAAACGTGCTCTGGCAATGCACGTAGGGCTCGATCTCGCGGATCTCGGCGCGGTCGTTCTGGGCAGCCGGCATGAAGGCCCGGTAGTACTCGTAGGCCTTGTCGCCGTCGCCCCGAGCGATCTCGGCTAGGACGATCCAGCTCTGCGTGTGGCTGAAGATGCCGCCGTTCTCCTTGTTGCCGGGGTTGAAGAGCACGGCTCGCATGACCTTGACCGAGGTTTTCTCGAAGGGAGGGTTGCAGAGCGCGACGCCATACTCCGAGGCCAGGCGCTTGTGGACCGAGTCGAGCGCCTGCTTCGCCTGGACGGGGGAGGCCGCCCCGGAGAGCACCGCCCAGCACTGGGTGTTCAGGTAAATCTGCCCCTCGCGGGCCTTTCGCGTCCCGAACGTGACGCCGTCGTCGCTTATGGCCCAGATGAACCACGCGCCATCCCAGCAGACCTTCCCTATCCGCTCGTCGATCTTCGCCAGCTCCTCGACCGCCCAGCGGTGTTCCTTTGGCCGGCCGAGGCCCGAGGCGATCTCGGCGTACGCCCTCAGGCCGTAGCGCACCTGGAACGCCACGAAGACGGACTCCCCCTTGTAGCCGAGCTTCAGGCAGTCGTTCCAATCGGCAAGGAGACCGCAGGGCAGGCCATTGGCGCCCGTTCGCTCGAGGTTGAACTCGAGGGCGCGGCGCAGGTGGCCCAGCACCGTCGCTCGGCCCTTGTCCGCGTAGGGGACCACCTCGTCGTAGAAGCCCAGGTCGCCAGTCTCCGCGACGTAGACGGGCACGGCGTTGAAAAACCACTGGCAGTCGTCGCTCCTGTAATTCTGCGCGGGGGTGGGCTTCATCTTTCCGGGGACGTGGGCCCAGGGCCGGATCTCGGGCTGGGCGCCTCCGGTCGAGTCCTGGCCAGAGAGCATGAGGATGAGCCGGCTCTTGACCTCGCCGGGGATCATGCCCGCCACGCCGATCAGGTCCTGGACCGTGTCGCGGAAGCCGAAGCCGTCGCGCTGGTCTCCGGTGTAAACGAGGGAGCAGGAGCGCGACCACTCAAACGTCATCAGGGCGTTGTAAGAACCCCACACGTTAGCCATGTGGTCGAAGTCCGCGTCGGGCGTCTTCACGTGAAGCTTGCCCACGAGGCCCTCCCAGTGGGCCTTCAGTTTCGCGAGCTCGCGCCCGCACGTCTGGGGGTTGCCGAAGCGCGCCCAGGCCCGCTTTGCCTTCGGCGCCCTCCCGATCCCGAGGAGGACCAGGACCTCGGTCGAGGCGCCGGGCGCGAGGACGAGGTCGCTCTGGATGGCGCCGCAGCCGTTGTCGGACATGTGGTCGCTGTTCCTGCACGCGCCCGCCTCCACGGCCTCGGGCCGGTCGAAGCTCCGGTAGGTCCCGAGAAACCTGTCGCGGTCGCAGTCATACCCTGCGATTTCCCCGCCGACCTGGGTCATCCACCACCAGCGCGACTGGTCGTTGTTGGCAAAATTGGAGGCGTCCTCCGGCAGGCGCCGGCACGACGAGGCGAGGATGAACCCGTCCTGCCAGTCGGCCTGGGAGATGTACTGGGTGTACTGGAGGTTCAGGAGGTCCTGCGTCAGGTTCCACTCCGTCGTGAACTCGCAGAAGGAGAACACGCTGAGCCGTCGCTGGCGCTTGCCGGTGTTGGTCACCTTCAGGCGCCAGTACTCGAACTCCTGGCCGAGCGGTACGAAGTACGTGGCCTCGGTCCGGATGCCGCGCCAGTCGCTCTCGATGACGGCGTAGCCGAGCCCGAAGCGCGTCGTCGTGATGAACTCGTCGAGCGGCTTTGCGACCGGCTGCCAGGCCGCCGACCAGAAGTCGCCGCTTTCCGCGTCCCGCAGGTAGAACTGGCGGCCGGGCATGTCCATCGGCACCGAGTTGTAGCGGTGCCGCATGAACCGGCCGGAGGCCGGTGAGCGCGTGAAGCTGTAGCCGCCGGCGTTGTTCGTTATGATCGCACCGTACCGCCGGTCGCCGAGGTAGTTGGACCAGGCCCGCGGGGTGTCCGGCCGTGTTATGACGTATTCGCGGGCGTTGTCGTCGAAATGACCGAAGCGCATGGGGTGGGGCGGGTGGGGGTACTGCTTGGGGTTAGGCGCCCCCATTCATCGGCGGGTGCCCTCCCCGTGTAAAGGCGAAGCCAATGTGCCGGCCCGAGCGGCGCGCCACCTTTGGATGCGCGCGCGAGGGCAACTGTCTGCGCCGGAGTTGGAAATGTGCGGCCACCTGACTTTGATGATTGGGATAAGTCGCAGTACTATATAGCGGCTGCAGCCCTCTGGGAATCCGGCCTGCGCGGATGCGCCCGTCGACCCTGTGGCATATTTATTGCAGTGCACACGCCATGAATCGCACCCCTGTCCGCTGCGCCCTCCTCGCCCTGCTTCACTTTTCGGCCCTTTCAGCATTCGCCGGGTTTCCGGCGGCCTCCCCCGACGACCCCGCGTGCACGCCACAGGACCGCGTGTTCATGGCCCGGGCCTACGAGCTTGCCCGCTACGCGGTCACGCACGGGGGCGGGCCATTTGGCGCCCTCCTGGTGAAGGACGGCAAGGTGCTGGCCGAGTTCTCCAACTGCGTCCACTCCACCCGGGATGTCACGAAGCACGCCGAGACCGGGCTCATCTCGGCGTTCAGCCCGAAGATCGACCGGGAGACCTTCGAGAAGTCGACCCTGTACACGAGCACGGAGCCGTGCGCCATGTGCTGCGGCGCCATCTGCTTCGCGGGGATTGGCCGGGTGGTCTATGGCACGTCCGAGGCGCCCTTTGTCCAGGTGATGGGCCTGCCCGCCGACCCAAATCCGCTCACGAGCCATGAGATCCTGAACCGCATCGCCCCGTCCACCAAGGTCCTGGGGCCCCTCATGGAGTCGGAGGGGCTCAAGATACATGAGGAGTACTGGCCGGTCCACCCGGAGGACGTGGGAAAGTCCTGAACCCCCGGGGATGGGCCCGGTTTAAGCTTAGAGTCAGGCACGCATGAGAAATCTCTCACTCTTGGCCAGGGCAATCCTCGCGGCTGCGCCGCTTCTTTGCGCTATATGCGCCCGCTGCGCGGATACACCCGTTGCGATCCCGGTGCTCGTGATCACCACCTACGAGACCGGCAAGGACCGGGGGGACACCCCGGGGGAACTGCAGTATTGGGCCGAGCGGCTCGACCTCGGGCAGGAGATCAAGGTGCCCGGCGTCGACCACCCGCTCCTCACGAACGGCAAGGGGGTCTACGCGATGGTCTCGGGGACGACCTCGCGATGCGCGGTCCAGATCATGGCCCTGGCGGCGGACCCGCGGTTCGACCTGACCCACACGTATTTCGTCCTGAGCGGGATAGGGGGCGGATTCCCGAAGGTGATGTCGCTGGCGAGCGCGGTCTGGGTCCGGACGGTGGTGGACGGCAACCCGGCCTTTGAGATCGACAGCCGGGAGATACCGGCCGACTGGACGATCGGGCTCGTGGCCATAGGGGCGACGCGGCCCGGCGTGGGCTCCGCGAACGTCGATTCGGTTCCCGCGGCCGGCGCGTCGGACAACGGGTCTGGGGGCGTGGGGACAGTCGCGTTCAAGCTGAATCCGTCCCTCGTCGCATGGGCCTACGCCCTCACGAAGGACGTGCCGATCCCCGACAGCGAGGCCCTGCGCGCCTTTGGCCGCAGGTTCAAGGGATATCCCGTGGCGCAGACTCCCCCCTCCGTCATGATGGCCGACAGCATAGGCTCCGACAGGTTCTTCCACGGCGAGATCATGGCCCGATGGGCCGAGGACTGGGACCGGATCTACACGCGCGGGAAGGGAACGCTCGCCATTTCGGACTGCGAGGACGCCGGGGTGTGCATTGCCTTCCAGAGGCTCTCCCAGATGGGGAGGGTGGACTTTAACCGACTGCTCATCCTGAGGACGGCCTGCAATTTAACGGTGCCCCCGTCGGGGGTCACCCCTGCGGACAGCCTTTTCGGCGACACGATCTCGGACTCGGGGGGAGTTGCGGTGCTTCCTGCCCTGGAGGCCGATTATCGCGTGGGAAGCGTGGTGGTCCTTGAGCTTCTCCAAGGCTGGTCCAAGTACCGCGACAACATCCCGTAGCAGGGTGGGGCGCAGGGTTTGGGTTCGCCATTTCCGGGGGGCTGGTTTGGCTTGGCGGCCCATGAAAGCCTCCTTGATTGTCGCCGCCTTGGCCCTCGTCTCATGCAGCACGGCGCTCTTTGCCCAGGTCCAGCTGGCGACCTCCGGGAACACGCCGCCCGTGGCCCCCAGGATCCCGAAGGACGTCACGGTCCACGGGGACAAGCGGATCGACGACTACTTCTGGCTGCGCGACCGCACGAACCCCGCCGTGATCGACTACCTCCGCGCCGAGGATCGCTACACCGACGCCGTCATGGCCCCGACCGCTGCCCTGAGGGAGACCCTGTTCAAGGAGATGCTCGGCAGGATCAAGGAGACGGACTCGAGCGCCCCCTATCCCGATGGCGCATGGCTGTATTATTCCAGGACGGAGCAGGGCAAGCAGTACCGGATCTACTGCCGGAAGCCGCGCCAGGGGGACTCCGGGGCCGAGCAGGTGCTGGTGGACCTGAACGAGCTTGGCAAGGGGGAGAAGTTCATCGGGATGGGGACCTACGACGTGAGCAACGATGGCAATCTCCTGGCCTACTCGACCGACAGGACGGGGCACCGGGACTACGAGCTGTTCGTGAAGGACCTTCGGACCGGGAGCCTCGTGCCGCAGAAGGTGGGCACCGTCTCCTCCGTCGCCTGGGCCGCAGACAACGCGACGCTCTTCTTCACCCAGGAGGATCCCGTCTCCAAGCGCTCGTACAAGCTTGGCCGCTGCGAGCTGGGCACGGGAAAGATCGACATCCTCTACGAGGAGAAGGATGAGATCTTTGGAATCGAGCTCGGCGCCTCGCTCGACCGCAAGTACCTGTTCTGCGAGTCCGAGAGCAAGCTCATCTCGGAGGTGCGGGCGCTCCCCGCCGACACGCCCCATGGGGAGTGGAGGGTCCTGGCGCCCCGCAGGAGCGACCATAAGTACACGGCCGACCACCGGGAGGGCCTGTTCTACTTCGTCACGAACAAGGACGCGAAGAACTACAAGGTCGCAACGGCTCCGGTGGCGACACCCGACGAGGCGCACTGGACCGACTTTGTTCCCGCGGACCCGGAGGTGAAGGTGGACGACATCACGCTCTTTGCGAAGTATGCGGTCGTGAGCGAGCGCAAGGGCGGCCTTCCCCGCCTTAGGGTCATCGACTTCGCCACCCGCGCCTCGACCGAGATCCCCTTCCCGGAGCCCTCCTATGAGGCGGAGATGGCCGCCAATGCCGAGTACGACACCACGGTCGTCCGCTTCAGCTACCAGTCCCCGGTCACGGCACCCTCCGTGTTCGCCTATGACATGGCGACCGGGACGCGGACGCTTGTGAAGCAGGACGAGGTGCTCGGGGGTTATTCGCCCAAGGATTACGCCTGCGAGCGCCTCTATGCGAAGGCGTCCGACGGGACCGAGATTCCGGTGACGCTCGTCTACCGAAGGGAGCTCAGGGAGAAGGGCCCGCAGAAGGTCTTCCTGTACGGCTATGGGAGCTACGGCTACAGCCTCCCTGACGCCTTCTCGTCAACGCGGCTAAGCCTGCTGAACCGGGGGGTGATCTTCGCCCTCGCCCACGTGCGGGGGGGCGGCGAGCTGGGCGAACCCTGGCGCGATGCGGGCCGGATGAAGGAGAAGATGACCACCTTCACCGACTTCATCAGCTGCGCCGAACACCTGGTCGCCTCGGGCTACACGACCCCGGAAAAGATGGCGACCTCGGGCGGAAGCGCCGGGGGGCTCCTGATGGGCGCGGTCCTCAACCTCCGTCCCGACCTCTTCAAGTGCGCCGTCCTGAAGGTGCCCTTCGTGGATGTCATCAACACGATGCTCGACGCCTCCCTCCCGCTCACGACCGAGGAATACACCGAGTGGGGAAACCCGAACGTCGAAGAGGAGTATTCGTGGATCCGGGCCTACTCGCCGTACGACAACATCAAGAGGCAGGCCTACCCGGCGATCCTGGTCACGACCGCTCTCAACGACAGCCAGGTGCCCTATTGGGAGGGCTGCAAGTTTGTCGCAAAGCTCCGGGCGATGAAGACCGACTCGAACGTGCTGCTCCTCAAGGTGAACCTGGACCCCGCGGGCCACGGCGGCGCGAGCGGCCGCTACGACGCCCTTCACGAGATTGCGTTCGACTGCGCCTTCACGCTCACGGAGCTGAACTAGCCGAGCGTGGAACCTGCCGGAGAAGGTCTATCCATGATCGAGGAAAAACTGAAGAGCCTGGGGATCGTCCTCCCGCCGACGCCGGCGCCGCTCGCCACGTACGTGCCGTATGTCATCTCCGGCAACCTCCTCTTCCTTTCCGGACAGGGCCCGAAGACCGAGCAGAGCGACTGGTTCCGGGGCAAGGTCGGCGAGGACGCGGACGTGGAGGAGGCCTACAGGCACGCCAGGCTTGTCGCCATCCGGCTCCTGTCGGTCGCCAAGGCGGCCCTGGGCTCGCTCGACCGCGTCGAGCGCGTGGTCAAGGTGCTCGGCTTCGTGAACGCCGGGCCCGCCTTCAGGGAGCACCCCAAGGTGATCAACGGGTGCTCCGACCTGCTCGTGGAGGTCTTTGGCGAGAGAGGCCGGCACGCCCGTTCCGCGGTCGGGGTCGGCAGCCTGCCGGAGAACATCACGGTCGAGATCGAGGCGATATTCGAGTTCAGGTAGACCGCGGGCCGGCGAGTTTCCCGATACCCGTCACGCAGGGATAGCTACGGTGCTAATTGAGCCGATACCGCCGCGCGAACATCACCGTTGAATAGAACAGGAAATCGCTGTTGGGCTTCTTGCCGAAGCCATGGCCCTCGGTCTTGCCCAGGAGCCACCACACGGGGGTCCCGTTCGCCCGGTCCCTGCCTAATGGGCCGCCCCAATCTTGGCATGGATTGCCATGGCGGCCTTGCGGCCGTCACGGACCGCATGCACGACAAGGCTCGGGCCCCTGACCGAGTCCCCGCCGGCATAGACCTTGGGCACCGAGGTCATCTGGTCGCGGTCGACGACAATCCCCCCCCACTCGTTGGTCTTGATCTTCGAAAACTCCGTGTCGTCGGGAAAGGAGATCGGGTCAAAGCCGTAGGCGACGATCACCACGTCGGCGTTCACGATGAACTCGGACCCCGGGACCGCTATCGGCCTGCTCCTGCCGGAGGCGTCGTTTGCCCCGAGCTCCATGCGCACGCACCGGACGCCGCGGGTCGCCCCGTTGTCCCCCGCCAGGATCTCAATGGGGTATGTCAGGAACTGGAACTCGGCCCCCTCCTCGAGCGCGTTGAAGTATTCCTTGCGGCTGCCCGGCATGTTCGAGAAGTCGCGGCGGTAAAGGCAAATCGCGGAGGTGGCGCCCGCCCTGAGGGCCGTCCGAAGGCAGTCCATCGCCGTGTCCCCGCCGCCGAGGACGGCGACGCTCCGGCCGCGGACATCGATCTCCCGGGCCGCGACGACGCCCGGGGCCACGTTTTTCTGGATCAGGAATGGGAGCGCCTGCTCGACCCCGGGAAGGTCCTCGCCGGGGATCCCGGCATCCTTTGCCCGCTGCGCGCCGTGGCCGAGGAATACGGCGTCGTGCGTGGCGATGACCTCGCTGAGCGGGATGTCTTTGCCGACCGTGACGCCGAGCTTCAGCTCCACGCCCCGCTTGGCCAGGACGCCCATGCGGCGGGCGACGACCGCCTTCTCGAGCTTGAAGGAGGGGATGCCGTTCACGAGGAGCCCGCCGGGAAGCGCCATCGACTCGAACATCGTCACCTGGTAGCCGAGCTTCGCGAGCTCGTCCGCGCACGCCATCCCGGCCGGCCCGGAGCCGATGATGGCGGCGCGCAGGCCGTTCAGGGCCTCGGGGGTGATCACCTCCGGGCAATGAGCGAAGGCATATTCGTTGATGAAACGCTCGATCGCCCCGATGGACACGGGATCCGTCCGGCAGTTGAGGATGCAGGCGCCCTCGCAGAGCCTTTCCTGGGGGCAAACCCGGGAGCAGATCTCCGGCATATTGCTCGTCTTTCCGGAAACCCTCGAGGCCTCGACGAACTTGCCCTCCGCCGTCAGGGCCAGCCACTCGGGGATGCGGTTCGAGAGCGGGCAGGCCTGGGAGCAGAGTGCGTTCGGGCACTGGATGCAGCGGCGCGCCTGCTCCTGGGCCGTCTCCTCGTCGTAGATCGCGTAGATCTCGTCGTAGTCGAGCACGCGCTGGGAGGCGTTGCGCTTGGGCGGCGCCTCCCTCGACACCAAGATCCAGTCGTATTTGGACCGTGGGACGTTGGCGCCGGTGGGATTCATTGGGTTGATAATCGACTCCCGGCCGCCCGGGGTTAACTTCAGATTCCTATGCGATTCCCAGAATGTCGTTTAGGAGAGGCGACTGCAAGAGAACGTTCGGGCTCCGCAAAGGAAGCGGCGGCAGTTGTAACTGCCGCCGCGAAAGGGGAATCCGAAGCCGCGGGTTAGGTGCTAGGGGCGGGCGCCGGGAGCGGCGTAACGGTCTGCGTGAAGGTGGTGGTTCGCGACTCGGTCTGGCCGTTCGGCAGCGTGGTGGTGGCGGTCCGGGTGCCGCTCGTGCCGCTCACGGCGGTGGTGAATTTGTGGTCGACCGTCGTCCCGTTTGCGTTCGTCACGACCTCGGACTTGTCCCAGGTGCCGGGTGCGACCTTGGTGTCCGTCATCGTGTAGGTGGCCTGGGTGCCGTTTGAGCGGGTGATGGTGCCGCTGCCCGTGATCGTGCCCGGGGCGGTGCGGACGTCGGTGCCCTGCCAGCTCGAGGTGGAGCCGTTCGGCTTCGTCACCGAGCCGCTCACGGCGGCGGTCTGGGTCGACTTGTTCCATGTGGCCTGCGACTGCCAGCTGCCCTTGCCCCCCGTGGCGTTGGTCCAGCCGCCCTGCCTGGAGACGACGCCGTCGGAGCGGGTTGTGACGGAGGACATCGTGCCGGATCCGCCGCGGCTTGTCGTATAGGTTCCGGTGCGGGTGATCTCCTTGCCGGCGGCGTGCGCGGCGCTGGCGAAGGCCAGGAAGACGCTGGCCAGGCCGGCGATCGCGATGATTTTGAACAGGGGCTCGTTTTTCATGGGATGGAATATTACGGGTTATGATTTGCGGTGCTTTGGGACGAGACGCCGGCAGGCGCCCCCGCAGTTACCACCCCCGCCTGAATTGCCCCGGGAAAATCTTGTACGCCGCTGTAACCGGCGACGCTCCGCGCGCGTCCGCGCGGCAACGCTATTGGCCGGGGAACGTCTCTAACTGGGCGATGTACCACTCGCCCGACGCGTCCTTGACCCACGCGATCTCCAGCCGCCCCGATACCTCGAAGAGCTTGCCCTCGGGGCTCCGCACCTTCTGGTGGTAGGTCCCGAGCTGCTCCGAGGTGTCCCCGTCGATGAGCGTGCTGCCAGGAAGGTCCGAGTTGGAGAGCACCTTGAAGTCAGAGAACCCCTCCAGGAACTTCTGGATCGCCGCCCTGCCCCGGATCGGGGGTCGGCTGGGGTTCACGAGCTCCCCGTCGGGAGCATACATGGACGCGAGCCCGGCGGGATCCATCCTGAGCGTGAGCTCGGAGTATTCCTGGAGGCGGGCCTCCACGCGCGCACGGTCGATCTTCGTGTCCTTCTTTGTGGCGCAGGCCGCAAGGAGGAGCGCCGAGAGGAGCACTGCAGCGGCTTTCTTCATCGGGCCGGGCGCAGTCCTAGTCGGCCAGCGGCGACGAGATCGCGTCGATTTCCTTCATCACCTGCGGCGTCAGCTTCACCGAAACGTCGAGAGCCCCCAGGTTCTCCGTGAGCTGCTCCACGCGCGACGCACCAAGGATCACGGAGCTCACGTTGGGGTTCTTCAGGCACCAGGCGATGCCCAGGCAGGGAAGGGTCGTGCCCAGGTCCTTGGCGATCGCGGCGAGCTTCGGCACGGCGGCCATCCGCTTTTCCACTCCGGGCTTCTTCATTATCTCCTCCCTTAGCCACTCCATGCCCTTGACGTCGAGGCGGGTGCCCTTCGGGACCCCCTTGCTGTACTTGCCCGTGAGGAGCCCCGACGCAAGCGGGGACCAGATTGTGGTGCCCAGGCCCGGGCTCCGGTAAAGCGAGGCGAACTCCTTCTCGACCCTCGCCCGGTGGAAGAGGTTGTACTGGGGCTGCTCCACGATCGGGTGGTGGAGGCCGAGCCGGTCGCACACGGCGTGGGCGGCCTCGATCTGCGCGGCGCTCCACTCGCTTGTCCCCCAGTAGAGGGCCTTCCCCTGGGTGATCAGGTCGTGCATGGCGCGTGCCGTCTCCTCGACAGGCACGCTCGGGTCGGGTCGGTGGCAATAGTAGAGGTCCAGGTAATCGACCTGCAGGCGGCCGAGCGCCTCGTGGCAGGCCTCGACCACGTGCTTGCGGGAGAGGCCCTCCTCGTTGGGCCGGTCTCCGGGCCCGCCGAAGAACACCTTGCTTGAGAGCATGAAGCTCGACCGGCGCCAGCCCGACTTCTTCAGGATGGCTCCCATGACGACCTCGGCCTGGCCGTCGGCGTAGGACTCCGCATTGTCGAAGAAGTTCACCCCGGCGTCGTAGGCCGCGTGCAGCAGCTTCCTTGCGACGGGATCGCCGATCTGCTTGCCGAAGGTGACCCAGGCCCCGAAGGAGAGGGCGCTGATCCGGATGCCTGACTTTCCAAGCTGGCGGTACTGCATGGTCATGGGTGTGGGGGGTTCCTGGGCGAACCATGGAGCGGGTTGCCCTGATCCGCAAGGGTGGTGCGCTTGACTGGCCCGGTGGGGGGCGGCACGTTTTCAGGGATGACGCCGCGAGAGGCCGGGAACCCCCTTTGCCCACCGTGAAGAACCTCTGGAACAGAGCCGAGGCGGCGGGATTCCCCGGGGACCTGGGGCAGAGGGTGTACGCCTCGAGGCTCCTCGGCCGCGACCCGTCGCTTGTCCTCCACGGCGGGGGGAACACCTCGGTGAAGACCGAGGAGAGGAGCATCTTCGGGGAGGAGGAACGGATTCTCCGGGTGAAGGGCAGCGGCTCCGACCTGGCGACCATCGGGGCGGCCGGTTTTGCCCCGTGCCGCCTGGGGCATCTCGTCAGGCTCGCGACGCTCGGGTCCCTGACCGACCTGAGGATGGCGGCGGAGCTCCGGGCTTGCATGACGGACCCCTCGGCGCCGACGGCCTCCGTCGAGGCGATCCTGCACGCGGTGCTGCCGGCCCGGTTCGTCGACCACACGCACGCCGATGCCCTCATCTCCGTGACGAACTCGCCGAACGGGGAGGAGCGGGTCCGCGAGATCTACGGAAACCGGGTGGTCGTGATCCCTTACGTGATGCCGGGCTTCAAGCTCGCCCGCCTCTTTGCGGAGCTCTTCCCGAAGGCGGCCACGCCGCGGACGATCGGTGTGGTCCTCATGAACCACGGGATGATCAGCTTTGGCGAGACGGCCGAGGAGTCCTACGGGCGGATGATCGAGCTTGTGACGCTTTCCGAGGAGTACCTCGCCAACCACGGGGCCTGGGTCGTCGGCCGCCCGGACGAGGCCGCGCCGCGAGGGCCGATGCAAGTGGAGCTGGCCGCCTTCCGCAGGGACCTTTCGAAGGAGATGGGGGCGCCGGCCATCGTCTCCACCCACTCCGATCCCGCGTGCCTGGGATTCGCGCGGAGGCGGGACGTGGGCGTCCTTTCCCAGGAGGCGCCCGCCACGCCCGACCACGTGATCCGGACCAAGCGCGTCCCCATGCTCGGGCGCGACCTGGCCGCCTACCGCGCGGCGTACGAGGCCTACTTCAACGCGTGGGTCGGCCGCGCCGACCCGAGGCCCGCGATGCTCGACCCGGCCCCGCGGGTCGTCCTGGACGCGGCGTGGGGCATGGGGGCCGTGGGGCGCTCGGCCCGGGAGGCCGCGGTTGTCGCCGACCTCTACCGGCACACGATCGACATCATCCTTCGGGCCCACGCGCTCGGCGGCTGGAAGGGCCTCGCACCCGAGCACCTCTTTGACGTCGAGTACTGGGACCTGGAGCAGGCCAAGCTGCGCCGCGCGGGCCCCGCACCGGAATTCCTCGGCGAGGTCGCGCTCGTCACGGGGGCCGCGTCCGGGATCGGGCGCGCCTGCGTCGACTCGCTGCTGAGGCGGGGCGCAGCCGTCGTGGGCCTCGACCTGAACCCCGCGATCACGGGCATGATCAATCGGCCGGATTACCTCGGGATCGCGTGCGACCTGACGCAGGAGGGCCAGGTGTCGAACGCCCTCGAGGCGGCAGTCCGGGCCTTCGGGGGCATAGACATGCTGATCCTGTGCGCGGGGATCTTCCCCGGCGGCAGGAAGATCGCAGAGCTTGGCACGGATCTATGGCGCTCGGTGATGGCGGTGAACCTGGACGCGAGCTTCGTCATGCTCCGCGAGTGCCACCCGCTCCTTAAGCTCGCCCCCAGGGGCGGCCGCGTCGCCGTTATCGGCTCCAAGAACGTGCCGGCGCCGGGGCCTGGCGCGGCGGCGTATTCCGCGTCGAAGGCCGCGGTGAACCAGCTGATGAGGGTGGCGGCCCTGGAATGGGGCGCCGACCGGATCCGAATCAACGCCCTTCACCCCAACATGGTCTTCGACACGGCGCTCTGGACCCCCGAGATCCTCGAGTCCCGCGCGAGCCACTACGGGCTCTCGGTGGAAGCCTACAAGACGAGGAACCTCCTCATGGTGGAGGTCCACAGCAGGGATGTGGCGGAGCTTGCCGCCGAGCTTTGCGGGGAGCTCTTTGCAAAGACGACCGGTGCGCAGCTCCCCGTGGACGGTGGAAACGAAAGGGTCGTTTGAGGATCAGGGGCAAAGCCTACCGCACGATCTGGCCGGGCGCCGATGGCGTCTCGGTCGAGGTCATCGACCAGACGAGGCTGCCCCATGAGTTCGTGGTGGCCCGGCTCTCGACGCTCGCCGAGGCCGAGCATGCGATCAGGGCGATGCTCGTCCGGGGAGCCCCGCTGATCGGGGCCACGGCCGCCTACGGCCTCTGGCTCGGCCTGAGGGCGGACCCCTCGGACCAGGGCCTCGGGCGCGCCGGCGCGTCCCTCATGGAGACACGCCCGACGGCCATTAACCTGAGGTGGGCCATAGAGCGGATGACGGCTTGGCTCCTGCCGCTCCCCCCGGGCGGCCGTGCGGCCGCCGCCCGCCTCCGGGCAGCCGAGATCTGCGACGAGGACGTCGCGATCAACAGCGCCATCGGGGCCGCGGGCCTGCCCCTCCTGCGCGCCATCGCGGGGCGCAAGCCCGCCGGCACCGCGGTGAACATCCTCACCCACTGCAACGCGGGGTGGCTGGCTACCGTCGACGTCGGGACGGCCACGGCGCCGATCTACGCCGCCCACGACGCCGGGATCCCCGTCCATGTCTGGGTCGACGAGACGAGGCCGCGCAACCAGGGGGCGAGCCTGACGGCATGGGAACTCTTGAACCACGGCGTGCCCCATTCCGTGATCTCCGACAACGCCGGCGGCCACCTGATGCAGCATGGCCAGGTCGATTTCGTGATCGTGGGAACGGACAGGACCACAGCGACCGGGGACGTCTGCAACAAGATAGGGACATACCTGAAGGCGCTTGCCGCGCACGACAACGGCGTGCCGTTTTACGTCGCGGCCCCCTCGCCCTCGATTGACTGGCGCGTCAGGGACGGGGTTCGCGAGATACCGATCGAGAATCGCTCGGCCCGGGAGGTGACACACATCTCGGGCAGGCTTGCCGACGGCAGCGTGGCGACCGTGGCGCTCACCCCCGAAGGGAGCTCCGCCGCGAACCCCGCATTTGACGTGACCCCGGCCCGGCTTGTGACTGGACTGGTCACGGAGCGCGGGATTGCCGAAGCATCCGAAGGGGGCCTCAAGAGGCTCTTCCCGGAGAAATAGGCCCGCTTGCCCCGCCGCCCCAAAATCCCCATGAACGACCTGAACCGCCGCGACTTCCTGAAGACAACCCTTGCAGCCTCAGCCACCGCTGCCCTCGCGGCGGCAAGCCCCGCCAAGGGGGCCGAAGCGCCCTCCCCGGGCGGAGAATACATCGAGCTCCGCGCCTACCGCCTTAGGCCCGGGGCGTCGCATGCCTTGCTCGATTCCTACCTGGAAAAGGCCCTGATCCCGGTGCTCAATGCCCGGGGGATCGAGGCCGTGGGCTCCTTCACGGAGCCCGACGCCAAGGACGGCGCCGTCGTCTGGGTCCTGATTCCTCACCCCTCGCTCGCGTCAGCGGCCTCGGTCGCCGCCTCCCTTAACGAGGACCCTGCGGTCCTTGCGGCCGGCGCCGGATACCTGTCCTCTCCCACCAAGGAGGCGCCGGCCTTCGACCGGATCGACAGCTGGCTCTTCCTCCCGTTCTCCGGGCTGCCTAGGCTTGCGGTCCCGGCGCTCGCAAAGGAGAAGAAGCCCAGGATCTTCGAGATGCGCACCTACGAGAGCTTCAGCGAGCTGAAGGCGCTCAAGAAGGTTGCCATGTTCAACGCCGGAGAGATCGGGGTCATGCAGGAGCTTAACCTGTCGCCGGTCTTCTACGGGCAGGCCCTGGTGGGCAGGGACCTCCCCCATCTCACCTACATGCTCTGCAGCCCGGACATGGAGACCCACAAGAAGAACTGGGCGGCCTTTGGCGTCCATCCCACCTGGGTAAGGCTAAAGAACGACCCCCAGTACGCGGACACGGTGTCGAAGATCACGAGCCGCTTCCTGGTGCCCGCGGCGTACTCCCAGATCTAGGCCCGGAAATAAAAGGGATTTTTTCCCGGGCAGTAGCGGCCTGGCGCCCTTCCGGTGTCATGGGTTTGCGTGAACCTGGCAATGAACCGGACAAGCGGAATCGAGGCGGGCGAGGGCCCGTCCCAGTTCGAGCGCGACGGCTGCACCGTGCTCGAGGGGTACTTCTCGCAGGCGAGGATTGACAGGGCCGCCCGGGCCGTCGGGAGGCTCCTGCGGGAGAGGCCCCACGAGGTGGTGGTGGACTGCCTGCAGTCGGGCAGGCGCACGTTCCTCGCGCAGGCCACCCATCCGGAGACGCGGCGCTTCAAGTTCAACGACCTCTACCTGGTGAGCGAGGAGGTCCGCGGGCTGGCGCTCGACCCGGAGCTCTCGGCGGTCCTCGAGGACCTCATGGGGGAGCCCGCGGTGCTCTGCAACAGCCTGAACTTCGAGAAGGGCAGCTCGCAGCCCAGGCACATCGACTCCCTGTACATGACGCCCCGGACCCCGCACGCCCTCGTTGCGGCGTGGATCGCCCTCGAGGATGTGCACCCGGACGCGGGCCCCCTGGTCTACTACCCGGGCAGCCACCGGATCCCGCTTTACGTCTTCAATGACGGCACCCACCACGCCTCCAGGGACGAGATCGTGGACTGGTTTGACTACATGGACGTGCAGCTGCGGCTCCGCGGCCTCAGGGAGAAGACATTCCTTGCGCGTAAGGGCGACGTGTTCATCTGGCACGCGGACCTCGTGCACGGGGGAAGCCCCATTAAGGACGCGCGGCGCACCCGCAGCTCGCTCGTCTGCCACTACTTCGGCAAGACCGACTGCCTCGATCGGGGCATGGACCTGGTGCCGATGAACCGGGGCTACTGGATGCCGCGCCTGAGGCAGCCGGTCAGGGTGGAGCCGGAGGCCTTCGGGCCCGGGTGCCCCTTCCCGGAGGAGGGCTACCTTGAGCGCCACCCGGACGTCCGCGAGGCCGTCGAGGCGGGACTTTGCCCCTCGGGCGAACACCATTACCGGAGCCACGGCTACCGGGAAGGGCGGGGCGTCTAGCTGGTCACCCCGCCCGGGCAAGGCGCGCCTAGGATCCGCAACCCGGGTCCTAGGCGTCGCGCCGTGCGACCCAGAAGCGGCAGTCGTCGGAGAATTCCGCCACCGCCGCGGTTTCCGTGGCGAGCTTGCTCCGCATCGTGTCGGCTTCGCGCGTCCAGCCTGTCGCGGCGAGGTCCTCAAGGATCTCCGCGCGGTCCGGGATGTGGATGAACACCTGCCCGCTCTCGTCGTGGAACTGCCGGTCCCCGAACTCGCGGAGCCTCGGGTCCTGGCCGCCCCGGGCCCAGCGCGCCGCCTCGGCCTGCCAGAAGCCGTCGCCGTGGGAGTTGCCCCGGTCGTGCGTCGTGAAGATGAAGGGAGCGCCCGGGGCGCACAGGGCGTGGATCCGCCCGAGCGCGGCCCTGCGGTTTTTCCGGCCGGGGATCTGCATGAGCCCGTTGAACATGAAAAGCGCCCCCTGGAAGGCGGACCCGGGGCCGAAGGCGGCTCCCTCGACGGTCGTGGCGTCGGCGCATTGGAAATCGATCGCCTCGGCCCCCTGTTCCCTCGCCAGGCTCTGGGCCTGGTCCAGCAGCTCGCTTGCGAAGTCGAACGCCGCGATGTTGCGGTAGCCCATCCGCCACAGGCCGATCGCCACGCGGCCCGCGCCGCACCCGGCCTCCAGGACCCGGGCAGATCTGTCGGGAAGGAAGCGGTCGATCAGCAGGCGCTCGGATTTCCAGAGCCCGAGGAAATGCGCCGCCCTCGTGTAGTACAGGACCGAGGGGATGTCGTTGAAGCTGCTTCGGACCGTCTCGGAGGTGACCTTTGCGACCTCGGGCGGGTGCGGCGATGGGGTGGCGGGCCCGCTCGGATTTTCCATGGTTGGGCGGGTGGTGCCGCGGTGCGCCTGACGCCGGCCTAGACGCCGGCGAAAAGCTCCTTCATGGAGCAGCCCAGGCCGGGCAGGTTCGGGTCCGACAGGGCGTGCCGGTTTGCGAGGATGTCGAGAAGCGTGAAGCCGAACTCGGTCGAGGCGTAGACCTCCACGTTCAAGTACCTCGGGTCGACCATCCAGAGCCTCGGAAGCCTTATGTCGGCCCAGAGCTGCTTCTTGAGGACGGTGTCCACATGGTGGTCGCCGGGTAGCAGCACCTCCGCAACGAGGTAGAGCTGCGCCCCTTTCCCCCCCGGTCCGCCGGGGGCGCGGAGGATGGACAGGTCGGGCTGGAGCCGGCCGGACTCGCCGAGGTCAACCTCGGTGCGGGGCGCCAGGAGCTTCAGACTCGAGTTCGGGGAGAGGCTCGCGGCCACGAGCGCATGGAGGCGCTCCACCAGGAGCTCGTGGGACTTTGTGGGCGCGCTCCGGAACAGGGTGTCGCCGTTTATCGTCTCCTCGTAGGGCTCGCTCATGCGTCCGGGAGGCTGTGGGCTTCCCGCGGCCCGATCAACAAAACAGGGAATCGGCTTTAATCCGGTCCGCCCGGGGGGCAGATTCTGGGAACAATCATCCTCACCATGAGCACCCCACTTGCCGAGGCGCCTGTGCAGGCGACAGCAATCGAATCCCCATGACCGGGTACTCGGGCACACCGCTTTGGAAGAAGCTCGGCTACAGGGACGGCCTCTCGGCGCGCGTCGAGGGCGAGCCGAAGGAGTATTTCGCCCTGCTCGCGCTGCCGGCCGGGACCCCGGTCGTCTGGCTAAGCCGCCCGCGGAAGAACATGGCCTTTGTGCATCTCTTCGCCCGGGATGCGGCAAAGCTAAAGGAGAGGCTCAGGGCCCACCGCAGGGATGTCGCCCCGGACGGCGTCATCTGGGTCTCCTGGCCAAAGAAGTCCTCGGGCGTGGCCACCACGATCACCGAGGACGTCGTGCGCGACATAGCCCTGCCGATGGGCCTCGTCGACATCAAGGTCTGCGCCGTCGACGAGACGTGGTCCGGGTTGAAGCTCATGATACGGAAGGAGCTCCGGTGAAAGGCGGGCCTCCCGCGGGAGTTTTTTGCTGACTCGACTGGTGTTCGGGTTAATCCCGGCCTATGCCGACAGGCTCCAGATCGGGGGTGAAGACCGTCAGGACCGCGCCCGCGTGGCTTTGGGTGGCGCTGGTCCTGTTCGCCTCCCAGGTCTGGATCGACCTAGCCTTTCCCCTGGCGAGCCACCCGGGGCGGAAGTTGGCCGACTACGGCTTCCTGGAGTGCTTCTGCGTCCTCGGCTTTGTTGTCTTCACTGTGGCGGGCCGCCGCTCGGATGTGCCGTGGCATGCGCGCGGAATCCTCCGGATGACCCGGTTGACGCTGGTCTTTCAGGCCTTGGGCGGGGCGTCCCTTATCGCGCTGCTGGCGGGCGCCCGGACCCCGCAAAGCGCTCTCGGCTCGGCGGAACTGGCGATCTCGCTCATTTTCTTCGCCGCCTCGGACGTCGCGTTGCTCATGGGCATGGTGGTCATGCCGCGGGCACAGAACATTTTCCGCGGGACGGCGCGCTCGGCGGTCGACGCGCTCACCTTCCTTGTGGGGACCGGGGTGCCGTACTGGCTTTTCTCGGTCCGCCCGCTCCTGGGATCGCCCTCCGTCATGGAGGACCTCTTCACGATCTTTTTCCCCCTGCTTTCCTTCGCCGGCCTTCTGACCCTCAGCTGGGCACTCGAGACCCGGGCGGCCCAGCCGTCGCGGGCTGCGGTGAGGCTGCTCATAGCCGGGGCGGCCCTCCTTTGGATCTCGGACATCATCTACTCCATCGGCCAGGCGAGCGGCCTGCAGAGGAGCGTCATGATCGACGTGGTGAACCTGATCAACAGCTTTGCGTTCTTACTCTGGCTGGTCGCGGGATGGAGTTTCAGCGTCGACCCCTACAACGACAAGGACCGCAAGCCCCTTGTGGAATTCAGCCCACTGCCGCTCATCACGATCGTGGCCGAGGTAGGATTCGTGGTGCTCCTGGTGCTCTTCCGCGAGCCCGACCCCCACCTCTACCCGAAGCTGCTTGTCAGCTTCCTTCTTTTCCTGGGGATCCTCCTGGCCCGCGAGGTGTTCGTGATCCGGGACAGCCTGCGGCTGGTTGCAGCGGAGGCGGACCAGACGAGCAGGGCGCGCTTTGAGGTGCTGGTCCGCCAGTCCTCCGACGCGGTCCTGGTGGCCGATGACAAGCGGGTCGTCCGGTTTGCAAGCTTCGCCTCGCTGGGTGTCCTTGGGGTGGCTCCGGAATCGATCGTGGGCTCGGACCTCCTGCAGATAGTCCACACGGACGACAGGGCCGAGGTGTCGGCGTTTTTCGACAGGCTGATCCTGAACCCCGCGGTCACGGACGCGGTCCAGTGGAGGCTCGTGGCGCGTGATGGCGGAGTCCGCCACCTTGAGACCGCGGGCAGCAACCTGCTGAGGGAGCCCGAGATCGAGGGCGTCGTGCTCAACACCCGCGACGTGAGCGAGAGGACCCGGCTCGAGGACCAGCTTCACCGTGTGGCGCGGATGGAAGCGGTGGGGCGGCTGGCCGGGAGCGTCGCGCACGACTTCAACAACCTGCTCGCCGTCGTGCTGACCAATGCCGACCTCGCGGCGAGCGAGCTTGAGGACCGCAAGACCCCTCCCTCGGACCCGGTGAGCCAGGACATTGACGAGATACGCCGGGCAGCGGCGCGCGGGGCAACCCTCACCAAGCGCCTGCTGGCCTTCAGCCGCACGGAGGTTGTTAAGCCTCGCGCGGTGCCCGCGGCCGACCTGATCAATGACGCGGTCGTCATGCTCCAGTCGACAGTCGGACCCACCGTCAAGCTAGTTACGGATATCGCCCCGGGCTGCGGTGCGGTGAAGGTGAATCCCGACGACTTCGTCCAGGCCCTGATCAACCTGGGGACGAACGCCAAGGACGCGATGCCGGATGGAGGGACCCTCACCCTGACGGCGGCACCCGCCAGGGTGGACGAGCGGCCTCCCGACACCTACCTGGAGGTGCCGCCCGGGCGCTATGTGTGCGTGTCGGTGTCGGACACGGGCGAGGGCATGGACGAGCCGACCCGGCGGCGCGCGTTTGAACCGTTCTTTACGACCAAGGAGCGGACGAAGGGAACCGGCCTCGGACTTGCCTCGGTCTTCGCGACGGTGAAGACCTGCAGGGGCGGGATAACGCTCTCGAGCGCCCCGGGCAAGGGGACGACGGTGAGGCTTTGGATGCCCGAGTCCGAGGCCGAGCCAAAGGAGGAGGCCCCCGTCGCCGCCCCTTCAGGCACGGGTGGCGCGACGATCCTGCTGGTCGAGGACGAGGAGCCGCTGAGGCACGCGATGGATCGCATCCTCCGGGCGGCGGGCTACCGGGTTTTCCTAGCGGCTGGCGCGGACGACGCCAAGGCGATCTTCGAGGCGAAGCCGGAGGCCATCGATCTCGTGCTGACAGACATCATCATGCCCGGAAAGAGCGGCACCAAGATGGCCGCAGACTTCCGGAAAAAGAAGCCGGGGCAGAAGATCCTTTTCATCTCGGGATTCGCCGGCGAGCAGCCCGAAGGCGGCGCTCTGGGCAACCTTGGGTTCAGGCTATTGCGAAAGCCCTATGACACGGAGCAGCTTGTCGCCGCCATACGGGACGTCCTGTTGAAGGACATCCTGTGAGGGTGCCGCTCCGGCCGCACGGACAGAAGCCCCTTGCGCAGGGCCGACCCCAGGCGTCCTGATTGGCTGCGACTATGCGCAAGGGGGTAACAGCCGCCGGGAACGCGCGACCGCGAGATGCGGCCCTCTGGGACGGCGCGCCGCAATGGGCCTTGGCCGCCCTCGTGTTCCTTGTGGTTCTTGTGTCTTACTGGCCGTGCCTTCACGGGGGATTCCTCTGGGATGACGCCGCCCACGTGACGCGCGAGGACCTGAGGCCTATCGGGGGCCTTGTGCGGATCTGGACAAACCTGCGCGAGACGCAGCAGTACTACCCGGTCCTCCACAGCGCCTTCTGGCTTGAGTACAGGCTCTGGGGCGAATCGACGCTCGGCTATCACCTGGTGAACGTGGGGCTCCACGGGATAAACGCTTGCCTTGTGGCATCGCTCCTTGCTGGCCTGGGGGCCGCCGCGGGAGGCCGGAAGGTTCCCAGAGGGGCGGCGTGGCTCGCGGCGCTCCTCTTTGCCGCGCACCCGGTGTGCGTCGAGTCGGTGGCCTGGATCTCGGAGCAGAAGAACACGCTTTCGCTCGCCTTCTATCTCCTGTCGGCGCGGGCCTTCCTCGGCTTCTCGGGGAACCGGCGCGTGTCCTCCTACCTCGCGGCGTCGCTCCTGTTTTGCGCCGCGCTCGGGACAAAGAGCGTCACGGCGACCCTTCCCGCGGCGCTCCTTCTGGTCCTGTGGTGGAGCCGGGGGAGCCTCTCGCCGCGCAGGGACATTGCCCCGCTGCTTCCGTGGTTCCTCGTGGCGGGTGCATCGGGCCTCCTGACCGCGTGGGTCGAGCGCCATGTGGTTGGGGCGGAGGGGGCGGCGTTTGACTTGGCGCCCGCGGACAGGCTCGTCCTTGCCGGGCGCGTAGTCTGGTTCTACCTCGGGAAACTCCTTTGGCCGAGCGACCTCATGTTCATCTACCCCCGCTGGAGGATCGACGCGGGCGACCTGCGGTCATGGGCGCCCCTTGCGGCGGCGGGGGCGCTCACCGCGGGACTCTGGATCGGCCGGGGGCGCCTGCGCGGCGCATGCGCCGGCTGGCTGTTCTTCGTCGGGTCCCTTTTCCCGGCGTTGGGATTTGTGAGCGTGTTTCCCTTCCTCTATTCGTACGTTGCGGACCACTTTCAGTACCTCGCGAGCCTGGGGGTGTTCGCGGTGGCCGCGAGCGCGGTGTTTTCTCTCGTGGGCCGGATGCCGGGGTTTGCGAGGACGTGGGCAAGGGCCGCGTGCGCCGCGCTCGTGGCAGGCCTCGCCCTCCTCTCGAGGCTCCAGAGCGCCACCTACCGGGATAGCGAGACCTTGTACACGGCGACGCTTGAGCGAAACCCCGCGTGCTGGATGGCGGAGAACAACCTCGCGGCCGAGCTGGCCGGTCAGGGGCGGGGAGGGGAGGCGCTGGAGCACTACAGGAGGGCGCTCGCGATCCGCCCGGACTACCCGGAGGCGCACAACAACCTCGGCAACCTCCTCCTGGGATCGCCCGGGGGCGAGCCTGAGGCCCGGCGCCATTTCGAGGAGGCGCTGCGACTCCGGCCGGACTTCGCCGAGGCGCACACCGACCTGGCAAACCTTCTGTCGCGCATGCCTGGCGGGGAGCTTGACGCGGTATCCCACTACGAGCGGGCGCTCGAGCTCCACCCGACGGACGCCACGGCGCACTACGACCTGGCGAACCTCCTGTCGCGCATGCCCGGGCGCGATGCCGACGCGGAGCGGGAATACCGGGTGTCGCTGGGGCTCCGGCCCGACTCCGCGCAGGCGCACAACAACCTAGGCATCCTCTTGACGCGTGCTCCGGGCACCTCGGCGGAGGCGCTTGCGGAGTTCTCGGAGGCCGTGCGCCTGGACCCCCGGTTTGCCTCAGCCTACGTGAACCTGGCAATCCTCGAGCTGCACCAGGGGCGCGACCGGGAGGCGGCGGCGGCCTGCGAAAAGGCGCTTCAGGCGGACCCCTCCAATGAGCTTGCCGCGCGGATCCTCGGCGGGCTTAAGGCCGGGCGCGGCCGGTGAGCATTTAATTGAACCTGGCCGCAGGTCGGCGCTTGAAGTGACCCGGAATCGGGGCCATCCCAATAGGGGGTAGGCTTGGCCTCATTGGCCCTTTCTCCGATCCAAACGAAGACCACTTGCACGAACGGCCGCCGCTACGCCCGCCGCCCTGGCTGGTGGGGGGCGGCCGTCTCCGGAGGAACCCGACCTAGAGCGGCCCCTACCGTGCCCAATGAACCAGGATAGCAGGTCCCCGTTCGGGTTCGAACGTCCGAGCTGGCAGGTCCACGTGACCTTCCGGCTTTTTGTCTCGGTATTCGCCGCGGGCATGCTCCTAACCTCGGAGGTAAGCAGGGTCTACGCGGCGCCCTTTGACTCCTACATCGGGTTTTGGCTGCCATCGGGGGTTTACTTGTGCGGGCTCCTGCTGTCCGAGACCCGCCGTTGGCCGTGGCTCGTCCTGGCGGCGCTCGTGACCACGCTCGCCTCCGATCTCCTGCATCTAAACAATTTCTGGATGTCGGTGGGCTTTGGCATCGGAAATGCCATTGAGGCGGTCCTGGGCGCTTGGCTCATCCGGCGCTTTGTCGCGGCCAGGCCCTCACTCCATAAGATCCGGGAGTTTTTTGGGTTCGTGGGCTACGGTGCCATCGTCGCTCCCGTCGTGGGAGCCACGCTCGGCGCCACTGTGGTGCTCGCATCGGGGGCAAGCCACGTCTTCGGCGCGTCATGGCTAACCTGGTGGGCCAGCGAGTCGATTGGCATCCTGCTGGTGGCCCCCGTGCTGCTCACGACCCTGGCCCCGGGCAGCCCGGTGCTCATGCCGGACATGAGGACGGGAAGGGTGCTCGAGATGGTCGTCCTGTTCGGGCTGATGGCGGCGGCGGTCTGCCTGGTCGCCGTGCAGGTGCCCGCGGTTGCATCGACGATGAAATACGCGCTCCTGCCGCTGCTGCTCTGGGCCGGGATCCGGTTCGGGGTCAGGGGTGCGGCGTTTGCAAACCTCTTCCTGGGGCTCGTTCTGGGGTATTTCGCCGCGCACGTGATGCCAGGCGCCACGGGCCCGGTGTTTTCATCGACCGAGTTTCCCTCCAACTTCTACCTCTTCCTCTTTGTCTCCTCGCTCGTGAGCCTGGCGCCGGCCGTCGTCCTGCGTGAGCGGGACACGCTGCTGGTGCGGCTCCGCGCGAGCGAGGAAAACGTGCGGCTCCTTCTCGAGGGCGTCCAGGACTGTGCCATCTTCATGCTCGACCCCGAGGGAAACATCGCCAGCTGGACGTCCGCCGCGGCGAGGCTCACGGGCTATTCCGCGGCCGAGGTCGTCGGCCGCTCGGTGACGCTCCTGGTCCCCCCCGAGGAGCAGGACGCCTCGTCGATCGGCTCCCTCCTCGCGATCGCGCGGGCGGACGGGAAGGCGGACAGCGAGGGGTGGAAGGTGCGAAAGGACGGCAGCCGCTTCTACTCGTCGGTGCTCATGACGCCGCTTCGCGACTCAAGCGGTGGCGTCCGGGGCTATGCCACGATCATCCGCGACGTGAGCGTGCGCAGGGCATGGGAGACGAAGCTGGTCGAGGAGAGCCGCAAGAACGAGGCCCTCCTGCAGACTGCACTGGACGGGATTCACATCTTTGACTTGGAGGGCAACGTGATCCAGGTGAACGAGGCGTTCTGCAGGCACCTGGGATATACCCGGGAGGAGCTCATGGGAATGAACCTCTCGCAGTGGGAAATGCAAAGGAGCGGAAGGGCGCTAAAGGAGCACCTCCGCGCCATCTCCCCGGAGGGCGCCGTTTTCGAGACCCGACACCGCAGGCGCGACGGGAGCGTGGTAGAGGTCGAGATCAGCGCGACCTGGGTTGAGATCGACGGCAAGCGCTACATGTATGCGTCCGCTCGCGACATCACGGCGCGCAAGGCGCTCGAGGAGCAGCTGCGCCAGTCGCAGAAGCTCGAGGCCGTGGGGCGGCTCGCCGGGGGGGTGGCGCATGATTTCAACAACATCCTCACGGGGATGCTGCTCAACCTGGAGATGATCGAGCTCGACCACCAGCTGCCGGAGAGGGTCCTCCAGCCCTTCAAGGACCTGAAGGCGATGGCGCGGCGGGCCGCGGGCATCACCGAGCAGCTGCTCCTCTTCGCGCGCCGCCACAGCATGCACTCCGAGGCCCTCGAGCTCAACGCCGTGCTCGAGAACGTCCTCAAGATGATCTCCCGCCTGCTGGGCGAGCACATCTCGGTCAAGCTCGCCAAGGGCGTCCCGGAGCTCTGGGTCAAGGGCGACTCCGGGATGCTCGACCAGGTGGTCATGAACATCAGCATCAACGCCCGCGACTCCATGCCCGACGGAGGGGAGCTCAGGTTTGAGACGAGCCTTGTCGAGTTCGACGAGCGGTCGGTGACGGCACGCGGGGAAGTGCGGCCCGGGAGGTTCGCGTGTGTGAGCGTGAGCGACACCGGAAGCGGGATTGCGGCGGACATCCTTCCGCACATCTTCGAGCCCTTCTACACCACGAAGGAGGTGGGAAAGGGCACCGGCCTCGGGCTCGCCACGGTCGATGGCATCATCCACCAGCACAAAGGGTGGGTCACGGTCGAGAGCGCGGTCGGCAAGGGGACCACGTTCCGCCTCTATCTCCCGGCCACCGACAGGCAGGTAGCCCCTGCGAAGGCCTCGGGCCTTCTCGGGATGAGCGGCGGCAAGGAGCGGATCCTGCTCGTGGAGGACGAGGACACGGTGAGGGCCGTGGCCGCTGCGATCCTGCGGCGCCTGGGCTATGAGGTCTTCGTCGCCAACGACGGGAACCAGGCGCTCGCCCTCTGGGACCAGAGCGAGGGCAAATTCGACCTCCTGCTCACCGACATGGTGATGCCGGGCGGCATCGGCGGCATGCAGCTCGCCACGAGGCTCCGGAAGACCGACCCCTCCCTGAAGGTGATCGTGATGAGCGGCTACAACGAGCAGATCATGGGGGGCGAGACCCTCCGGGACGCGGGATTCGCCTTCCTGAGCAAGCCCTTTGAAACCTCCACTCTCGCGGCGATCATTCGCAAGACCCTTGGTGGCAAGGCGGACTGAGCCGCGATTAAGATCGTGGTCAACGGGCGGCCGGCCGGTCACGGGTCAACTGCTCCAGGCGCTTCAGGTTCTCCCGTGCGGTCGCATAGTCGGGGTTGAGCTGGAGCGCCTTTTCCCAGTGGGTCCTGGCCTCGTCGAGGTGGCCCAGCTGCGCGCAGATGATTCCGAGGCAGTTGTGCGCCTCGGGATAGTCCGGCCTTATCCGCAGAGCCTCCTCGGCCTGGAGTCTCGCCTCCTTTGCGCGACCCGGGACGGACGAAAGCTGGAGGGCCAGAGCCAGGTGCACCCATGCCAAGCCTGGATCCGAGCGCAGGGCGGCCTCGTAGTGGGAGATGGCATCGGTCTCCCTGCCGGGAATGGCCTCAAGGAGGCTCCCGAGACCGGCATGGGCCTCGGCGTAATCGGGCCTTAGGCTAAGCGCCGCCTCGAATTGCGCCATGGCGCCGGCCTCCCGGCCGGGCTGGGCAGCCAGCGCGCTCGCATATGCCTCATGCGTCTCGGCCCAGGACGGCTGGAGTCGGAGCGCCTCCTCGTAGTGCGACAGGGCCTCTTCGGTTCGGCCCGGCAGCCTGAGCAGGAGGTTGGCCAGGTTGACATGCGCCTCCGCGAGGCCCGGCTTTAGGCGGAGCGCCTCCTCGTACTGGGCGAGCGCTTCGGCGCCGCGGCCGGGGAGCCTTGAGAGGAGGAGACCCATGTCGTTGTGCGCGTCAGCCGCCTGCGGCTTCAACTGGAGTGCGCGCTCATAGTGCCGGATGGCCTCGTTCTCCTTTCCCGGGATCCGCGCGAGCTCGATGCCGAGCCCGATGTGCGCATCGGGGTAGTCCGGGTTGATGCGGAGGGCCTCGCGGTATTCGGCGGCCGCCTCATCGGGGTGCTGACCCGACATGGCCAGGTTGAAGCCGAGGATGTGGTGCGCCATCCAGCTCTCCGGGCTGCGGGCGAGCGTCGCGCGGAAGAGGGTCTCGTCGTCCAGATAGAGCCTGCTCTGCCTATGGGAGAGGAGGGCGAAGGCGCCGACACAAGTTGCCGCAAGGATCCAGCCCGCCTGGCGGACGCCGCGGCCGGCCCGGGAGAGCAAAAGCGTGAACGCGGCGGAGCCTGTCGCGATTATCCCGATGCTGGGCAGGTACTGGAAGTGGTCCGCGACGTAGGAGAATACGAACGGATAGACGTTGAAGAACCCGAGCGCCGGGAAGAGGGAGCCCACGAAGAAGAGCCAGCCTGCGAGTAGCCCCCGCGACCGGCCACGAATCACCCAGAGGAGGCCGGTCACCGCGGCCGCAGCGACCAGGTAGCCGATCCACCCACGCGCGTCGTGGGCGACGTCCCAGCGCGGGTAGAAGAAGGCCATGTCAAAGGGCCAGACGATCTTTCCCGCATAGAACCAGACGACGCGCCCAGCGAGCAGCAGGCGGTCCCAGGGGGAGAGGTCGAAGGCCACACCCTCGGCGCCGATCAGCTTTCGCTCGACCCAGGACGTGAGCGCCCCAGAGGCAACCGCGACCAGGAACCAGGGGGTGAGGGGCGCCACGTCGCGGCGCCATGAAAGCGCCCCGTTGCGCCACCACAGGATTACGAGGAGCGCCGCGGGCAGGGTCGCCGTGACGCTCTTTGTGCCCAGGGCGCAGAGGAACAGGACCGAAGCTGCGAGGTAGGAGCCCGGGCGCCTTCGCTCCGCGAAGCGAAGGTAGTGCCCGGCGGAAAGCAGGTAGAAGACCAGGGAGAGGGTGTTCTTTTGCTCCGAGATCCATGCGACGGACTCGACGCAGACCGGGTGCACTGCGAAGACGAGCGCCGCCAGCCACTCGGTTCCCTTGGGCACCGCCCCGGGGCCGGGCGCCGACCAGAGGCGGCCCAGGAGCAACGCCAGGAGGCAGCACGACGTGGCGTGCAGGCTCACGTTGAGCAGGTGGTAGGCGAGCGTGGCGTCTCCCCAGGCATGGTGCTCGATCCAGAACGCCGTGTGCAGGACCGGATAGAACTGCTGGGTCGCGCGGAGGTCCGTCCAGATGCGCAGCAGGCCGGCCCACCCGCGCAGGTCGGGCCGGGTCACGTGACCGGGGTCGTCCCAGAGCAACGCCCCGTTCAGGGCCGGCCAGTAGCAGGCGAGCGCCGCGGCGAACACCAGAAGCGCCAAGCCCCAGGTGCGGAGGTGTGGCGGCTGTCCCGGGCGGAGATCCTGCATGAGCCACCCTATTTGTCGGCTCGAGACCTAATCAAGCACGGCCTGCCGGGCATGCGGCCCCTCAGTCGTAGCAGGGCGTCTGGGCTGGGGCGTACGCTGAAAATTTTCTCCGGAGCTGCTCCCCGACCCGCAGGACCACCCGGCACACGTTTTCCCGGACAACGGGGTCATCCTGCGAGACATAGGCTCCCCTGCGCTCCGCCTCGAGCCACGTCTCGTCCCGAACGATCTTCTCGATCGTGGGGAGTTCGCGCAGGGTGACGGGGTCGGGCTGCATGACGGGGGGTTGGGACCTTAATCGGACAGATCGGCCCCGCTCCTAAGGGGCAAGCGCCCGCGGCCTCGCTTACCCCTTGATCCGCACAATCTGGGGAATGAAAATTTTTCCCGTTCGAGGGGACGCCAGACTTCGCGCTCGCCTTGGCGCGGCTTCGCGCGCTTAAACCTTCCCCTGATGTCCCTGGAAACCCCCGCCCCTCAGGGCCGCGACCCCGCCGCCCCTTGCCCGTGCGGAAGCGGGCGCTCCCAGGCGTCCTGCTGCGGGCCCGTCATAAAGGGAAGCCGTGTCGCCGAAACCGCCGAGGAGCTGATGCGGGCGCGCTACACGGCGCACGTCCTCGGGGAGCACCTTTTCCTGCACACCACCTACGAGGGAACCGCGAGGCTCCCGTTTGCGCCCGATCCCCGCCCGCCCGCGGAGCAGTGGACGGGCCTGGTCGTGCACGAGCACAGCCCGGGCAGGACCCCCGACCAGGCCTATGTTGATTTCTCGGCCCACTTTACGGAGGAGGGGCGCCCGGGCGTTCTCCATGAAAAGGCGGAGTTTGCCAGGCGGGACGGCCGCTGGATCTACGTGAAGGCGGTCCGGCTTGGACCGGCCCCCGTGCGCTCCGCCGGACCGAAGGTCGGGCGCAACGACCCGTGCCCCTGCGGAAGCGGCAAGAAGTACAAGCACTGCTGCCTGGCGGCGAAGCGCCCCTAGGTTCCGCTCGAAGGGGGCAGCGGCCAGAGCGCCCGGAGCCCCTCCGGGCCGGGCACCGCGCTCAGTAGATCTCCGGGACGATCATCTCGGGGCGCACGGGCTCCCTCCGATAGTCCGGGTGGTGCTCCCGCGGCGGCAGGACAACGGGCTCGTGCTCGACCTCGGTGTAGTTGATGAGCGAGAGGAGGTGGCTGATGCAGTTGAGGCGCGCCTTCTTCTTGTCCGCCCCCTGGACGACCCACCAGCGCGCCTCGGGGATATGCGTGCGTTCGAACATGACCTCCTTGGCCTTGGTGTACTGCTCCCACCGGCGGCGGGACTCGAGGTCCATGGGGCTAAGCTTCCACTGCTTCAGGGGATCGTTGATGCGGCAGCGGAACCGGAACTCCTGCTCCTCGTCGGGGATGGAGAACCAGTACTTGACCAACATGATCCCCGACCGGACCAGCATCTTCTCGAATTCCGGAACGGTCCTGAAGAACTCCTCGTATTCGGACTCGGTGCAGAAGCCCATGACCCTCTCTACGCCCGCCCGGTTGTACCAGCTGCGGTCGAAGAGCACCATCTCCCCGGCCGCCGGCAGGTGGGCGATGTAGCGCTGGAAATACCACTGGGTGCGCTCGCGGCTGGACGGCGCGGGAAGGGCCACGACCCGGGCGACCCGCGGATTGAGGCGCTGGGTGATGCGCTTGATGACGCCCCCCTTGCCGGCCGCGTCGCGTCCCTCGAACACGATCACCATCCGGTACCCGGTCTCCACCACCCAGTCGTGCATCTTGACCAGCTCGCCCTGGAGGCGAAAGAGCTCCTTGAAGTAGCGGTTGCGCGCCTCGCGGCTTGAGTCGGCCTCCACCGGCCGGGCGGCCTTGTCCGGGTGGGTGTGCTCCCAGTCCTCCCGCTCCATCTCGAGCTCCTCGTCGTAGTCGTCGATCAGCTCCTGGTGCACCCGCTTTATGAACTGCTCGTCGGGATCCTGAGGGTGGTTGGGCGTGGATTGGGACATCGGTTTTTTGGAAGGTAGGTCGAGTGACAATTTCCTGCAAGTCAAGCCCTTGGAGCTCGGTCGGCACAGTTCGGGTTTCACATGGCCGTAACAATCGGAAGGCCATGGAAGCCATTGTGCTTGGGGGGCAGCGATTTCGCTAAGCGCTGCCGGTTGTGCGCCGATGAACTCCATTGGCCATGACCACCACTTTTGTCCGAGAGACCCTGCTGCATGTGGCGAAATCGCTGCCAGCGGCCCCCCAGCTCCTTTCCAAATTGGGGCACCTTCGCCTCGAGCCCGACGCCGACCTGGCCGAAGCGACGGCGATCCTGAGGGTCGACGCCGCGCTGACCGCGCGAATCCTCAGGATCGCGAACAGCCCCGCCTACACGTCGGGCTCGCCCTACGCCTCGCTTGAGCAGGCGCTCGCCCGCGTGGGCTTTGTCGAGATCTACCGGATCGCCGGCATTGCGACCGTGGCGCAGCTGGCCGGCCAGGGCCTGCGCGCCTACGGGCTGAGCGCCTCGCAGCTCAGGGAGAATTCGCTTCTTACGGCACTCGTCATGGAAGAAGCCGCATCCTTCACGTCGATTGACCCCCAGGAGGCCTACGCCTCGGGGCTCCTCCGCTCGACAGGGAAGGTCGCGCTGGACGGGCTTACGAGCGACTCCAGCTACGCGGGCACCTACAACCCGTTGTCCAGCGGCGACCTCGTTGAGTGGGAGGACGCCCGCGCGGGCATCAGCAACTGCAACGCAGGGGCGTTTGTCCTAACCGAGTGGCGGTTCCCCGCGGCCATGGTGGCCGCGATAGGCCATCATTACGTGCCGGGCAGGTGCCCGACCGACAAGGAGCTCGCCCATCTCCTTAACCTCGCGGCGGGCGAGGCGGACCGGCTTGGCCACGGCCTGCCGGGCGAGCGGCCCTACCTGGAACAATCGGAAGAGAAGCTACGCGAGGCGGGTATCAACAGGACCCAGCTCGAGGCGGCCAGTTCCGAGGCGTTAGCCCGCTTTGAGCTCGTTCGCGCCAGCCTGGGCTGACTCCCTTGGGTCCGCGGCCCGCTCTAGGGCACAACGGGAAGCTCAATCTACGGGAGGTGCCCATGCGTTTTGGAACCAATGGGTTACACGATCCATAAAAGGAGTGGGACGGTAGGTTGCGCCTCCTGGACTGCTTATCCTGTGAAGTTGACGGCCAATGTGCCGAATAGGTCGTTCCAACTACGTCATTTTGCTTAGCCGGAACTCGGTCCATACCCATGAAAGAGAAGAAATACCTGAACTTAAGGACAAAATTCATCCTTGTCTCGTGCGTGGTGTGCGCAGGTCTGGTTGGACTCGGCACGCTCGGATGGACGAGCATGTCGCGACTCTCGGCGGTGACGATCGAGGAGCAGACGGAGGGCCGTTATCTCGTGGAGGCGGTCAACCTAGCTAGGAGCGCCCAGGTGAACTTCAAGAAGGAGGTCCAGGAATGGAAGGACATCCTGATCAGGGGCAACGACCCGGAGAGCTTCGCAAAGTACCGCAAGGCCTTTGATGAAGAGGAGGCCTTGACGCAGGCCAACCTAGGGGACCTCGTCGGGGTCATGGGAAAGCTGGGTATCGCCTCCGACAAGGTCGCGAGCGCGGCCCAGGAGCACGAGGCGCTCGGGGTCAAGTACCGGGAGGCACTCGGGCACTTCGACCCCGCCAAGGACGACAGCGGGAAGGTCGTGGACAGGCTTGTTAAGGGAATTGACCGGCCGGCCACCAACGCGATCGACACAATCGTCCATGATATCCAGGCCTCCGCCGAGGAGCGCGCACACGCCAACATGAACACTGTGGCGACATTCGTCGGGCGCACGCGCAGCGCCACCCTGTACGGGGGCCTCGCCGCCGCCGTGGCCATCTTCTGCTCGCTGTTTGCCTTCATGCGCAGCATGCCGAGGCCTTTCCGTGCCATCGCGGCCGAGCTAAGGGCCGCGGCGGACCAGGTCTCCGCCGCCGCCGAGCAGGTTTCCGCGGCCAGCCAGTCCCTGGCGAGCGGAGCCAGCCAACAGGCCGCCTCCCTCGAGGAGACCGGCGCCTCCCTCGAGGAGATGTCCAGCATGGCCAAGCGCAACGCCGAGGCCTCGGGCCAGGTCAACACGCTGATGACCCAGGATGCGGGCGCCAACCTCAGGCAGATCAACGAGCGCATGGCCTCCATGGAAAAGACCGTCACCGAGGCGAGCCAGGCAAGCCAGGAGACCGCAAAGATCGTGAAGACGATCGACGAGATCGCATTCCAGACGAACATCCTTGCGCTCAACGCCGCCGTCGAGGCCGCCCGGGCAGGCGAAGCCGGCATGGGCTTTGCCGTCGTTGCCGAGGAGGTCCGCAACCTTGCCCAGCGGAGCGCCCACGCAGCCAAGGAGACCCAGCACTTGATCGAGCGCTCCTCGGCGAAAACGGCCGACACGCTCACGCTCTACGCCGAGATGTCGAAGCTGATCGCGCAGAACACCTCAATCGTCGGGAAGGTGACAAAGCTCGCCTCCGAGGTCGCCTCCGCCTCCAACGAGGAGAGCGAGGGCGTGAACCAGGTGAACACGGCCGTGGCGCAGATCGACAAGATCACCCAGTCGAACGCGTCGGGCGCCGAGGAGACCGCGGCCGCCGCGGAGGAGCTTAATGCCCAGGCGCACTCGCTGCGCGCTTCGGTCACCCAGCTGCAGGCGCTCGTGGGCGGGGGAAATGGGCCGGCGGCTGTCCGGGAGAACACCCCTTACGCTGAGCCGGCGCAGGGCTCGCAACCGGCGGGAAGCACCCTGAAGGAGCGCCTCCACGCCAAGTCACCGGTGAAGCCCAAGCTGGGACGGGAGGACGGCAGGCTGGTCGCAAAGAACGGCTCGGGCGTCAACCCGGACGACTTCTTCACGGATTCCAACTAGCGGTGCGCCGCAGGGTCGGGAAATTCTTGGATTGGCTTTGTGCCGTTCCCGGGAACGATCGCCGGTTGATCCCTTCCCGGGTTGCCGGCCCTCGTGACGGCGGCGCCCCTCCGCTACCAATCCCCTTGAACGCCTCTGATCCAAACGCCGCGGCACCCTACAAGGACCCCCTGCAGCCCGTGGGGGCCCGGGTCGCCGACCTCGTGAGGCGGATGACGGTGGACGAGAAGATCGGCCAGATCACGGGAGTCTGGGTGCAGCTTGAGGAGCTGGAGGCGAGCGGCCTGAGCGACGGCGACTATTTCCGGCAGCTGATGCCGCACGGCGTCGGTTCGGTGGGGCCAACCCAGGTTCTTGGGCCCGAGGACGACATCGGTTTCCGGAACCGGATGCAGCGTTTCCTGATGGAGGAGACGCGCCTTGCGATCCCCGCGATGTTCCACGATGAGGGGTGCCACGGCCTGGTGAAGCCCGGGTCCTCCAGCTTCCCGAGCCCGCTCGGGCTCGCGTGCTCCTGGGACACCGGGCTGGCGGAGAGGATCTACGGCGTGGTGGCGCTCGAGATGCGCAGCCGCGGGGCGCAGCACGCGCTCGCCCCGGTGGTGGACGTGGCGCGGGATCCGCGGTGGGGACGGACCGACGAGACCATGGGGGAGGATCCCTACCTCAACGCCCTCATGGGGGCGGCCATGGTGAGGGGGCTGCAGGGGTCGTCCGACGGCACGGTGGACGAGTGCCATGTCCTTGCGACCCTCAAGCACTTCACTGGGCACGGCACGCCCGAGGGCGGACTGAACCGGAGCCCGAGCGTCGCCGGCCTGCGCACGCTCCGGGAGGTGGATCTTGTCCCCTTTGCCCACATCATCCGTGAGGCGCGACCGGCCGCGGTCATGCCCTCCTACAACGAGGTCGACGCAGTCCCCTCGCATTCCAACCGATGGCTCCTGAACGACGTGCTCCGCGCGGAGCTTGGGTTCAAGGGGCTCATCGTTTCCGACTATGAAGGCGTGCTTCTCCTCAACTCGGGCCACCATGTCGCCGGGTCGAACGCCGACGCCGGCGCGCTTGCGCTGCGCTCGGGCGTACAGCTCGAGCTCCCGAAGGCGGTCTGCTTCCCCTTCCTGAAGGACGCCCTGGCCAAGGGCAATGTCACGCAGGCGGAGGTCGACGGGGCGGTGTCGGCGATCCTTGCATGGAAATTCCGGCTCGGCCTCTTTGAGCGCCCCTATGCGGACCCTGCCGCGGCCAGGGCGGCCGTCCTCTCGCCCGGCACCCGCGAACTGGCCCTGCAGGCTGCCCGGGAGTCGATCGTGCTCCTTGAGAATGATGGCGTGCTGCCGCTGTCTGAAGGGACGATCGGGTGCATCGCCGTGATTGGGCCCAACGCGGACGTGGCGCGCCTGGGAAGCTACTCCGGGACCCCGCTTCGCACGGTCTCCCTCCTGGACGGGATCCGCGCCAGGGCTGGCGACCGGGTCAAGGTCACCTTTGCGCAGGGGTGCGTCGTCGACAGGAACGATTCCAGGAACGCCTTCCATGCTTGGAAATTCGGGGCCCCCGAGATCGCCACCGATGACGAGAACCGGGGGAGGGTGGCCGAGGCGGCAAGGATCGCGGCGCAGGCGGACGTCGTCGTCCTAGCGCTCGGCGAGGACGAGGCGATCAGCAGGGAGTCCTGGGCGCTGGACCACCTGGGGGATGCGGACACGCTTGGGCTGCGCGGCTCGCAGCGCATGCTGGCCGAGGCGGTTCTTTCGGCAGGCAAGCCCGTCATCGTCTTCCTGAGCAACGCCCGGCCGCTCGAGCTCGGGTTCCTGAAGGGACGAGCCTCCGCGATCATCGAGGGCTGGTTCATGGGCGAAGAGACGGGTACCGCGGCCGCCGAGATCCTATTCGGGGACGTCTCGCCGTCGGGGAAGCTCACGGTCTCCTTCCCGCAGTCGGTGGGGCAGATACCCGCCTATTACAGCAAGAAACCCTACGCGGGCCCGTTCCCTTACCAGTTCTCGGGAGCGGCCCCGCTCTGGGCCTTCGGCCATGGCCTTAGCTACACCACCTTCCGCTACGAGAACGCACGCCTGCGGGAGAGCGAGATCGCCCCGGGCGCGTCGACCGAGGCCTCGGTCGAGCTGGTCAACACCGGCGCCCGCGGGGCGGACGAGGTGGTGCAGATGTACGTGCACCAGGATGTGAGCTCGGTCACCCGCGCGGTGAGGGAGCTCAGGGGTTTCAGAAGGATACACCTCGCTCCTGGCGAGCGGGCCCGGGTGACCTTCCCGGTCACGCCCGAGGCGCTGGCCCTCTGGGACATCGAGATGAAGTTCACGGTCGAGCCCGGGACGTTCCGGATCGTGATGGGCCCGTCGTCGGTCGGGGGCGAGTCGGTGACGCTCACGGTGAGGGGAAGCTAGGCAGGACCCATGCTCACAGCCTTTGACATGCCCTTGCCTGGACCGGGTCCCTCCCTGGACCCAGGGGAAGCTTTCCTTGTCAGCTTGCATGGCCCCGGGCAGGCTGTACTCGGATGAAAACCGATCAGTCGCCCCCGGCGCGGTTGGGTGTCGGACTGGCGCAGCGGTCCGGGCCCGTCCCGTGGACCAGGGATGACTTGGTGTGGGTTGCGCTCCTGTGCGCGTGCCCCCTGGCCGAGATAGCCTCGTATTTCTTCTACCCGAGGGGGTGGGCCCGGCTTTATTGGATCAACGCGGCGCAGACGCTCGCGTCGCTGCTGTGCTGGCTCCTGGTGCGCAGGCTTGCGCGCCCGGGAACCGGGGAAAGCACCCCGTCGCCATTCTGGCAGGCCATGCAATGGGGCACCCTTACCTGGTTTGCCGGGAACCTGGTGTTCATGGCCGCCGAGATCGTACTCGGCTCCGAACGCTACCCGGGCTGGCAGGATTTCTTCTTTGTCCCGTCGTACCTGGCGATGTTCGTGGCGATGTTCCGCATCCCCCATCCCCAGGCCAAAAACTCGGTCCTCGTGGACAACCTGTTCGAGGCGGCCGGGCTCCTGCTGGCCACCCTGCTGGTGGGTTGGCAGTTCCGGCTGCACGAGGCTGCGCTCACGTTCCTCCGTGCGCCGAGCCTCGGCACGGGATACCCGCTCGTCTACCCCCTCTTTGATGTCGCGCTCCTATGGATGCTGAGCGTGAGGGCGCGCAACCAGGAGCGGTCCGGCTTCGGAGTCGTGACCTTTGTCTGGCTGATCAGCGGGCTCTTTGCGCTTATCATGGCCGACTTCTCGATGCCGGACATCCTGGTCAAGACCCCGCTTCAGGCTGGAGGCAGCCTGTCGGATCTGGGATGGGGCATCTTCAGCTTCATGTGGGGACTCGCTGCCATAGAGCAGCGCCGCAGGGGTCGCGCGTCGGTGGTGGCGGACAGCCGGCAGCCCTTTGCATCGCGGGAGGTCATGCTGCTCCTCGTGAACTCAAGCTGGGTGCTCGGCATGGTGGTGCTCCTCCTTTTCGGGCTGTTTACCGGGGACTCGGGGCGCCAGCCGCAGGTGCTGGCCGTCGGCGTCGTCGCCGTACTTGCGCTTGTGATCACCCGCCAGATCCGGGAGTCGCTGAGCAACGAGCGCCTGAACCTGCTTGTCGGCGAGCTCGAGGTGAGCCGGGGTCAGTTCCGGCAGCTTTTCCAGCTCTTCCCTGACGCCGCGCTCCTCAGCCAGCTTGACGACGGGGTCTTTGTCGAGGTGAACGAGGGCTTCACGCGCATCTACGGCTACTCCTACGAGGAAGTCATCGGCAAAAGCGGCCTGGACATGGGCCTATGGGCGGAGCCCAAGGAAAGGCCTGCCTTCGTCGAGGAGCTGCGCCGGACCGGCCGGATCAACCAGCGCGAGGGCATGGCCCGCCACAGGGACGGCACGGTCGTGCCCGTGGAGATGAGCGCCCGCCTCGTTGAATTCGGCGGGCGCCAGTACCTGCTCAACCTGATCCGTGACCTGAGCGAGAAGAAGGCCGCCGAGGAACTCCTCAAGCGCAACGAGAACGAGCTCCGGCGCGCGCAGAAGCTCGAGGCGATCGGCGGGCTGGCGGGAGGGATTGCGCATGACCTGAACAACATGCTGACACCCATCATGGGCGGGACGGAGCTGACCCTCATGAACCTGCCGGAGGACCACAAGGCCAGGCCGGACCTCGAGACGGTGCTCGAGGCGAGCCGCAGGGCCCGCGGGCTCGTGCGCCAGATCCTCACGTTCTCCCGAAGGACGGAGACGCAGGCGCAGGTCGTCGACCCGGGCCCGGTCATCGCGGAGGTCCTCGGCCAGATCCGGGCCCAGCTCCCGCCGTCGGTGCGCCTGAACCACGTGAGGCGCTCCCCCCCGGCGATCGTCGGCGACGCTACCCAGCTCCACCAGGTGGTCCTAAACCTCTGCACCAACGCCGTGCACGCGCTCAAGGGCATGAAGGAGGGCACGGTCGAGGTCATCGAGGAGGGTTTCCAGGCGGTGCTTGCCTCCGACGCGGGCGCCGCGGACTTCAGGCCCGGCCTCTACATGCACCTGTCGGTGCGCGACACCGGCTGTGGCATGACCCCGGCCGTCCTGGAGCGGATCTTCGAGCCCTTCTACACGACCCGCAAGGCGGGCGAGGGGACGGGTCTCGGACTGGCGGTTGTGCACGGCATCGTCCGCCAGCACGCGGGGGTGCTAAAGGTGTACTCTTCCCCGGGCGAGGGGAGCATCTTCCATGTCTACCTGCCGGCGGCATCGGCCTCGCCCGCGCCCGCGGCAAACGACGCCGGCCGGAGCATCCCTGCAGGCTCCGGCCAGGAGATCGTGTGCATCGACGACGATTCCCTTGTGCTGGAGGTCCTCTCCAACCTGATCAGGCGCCTCGGCTACCGGGTCAGGGCGTTTGGGCAGCCCGCGGAGGGCGAGGCATTCCTGACATCGCCCGACTCCGCAAACACCGCCGCCGTGATCTGCGACTTCGCGATGCCCGAGCTGGACGGCATCACGCTTGCCCAGCGGGTGGGCCGCAGGCGCAGCTATGTCCCGTGGATCCTTCTCTCGGGCTACCTTTCCGAGGAGACGCTCAAGCGGGCGCGCGCCGTGGGCCTTGAGCACTTCATCGACAAGCCGCCGGCGATGGAGCAGATCGCGCGCGCGCTCCACAGGGTACTTGGGGGAAGCCCTGCCTTCACGCGGGCGCCTTTTTGATGGGGCGCCGCAGGTCTACCCTTATTGGGAGGTTTCGCGGCGAAGAGACGCTATCGCTTGCTTGTTGGACAGGTGCTGCAGCCCATCGCGGCGTAAAGGGGGCAGAACCGTACCGCCCCGGTGATTAGCGGAACTAGGCCGATGAGGCCGAGCCAGTTCTTGAACAAATATCCGGCGCCGAGGACAGCCAGGCCGACGATGACCCTGACGGCGCGGTCGATGGTTCCAACGTTGAGCTTCATTTGGTTAATGGATTCGGGTTTTGGGGAACTGAGGAGGTCCTCCGGCTTGAGGTGGCCGGGCCTTGGGGTCCGGGGCCACCGTCATCGACGGGCGAATGCTCCCGCCTGTTGGGCAAGCTGCCTTTCCATGCTGTTGCAGACTAGCTTGCAGAGCGAGCGGATCGAGGGGTCGGCAATCGAGTAGATGACCTGCAGCCCCTCCTTGCGGCGGGAAAGGACGCTGCCGGCCGTGAGGGTCTGAAGGTGGCGGGAGATGTTGGCCTGAGTACCGCCCGTGATCGCAACGAGTTCCGTCACATTGTGCTCCCCGTCAAAGAGGGCATGGACAAGCCGCAACCTCATGGGCTCGGACAGGATGGCGAATCGCCGGGCTATGATTCCAATCGCCTCCTCTGAGAGGTGCCGGGTGCGCTGCTTCATGGGGGAATAGGGCCAGGAGCTTGACATTGAGGCAAGTATATGCGTATATGCTCATATAACAATCAAAAAATGAGATGACGATCGGATCCTACACGCGCCTCCTGGCCTGCGCCCTCGTGTCGACCGGGCTCGTGCTCGCCGCCATCCACAGCAGGTGGTGGCTGCTCCTCCCGGCCTTCGTGGTCCTTAGCCTCGTGCAATCCCGGTACACGGGCTTCTGCCCCGCACAGATCCTGATGCTGAGGCTTGGGCTGGGCGGCGCCTCAGGGGCCCGCGGCACCAATTCCCGTTCGTTGCCCACAAATCCGCTTCAAATGAACGCAATAAAAACTATCGGAGCATTGTTCGCGCCATCCGGGCAGGCAAAGCCTGCTGCCTGCGTGGACCGTATCCGGGATGGCACAGCCCTCCTTGTCGACATCAGGGAGCCCCGTGAATGGGAAGGAGGGGTCGCTCGTTCGGCCGCGCTGCTTCCGCTAAGCGACCTTAAAGGGGCCCGCTTGAAGTGGAAGGCGTTCCTGGCCGACGTTGGGGATCGCAAGGTCCTCCTCTACTGCGCAGCGGGTGCCAGGGCGGCGCTGGCAGCGAGTATCCTGAACGCCGAGGGCATAAGCGCCGCGAACACCGGGGGGTTCGGAGACTGGGTAAAGGCGGGCTGGCCTGTCGACAAGGTCCCGCTAGGGGAAAACTGAATCCCCGGGGCTGCCTGGCCTTGCCCTATTCAACTTGTGTGCCCTCCAAGCGGGCGATAGAAGGGTGGCTCATCTACCATGAACAAACCACACCTGTTTCCCCTACGCGCGGCAATGATTGCGCTCGGTTGCGCGCTCTGCGTCGTCTTTTTTGCGGCCCCATCGGCCAAGGCGGCCGACGCCCCGAGCCTTCCCGTGACTGCCACGTTTGAGAAAGTCTCGGTCGACGGCGTGAATGGCTATGCCCTGAACCTGAAGAATGTCTCCAACGACACGCTCAAGCTGAGCGTAACGATCACCCCGAGCGTGGTGTTCCACGCTGACGCAAAGGTGAAGACCCTTCCCGAGCATCCGGTCGAGGCGGGACAGGTCTGGACCATCAAGGACCTCGCCGCGGGCGACAAGCTGAGCGTTTCGGCGGACGGCTTTGCCAAGCTCGACCTGACGGTTCCCTGACGGTCGGCCCGGCCGGCGGCCGGGCACCTGCTTAAACTTGGGGGAGGGGCGCCGCCCTTTCCCCTTTTTTGCGGCCTTACGGGCCGTTTGCCTGGAGCTCGGCCAGCTGAGCCGTTACCGCCTCGAAGTCGGCCTTGGCCACGTTGAACTGGCTCTCGGTTATGCGGCCCTCCTGCACGAAGCTCGATTGCTTGTACCAGTGGTCGATCACGCTTTGGTCGTTCTGCAACCGGTCGCGGAGGGCGGAAACCGCCTGGCTGTAGGCGAGGGTGGCTTGGGCGTCCTGCATCGGCGTGCGCTCGGGTTTTGGCTTCACGGCGGGCGGCGGGGTGGCGACGGGAGTGGCGGTGGCGGCATCCGTGGGCTCGGCGGCAACGACCTCCTTGACCGCCATGGGTCCATAATAGTCCGAAAACTCCGGGGGCAGGTTCTTGAAGCTCACCTTGATGAGACCCTGGTCGCACAGGAACAGGATGCCCGACTCGTGGATCTCCTTCACCTTGGCATGGGTGATGGGATGGCCGCCCAGCACGGGGACGGCCGCCAGGTCCGGGGCGTGCGCGGGCTCGGGCGTGGGCTCCGGCGTGGTCGGCGCAGCGGCCTTCGGCCGGATCGCAATGGAAGGGGCGCTAGCGGGCAGATCGTTGTAGTACTGCACCGCCTCGTACCCGCCGATGCCGAGGATGAGGAGGATGATGGTGAACTTCATGGGTCGAATGCCGGGGGCACTCGGATACGATCGTGGGTGGCGCTTGGCCCACCGCAAGAGCCGTCGGGCCGTTTTGCGGGGGTAGACTTACGCACCGCGGCCCGGCCCGGGGGGCCTACGGCCTCCTGCTCATGAATTCCAGGTCGAAGACCAGGAGGCCCCCAAGGTTCGCAGCGGGTCTGTAGCCCTCGGCGAGTGTCCGGAGCGTCTTGTGGCGCTCCACCAGCTTCTTAACGACCGGGTTGCGGACGGAGAACGTGACAAACCTGACCCTGAGCGCCCTCAGGCGCCCCACCACCTCATCGACCGAGAGCGAGGGGTCGAAGGCCGCCGCGAACCTCGGGCTTTCGAGGGGGGTGGGGTGCGCTCCGAGCGCCGTCAGGGTCACAAAGGGCTGGGGGTTGTCGACCACGATGTAGCGGTCGGCGGCGGCTCCCGCCAGGATGGTCCAGACCTCGGCGCCGGGACGGGGCCTGTCCTGGTCCCGGAACATCCTCCACTCCGCAAAGGACAGGGTCCAGGGCGTCGTTGTGGGGTCGTCGGGCAGGAGCCACGAGCGCCGGGCGGCGTCCACCGAGAGCAGCCCAGCGAGAAGCGCGAACGCCATGCGCGCGCCCGGCCTGAGGGTTCCTATGAAGCCCGCCGCCGCCGAGCCCAGGGCCAGGGCGGGAAGGAGAACCCGCATGGAATACGTCCATCCCCCGGCCGTCTGGGGCATCGACCACACCCACACGAGCGTCACCAGGGTGATGCCGGTGGCAAGCGCAAGGCCGCGGAGCCCAAGCCGAACGAGCCCGGCAAGGCCCAGGAATCCCACGGCGCCAAGGGTTGCAAGCAGGGTCCACGGGACGGTCGCCAGCGGGACCGGCGAGGACGTGAATCCCCAGAAATTCGCGATGTCGTTCATGACCTCCACGTGGATCGCGTTGGTGGGAAAGAGGGACCCCATCGCCGGGAAGACGGGGTTGCCGGTCTTCACCCAGTTGCGGACGTACCAGGGTGCCGCCGCAAGGGCGGCTGGAACGAGGAACCCGGCGAGCGACCGGCGCCGGCCCTGGACGACAAGCGCGGCCGCGCCCAGGATGACGAAATAGAGGCCGTATTCGCGGCTGATCGCACCGACCCCCGCGGCGACCCCCGCCCACGGGATCCTATGGTCCGCCCCGGAGTCGCCCTCCTGCGGCTTCCCCAGGAAGAGGAGCATGGCAACGAGCGCGATCGCGGTGAGCCCGGTCTCCTGCTCGATGGCGACTCCCCAGATCAGGAGCGTGCAACCCCCCATGACCCCCAGTGCGGCCCAGCCGGTGCCCCACACCTCGAGCGCCAGCCGGTACACGAGCGCGGCCATGAGCAGGAATTCCGCGACGGCCCTGACCGAGATCATGCCCGGCGCTGCCGACCCCGATGCGGCATAGATGAGGAAATTGAGGAACGGGACCAGGGGAGGGATCCCGTCGCACCACGCGTAGAGATCGAAGTCCGCCATGCTGACGGGGGGATAAAAGGACAGGGTGTGGCGGGACAGTATGAGGCGGGCGAGAAAGTCCCAGCGGAACTTGTTGTCGAATCCCGAGAGCGGCTCAACCAGGGTCCTGGTGGCGATCGAGGCGAGCGCGAGGGCTGGCGGTACGAGCCAGAGCCAGTCGACGCCGCGGGGCAGGTTAAGCCGCGGCCACCGGAGTCCGAGCAGAACGCCCCGGCGCCGCGCCCATCCGGCGAGCAGCAGGGAAAGGGCCGCCGTTGCGCAGCCGACGGTCCTCAGGTTGACGGGCAGCCCGGCACCGTCCAGGACAAGGATGAGGTTGAATGCGATGGCGGCCGACCCGAGAAAGGCCGTCGCCACGGCAAAGGGCGTCCCAAGGATTCTACCGAGGATCCACCCGGGGAGCAGGAACACCGCAACCGCGGGGGCCAGGAGTCCAAGGCGTGCGAATTGGAGGGCGGTTGAAATGGGTGCGAATCGAACGCTCCGCGAAATCTGGAACGTCCACGTGTGGGTGGGCAACGCCAATCCGGCCTGAGGGCTTCACCGCAACAGAGCCACCAGCCGGATAACGCCGACGCCGACACCCCCGACAGTAAATGCGGCAAACAACCCGACGAAGAAGGGACGCCATCCCAGGCGCTGCAGGGCCGCGAAACCCGTGCTAAGGCCCACGGCGGCCATGACAACCGTCAGGAGGCCGGTGGACGCACGATCCATGACCCCAAGGAAACCCTTCCATTGGGAGGGAGCAAGGAAGCCGAAGGCGCGGGGTGTGGCGTCGCCCAGCGTGCGCAGGACCGTGAAACCGAGAAAGCCCAGCACGAATGGGGGAAAAACCTGGATACGCTGCCCGATCCGGGCCCCGTCCGTCCGTCCCCGGTGAAAGAGGCCTGCCATCAGGGGTATGACGGCAGCCATGCTCAGGTTGCGCATGATCTTCACCACCGTGGCGATGTTCAGGACGTCGGGGGCATTGTGGCCCTGCTGGTAGGCTAGGGCGGCACCGGTGACTTGGGCGGTGTCATGGATTGCGCTCCCAAAGAAGATGCCGATCGACAGAGGGCCGGTGCCGACGAGCGCCGCTGCGAAAAAGGGGTAGGTCAGCATCGCAAGCATCCCGAAGATGGCGACGCAGGCGACGGCATAGCTGACCTCTCCCTCCTCGGCTTCGATCGCCGGAGCGGTCGCCATGATCGCGGACACGCCGCAGATGCTCGTCCCGACTGCGATCAATGTTGCAAGGCGGCGTGAGAGCCCCACACGGGAGCCGATCCAGGGGACAAGGACCAGGGCTGCCGTGATGGTCACAACGATCACCGGAAGGCTTTGAAGCCCGATTCCTCCGATTGCCGCAATGCTGAGGCGCCATCCCAGGAGCATGATGGCAAGCCGCTGCAGGGGGCGCATGCAGGCCAAGAGGCCCGCGTGGAAGACCTCCGGGATCCCGATCCCGTTGCATAGCGCTATTCCCATGGCGATGGCGACCGGAATGCCGCTAATGGGGTTCACCCCGCCGCCAAAGAGGGCGCTCCCGATCGCTCCCGCTGCGGCATCTGCGAGAAATGCCAAGGCCGCCGCGAGGAAAACTCCAGGCACCCGATCGCCCACCCATGCCAGGGCATTCTGGGCGCGCAGGCGCGGGGTGAGGGGCGGACCTTGCCTCGACGGGGTGGCCGGTGCCACGCCCTCCATGCTGTCCCAGCTGTCGAAGATTTCGGGGGTCGGCCTGCGCATCAGGCCAAGATGGTCTTGGGGCGGACCCTGATTGCAATGGATTATGCTAGGGATCCAAAACGAAAGCCGGGCCTTTGTTTGAACATGCCCGGCTGCCGTGTTCTGAGCCCAAGGTCATCCACTGACGGTCATGTTGTTCTCGACCGCCTTCACGCCGCGGATGCCCGCGGCGAGCTTCGTCACAAGATCCTTCTCCGCATCCGACTTTGCGACGCCGGTAATTATCACGACTCCGTCCTTGGTCGTCACGGTCGTGGAGACCGCGCTGGTGGACCTGTGCGAGAGCAGCTGGTACTTCACCTGCGAGGTGATGGATGCGTCGTCTATCACCTCGCCCATGGAGGCGTTGTTCGAGCTGGGCTCGGGTTCCTTCACGACAAGGTCGTTGGTGACCGACTTCACGCCGTCGACGTCCTTCACGTAGGCCTCGGTAAGATCCTTCTGGGCGAGATTGTCGACGGTGCCCGTAAGGACCACACCGCCGTTGTTTACGTCAACCTTCGTGGAGGTTGCGCTCACGTTGGCGTGAACCAGGAGGCTGCCATGGATCTTGATGGCGATCCAGGCGTCCGAATGCTCGGCGGGTTCGGGCTCGATCTCGATCTTATCGACGACCGATGAGACGCCGGGAAGATTCCTGACCGTGTCCTCGGCGAGTTGCTTTTGGTCGCGGTCGATGACCGATCCTGTGAGCGTGACCACGCCCTCGTCCGAGCTGGCGACGACCCTGTCGCCAAGGACGGCATGGAAGTTGTAGGAGGCCCTCGCGGCGTATTCTATCTGTCGGTCGGTGGCGGTCTCTGCGAGCGCGATTGCTGGCGCAGCTGCGATTACAACCAGGGCGATGATGGTCTTGGCTTTCATTTGCGTTTCTCCTTTTGGGGTTTGGGCCCGTCTGGCGCCCTCGATTCCGGCGCCATGGCCCCTGTGGGTTGGGTAGCTTCTAAAGGTTTTCAAAACGGCGCGGGAGGCGCCGAGCTAGCTCCAGTATCCTTCGTAGAATCTATAGCCGCCGTTCTCAGGCTCCCAATGCGGGGGAACCCAAACGGATCCCGAGTGAGGAGGGACCTCCCAGTGTCCGGCCATCCACTCGTATTCGTTGTTCCGCCAGGTCCAATACCCGGCGACCCAGACATGGGCCGGGGAGGGTTGCGCAAGGACGACCTCGGACCTCAGGGCCGGGGGTGCCTGCGTTACGATCACGGTGTTGACGGCGGGAGTCTGGGCGCCCGCCACGACCACAGGCGCGGCAGAGGGCTGCGCTGCTATGACCACCTGCTGCGTGCCCGGAGGCGGCGGAGGAGGCGACGAGACGACGTGGGAATCCGGCTCCGTTGAGCAGCCGGCGACCACGGCGGCGAAGGCCGCCGTCGTGAGCGCGAACGCTATAGGGAACCCGCGGGCCGAATTACGAGCGCTTTTGAATTTTGAGTTCATGTAGAAACGCACCGACCAAAGAACCGCAAATCGGTTCCGATCGACCTCCGCCGGTGCTTTCGGTCCCGCAATTTTTTGGGAACCGATTCGGTCGGGGCGCTACGTTACAGCCATAGGCGGATACATTGTCCGCCGTTCGCGAGTAATGCCTGGCGCCGGGCTGCCAGGCCGGGACCTGACGACAGACCAACAAGCGCAATGAAAGGAATCTCATGAAAATGATCCCCTATATCGCATTCCTCATCGCGGGAATCGTCCTTCTCGCCTACGGCATTGATGCCTCGAATTCCGTCACATCGTTGGTGGCTAGGGCGGTCAATGGCGCGCCGACCGACAAGAGCATCTGGCTCATTGTGCTCGGTGTGATCGGTGTCGCGTCCGGAGGATACGGGATTTTTTTTCGCAGGAACCCGTGACGGGGACCGCCCAAGCGCGCCCTGAAAACAGGGGTTGCCCCCGCTCGGGACAGTGGTGATAGTGCGCGCCCGTTCGCATCCAGGCCCTCGAGCCCCAAAAACCATGCCCAAATCCAAACTGCCGCAGAAAGTCGTCGAAGAACTGAACCGCCAGTTTAACCAGGAACTGAGCGCTGCGCACTCCTACCTCGCCCTGTCCGTCTGGTGTGACGTGAGGAATCTCAAGGGTTTTGGAAAATATTTCGTGAAGCAGGCTGGCGAGGAGCGCTCCCATGCGGAGAGAATCATGAAGCACCTGACCGATCGCGGAGCGACGCCTGAGGTGGGGGCAGTTCCCGCCCCGAAACAGGATTTCAGGACGCTGCTTGAGGTGGCCCAGCAGGCACAGGCGCAGGAGCACGCCAACACGCTGGGTGTGAATGCCGTCTATGACGCGGCGCTGGCGGCGAAGGACACTCCCGCGCAGGTGCTCATGCATTGGTTCATCAACGAGCAGGTCGAGGAGGAAGATTGGTCCACCGAGATGGTCGAAAGGGTTCAGGCAGCGAGCTGTTCGGGGGGGATGTCGGATTTGGACCGCCACATTGAGCGTTACCTTGGCGAGGAAGTCAGGGAAGTGCCGGACAAGGAATAAGCTTGGGCATTCGTGTTCCCCGCCAATTTGGTGGCACCGGCGTCACTGGTGGGGACTCACGGTGGAAAGGCGAGCCGGCGGGCGCGTTCCGTCAAAATGGGGAGATGCTGGACGGTGGGAGAGACACTGCACGCCGCCCGAGAAAGAACCGGGAGAGCGTTATCATTCTCCTGGCCGGAGCAGAAAACGGGCGCACCTGCGCTTCCGTTTCCCCCATTTAACCCGTCGAGCCGCAAAAGAACCCCATTCTCTTGCTCAAAAGAGGGATCACCCGAATCGCGGGCATTGGCACTTCTATAAGTAAATTATAGATAGCTGTTAACAATTGTTTTGTTCGTTACTGATAACGATTTGCAATAATATCTTGATCGATCTCCCAAGTACCGTTGGCATCGAGGAATCAATGATGAGAGCCGCTCCAGTTTTGTGCTCCCTTGGCGTGGCTGTGGTCTCCGGCGTCGGTTCACCGCTGCGGGCGGATCCGGGTCCGGGCGTCATCTCCGAACAGCACATCTACGACAGGATCGTTTTCACCCCATTTCCCGCGCAGCCCGAGCCTCCCAACACCGTCCCGTTGACGGCGACGCAGCAGCTTGGAAAGGACATTTTCTTCGATTCTACCCTGTCAAATCCCGCCGGATATGCCTGCGCGAGCTGCCACGTGCCGCAGACGGGCTTCACGGCGCCCAGTTCCGCGGTCAACATCCTGGCTGGTCCCGTGTCCGGTGTCATCGCCGGCCGGGCGGGCAAGCGCAAGCCCCCGACGATCGGCTATGCCGCATTCAGCCCTGCGGGCCCCGCATATTATCCGGACCTTCAGGAGTATATAGGCGGGACCTTCTGGGACGGGCGCACCCCTGACATGGCCCACCAGGCAAGGATGCCCTTCCTCGATTCCAACGAGATGGCAAACACCCCCACGGGGCCCTCGCCGCCCCATCCCGGCGGCTTCTCCACCCTCGTGGCCCAGAAGCTGGCCGACCGGCCGTATGCCCCCCTCCTGCAAAAAACCCTGGGAGAGAACGTGTTTGCTTCGAACTCGAGCGAGCAGCTCTACGCGATCGCGACCGCCTTGATCGCCGACTACGAGGCCTCGGCCGAGGTTGTGCCGTTTAGCTCCAAGTACGATGCATCGATGTACGGGACCTCGGGTGAGGCCAGTTATGTGCTCACGGCCTCGGAGGACCGCGGTCGCGCCCTCTTCTTCGGGAACGCCCAGTGTTTCCAATGCCATTCCTCGGCCAATCTCCCGTCGGTGTTGCAGGCAACCCAGGGCAGGGAGACATTCACGATGTACTGCTTCGCCAACACCGGCGTCCCGAGGAACCCGACCAATCCCTACTTCTACGAGACCGAATCGAGCACCAATCCGCTGGGATACAACCCGCTCGGGACCGCCTACGTCGATTACGGGCTCGGGTCGAACCCGAATCCGGGCACCGACGGAACGGTGTTCATGAACGTGTCGCCGGGCGACATCGCCATGTTCAGGGGCATGTTCAAGGCGCCCAGCCTGCGGAACGCGGACAAGCGGCCCAATGCGTCGTTCGTGAAGGCCTATATGCACAACGGTTTCTTCAAGAGCCTCAAGGAGGTCGTTCATTTCTATAACAAGCGTAACGTCGCGGCCGACGCCCTTGGTAACGAGGTGGCCTTCGACCTCCGCGCGGGGCCGCCCGCGGGATACACGCGCCTCATAGATCCCCCGGCGGTAATCGAGAACGTCCAGAATGTCGCTGGTGTCCTGCCGGCCAACGCCGGTAGCGACCTGGAACACAACGGGCAGCTCGGCAACCTTGGCCTGAGCGACCAGGACGAGGACGATCTCGTCAACTTCATCTCAGCCCTGACCGACGGGTACACGCCGTGACGCAGGAGCCGCGTGTCGTTCCAAGTTCCCGGGAATCGAAGGCTGGGAAGATCATTGAGACATCGTTGAGCGCGCCGCCGCCGCGCATTTGCCTCGGCAAAGCGCACCGCTTACCGGGGCGCGCGGAGCCGCGATTCCTGTGCTTAGCCTAGATACTAACTGGGCGCCTGCGCCGCATCGCAAAGGGAACGAGCAGCGCGGCGAGGCCCGCGCCCATGAGCGACCACGTCGACGGCTCGGGAACGGGCGTGAAATTGAGGTACAGGTTGTCTCCGGCTTCGCTCAGGCTGAACGTCCCACCGAACGTGTTGTTTGAGAAGCCCGAGGTGACGACGTCGAAGTCGCTCGCGATGAACCCCGTGATCGCGGACGAGGACGTGGCGAACATCCACGAGTAGCTGCTCGACGAATTGAAGTTGATCGCATTCGCCGCGCTTCCCGTCGAGGTCACCGAGTTCAGGTTGAAGGTGAGCGTGCCCGGCGAGGCGCTGAAGCTGAGGCCCGAGGGCACGGTTATGAGGCTGTAGCCGACGCCCGCTGCCCCTGTCGCATCGTAAAGGTCGAACTGGATGGTGCCCCCGTTCTCGAAGGTGAGCCCACCGGAGAACGTCAGGTTGGCCGGCCCGCCCCCCGGCGACTGGGCCGGGGCGACGATGGCGGTGTTGTCAACCGTCACCGGTGTCGAGATTGTCCCCGGGCCCGTGAGGACGGCTGCCGTTCCCGTGAAATTGAGGGGATTGCCGATCGTGACGCCGTTTCCGACATCGAGCGTCGTGCCGCTGTCGAGCGTGATCGTGCCGCCGCTGGCGGCGCCATTCGCCGTTACGACGAGGGTCCCCTCGCGCATGTCGATGCCGCCCGAGAAGCTGTTGGTGCCGTTTGTCAGGGTGAGGGTGCCGGGGGCGCACCATGCGATCCCGGAACCGCCCGAGATATTACCCGTCAGGGTGAGGCTGTTGCTGCCCCCATCGTCGTTGTCGAATGTCGCATTGAGGACGATCGGATTTGACAGGGTCACATTGGCGTCGGGCGACAGCTCGGGGCCGTCCCCAGCGAAGGTGATCGTACCGGTGCCGAGAGCGGTGTTGCTTCCCACGAAGATCTCGGCGTCGTTCGTAATGATCGTTCCTCCCGAATAGGTGTTGTTGCCCGCGAAACCCTGGACCCCCGCGCTGACCAGGATCGACCCCGCGCCCGAGATTGCCCCGTCGAAGTCGCCGACTCCGCCGCCGGCGGAATCAAGCAACGCCCCCGACGCGATGGCGACATTTCCCCCGCCGGTGCCGTTCTGGAGGCCGAGGATGGTCTCGCTATAGTTGACCTGCAGGTTTGCGCTGGAGCTCACGGCCATGACGCTGTTCGGCGAGTAGGAACCCGGGGCGGTGTCCGTAAGGGTCCCCGATACAAGCGAGGTCTGCCCCGAGTAACTGTTGGCCCCCGAAAAATTGATCTGCCCCGTGCCCGAGAACGTGACGGTGCCGGAGCCCGAGATCACCCCGCTGTACGTGATGTTGTCGGAGCTGTACGGTTCAAAAACCAGCGCCCCCGAATTTGCCACGTTGCCCGCGATCGATGCCCCCGGGGTCGCGCCATCGCCGACCTGGAGCGTGGATGTGGCCCCTATGTTGACGCCCGTGATCGATGTGTTGGCGCCGTCGAGGATTTCAGTGCCGGGTCCGGTCAGGGCCAGTGTCCCGCCCGAGATCACGCCGGAGAACGTCGGGTCCGCAGGGGGATCGATCGTGAGGGTGGCGCCTCCCAGCACGATCGTGCTGGTCGCCGACCCCGCAAGGGGCCCGATTGTGTTGTTGAATCCGTTCAGGTTGAGCTCGCCGGTGCCGTTGATCGTCACGGGGCTCGCATTTCCAAAGGCGCTGGTCGAGCCGGCCTCGAGGGTGCCGGAGTTGATCGTTGTCGCGCCGGTGTACGTGTTGGTTCCCGATAGGGTGACCACGCCCGCCGCACCCGAGGACTGGGTCACGCTGAGGGAGCCGGTGATCGGCGCGGACACCGTCAAGGCCGAGGGCTCATAGAACAGGAGGGTGCCCGATCCGGAGATGCCGCTCGTGTCCGGGATGCTGCCGGCCACCGACGAGAATCCAAGGCCCAGGATGGCGCCCGACTGGATGACGGTGGGGCCCGCGTAGGTATCGGTGGCCGTGAGATAGGTCGTCTCCGTGGCGGGCCCCGTGAGGGTGAGGCCGCCGGTGCCCGAGATGAGGGTGGTAAGGGTGGTGGTCCCCGGGATTCCCCCGACCGTGAGGGTATTGGAGCCAAGATTTATGTAACTCGGGTACGTGCTGCTTCCGCCCGTCACGGATCCGACCGAAACATCGTATCCATTCAGATCGAGCGTCCCGCCGTAATAGTTGAAGCTGAGCGCGGTGCCGCTTCCGAGCGCCGTTGACGAGCCCGCCTTCAGGGTCGCCGCGTCTATGGCGGTGTCACCGGTGTAAGAGTTGTTCCCAGTCAGGGTGACCGTGCCGCCGTCCTGCACATCGATGCTTCCTGTGCCGCTTATTGTATTGGGGAATGTCGTGGTGTCGGTCCGTGCAAACTGGATGACCCCGTTGTCGCTGATGGGAACATTGGCTATGTATCCCGATGCGGTGTCATTTCCAATCGAAAGGAACGACCCACCGCCGCCATTTATGGTGATCGGCCCCGTTCCCGTCGCGGAACTCGTGGGAAGGGTGTTCAGTGCGACGAACGTGCCGCCGTTGATCGTCGTCCCGCCGGAATAAGTGTTGGCGTTGCCCGTCGCATTGTAGGTGCCGACGATCATCGTGATCGAGCCGGTTCCCGTGACGGTGCCCGCCATGTTGTCGGTCCCGGCGATGTCCTGGATGGTCAGCACGGCAGATCCCAGCTGCAGCTGGCTGCTGGAGTCCCCGTTGATGACGCCGATCTTCGTGTTGAGGTTGTTCAGGTCCAGGATTGCGGGATTGGTGCCGGAGGTCAGGTTCACGGTGGTCGAGCCGTTGCCCAGGGAGCCGGAGCTCCCGTTGAACGCCGTGCCCACGATCAGGGTGGCCGAGTTCACGTCGGTGAACTCGGAATAGGTGTTGGCCCCCGTGAGGGTCACCGTGCCGTTGGCGACCTCGACGCTGCCCGAGCCGCTGATCACGTTTGCATAGGTGTTGGCGTCCGACCGTGCAAATTCGATGTATCCGTTCACCACGGTGGCGATGGGTCCCGATCCGATGGAGCCCGTCGTCCCGTTGTTGCCGATCTCGAGCGTTCCCTGGTTTATCGTCGTCGTGCCGCTGTACGTGTTGGCGCCCGTCAGGGTGAGCGTCTGCCCGTAAGTGTTGTAGGTGAGCCCGCCTCCTCCCGAAATGACACCCGAGTACACCGTGTTAATGTAGGGGCCAAGGCCGCCGCCGACAGTGAGGGTGCCGGTGCCAAGGGTGACAAAACCGGTCCCGCTAAGGGAGTAGATCGTATTGCTGTTATTGTTAAGGTCGAGGACTCCGCTTCCACTGATCGTGACCTCGCTCGTGGGTCCGAATGCGGTGGTTGAGCCAGCCTGAAGCGTGCCGGAGCTAATCGTCGTCGCACCCGAATAGGTGTTGTCGCCGGACAGGTTTAGGATGGCGCCGCCGCTGACACTCATAGTGCCGGCTCCGAGGAGGTTCACTGAAACCGAGACCATGTTTGAGGAGGCGTCCGAGAATCCGCTGGTTATGGTCACTGTCGAGCCGCCCGTATCATTCAATGTCATGGCGCCGGCCCCGTTGGCGACCTGGAGGGCGGCGATCGAGAAGTTCGTGTCCACTGTCGACGTGAACGTGCTCGGGGTTGTGTTGTTGAAGATCGTCGTCACGCCGGACGCCGGCAGTCCAAATGACCAGTTGGAGGAATTGTTCCAGTTCTGCCCAACGGTGGGCTGCCAAACCGTCGACTGTGCCTTTGCGCTCAGCGCGCCGAAAAACGCGACTCCCAAGACGAGGAGGCTCTTCCGGCAATTCATGAGGGTGGAGTTAGTTGCAAGGCGGAAGGGCTCTCAAGGCCCGAATTGTAAGAATTCCGATTAAAACGTGAGCCAGCTCAGCGCGTGCCATGCACGCCCACCCTTGGCGAGGCCCAGATAACCCTGCCGCCACCTGGCATCCCCCTCTTTTGCAATCGGCCTAAGCCCCTGCCTGATAGCGCTCTTCCAAGAGCGCGGTCGCTCGAACGCTGCGTTTCGTGGGGTTCCGGGCTTTCCCCAATCCATTTTCCTAGACTCCAACCGTCACAAACTGGAGAAGGTGGACGCTACTGGAGTCACTCCTCTCCGATCGAGGCGATGGCTTGGTTGCTGTTTGGCTTCCGCACTGCCCTGGCCTGACAGCCGCCCTACTGAGCCGATACTGAAAGCACGTTGCCATCCGGATCCTTGAACCACGCGACGCGCGGCCTGCCGGGTTCGTCCCATATTCCCGCGGCGTCCTGTTTTATCCCGGGCCAGCGCTCGCATATTACACCGCGCGCTTTCAGTGCCGTGACGATCTTCTCCAAATCATCGACCTGCCAGCCAAGAATAGCGATGGGGCCCGGCTTGAAGTCCGGCACTATGACGACCCGGATGCGAATCCCGCCACTCTCAAAGACCAATGCAAAATCATCCGTCGAAACGTGGTTTAACCCAAGCACGCCGCCGTAGAACCCTTTCGCCCGCTCGAAGTTCTTGGTTGGGATATAACTGAAGATGTTTGCAGATTCTAGCATGGTGGGCATCGATGAAATGGTGGATGCGACTGGAGTCGAACCAGTGAGCCTGTGTACGTCAATTCCATGGGCGATGGATGCCCAGTGCCGAGGGAACCCTCCGCCCGCAGATCGGTCGAGGTCCGGCCAGATGGGCTCACCCCAGGAGTATCGGCAGAAGGACGCCCAGCCCCAAAACGAACAGGCAAAGCGGTGCTGTTGGACGGGTACCGGGTTCTCCGCAGAGGTCCTCCACTCGGGGGTGCACGATGGGCTGGTAACGTTTTTGCCTCGAGCGTTCAAACGCGGAAAAAACATTCGCCGTGATCACTCCGAAGAGAAGGTGTGACACCAGAAGGGGAAGGAGCGCCGAGGCGGCCCCCGGTCTCCAGTCGCATTGCCCGGTTCGAAGGAGTGGAAGCAGGGTGAGGGGACCCACATACCACGCGATCATGCCCAGCACGCATCCCCAAAGGCTGCACGAAACGCCGTCGGTGGCCTCGCCCCGGAACAGGAACCCGTAGCTGGCCCCAATCACCGTGCTGGCTGCCAGATGCGAAAGGATTCCGAGCGCAAGGGGCGTGCCGCCCTCAAGCCCGGCCAGCTTCGTGATCACGCCGGTCTGGATCATGAGCGGAAGGGCGACCAGGCCCCCAACGAGACCCGCGGTAGCACCCCAACCCAATGACAGGAGCACGTGAATTCCCGGTCCCTCGCGCTTGCGGTTGAGGGGGTCGGAGTCGACGAAGAGACGGGTCCAAACGGTATTCACCGCGGAGTAAACGACGCCAAGGATCAGGCCGTAGAAGACGTAGCCGACCAATGGCCCAAAGAGCTCGCCAGCATGCGAGGCGGACCAGTCGGGCCTCCGCCCGAAGGCGAATGAGAAGAGGGTCATGGGGCCGAGGAGCCACCAAAATATGGCATAGGCCATGCCCCAACCCATTGAGGAGCCGAGGTTGCGCACGTCGTTCTGAAACAGCGCACCGAAGGTGCAACCGATCACGCAGGCCACCGCAAAATGAAGCAGGACGGACGTGAAATGGGAGCCTAAGGTTCCAAACCCGGCGATCAGGGGAAAGAAATCGCCCTCGTACATCCAGCGACTGAAGATCAAGGCAGCGGCAAAGCCGGATGCCCCTCCTGCCACGAACGCCCTTCCCCAGTGAAGGGAGGCCGAATTCGGGCCCATTCCGCCCTGAATCCCAAGGGCGATGCCCACGGGTGCCCCAATGCACAGAACGCAGGCAATAAAGTCGGGGATGCGGACTCGAACGTCCCCTATCATCGCCTGGGAGTTGACTGCCGCGAGGTGGGGCGCCGCGCTCGCCGAGACAATCACGATCCAGAGGAGAAACCCGCCCCCAAGTCCCCAAATGAGCCCGGCCCCGGCATTCTCCGTCCTTCCGCGCAGGCCCGCGGCGCCCACGAGTCCGAGCACTGCGCCTGCGGCCGCATAGGTGCCCTGCGATCCCGAAGCCAGCGTGGCTCCGAGAACGCCGCCCACTGCCCCGACAAGCGCTGCCATCAGAGCGCCCCGCCAGTCCGCTGCGGGAAGAAGTGCCCTGGCTGCGAGGGGGGAAGGTGCGTTGGCAGAGCTCATGTCGGGCCTTCCGACTTTAGGTCGATAGTTTGCACGATGTCCCTGGGAAAGAACAACTCGAAGGTCCAGTTCACGATTACCCGGACCTTGCGTTCGAGGCCGGGAAGCTTCGAGACGTAGATTCCCCTCCACATCATCCAGGCGAGCAGCCCGGAGAACCTGAGCTGCCTTCCTCTGGAAAAGGGAACCGTGAGCTCGGCGCATGCAGTCTGGTGGCCCACCACGCACAGGGCGCCCAGGGATTCGAAATAGAACGGCTGGGGCGCTTCGCCCCTGAGGGAGCGACTGATGTTGCGCGCGAGCGTGCGCCCTTCCCTGAGTGCGAATTGTGCCGTCGGAGGGCAGGGATTCCCGGTCCGCCCATCCTTCAGCGCCGCGCAGTCTCCCAGCGCCCAGATCCCGTCGCGGCCCGTTACCGCCATCGTGCTGTCGACCAAGACCGCGCCCCGCTTGTCCGTGTCGAACCCTACGGACTTGAGCCACGGGCTGGGCGCGGAACCCGCGGTCCAAGCCAGCGTCCAAGTGCGGATTTCGCCGTCGCTCAGCACGACCTGGCCTTCTCCGGCGTCGAGGACACGGTTGCTTAGCTTGAACTCGACTCCCCGGGCCTCCATCCGATCGCGGGCGTAGCGCCCGAGCGACTCGCTCAATTCGGGAAGTATCCGGTCGCGCGAGTGCACAAGCACGGTCCTGACCTCGCTTGGGGAAATTCGAGGATAGTCCGCCAGGATTCCGCGCGAAAAGTCGTTCAGTGCACCGGCAAGCTCCACACCGGCGAATCCCCCTCCGGCGATGACGAACGTAACCAGGGACCGTCGCACCACGGGGTCCGACTCGCGGTCGGCCCGCTCGAACATCTCGATCACATGGTTGCGGATCCTTATGGCGTCAAGGAGGGTCTTGAAGTCGAAGGCGTGCCTCTGGATGTTTGCTGCGCCGAAGTAGTTCGAAACGGACCCCACTGCCATGACCAGGTGGTCGAAAGGGATTTCTCGCGCCGACCCGGGGCCTCCCTTGGCGGGCGCCACCGTCAGAACCCGGCGCCCGAAATCGACGATAACGGCGCGCCCACGAACGAACTCGGTTCGGCGCAGGGTGGTCCGCAGAGGCGAACTGATGTGGCCCGGCTCCAAGCTGCCGCCCGCGACCTCCGCCAGCATCGGGGTGAACAGAAGCGCGTTCTGGTCGCTCACCAGCGTTATGGAAACCGATCCGTCGGGCGGAAGCTCATCTTCGAGGCTTGCGGCCGTTGTCATACCGGCGAATCCGCCGCCTACGACGACGATCCGTTTTGGGGAGGCCCCAGCTGCGGTAGCCGCATCCGTATGTTCGCGTATGAACATGTCCGCCAGGCCGCTCATCCAAGGCGTGATGAGGCCCAGCAGAGATCCGTAAAGGATCCATCCCACGAGGGAAGGAAACTGAAGGCGCATCATCTCAGCGCTCATTTCGGCAGTATGCCCCGAGAGCTCCCATGCCCCGGCGCAGGTAATCAGCGCCCACGCGGGTATTCCCAGCGCGCCCCCGGCCAATACAGCGTCCGCCTTCATTCGCTTGGTCCGATCAAGGCCGGCGCTGAAACCCGCGCCGAATAGAATGCCTACGACGAGGCTGCCGCTGGGAACCGCGTGCGTCACTAGCAGCGGGAAGCTCGACAGTGCACCGTAGATGGCGCCGCAAAGAAGGCGCTTCGCGATGGGTGCCATGCTCATTCGACTGATTATTGCGGAATCACTAAACTTGGAGTCCCAGGGGATGCGCTTATTGCATCCAAGCACCTTCTTTTATCTTAGGTAATTGATGGGCAATTACCTTGGGAACAAATTATCCCGGGCCAGCTAAGAAAGGCTCAAATCCTGTGAGGGAAATCGACCCAAAGGGTGTTGCCTCGAAAGGATCGGTAACTCCGTGATCTTTACCCAACCCAAATGGTGGACGCTACTGGGGTCCCGCATTACGGAGGGAGTGTAACTGCTGGTTGGTGTTTGGTTGCTCCCGCCTATTTCACTTTCGCGGCCTAAAGGTACGATAGATGGTGCTTCGAGGCCCCAGATACTCGGCCTTGAGTTGGCCTGCTTCATCGTAACGGAATACAATTCTGTATTTGCCAACGCGTAGACGCCAGAATCCCACAAGCCCTCCCGTCAATCGGGCAACATCACGACTCTTTCCAGCGTTAACCTCGTCGAGCGCACGGCGAATGTCCCTCCTCACGCCCGGGTGCAACTCCTTTAATGCACCAACGACCTGATCCGAGAATTTCAAACGGGGACTTCGCCAGCTTCGGTGTATCCGACCTGACCTAATCTCAATCGCTCCAGGTAATTCCTAAACTCCGGATCGGCTAACAAATCTGACGTTTCGCTCGGTCGCAAATCGAAGGGGAGGCCGTTGCTCTCAGTAACCTTCGCATAAAAAACATTGATGGCTTGGGCGGGCGTCAGGCCGTATCGACCGAGTATCTTTTCAGCGCGCTTTTTCCGATCGATATCGACTCGCGCACGAAGAAGAGTGGTCTTTGCCATGTGCTCAATCTAGTCTCACTTGTGCCAGGGTCAAGCATCCGACGGTGTGGAGGCGCTCGTGACGCATTTGTCACGTATAGACTTGCAAGAAAACAACCAACACAAATGGTGGACGCTACTGGACTCGAACCAGTGACCCCGTGCGTGTGAAGCACGTGCTCTAACCAACTGAGCTAAGCGTCCCCAGAGGGAGGGGCTTTGTGCCTCAGGGGAGGCCGCAAATCAAGGCTTTTGGTCGGGAGCCGGGATGCAATGGCCCGGGTCGAGCTTCGCTCGTAGATTGTGCGAACGGTTGAGATCTGACATCCCGGGTGTTTGCGGAGGTGCCGGAATGTTCAGGCATTCGTCGACGCAGTCAGCTTTTTCGTGATTCGACGAGGGTTGCCCCGGGTCTCAAAGAGCGAGGGGAACACCCCATATCGGATTCACGCGGTTTCGCGCAGGATAGGCCTGCTAGGGGACGGCCCTCATCAACTCGAGCAGAAGCTGCCGGGGCTACAATTTTTCAGATACCGGGGGGCTATTTCGGGGAACCTGGCAAGACGCTCAACGAGATAGGAACAAGAATAGGCTCAGAATTAACATGAATAAACCAATCGCCACATCGAACCTCAACGTCCGGATCGCAGTCGAAGGTCGGGTAATCACCTTTGGTTTGGATTGCGAAACAATGCATTGGCACTCCTCGGAGGAACAAAGGGAAGCGGACTTTCCATTGATCACGTTCATCGAGGGCAAGCGCTTCGAGCTCTATTCGGACGGAATGTTCGCGGAGGTTGAGAAGTGACGGCCCTCGGAGGAGCTCACTGAGATTAGCCGGCGAGTTTTGTGGATCCGGTGGGTAATGGCGGGTGCCCAGGCCGCAGGGATGGGCATTGAGCGGCGGCCCAGCTTCGAGATGTGGCAGCGGGTCAGGACCGGATCTCGCTCCCGCAACGGACTTCCATGCACCTGATGGGAGGCCAAGTCCGGGCCCAAATAAGCCCGCGGATCCGCTCCCGCCGTCACATGAATGGCGCACAAAACGTGAAACTATTTCGGTGGGCCGCCGTCAAATCCACTCAATAAGCCCGATTCCAACATGAACGCCGTGGTAATTGACGAGGAACTCCAAATTGTTCGCGCCACCTTGAAGGTGGTTGTCAGTGAATTGCACAAGCGTTCTCCAGAGGCGGGCCGGGCCGTCGAACGGGCCGTAAGCAACCTGGACCTGGCCCTCCAGGAATTCGCGCACACCCGCTCCGCGTCGGGCTTTCCGGAAACAGACGTGTCGGCGTAGGCTAACCGCCTTCTTCACGCTGCCTTTAGCCGGCGCCTGCGCCAGGCGATGAGGGCCATTCCCGCCGTCCCCAGGACCATCATCGCCCAGGTGGAGGGTTCCGGAACCGGAGTGAAGTTGAGGTCCAGGTTGTTGCCGACCTTGGAGACCGAGAAGACCCCGCCACCGGTGCCATTGGAGAAACCCGAGGTGATGATATTGAAGTCGGCCGCGTTGAAGCTCGTGATCGAGGTGGACGTGGCGAAGGTCCAGGAGTAGCTGCTAGCTGGATTGAAGTTCAGGGCATTTGCGGCTTGGCCCGTGCTGTTCACAGAGACCACGTTGAAGGTGATGCTGTTCGCCGTGGCCCCGGTAAAATTCATGCCGCCTGAGGCCGTGATTTCCCCCCAACCCGTACCGGGAAAACTCCCGGCATCATAAAGCTGAAAATGGATGGCGCCGCCCGTGAAAATGAGGGGCGAGGAAAAGGTGAGGTTTCCAGGGCCGCCGCCGGGCGAGGCGCTTGGGGAGAGGATCACGTAGTTGGTGATCGGAAGCGCCGAGCTGTTCGAGAACGTGCCGCTGCCGGCGAGGGTGTTGGCGCCGCTGCCGACGGTGACAGGGTTCGGGATCGATACGCCGCCGAGGACATTGAGGGTGGAGCCTCCCTGGATCACGACGGAGTTGGTCGGGGAGCCGAACGCGCTGCCGTTGGCGGCGAACACCGTGCCGCCGTTGTTCACGTTGAACGTCGTGTTCGAGATCGTGCTGGTGCCCGAGAGCGTGACGGATCCCGATGCACCATTGTCGATCGTGACGACCGAGGTCCCTGCTCCGGAGATCACCCCGGTGAAGGTGAGGTTATTGTCGTTGCCCTCGCCAATCTGCGTGGCGGTGCTCGAGACATAGATCGCATTCGCGATGTTGCGGGTGATGCCGGAGCCAAACGCGTCGATTACGGTGGTGTTGTCGAGGGTGATTTGCCCGGTGCCGGCAGCGGTGTCGGACCCGAGCAAAAGCGTCCCCAGCCGCATGTCGACGCCGCCCGTGAACGTGTTCGAGTTGATGAGCGCAAGGGCGTTGTTCGTGCACCAGGTGATGCTGCCGCCAACGCCGGTAATCGGCCCCGTGAGGGTAAGGGGTTGGGTAGCGTCATCGTTGTCCAGGTTGTAGCCGCCCAGCGCGATCGCATTCGCAAGGGTGACCGGGCTCGCGCCTATGGACGACATCTCGCCGTTGCCCGTGAGCACCAGCGTGTTGGTGCCAATGGGGCCCGATGTGATGCTGCCGGGTGCTCCGACGGTCGAGCTCGAGACGAAGATTTCGCCGCTGCTCATGGTGGTCACTCCCGTGTAGGTATTTGCCCCTCCGAAGCCCTGGCTATTGGCCCCCGTGCTGATGGTAAGGCCTCCGGAACCGGAGATAATCCCTGTGAAAGGAGGCAGCGCTGCGTTTCCAACACCTATCGTGAGCGTGGTTCCCGGCGCCAGAGTCACGGTTCCGGCACCTCCGCTGTTTTCCAGGTCGCCGACCGTGTCGTTGTTCATGACCGCAAGCGACCCGCCGGTGCCGATCTGGACGGAGCTATTTGGCGAGAAGTCGCTTCCGCCCCAGTCGGAAAGCACTCCGTTTGTGATCACGGTCGGGCCGGAGTAGGTGTTGGTCCCGTCAAGCGTCACCGTGCTCCCGAATTCCTGGACGAGGATGCCGCCGCTGCCGGTGATGTTGCTTCCGATGGTTATATTGTCGGTTCTGGCAAATTCCACCGTGCCATTGTCGGTGATTGCGGTCGCGGCCACGGCCCCGTTTGTGTCGGCGTTGCCGATCTCAAGGGTTGCCCCGCTCGAAATGTTTATATTGCCGGAACCCGTGGCCGACCCGGTCGAGTTGTCCGCGACAAGGGTGCCGCTCGTGACGGTCGTGCTGCCGGTATAGCTGTTGTTCCCCTGCAGCTTCAAGCTCGTGCCCGAGAAGACGAGGGATCCTCCGGTGCCCGAGATTGTTCCGCCATAGGTCGTGTTGGCGGTCGGGCTTGCCAGGGTAAGCGTCGCGGCGCCCAGCAGGATGGAATTGCCGGCGGCCCCGCTTATCGACCCCACGGTGTTGCTAAATCCGTTCAGGTTAAGTGTGCCGGAATTGGTAAAGCTTATGGCGCTAAGCCCGGTGGCTCCGCCAAAGGCGCTCGCGGATCCCGCCTGAAGCGTTCCCAGGAATATCTGGGTTGTCCCCGAATAGGTGTTGGCACCCGAGAGGGTGGTTGTGCCTCCCTCAAATTGGGAAACCCCGCCGGTGCCTGATATGGCGTTCGCGAAGGTGGTCGTGTCGGTTCTCGCGAAACTGATGGCGCCGTTGTCGGTGATTGCGGACGCTCCGTTGATGCTCCCGCTGGTGTCAACCGTGCCGATCTGCAGGGTGCCGCTGGGTCCGATGGTGATGGGACCGGTGCCAGTCGCGGATCCTGTCGTGTTGTTCGCAAGCAGGGTTCCGTAGGTCACGCTGGTGCCGCCGGAATAGGTATTTGCCCCGGAAAGCTCCTGGACATAGCCGCCCATGCTAAACGACCCTAGGCCTGAGATTACCCCGGAGAAGTTCGTGTTGGCGCCGGTGTTTCCGATGGTGAGCGTCGCCCCGTTTCCCAGGGTCACCGATCCGCTGCCGGCAAGCGAACCAATGGTGTTGCTGAACGTGCCCGTGGCCAGTGTCCCGCTTGCACCCACGGTGACCGCGCTTATGCCGGTCAGCCCACCAAACGCGCTCGTGGAACCCGCCTGCAGGGTTCCGGCGTTCACGGTTGTGGCCCCTGAGTAGGTGTTGTTTCCGGAGAGCGTCGTCGTTCCCGAGGCGTTCTGCGTGACACCCAGCGAGCCGGAGAGGGTTCCCGAATAGGTGTACGCGCTCGTGAGGTCGAACAACAAGCCACCGGTGCCGGTGCTGGAAACGCCGCTGCTCGCTATGCTTCCGGTTGTTCCCCCGCTCCCGATCCAGATAGTGGCTCCGGACCCTACTACGGTCGGCCCCGTGTAGGTGTTCGCCCCGGTTAGAACCAGCGACGAGGAGCCATCCTTCTCAAGACCTCCCGAGCCGGAGATCACCCCGGGGAACGTGGTGGTGGAGGTTCCATTGACGATGAGCGTGGCGCCGCCCGCAATGACGACCGAGCCACCCCCGCCCGAGTAGTTGTCCAGGTAGGAAATCGTCTCGTTGAAGTTGACGTCCAGGATGGCGCCCGAGGCTACCACAAACCCGCTGTTCGGGGAGAATGCCCCCGCATTGGCGTCAGCGATGCCTCCCGTGATCACGGAGGTGGTGCCGGCGTAGGTGTTCCCCGTTCCGCCAAGCGTGAGGGTGCCCGTCCCATCCACGTAGATAGAACCCGTGCTATAAACCAGGGGCACATTAATCGCCACGGCGTTGGCGCTGTAGTCATACATTGCCCCTGATATCGAAAGCGTAGATGAGGCGCTGTTGTTCAGGGTGACTGCTCCGGCACCATTCTGGAACGTCAGTTGGGCAAGGTCGTAATTCGAATCGAGGACCGACGTGTAGGCGGGGGCCCCGCTGAACTGGACCGTTGTCGTGAAGCTGCTGGTTGGGGAAACGCCTAAAGCCCAGTTGGCTCCATCGGACCAATTCATGTTCGCGCCGCCGCCGCCATTCCACGTTGCCTGCCCCTTTGAATCGACCGCACCCAAAACCACCAAAGCCGCAGCACTGAAGATGGACCGGAACTTCATAGGGTTCCTTTTTCATGCAATTAAATGGCGTTCACAAGTCCTTTTAATGAAATTTGGTGGCAATATTAGGCCAATTCTCAACAGCGTTTTCCCTTTTCTTGGATGCCGTTTGTACAGCATTACTACACAGGCAATAATTTGTAAGTGATTTATCGAAAATAATATAGTGCTTTCCCATTTTGGTGGGACAGAGGTCGCGCACCCAGTGGTTTTGATGGGAAACCGGGTGGAATGCTATTTCCCAACCCTAGTACCTAGCATTTGGTAGCAGGGCGAGGCACGGAAGCGTGCAATGGGAATCGGGCGCCTACCGCAGTGCGTGTGAGTACATGCCCCGGCAAACTGGACTTGGCGTCCCCGGGGCGGGACGCATTTTACCTTGGGGGAGCAGGAAATCGAGGCACTACGGCGAGTGCCGGGAATAGCGCCCGCCCCGGCGGTTATGCCCGTGAAGGGCGCCGGTACCGTATGGCGACAAATCCGAGCGTCAGTATTCCTGCGCCCATCAAAATCCAAGTCGAGGGCTCAGGTACCGGCGTGAAGTTGAGATCCAGGGAATTTCCGACCTGGGTGAACGTGAATGACCCGCCGCCCGTGCCATTGGTGAAGCCCGACGTGTTCAGGTTGAATTGATTCGCCGTGAATCCGGAAAGGCTTCCGCCGTTCGCGTTGATGACCGTCCACGAGTACGAGTTGGACGGGTTGAAATTGAGCGCAGCGGCGGAACCGCCGGAGGAGTTAACGGAAAACAGGTTGAAGCCGATGGTACCTGGGCTCGCCGAGAAAATTGCCCCACCGTTGGCTGTGATGAGGCTGTAGCCGGTACCGGCGGCCCCGTTGGCGTCATAGATCGAAAAATTGATCGTTCCCCCCGTCGTGAGCGTGAGCGGGTTTGTGAAGGTGAGGTTGCCCGGGCCGCCGCCTGGCGATGCGCTGGGTGAGAGGACGACCGTGCTGTCGACGGTAAGCGACGAGCCGATGGTGCCGCTGCCGGAAATGACGTTTGCGGTGCCCGAGGTCACAATCGGATTGTTTATCGTGACTCCGGTCATGACGTTGAGTCCGGCGTTCGAATTCCCCGCCAGGTACACCGTGTTCTCGGTCGTTCCAAAGGCGTTGTTGTTCCCCGCGATGACCGTGCCGCTGCTGATCGTGAAGGGCCCAAAGAACGAGCTGGAATTGTCCGCGTTGAGCGTGAGCGTGCCGCTCGGGCCGCCGACATAGTTCACGCTCGTCTCGGCGCTGATCGTCCCGTTGAGCACGAGATTGTTGTTGTCGCCGTTTCCGAACTGGGCGGAGCCCCCATTTAAGGATATGTCGTTCGCCAGCGTGCGCGTGACCCCGGGGCCGCCGTAGGCCGCCATTATCGTTCCCGTATCAAGAGTAATGGTCCCGTAGCCCGCGGCGTTGTCGTTTCCCAGGAGGAGGATGCCCTCGCGCATGTCGACGCCCCCGTAAAAGGAGTTGTCGCCGGTCAGGGTCAGGGTGCCGGGGGTGCACCAGACGATACCGGTGTCCCCGATGACACCTGATATCTGGCCCGTCAGCGTCAGGTTGAAGGTCCCTCCGTCGTCGTTGTCGATCCCGCCGCCAGAGGCGAACGTGATCGGGTTTGAAAGCGTGATATCCATGCCGTCCGGGGACATTTCGTCTGCCCCCGGGCCAAAGGTCAGGGTGCCGGTGCCGACCGCCGTGTTGCTGCTGACGAAAAGCTCTGCCCCGTTGGTGACGGTGACACCCCCAGAGAAGGTGTTGTTTCCTCCAAGGCCCTGGACACCCCCGCTCACGGTGAAGCTTCCTCCGCCGGAGATCACGCCTAGGAAATCGTTGATATAGCCGTTTCCGAGGGAGGTCAGGTTCATCCCTGTCGCAATGCTGACGGGCCCGCTTCCGCTGCCATTGAAGAGGCCCCCGACCGTCTCGTTCCGGGTGACCACAAGGGAGCCGCCAGAGGAGATGTAGATGTCGCTGTTGGGTGAGAACGCATTCGCCGCCCCGTCGGTCAGGGTCGAGGTCACCAGGTCCGTGATTCCCGAGTACGTCGTGCCGCCGGGGTTCTCGAGGGTCACGATCCCAGCGCCGACGATCCGAACGAGACCCGTTCCCGTGATGGAGCCCGAGAAGAGGTAGTTGTCGGTCGAGTAGGGGGCGAACTGGAATTGGCCGTTGTCGAGGACGGGGCCGACCATCGACGCCCCCGGCATCGAGTTAAGGCCCAGCGAAAGGTAGCCCGAGGGCCCGATCGTGGTGCCGCCGGTGTAGGTGACGGAGCCGAGGATCGCGAACTCCCCGGAACCATTCAGCACCAGGCTCCCGCCGGTGCCTGTCATCGCGCCGCCAAAGTTTGAGCTGAGGGCGTCGGTGAGGGTGAGCGTGTTGGCGCCGAGGAGGACCGTGCTCGCGCTGTCGGAAGCCAGGGAACCGACGGAGAGGTTGTTCCCGTTGAGGTTGAGGGTGCTGGTGATGAGCGTGACGTCCGAACCGTTGCCCAGCGCCGTGGAGGAGCCGGCATTCACCGTGGCATGGCTCGCCAGGGTGGTCCCCGTGTAGGAATTCGCGCCCGAAAGGGTCACGCCCCCGGTACCCGATCCGGACACCGTTATGTTGCCCGAGCCACTGATGGCGCTCGAAAAGGTGGGGATGTCAGTCCGATAAAACTCGACTGTCCCGCTGTTGGTGATGGCGGCCGCCGCGACGCTCCCCGACGTGTCGGCGTTACCGATGACAAGCGTCGCGCCCGGGGAGATGAAGATGTTCCCGGTTCCCGTCGCCGATCCCGTGGGATTGTCGGCGATCAGGGTTCCCGCCTCGATCTGGGTGTTGCCCGAGTAGGTGTTGGCGGTCGGGAAGGTGATTGAGCCCGCCGCGAGGAAGTTGACGCCACCGGTTCCGCTCACCGTGTTAGGAAAGCTCACCGAGTTCGTGAGCGAGAAGGCAAGGACGCCGTTGTCCGTGATCGAGGAGGTCGGGTCGACGGCGCCGGCCGTGGAATTGGCGCCGATCTGGAGCGTGCCCGGGGCGCCGATGGTGATCGGTCCTGTTCCGAGGCCGTAGCCGGTCGGATTGGCGACAAGGATCAGGCCGGTGGTTATGTCCGTGGATCCAGTGTAGGTGTTGGACCCGGTGAGGATCATGCTTTGGCCGCCGAAGACCAGTGATCCGCCCACCCCGGAAATGACGGCCGCGAAGTCCGTGTTGCTCGAGGTATCGTTGATTGTGAGGGTCTTTGACCCAAGGTTGACGCCACCTGCGGTGGCGGTGCCGTTGATTGAACCGACGGTGTTGTTGAATCCATTAAGCGCGAGCGTCCCCTGATAGGTGAAGTCGATCTGGCTCTTGCCTGAGGCGCCTCCGAATGCACTAGTTGAGCCCGCCTCCAGGGTCCCGTTAAAAACCGTGGTCACCCCTGAATAGGTGTTCGTGCCGGAAAGCTCGGTGATTCCGGAGCCACTCTGTTCGATCTGGCCTGAGCCGCTAATGTTATTGGAGATGACATTCGCTGAAACATCGGTTCGAAAGAATTGGAGCGTGCCGTTGTCGGTGATGGCAGACCCCGAGTTGATGTACCCGTTCGTATTTGCCTGGCCCAGGAGAAGGGCGCCTCCCGGGGCAATCGTGATGGGGCCGGTTCCGGTTGCGGAGTCCAACGGATTCGTGTTGTTGGCAATCAGCGTGCCCGATGTGATCGTTGTCCCGCCTGAGTAGGTGTTGCTGTTGCCGGTGATGGACAGCTGGTATTCGTGCGTGTTGAGCGATCCCGTGCCGGAAATGGCACCCGCGAATGTCGTCGATGAGTTTGCGCCGATGTCGCTCAGCGTGAGGGTGGCGGCGCCGTTTAGCGCAATGGTGCTGGTGGTGGAAAGGCTTTGGACTGCGTTTATAGCATTGCTGAATCCATTAAGGTCGAGCGTGCCGCTGCCGTTTATCAGGAGCGTCTGGGTTGAATTTCCAAACGCGCTCGTCGAGCCTGCCTGAAGCGTGCCACTGTTGATGGTCGTGGCGCCTGTGTAGGTGTTGGTTCCTGAGAGGGTGGTGGTGCCTGTTCCCTGCTGTGCAACCTGGAGCGCCCCAGACAAGGTGCCCGCGTAGGTATAGTTGCTTGAAAGATCGAATTCCAACGTGCCGGTTCCCGAGACACTGCTGCTCGCTATGCTCCCAGTCGTGCCCCCGTTGCCGATCTCAATGGCCGTGCCACCAGCGCCGTTGATAACCGTTGTGCCCGTATATGTGTTGGCCCCCAGTAGGGTCAGCGTCCCGGTGACGTCTTTTTCCAGGTTACCCGCCCCCGAAATCACGCCTGAGAATGTTCCGGTATAGCCGCCAACCAAATCGAGGGTGGCCCCGCCTGCAATTAGCACCGAGCCATTGGCCCCGCCGTCATTGAGCCCGGCGATGTATTCGCTATAATTGACCATCAGCGTTCCGCCCCCCGTGCCGCCGACATACATGACGCTGTTCGGCGAATATGAATTGGCTCCGCCGTCCGTTAGGGTTGCCCCCGCGAATACCTCGGTGGAACCGGAGTACGTATTGGCATTGGCGCCTGGGTTGAGTGTCACGGTCCCGGTGCCGCCGTTGAGCCAGAGGTTTCCCGATCCAATGATGGGTACGTTGATGGTGACCGAGGGTCCGCCACTGTAGAAGATACCGTTGGAAGCCGAAAGAGAACCCGATGAGCTGTTCAAGACGAGGGTACCGCCGGTAAACTCGAGGTTGGTGAAGACGTACGCGGCATCGACGGTCGACGTGGCATTTGAATCAAAAATGACCGTGTCGGCAGCGACCGGAACCCCGCCGACCCAGTTTCCAGAAACGGACCACACTCCGGATGCCGGCGTCCACGTAGTGGTTTGCGCAAACCCGGACTTGGCGCCGGCGACAAGCAGTACCACTGCACCTAGGATGGGCCGGAAATTCATGGTAGGTCTATTTATGCAATCTAATGGCATTCACAAGGCCATTTAATGCGAATCCAGATGCCTGGATCGCAGCATTCTTCCGGCTGATTCCCCAAGGCCCATACGATTCACAAGCCACCAAATATTAGCGAGATACAAATCAATCTTCGGCGTGGTAGGCCTCCGCCAAGAGCACCACGGGATGCGCTACCCTCGGAAATCCATTTTCAATGGACGCTGGGTCCTGTGAAAAACCGTTCTGGATCTGCAACTGGCATCCCGGGTTCGCCGTTGCGACAACAGTCGCGCATGTAGACTTTAAGTGACCCACCTTCCGGTCCCTGAGCCAAGCGGAGGTGGTCGGCTGGGTGAGCGAGTAGATGCCCGCGCTCCCGCAGCACATGGTGGCTTCCGGGCACTCCCTGAGCTCCACACCGGGGAGAGCCCGTAGTATTTCTCGGGGTTGCGAGGTGATTTTCTGCCCGTGGCAGAGATGGCACGCCTCATGGTAGGTTACTGTGACCGGTTTAGCCCCGACCGCCGGGGGATTGGGCCTCCTAAAGCCGATTTCGACCAGCCATTCTGAGATGTCGCGGACCTTCGCCGACCATGCCTTGGCCTTCTCCACGTACGCCGGGTCATCAGCCAGGAGATGATGGTAGCGTTTCAGGTGGGAACCGCACCCGGCCGAATTGGAGATGATCGCGTCGAATCGGACCGGATCGATGGCGTCAATCTGCCGGCGGGCGAGGGCCTTCGCCGACTTCAAGTCACCATTGTGGACATGCAGCGAGCCGCAGCAGGACTGGTCCCGCGGCGTTGTGACCTCGCACCCGTTTGCCAGGAGGACGTCGACCGTGGCGCGGTTCACGTCCGAGAAGGCAATGTCCTGGATGCAGCCGGTAAGGACCGCGACCCGGTGCCGGGTCGCGGCTGCCGGTTTCTCGGTCAGCTGAATGAGCTTGTCGGAGAAATGCCTCTGGATCGGGAGCGATTGGCGCTCCAATTCGCCGATCCTCCGGGGAAGGATCGAATAGATGCCCGAGCGCCGAATGAGGCTGCGCAGGCCGCTCGTCTCGAAAAGCCGCTGGAGGCGGCCCTCAAGCCTGAGCGCCCAGGGCCGAAACAGGAGGAAGCGGAGGGTGAAGAACCGCACGAAGGAGCGCAGCGGGCTTGCGACGACGCCGCTTCGCTCCGACTCGGCACGGCCGGCCTCGAACAGGGTGCCGTAGTCGACGCCGGCGGGGCAGGCGGTCGTGCAGGCGAGGCAGCCGAGGCAATAGGACATCTCCTCGGCAAAGGACCTTGACACGGCAAGCTCCCCGTCCGCCACGGCGCGCATGAGCGAGATGCGCCCCCTCGGCGAGTTTCGCTCGCGGCCGGTCTCCAGGTACGTGGGGCAGGTGGGGAGGCAGAGCCCGCAGTGCATGCACTGCTGCAGCACCGAGTAGTCGAGCGCCCTGAGGAGGTTCTCCTGGCCTTTCAAGGATCGAAGACTTTTCCGGGATTGAGGAGGCCCAGGGGGTCGAGGGAGCGCTTCACCTGCCTTAGGAGGGCGTAGCTCCCGTCGCCCATCTGGCCCCTGAGGAACGCCTTCTTCGCCAGGCCCACGCCGTGCTCGCCGGTGATCGTTCCCCCGAGCGAAAGCGCATGGGCGAAGATCTCCCTCATCGCAGCCTCGACGCGGCGCATCTCATCGGCGTCGCGCTCGTCGGTGAGGAACGTCGGGTGGAGGTTCCCGTCGCCAAAGTGCCCGAACGTGGCGATCTCGAGCCGGTGCCTCTCCCCGGTCTCCTGGATGAAGCGGATCATGTTCGAGAGCTCGCTGCGCGGCACGGTCGCGTCCTCCAGGATCGTCGTGGGCCTCATCCGCGCGAGCGCGCTGAACGCGCTCCGTCTCGCGGTCGCGAGCCGCGACGCCTCCGCCGCGTCCGCGGCCACCCGGACCGACGTGGCGGCATTTGCGCCGCAGATCTCGCGGATCCGCGCGGCGTCGTCAGCGACTGCCGCGGGGTGGCCGTCCACCTCGATAAGGAGGAGCGCCTCGGCGTCCACGGGGAGCCCCACGTGGGCGTAGTCCTCGACGCAGCGCAGGGTCTTTGAGTCCAGGAACTCGAGCGTGCAGGGAACGATCTTTGCGGCGATGATGGCCGACACGGTTGCCGCCGCGGCGTCCATGCGGGCGTAGGTCGCCAGGAGCGTCTGCCGGGCCGTGGGCCTGGGCACGAGCTTTAGGAGGACCTCCGTCACGATCCCGAGCGTCCCCTCGCTGCCGACGAAGAGGTCCTTGAGGCTATAGCCCGCGACGTCCTTCACGCACTTGCTCCCGAGGCGGCAGACCTCGCCGTCCGCGAGCACCACTTCCAGGCCCATCACGTAGTCCCGGGTGACCCCGTATTTGAGGCCGCGCAGCCCGCCGGAGTTTTCCGCGACGTTGCCCCCGATCGTGGAAATCTTCATGGATCCCGGGTCGGGCGGGTAGAAGAGCCCGGCATTGTCAGCCGCGTCGTAGACCGCCTGCGTGAGCACCCCGGCCTCGGCGCGGAGCGTGAAGTTGCGGGCATCCACCTCAAGTATCCGGTCCAACTTGACCAGGCACACCACGACCGATCCCTCGGTCGGGACGCTCCCGCCGCTCAGGCCGGAGCCGCTTCCGCGGGCCACGACGGGGAACTTGTGCTTCTGGGAGAGCTTAAGGACCGATGCGACCTCTGCCGTGGTCCGGGGAAACACGACCACCTCGGGCACCCTGCGGAGCGCCGCGGTCGCGTCAAAGGAGTAAGGGATCAGGTCCTCCCTCTCGACCAGGACGTTCGACCGGCCGAGGAGCCCGACCAGGTCTTCGATCACGTTGGGGTTCATCGGGTCGGGGGATTGGGCCTAGGGCAAAGGCCAACGTGCCCCGTTTTCGGCCGGCGGCGAACCAAAACCTCCCCTGGGACACGTGCGCCAAAATTAGGCAGGTGCGCACCGGGTGTGTGCCGTATTGGCCTCATTCGGGTGTGCCGGACGGCGATTCCCCCTCTGGGGGCGCCTTGGGCCAAGCTGGCGCATCCCATGCACTGGGATGGGGACCATGGACACCAACAACCTCACTCAGATGTCGCGCCAGGCTTTGACCGACGCGCAGGCGGTCGCACGCCGCCTGAACCACAACGAGGTGGACACATGGCACCTGCTCTCGGCGCTCCTAAGCCAGGAAAACGGCATCATTCCCGGCCTTGTGGAGAAGATGGGACTAACGGCGAGCGCCCTCCAGCTTGCGGTCGACAGGGAGCTTGACCGGATTCCCAAGGTCACCGGGAGCGTCGACACGTCCAAGGTCTACGTGACCCAGGCCGTGAACGATGTCCTGACCCGGGCCGAGAAGGAGGCGAAGGACTTGAAGGACGAGTATGTGAGCGTGGAGCACCTGTTCCTGGCGCTAATCGACCTTGGGCGGCCCGACGCGATGAAGAAGCTCTTCAAGAGCTTTGGCATCGAGAGGTCCAAGGTCATGGCCGTCCTGAAGGACGTCCGGGGAAGCCAGCGGGTCACGACGGACAACCCCGAGACCACGTACCAGGCCCTTGAGAAATACGGCGTGGACCTGGTCGACCGCGCCCGGAAGGGAAAGCTCGACCCGGTCATCGGCAGGAACGAGGAGATCCGCAGGACGATCCGGATCCTCTCGCGCAAGACGAAGAACAACCCCGTGCTGATCGGCGAGCCCGGGGTCGGCAAGACCGCGATCGTCGAGGGGCTGGCGCAGCGCATCCTGCGCGGCGACGTGCCAGAGGGCCTGAAGGACACGACCCTCTTCGCCCTCGACATGGGCGCCCTCGTGGCGGGTGCGAAGTACCGCGGGGAGTTCGAGGAGCGCCTGAAGGCGGTCCTGAACGAGGTCAAGCAGGCCGAGGGCCGCATCATCCTCTTCATCGACGAGCTTCACCTGATCGTGGGGGCCGGGAAGGTGGACGGCGCCATGGACGCGGGCAACCTGCTCAAGCCCATGCTCGCCCGCGGCGAGCTCCACTGCATCGGCGCCACGACCCTCGACGAGTACCGGAAGCACATCGAGAAGGACGCGGCCCTTGAGCGGCGGTTCCAGCCGGTCATCGTCGAGCAGCCGAGCGTCGAGGACGCGATCTCGATCCTGCGCGGCCTAAGGGAGCGCTTCGAGCTCCACCACGGCGTGAGGATCCAGGACAACGCGCTCGTGAACGCGGTCGTCCTGTCGGACCGCTACATTTCCGACCGCTTCCTCCCGGACAAGGCGATAGACCTCGTGGACGAGGCATGCGCCATGATCCGCACCGAGATGGACTCCATGCCGCAGGAGCTCGACGAGCTCACCCGGGGCTCGCTCCGGCTCGAGATCGAGGAGACGGCGCTCGCCAAGGAGAAGGACGCGGCGAGCAAGGAGCGGCTAAAGGACCTGCGCAAGGAGCTGGCGGGAATGCGCGAGAAGGCCAAGGGGCTCAAGCTCCAGTGGGAAAAGGAGAAGGCGTCGATCGACCACGTGAGGAAGCTCCGCGAGGAGCTCGACCAGGCCCGGCTCCAGATGGAGAAGGCGGAGCGCGCCTACGACCTGAACAAGGTGGCGGAGCTCCGGCACGGCCGGATCCCGCAGCTCGAGGCCGAGATCAAGGCGCTCGAGAAGTCGGGCAAGGCGACGACCCTCTTCAAGGAGGAGGTCTCGGGCGAGGAGATCGCGGAGATCGTGGCCAAGTGGACGGGCATCCCCGTGACGCGGCTCGTCGAGGGCGAGAAGGACAAGCTGATGCGGATGGAGGAGACGCTCCACAAGCGGGTCATCGGGCAGGACGAGGCGGTGACCCTTGTCACCGAGGCGATCTTAAGGGCCCGCAGCGGCATCAAGGACCCCCGCCGGCCGGTAGGCAGCTTCCTCTTCCTGGGGCCCACCGGGGTGGGCAAGACGGAGCTGGCGAAGGCGCTGGCGGGGACGCTTTTTGACAGCGAGTCGGCGATCGTCCGGATCGACATGTCCGAGTACATGGAGAAGCACGCGGTGTCCCGGCTCATCGGCGCGCCTCCCGGCTACGTGGGCTACGACGAGGGCGGCCAGCTGACCGAGGCCGTGCGGCGCAAGCCCTACGCAGTCGTCCTATTCGACGAGATCGAGAAGGCGCACCCCGACGTCTTCAACGTGCTGCTCCAGGTGCTCGACGACGGGCGGATCACCGACGCCCAGGGGCGCACCGTGGACTTTAAGAACACGATCGTCATCATGACCTCCAACATAGGCTCCCGCTTCCTGCTGGACGGCGTCGTGGGCGACACGATCCCCGAGAATGTGCGCGAGAGCGTCATGGCCGAGCTCCGGAAGGCGTTCCGGCCCGAGTTCCTGAACCGCATCGACGAGACGATCCTGTTCAAGCCGCTCACCCTCGAGGAGATAGGCTCGATCGTGGACCTCCTGCTTGTGGACCTGAACAGCCGCCTTGCGGCGCGCCACGTGACCGTGGCCCTGGACAAGAAGGCGCGGGAATGGGCCGCGGAGAAGGGCTACGACCCGGTGTTCGGGGCGAGGCCGCTCAAGCGCTACCTCCAGCGCCAGATCGAGACCCGGCTGGCGCGCGGGCTCATCTCGGGCGAGATCGCCGAGGGCTCCACGGTCACCTTCTCCGTCAAGAACGGGGAATGGGTCGTGTCCTGAGTCCGGGGCGGTTGACAGCGCCCTCCGGCGGGGGTTTGCTCCTCCGCGCCATCGCAGGGCCTTCTCCAGGGGCCGCGCGGCGGCCCCCGATGCCCCCGTCGGGCCTCCCCGGATCGGGAAAAGAGACCCCAATTATGGATACACATGCGTTACGAATCGGAGCCTTTGCAGCCGCGTTTGTCCTCGCGATGACCCTCGCACCCCATGCAAGGGCGGGGGACCAGGTGCGCCTCGACTCGGGCGTGATCGAGGGCGCCGGCGCCGATGCGGCGGGCATCCGCGCCTTCAAGGGAATCCCCTTCGCCGCGCCCCCGGTGGGCGACCTGCGGTGGAAGGGGCCCCAGCCCGTTGCGCCCTGGCAGGGTGTCCGCGCGGCGACCGAGTTCGGCGCAAGGCCGATGCAGAACCGCATCTTCTCGGACATGATCTTCAGGGATTCGGGCCCGAGCGAGGACTGCCTCTACCTGAATGTCTGGACGCCCGCCAAGTCGGCGGGCGAGAGGCTGCCGGTGATGGTCTGGATCTTCGGCGGCGGGTACCAGGCAGGGGCCACCTCCGAGCCCCGGCAGGACGGGAAGGACCTGGCGAGGAAGGGAGTCGTGGTTGTCAGCATGAACTACCGGCTCGGCATCTTCGGCTTCTTCTCGCACCCGGGCCTCTCGCAGGAGTCGGGGCGGGGTGCCTCCGGCGACTACGGGATCATGGACCAGGTCGCGGCGCTCAGGTGGGTCCAGCGGAACATCGCGGCCTTCGGCGGCGACCCCTCGAACGTGACGATCTTCGGCGAGTCGGCGGGCTCGTACTCGGTCAGCATCCAGATGGCCACGCCCCTGGCGCGCGGGCTTTTCCACAAGGCCATCGGGGAGAGTGGGTCGGTGGTGGGCACCCGCAGGAGCCCCTCGCATGTGGCACCGCTCGCCAAGGCGGAGAAGGCCGGGGAGGACTTCGGCGCCGCCATCGGCGCCAAGACCCTCGCGGACCTGAGGGCCGTCCCGGCGGACGCGCTCCTGAAGGCCTCGACCGATAAGAAATTCAGGACCGGGGTTGTGGTGGACGGGTATGTCCTCCCGAAGGACATGCGCTCGATCTACGAGGCCGGCGAGCAGGGCCATGTGCCGCTCCTGGCCGGATGGAATGCGGACGAGTCCAGGGTCTACTCCGTGTTCGGCGACAAGCGGCCCACCGCCGCCAGCTTCGCCAAGGACGTGAGGGGGGAGTACGGGGCGGAGGCGGACCAGATCCTCAGGCTCTATCCCGCCAGGACGGACGCGGAGGCGGTCAGGTCCGCGGGCGACCTTGCCAGCGACCGGTTCATCGTCACGACGACCTGGAAGTGGATCGAGCTCCAGCTGGAGACCGGGGATGCGCCCGTCTACCGGTACCAGTTTGACCGCGCCGTGCCGATCTCCCCGGGCACCATCATCAACGGCGCCCCTGCCACGAGCGCCGACACGGGGGCCCCTCATGCAAGCGAGATCTCCTATGTGTTCGGCGCCATATCGGCGATGAAGGACGTCCCGTGGGAGGACGCGGATTTCAAGCTCTCGGACGCCATCGGGACCTACTGGACTAATTTCGCGAAGACGGGCAACCCGAACGGGGCCGGCCTTCCCGAGTGGCCCCGCTACGAGAAGCAGACCGGCCGGCAGGTCATGCACCTGGACGTGGTCCCGAAGGCCGAGCCCGAGACCTTCCGCGAGCGCCACGAATACTGGGACTCGGCCCCCTGAGGGGAGTTTACGCGCCGATGATCTTCACGAGGACCCGCTTTCTGCGCATCCCGTCAAACTCCCCGTAGAAGATCTGCTCCCAGGGGCCGAAGTCGAGTTTGCCCCCCGTGACGGCAACCACGGTCTCGCGCCCCATGATCGTCCGCTTCAGGTGGGCGTCGGCGTTGTCCTCGCCCCGGTTGTGCGCGTACTGGGCGTGGGGTTTCTCGGGCGCGAGCTTCTCAAGCCAGCGCTCGTAGTCCGCATGGAGCCCGGGCTCGTCGTCGTTGATGAAGACTGAGGCCGAGATGTGCATGGCGTTCACCAGGCAAAGCCCCTCCCTTACGCCGCTCTCCCTCAGCGCCTCCTCGACCTGGCCCGTGATGTTCACGAGCCGCCGCCGCTCGGGAATGTCGAACCAGAGCTCCTTGCGGTGGGTCTTCACGGCGGGCTTTGTCCCCGGGGGGGGGCGGCGCTACGCCGCCTGGATCAGGATCCGCTCGACCACCTGGGGCGTGATGTCCCCGCGCTCCCCGAACGCCGTGACGCCGCGGTTCTTCAGGCGGCTCGCGACCACCGAGGCGACCTCGGGCTTCACGTTGTAGTCGGACAGGCGCGTGCGCAGCCCGAGCGACTCGTAGAAACTTCGGGTCCTGTCGATCGCCGCGTCCACCCTCGCGTGCTCGGAGCCCTCGCGGATCCCCCAGACGCGCTCGCCGTACTGCAGCAGCTTGGCGCCCTTGCTGGCGCGCTGGATGTTGAGGAGGCTCGGGACCACGACGGCGAGCGTCCTCGCGTGGTCGATCCCGTGGAGCGCCGTGAGCTCGTGGCCGATCGTGTGGCTCGCCCAGTCCTGGGGCACGCCGACCCCGATCACGCCGTGGAGCGCCCAGGTCGCGGCCCAGACCACGTTTGCCCGGGAGTCATAGTCGGTGGGGTTCCTCACGGACTTTGTTCCCTCCTCGACCAGCACCTGCATCACCGACTCGGCGAACCGGTCCTGGAGCGCGGCATGGACCGGATAGGTCATGTACTGCTCGATCACGTGGGTGAACGCGTCGGCGACGCCGTTGGCGATCTGGCGCTCGGGCAGCGTGAACGTGGTCTCCGGGTCCAGGACCGCGAACCTCGGGAAGACATTCGGGTTCAGGAAGGCGAGCTTCTCCTTGACCGACCGCCGGCTGATGACGGAGGCCATGTTCGCCTCCGAGCCCGTGCCGGGGAGCGTGAGGACCACGCCTATCGGGAGCGCCGAGGCGACAGCCGACCCGCGCGTGAGCAGGATCTCCCAGGGATCCCCCTTGAAGGGGACCGCCGCTGCGACAAACTTCGCCCCGTCGGCCACCGAGCCGCCGCCCACCGAGAGGATAAAGTCGAGCTTCTCCCTGCGGACGAGCTCCACCGCCTTCATGAGCGTGTCATAGTCCGGGTTGGCCTCGACCCCGAAGAACTCGGCGACGAAGCGTTTCCCAAGCGCCTTGCGGACCTGGGTGTGGACCCCGTTGGTGCGTATGCTGCCGCCGCCCGCGAGGAGCAGCACTCGGGCGCCGGCGGGGACCTCGGAGTCGACCGACGCGATCTGGCCCCGGCCGAAGTGGATCCGGGTGGGATTGAAATAGGTGAAGTTTTCCATGGCGAATCGGAAGAATCTGCGGAAAATGGAAAAACCGCAACTGCCCCTTTTGCAACCCCAGCCCATACGCTTTTACGACCGCTATTCCGGGACAACGAAGACCGAGAAGATCTTCGGCGAGCGCTGGTTGAGGTTCGCCTATGAGAACCCGGTCGGGCGTCTCGCCGTGTGGCTGTTCGCGAAGAGGCGCCTGTTCTCGTGGTACTACGGGCGGCAGATGAACCGGGAGGGCAGCGACATCCACATCTTCAAGTTCATCGCCGACTACGACGTGGATGTGTCCGAGTTCGCCAAGTCCCCGTTCGAGTTCAACACGTTCAACCAGTTCTTCCACCGGGCGCTGAAGCCAGAATGCAGGCCGATCGCGCAGGGCCTTGGGGTGGCGGTCATGCCCGCCGATGGCAGGCACCTGGCGTTCCCGGACGTCGACGCCGCGGACGGCTTCTACGTGAAGGGGGCCAAGTTCACTCTTTCAGAGCTCCTGGGCGACGAGAAGCTCGCCGCGCGCTTCGCGGGGGGCTCCATGCTGATCTCAAGGCTGTGCCCGAGCGACTACCACCGATTCCACTTCCCGGTCTCGGGCATCCCGTCCGAGGCGAGGCTGATACGGGGCTTCCTCTACTCGGTCAGCCCCATCGCGCTCCGCAGGAACATCCTCTACCTGGTGCGCAACAAGCGGTTCATCACGCTCATCGAGGCGCCCGATTTCGGGACGGTCGCCATGATCGAGGTGGGCGCCACGAACGTGGGCAGCATCGTGCAGAGCTTCCTGCCCGGGCGCGCGGTCGTTAAGGGCGAGGAGAAGGGCATGTTCGCGTTCGGGGGATCCTGCGTGATCACGCTCTTCCAAGAAGGCCGTGTCACCTTCGACGACGACCTGGTGGGCCAGAGCGCATCCTGCGTGGAGACCTACGCCCGGATGGGCGACCGCCTCGGCGCAGGCCACCGCGGACCGTCCTCCTCAAGCCCGCCTATTTAGTGAGATCGGCGTAGGCGCTCTCGACCTTGTCCCAGGCCTTGGAGACCCCGGCCTTGGCGTCCGCCCAGGTCGCCTCAGTGGCGTTTCCGAGATCGGTGAGCTTGACCTTAAGTTCGTCGCGGGCGTCGTCGTAGGCCTTCAGGGCCTTGGTCTTCTCGGGCGAGTCCGTCGAGGCCTTGGCCTTAAGGTCGGCCACCTTGTCGTCCATCTTCTGGACGGAGGCCTTGATGCTCGTTGAGAATTCGGCGCGCTTGTCGAAGGTGTAGTCCTTGATGCTGTTCCACGTCGCCACGGCGTCATCCTTGACGTCGATGGCCACGGCCTTGACGGCCGTCGTCGTGTCCTGGACCGCGTCGGCAACCTTGTCGTTGGTCGACTTTGAGCAGCCGCCGCAGAGCACGAGGGCCGCGGGGCTCAGGATTGAGAGTGCGAGTGAGAGGGAGCGGTAGTTTTTCATGGGTGATCGGGTTAAGGGCTGTGTGCGTAACGACCTCAGCGGGGTCCTGCGCCACTCTATTTGTATCCAATCCCCGCGGGCGGTTCCATGCGGGCACGCCAAAGCCGCGGGGCGCCTCCAGGCCAACCTCCGCTGTGGCTGGGGCCCGGCCTATGAGTTAATGTTTTGCAATCGGGCTCCACCGGAGCATTTTTCCGGGCGGATCCAGGCTACCCCGAATGCCGCCAGACCCCAGCCGCCAGAGCTGCCTCAGGAGCCTCATGGGAGGTCTCGCTGCAGGCGCCCTCTTCCTCCTGCTCGACGCGGGCTGTGGGCACGCCCCGGACGCGCCGCCCAAGTCAGCCCAGGCGATTCCGGCGCCCCTCGCGTTCAACAGGGACATCGAGCCGGTCCTTGCGGAAAACTGCTATGGGTGCCACGGCCCCGATCCTGGGTCCCGCAAGGCCTCGCTCAGGCTCGACCGGGCGGAGTTCGTGTTCACGCCCCGTGGAAAATTCGGTCCCGCCATCGTCGCCGGAAAGCCCGACGCGAGCCCGCTCGTGCGCCGCATCGAGTCGAGAGTCGAGAAGGAGCAGATGCCGCCGCCGGAGGCGCACAAGGCGCTCAGCCCCGGGGAGATCGCGCTCCTGCGCCGATGGGTGGCCGAGGGGGCCAGGTACGAGGAGCACTGGTCCTTCATCACGCCCGTCGCCAAGGCCCCCCCGATTGTCCGGAACGCGCCCGCCCGCTCGGTCCTCAACCCGGTGGACGCCTTCATTGTCGACCGGCTGGAGCGCGAGCACCTGGACCCGTCCCCCGAGGCCGACCGGCGGACGCTCATCCGCAGGGTGACGCTCGACCTGACGGGCCTCCCGCCGAGCCCGGCCGAGGTTGACGCCTACCTCTCGGACACGGGTCCAGGCGCCTATGAGCGGGTGGTCGACCGCCTCCTCGGGAGCCCCCGCTTTGGCGAGCATCGCGCGCACTACTGGCTCGACTACGTGCGCTACGCCGACACCCACGGCATCCATTTTGACAACTACCGTGCGATCTGGCCGTACCGCGACTACGTGATCAAGGCCTTCAACTCGAACAAGCCATTCGACAGGTTCATCCGGGAGCAGCTTGCCGGCGACCTGATCCCGGCGAAGACCTGGGACGAGCTCGCGGCGACCGGCTTCATGCGGTGCAACCTGACCACGAACGAGGGCGGGGACATCCCCGAGGAGACCTATGTGAACCAGACCCGCGACCGCGTGGAGACGTTCGGCGTCGCGTTCCTGGGCCTGACGACCGGCTGCGCGGCGTGCCATGACCACAAGTTCGACCCGTTCACCCAGCGCGACTTCTACCGCCTGGCGGCCTACCTGAACAACACTGCGGAGAAGCCCTGGGACTCGAACGTCGCCGACCCGGCCCCGGTCATGCGGCTGCCGCGCGACGAGGACCGCGCCGCGGCCGAGCTCGTGCTTACCCGGCGGGCCGAGCTCCAGAGGCAGCTTGCCGCCCGGCGCGAGGCCGGAATGACCCTGGTCAGGCAGTGGCTCTCGGCCGGACACCTCCCCCAGCCGGCAAAGGCCGACGGGCTCGAGCTGCGCCTTCGCCTGGACGAGGGAAAGGGGGACGTCGTTCTCAACTCGGCCCCGGACACACAGCTCAAGGAGTTCAGGGCGGACACCAATCCCCTGGTCTGGGGTGAGAACTCCTGGCTGTGGCCCTCGATGCGCATGGACATCCTCTCCCGCCTGCGGCTGGGGCCCCTCGGGGATGTGGAGGCGGACGAGTCCTTCTCTGCGGGCGGTTGGCTCATGCTCCGGCAGAAGCCGGGGAACATCAATTCCGGCGAAGGCTCCATCCTGTCGCGCATGGGGGATGAGGCGCACCACGGCGGCGCGGGATGGGAGATCTACCAGAAGGAGGGCCACTTCATTGTGAACCTGGTGCCGCGGCCCGACGTTTCCCCAAATGCCCCGGGGGACAAGCCCGCCGCCTCGGTCGCGGGCCAGGACAAGGAAAGCGCAACCTCCCACGGCGGGGAGCCAAGCCGAGGGCTGTCGGTCGCCACCCGGGATGCATATCCCATGGACGAGTGGCTCCACGTGTTCTTCACCTATGATGGAACGCGCAGCCCGTACGGCCTGAAGATCTATATGAACGGCGTGGCGGTCGACACCGTCACCCGGCGGGATTCGCTGCCGGCAAAGGCGTCCATCCGGACCGACGCCGCGATGCAGCTCGGCAGGCGGGACGACTACCAGCCCATGCGAGAGACGCGCTTCCAGGACGTGAGGTTCTACCGCCGGGCGCTTTCCGCCGACACGGTGGCCAGGCTTCCCTTCGAGGACGTCGCCGCGGAGATCGTCGCAAGGAAGCCCGACCCGTCCACCTGGACGACGGACGAGACCTTTGTTGTCGAGGACCGGTGGTACCTGGGAGAGGTGGACACGGTCGCGCGCAAGCTTGCCGACGCGGTGACGGCGCACGGGAAGGCCCTGGAGGCGCTCACCCGGGACGGCGAACCTACCCTGATCGCGGTCGAGAAGCCGACGCCCGCCTACGCGGACATCCTGAAGCGGGGCGACTATTACTCGCGCGTCGAGCGTGTAACCCCCGGCACGCCGCACTTCCTGCCGCCGCCCCCGGCCGGCGCCCCGCTCGACCGGCGCGGGCTGGCGGACTGGCTCCTGTCCCCGGAGCAGCCCCTCTTTTCCCGGGTGACCGTAAACCGCATGTGGCAGGAGATTTTCGGAACGGGCCTGGTCGACACCCCGGGGGACTTCGGGGTCATGGGGGCCAAGCCCTCCCATCCCGAGCTCCTGGACTGGCTCGCGGTCAGGTTCCGCGAGAGCGGATGGGACGTGAAGGGATTCTACCGGATGCTCGTCACGTCGGCCACGTACCGGCAGTCGGCGTCCGTGACGCCGGAGCAGCTCACCAAGGATCCGGGGAACCGCCTGCTTTCGCGGGGACCTCGCCTCCGGATGGACGCGGAGATGCTCCGTGACAGCGCCCTTGCAGCCTCGGGGCTCCTGATCGAGCGGATCGGCGGACCCTCGGTCAGGCCCTACCAGCCCCCGGGACTCTGGGAGGAGGTGGCGATGCCCGAGTCCAACACGCGCACCTATGTGCCCGACCACGGGGACGGCCTGTACCGCCGCAGCGTCTACACCTTCTGGAAGCGGGGCTCCATGCCCCCGAGCATGGAGGCCTTTGACGCCCCCTCGCGCGAATCCATCTGCACGCGCCGGGTCCGGACGAACACGCCGCTCCAGGCGTTCGTCACCATGAACGACCCCCAGTGGTTCGAGGCGGCCCGGCACCTGGCCGAGCGCGCCCTTCATGCCTCGCCGAACGCCGACGAGCGGCTCGCCTTCATGGCGCGCCTGACGCTAAGCCGCGGCCTGGAGCCGGCCGAGAAGGACGTCTTCATGAAGTCGTGCGACCAGTTCAGGGCCTACTACAGCCGCAATCCCGGGCCCGCGCTCCAGGTCCTCAAGGTGGGGGAGTCGCCCGTCGACGCGACGCTTCCGTCCGCGGAGCTCGCCTCGTGGACGGTGGTCGCGAGCCAATTCCTAAACCTCGACGAGTTCCTGACGAAGTAGCCTCCCATGCCCCAGACACCCCACGATCACGGCGCCGACCCCTGCATAGACCATGGCGGCGAACACCCGTCCGTGCTCGACCTGCCCTTCGTCCCGCTCGCGCTCAAGAGGGAGTGGCTCGAGGCCGAGACGCGGCGGCACTTCCTGGCCCGCGGCTCGAAGGCCCTCGCCTGGGCGGGGCTTGCCACGCTCCTGGGGCGGAGCGCGCCCCACCTCCTGGCCGACACCTCGGCCCTGCCCGACCGGCGCCCGCATTTCGCCCCCAAGGCGAAGCGGGCGATCTACCTCTTCATGGCGGGGGCCCCCTCGCAGTTTGAGACGTGGGACTACAAGCCGAAGCTCTCGGGGATGTTCGCCCAGAACCTTCCTGAGTCGGTGCGCGGCGGCCAGGTGCTTACCGGCATGACGGCCGGCCAGGTGGGCCTTCCCATCGCGCCCAGCTTCTGCGGGTTCAGCCAGCAGGGCCAGTCGCGCCAGTGGGTTTCGGACCTCCTTCCATGGACCGGCAAGGTCGTCGACGACCTCTGCGTGATCAAGTCCCTCTACACCGAGGCGATCAACCACGAGCCGGCGATCCTCACCATTACCACCGGCAACATGTTCCCTGGAAAGCCGTCCCTCGGCTCGTGGCTCGCCTACGGCCTGGGCGCCATCAACGAGGAGCTCCCGACCTTTGTCGTGATGACGTCCAAGATGCCGGTAAAGTCCAACGTCCAGGCCCTCTCCAACCGGCTCTGGTCCTCGGGCTTCCTCTCACCGGAGTACTCGGCGGTGGCGCTTCGCTCGGGGAGCGAACCCGTGCTCTACCTGAAGGACCCTGACGGCCTGGACCGCGACGTGCGCAAGCAGATGATCGCGGGCGTGAACGAGTTGAACCACCAGCTCTTCGAGCGGGTGGGGGACCCGGAGATCAACACCCGCATTTCCCAATACGAGATGGCATTCCGGATGCAGGCGTCGGTGCCGGAGCTAAGCGACTTCTCGGACGAGCCGGCATCGACCTGGGACCTGTACGGGCCCCGCGCGCGGGAGCCCGGGACCTACGCCTACAACTGCCTCATGGCGCGCCGGCTGGCCGAGCGCGGCGTGCGCTTCACCCAGATCTTCCTGCGCACCTGGGACAACCACACGAACCTGCCGAAGGGGATCAAGGCGATGACCGAGGACTGCGACCAGCCGACCTACGGGCTCATTACCGACCTGAAGCGCCGGGGGATGCTCGACGACACGCTGGTCGTCTGGGGAGGGGAATTCGGGAGGACGGTCTATTCCCAGGGCGAGTTGACGCACGAGAACTACGGCCGGGACCACCATCCCCGGTGCTTCAGCATGTGGATGTGCGGGGCGGGCACCCGGCCGGGGATGAGCTACGGCGAGACGGACGATTTCTCCTACAACATCGTGAAGGACCCGGTCCATGTGCGGGACCTTCATGCCACGATCCTCCACCAGTTCGGCTTCGACCACAACAAGCTCACCTTCAAGTTCCAGGGGCTTGACCAGAGGCTGACCGGGGTCCTGCCGGCGCGGGTCATCAAGGAAGTGCTCGTCTAGGGCGGCCGGCATGCGACCCGCGTTCCTCCTGCTCCTGGCCTCCGCGGTTCCGTGCCTCGGGGAGACCGCGACGTTCCCCGGGTTGGTCGCTCCGATATTTGAGCACAACTGCGTGAAGTGCCACGGCCCGACCAAGCAGAAGGCGGGCCTTCGGCTTGACAGCCACGCGGCCGTGCTCGTCGGGTCCAAGGACGGCGTGGTCATCAAGGCCGGCGATCCCGAAGGCAGCGAACTCTTCCGCAGGATCTCCCTCTCGCCCTCCGACGACGACTTCATGCCCTCGGGCGACCGGCCTCCGCTCACGCCCGCGGAGATGACGGCGCTCAGGTCCTGGATCTCGGCGGGAGCCCCGGACAGCGCAACCTTCGACGTGATCCCGCTTGAGCAGGCCGCTGCCCCGCAGCCCACGGCGGCCCCCGACTACGGGCCCCGGCTCGCGCAGGCGACCGCCCTTGCCCGGTCGCTCGGCGTGACGCTCGCGCCGCGGTCCCGCATACCGACCGACGGGCTTGTCCTGCGCACCGCGAGCGACCCGGCGCGCTGCGACGATGCGGCCCTTGCGAGGCTTGCCCCGGTGGGCGACCTGATCGTCGAGGCGGAGCTCGCCCGCACGCGGGTCACCGACAAGGGGATGCAGTCGGTCGGCGGGTGGGTGAATCTCGAGCGCCTCGACGTGACGCGCACCGTCGTCACCTCCGACGGGGTGACGTTTCTGGCCCCGCTCGGGCGTCTCGACTCCCTGAACCTCACGCAGACGAAGGTGGACGACCGCGGCATCGCGCTTGCCAAGCGGATGCCCTCGCTCAGGCATCTTTGGGCCTTTGAGGGACCTTGAGCCGACGCTGCTAGGGTCATCGATCTCTGGCCGGCCCAAAGCCGCCGGAGACTTATATAACTAAGGCCAGGTGGGGCACTAGGGTGGTCTCTGGCCGCAGGTCTCAGATGGCTTCGACATCATTGTTGCCGACAGGCAAAGGATCCCCAAACCTCGCGGGGCTTCATCTCCTTTTTGCTCGGGTGGTGGAATTGGCATACACGACGGTCTTAGAATCCGCCTTTCTTGCTCTAGGCCAACAAGCTACAGAGGTACAAAGTTGAACATAGAACCCCATTGAAGCCCATAAGGGCCAAGGTATCGGTCAATGCCCTGTCAATGAAACGAGGCCCATCATTTTGAGAATTCAAGTGCCGAAATGCCAGGCCCCGGGGGGGGGGCGGTCTCGCGGGGCCGATACTGGAAAATGGCTACCGATTCACCACCCCTGAAAAAACACTTCTTAAAAGGGGCTCCGGTATCGAGGGCCCAGGTTCCCCCAAAACAGGATTGTTCGGCTTTCTCTTCCGCAAGAAACCAACCCAACAAAAAGCCCGCCGTTACAGGCGGGCTGGTAAACTCGAACTGTCGAAGTTTCTACCTCGCGAACCTGCGGCGGAGGGCGGCCAGGCCCGCGAGCGCACCGCCGAGGAGCGGAAGGGTTGAGGCGGCGTCGGGGACGGATTGGGTCGAGAGATCCGTTACAGTCCAAATACCGTTGGGAGTAACGAAATAGGGCGGATAATATAGATCTACGTAATCAGTCATTCCCTGCATACCGCTAGAATTATAAATTTCGTAATAGGATTGCCCTAGAGTGACAGGTGGGCCCAAACCTCTGAATAATTTATTAAAATTCGACGTCGCCGCATAATCGGTATCAGAAAAGCCAAAATCATTCTGGGTCCCATCAAAGGATACAACCGCTGCGCCATCGGCCCATGCTGGGCCCGAAATAATATCGTCCGTAATTCCTTCCGCATAGACGGTTCCTGTAATAAGCGGACTGCCATCTAAGTTCACCGTGGCGTTGGATATACCCGTTATCAGGTTGCCGCTCGCGTTGCCATCGAAGGTGCCGGATACCGTGTGTCCCGCCGAGCTTCGATCATATGGATAAAAGTTGCCGGAAAACGTGTAGCTGTAGCTGTACTCATCGGCATGGGCGGCAGCGGTCATGCACAGAGCAAACGTGGCGAGTGAGGCAAGTCGGGTCAGACGGTTCATAAGGTGCGCGAATGATAGCAGGACTTTTGCCAATGAAACCCGTGCTTATATAACAAACTATGGGGTAATTTATTAAAAAATGTGCCGCACTGTAAGTGCGTTATAACCCGTGCCCCATTTGTAATGATTTCCGACGCATTATGGTCCTTTCTCACACTTCCCGTGCTTACCAGAGAACGGGTCCAAAGCGTTAGGAATCGGTGTTCACTGTCCCCAGAAAACGACTAAAAGAGAGCAACCACCGATGGTGCTCGCCCATCTCCAAAAGTAGCGGATCGTCGCGTATGCAAGCCATGATCTTGCGTATCTGACGCTCGGAGACCCCGGGATATTTCCGCATCAAAGCGCGCCGGCTCAGCCCGGTCATGTATTCCGAGCCGATTGCGAGCGCGGTTTGAATGGTGAAGGCTTTTCGGGCCGGCATAGGCTTTAAAATAGATTCTAAGGCACCCGCATTTTTGTTCTTTGCGAATCCAATTTGAGTTGGGCATGGACGTCGCGTTGAGGGCGTCAGATCAGCTTGGTTCGGCTATCGCTCGCGCGCGTGCGCGATACTTGCAGCAATATCGTTGACGGGGCATTGAAACTCCATTGCTGCAAACCGCTCTGTTGCGCGGAGAGGTTGCCGGTGCGCTCGGTCTACGATTCGCAACCGTTCCGAATTAATTCCCTATGGCTCGCGCGCGTGCGCGTACTGCTCCGATAAGTACTCCCGGGGTTGGAAGATCCATTGAGACGCATTGACCTCAATGCGTGGGCGTCGGTGTCGGAGTTGGTACTTGGTAGGCCTCAATCAGCGCATTGCCGGTAGTGTTGTTTAGCCCGGAAACCTGAGCCGTGTACGCCCCAGGTGGTAGGCTGAGGAGCAATGCCGAATCCGCACTGCCTGACGGCAATACGAAGGCCCCGGTGCTAGCAAAAGCTGCGCTGATCTGAGCGGCGTTGGAATTTGTACCCCAGCCTGTGTTGGTGGCTATCTGCGTTCCCGCCGAATTGAAAAGGGTTAGCACCGGCTGGGCCAATACGCCGGCCACCGAAAACTGAGCGAGAGTCGGGCCCACGGCACGGATTAGAACCACCTCGTTTGCCGAGCCTGATATGACAAATCCGGCAATTGCGATGCTACCTCCCGTCCCGATGAAGGCACGGGTGGAAATATTGATGAATTGCGTGGACGGTATTGGGGTTGGAGTGGGTGTAGGGGTTGGCGTTGGCGTTACCGGTGTGAGGAGATATTTATCAACGATTATTTCGCCAGCGTTATTGATTGCCGAGGCCGAGGCCAATGTGAGTATCCGTCCGACGGGCGACCTCCTAGTCGGCGGCGCTGAAACTCTGTAATCTCGGGGGATGAAATCCTCCGCTGTCGTCGAGACGCTCCAGGTTGCCAAGCACGACGAGAGGGGGCGGCGGA
>Ga0302320_10000103_pt1 | contig 170423 bp, 148 predicted proteins | sample Bog_T0_3_FD_202130 | JGI IMG/M metagenome (GOLD analysis project Ga0302320, IMG submission 202130) | Peat permafrost microbial communities from Stordalen Mire near Abisko, Sweden - Bog_T0_3 | ecosystem: Environmental > Terrestrial > Soil > Wetlands > Peat | place: Sweden: Abisko, Stordalen... | reverse complement strand
AAGTGGCATCGGACGCGAGGGCCCCCACTTTACCGTGGAGGAGATGACGGAGCTAAAACTGATCTGCTGGCGATGATCTTTTGCAGATTCCCGGCCATCCGGTTCGTGGTTGAATTATAATAGCCGACCGGATGACCATCAGGCGAACCCTAATCCCTGAGGTCTTAGGAGAGGGACTTGGGGCTGAAAATACCTGAAAACCTGACACAACAAGCTTTTAAATACATCCGGGATGAAATCATCCGGGGGAAGCTCGACGGCCGCCAGCACTTAACCGAGAACTATTTTGCCGAACGCTTCGGAATCAGCAAATCGCCCGTTCGCGAGGCGCTAAACCGCCTGGAGTCCGAGGGGCTCATCACCATTGTTCCCCGCCGCGGCGCCTTTGTGGTAAACCTTTCCATTCAGGATATTGAAGAGATCTTCGATCTACGGGAAGCGCTGGAATCCCTGGTGGTGAAGAACGCCGTCCTCGACGAAAAGACTCTGGCGCGCATGCGTGCATCGGTCGAATCGGCCAAGCAGTATCGGGAAGCGAATGACAAGGCAAACTACATTCGCGTGGATGCCGCATTTCACACCACGCTGGTGGAAGCCAGCAGCAACTCGCGCCTGAAAAAAATTCTAGAAAACATGCTCAACCAAATGCTCATTGTTCGTTGTCGAACTTTCGAGCTCACCAGTCACACCTCAGTAAACCAACACCTTCAAATCCTCAAAGCTCTGGAAAATGGAAAACGCGATGTGGCCGCGAATCTGATGGCAGAGCACATCCGCACCGTTCGAGCCCGCCTGGTCAGCCACCTGCGCCAACTCGAAGCCGCAAAAGAATCCACCGAAAATTAGCAGCATCAAAAAAGCGAAGGCCGGATGGGCAGCGCCGTCGCCTGATCGGTGTGGACCACGCAGTCCGGATGGCCTTGCAGCAGGGTGGATGGATACTCAACGGAGGGCTCATCCAGCAGGGTGATTCGCAAGACCGCGCGATGGCGCTCGCCCCCGCCAAGAAACATGCGGATGCGGCGGGAGGCAAGAATATCCCGCATCCCCAGCGTGACGGCCATCGGCGGAATCAAATCGGAACTCCCGCCTGCGCTGTTGATGCTCTGCACCACGATTGAATCATCGCCGAGGGTCACCACGCGCGTGCGCGATTCGCGAAGCTGCTCGATTGAAATCCGGTGCCAGCGCGAAATGGGCGGATCGTTAAATGCCACGTGCCCGTGATAGCCAATTCCGCCGAAGCAGGTGTCAACCCCGCCCACCGCCGCAATTTGCCTGCTGATTTCGTCAGGATTGAAGGGGTTGGGGAAGTGGGTGTGCTCAGGGCTTGGTCTCAATTCAGCGTCGAGCTTGGCGAAAACTTGCCGCCGCATGAAGCCTTCAAAGCTGAGTGGATGCTCAAGGGGAAGAGGGCGGCCCTCCCAATCCAGAAACTCATCCATCTGAAAAGTATGAACTCCTTTCCAACTGATGCGCTCGCAATTGCAGATCTCGATGAGTCGAAAATATTGCGCCACCGGGCCCACGGGCAGAATCCATCGCGTGGGGTGATTACGCACATTATTCGCGCGAATCTCCTCCGCCATGGAGAGGGCGAAATAATCCATCATCGCGGGAATATCAGCGAAAAGCTGCACCCCCACTCTTGCCTGCTTTGGTAACTCCTGCACGGGCAAGCTGAAGATCTGTTCCCTAGTCATCTCATTTCCCTTTGCCAAAACCGCAAAATTCTGAGGGTCGTAGGCCCCGGCTTTAGAGGCTGCGGAAAAACGCCCCAATACTGTCATCCTGAGCAGCAGCGAAGGATCGCGCTCTGAATGTTTTCAAGACAATGCGAGATTCTTCGTCGCCTGCGGGCTCCTCAGAATGACACTACATTTGAGTTTTTCCGCAGCCTCTTGAGCCCGGCGCTTGAGTTTCTACATTTCCGGTTCAACCACCCCGGCGCTAACGCGCCACCCCTCCTCGTCCGAGGAGGGGAACGTTTTCCGGCGGCTCCACTCCTGAATCAGGAGGGGCTGAGCGCTAGCGAAGGGGGTGGTTTCAGTAACCGCCAGGCTGGTTTCAACCACGCACTTCGCAGAGCCAGCCAATGTGCAAGCTCCAGAGCCGGGCTTGAGCCCGGCGCGTGCCGCCCAGTTTCCGACCCGGCCAGAACCGTGCCACCCTAAAGGGCGGCGCTACAACTCAAGGTGCAGCAGTCTGGCAGCAGTTCCCCCGTAGATCGCGTCAATCGTCACTTGGTCCAGATTCAGCGATTCGAAGATCCGGTCATGCACCTGCTTGCCGGATGCAAGCTCCTCCACCTTGAGAATGTCGGTGCCGAAGACGACCTTCTTCCACGCGTCAGGCCAGAAGAAGTGGTAGCGATAGAAGTCCGGACTTTTGTTGGCGCGCCAGCCACCCCAGCACGCGCCCGTGAGGTCGACGTAATAGTTGGGGTGGATACGAGCCATCATGGAGGCTTCCTCGTGCCACGGAGCGCCCAGGTGAGCGCCAACAATATTGAGTCCGGGAAAGCTGCGGGCCACGGCATCCAGACGCGCCGGCGTCATCTTGAGGGAACTCACCTGACGTTCGCGGTCCGCGGGTGTGCGCATGACGATGCCGGTGTGAAACAGCACCGGCAGGTTGTACTTTTCCATACGCTCGTAAAGGGGAAAGTATGAGAGGTCGTCATACGGCGCCGCGGGGTTGATAATCTTGATGCCCTTGAAGCCCTGCCGCACATACTCATCCACAACATCGGCGGAGTCTGTGCCGAGCCGCACGTGCGCCAGACCAATGACGGCTTCGGGATGCTTCTCGAAAGCCGCGCGCACATCCGCGTTACTCACGTGGCCGAATTCTTCGCCGGCTGAGCACAGGCAAATGCGGTCGATGCCCACCTTGGGCAGGGCCTCAATCAGGCGGGGAATGAAATTCTCCTGCCGCGCGTAGTGTGCATGAAAATCGATAATCAAGTCGGTGCTTCTCCCTCAGAAATTGATCACAGGCACGCAAGACGTGAAGCCAGGCCAGCGGCGCGAATCAAGTGGTGATGGGGCCCGTTCCACCGCTCATAAAGGTCTTGTTCTTGTCCCCCACCCAATAGCGTTCACCGGCAATGCACCAGATGAATTCAAGCGGGTTCTCCTGGGAAAAGACCGGGTGATAATTCAAGAAGGGAATGGTCACCATGTCGCCTTCGCTGACCTCTTTCACAAAGCTCAAGGTCTCCGGCGATTCGTACACTTCCATGGAGCCATGGCCTTTGATGAAGAAGTAGACTTCCTCCTGGTCCGTGTGGTTGTGGGGCGGCCACGAGCGTTGATTGGGCTGAAAGAACGTGTACCCGGCCACCAGTTTATCCGCCGCTTCGGAGACATCGAACATCATGAAGACATCTTTGCCCTTCAGGTGGCGGATGCGGTCTTCCCGTTGCGAGAACTCAGCGAATTTGGAATGAAATGGCGGGTGGACATTGGCCGCGGGAGCTGAGCACTGCACAACGCGGGCGGGATTCTCAGCGTTATTCTTCAAATGGAACGAAGCGCCGCTGGGAATGTAGAGCGTATCGTACGGGTTGAGCTCAAAGGCTTGCTCATCCACCCACGCGGTTACTGCTCCCTGCCACATAAAGAGCAGGCTCTCTTCCCCGGGCAGGCGGAACTGGCGCGAGGTCGCTCCTGCAGAAAGGTCAAACTCGCCGCAGGTCAGGAAGAGCAGGTGAGACGATTCCGGCGTAAAGTGTTGCCGGTAGTTGACGGGCGAATCCGAGCCGCGAAACAACGTGCCCGGCTTCACGCCCTTCTGCTCAGTGCCGGTCTCGCTGGATTGCTCTGCTGTTTTTGCCGCCGTGTCCACACTTGTCGCCATAGTGCCCCCTGGATTGTTCACGCTCGCGCCGCGAACCATTCGTCGGCTTGAATTAGTTAGAATACCCGATTGGTTTGCGCCCGAACAGTGCCCCGCAATCATGAAGTTCGTTTCGTTCAAAACACACTTGCTGATATATAATATCGTTTTGACGTCAATATTGGCGAGGACTTTTGGGTGCGGTCACCCGCTTCCAGCCAGTGGAGAATCGCCTCCAGGGGGAAGATTGCGTGGCACGATTCCTTTTCTCCCCCCAAACTTTCAACCATGGATTTCACCCAATGAGTAATGGAAAACAGAGCGGGCTGGCGGCCGTGGCTCGTCCTGACGGCGTGATTGCCGCGCTGGCGCTGGACCATCGCGGCAGCCTTGTGGCCCTGATGAAAGACGCCGCGGGCGTGGAGCCGTCGGCAGCCCAGGTGGAGGAATTCAAGCGCGTCATCACTGAACGACTGTCACCTCTCGCAAGCGGAGTTCTGCTGGACCAAAACTACGGACGCCGCGCCATCATCAACCGCAGTAAATCCACCTGCTTGCTCCTTCCTTATGAAAATGACGCGTACCTGAACAAGCACCCGGAGAAGCTGCCCACGCTGATCTCCGGCGCCTCCGCCCGGCGCTTGAAGGAAGCGGGCGCAAGTTGCGTCAAGGTGCTGATGCACTACACGCCGCTCGCGCCTGAGGCCGTCAACGACGCGAAGAAGGCATTCGTGGAACGGATTGGCTCCGAATGCATTGCTGAGGAAATTCCGTTTTTCCTCGAACTGGTCCACTACGCTTCTGCCGATGGGCCGGACCACGGCAGGTTGCCGCAAAGCACGCCCACTACGGTGATCGAGAGCATGGCCGAGTTTTCACGAGACCGTTACGGCGTGGATGTGCTGAAAGTGGAGTTCCCCGTGGATCTGAAATTCGTCGAGGGGACGAAGTCCTTTATCGGCCCCGCAATCTGGACGCGTGAGCAGGCGCTGGATCTTTTCCGCCAGGCCGCGGCCGCAACCACGAAGCCCTTCATTTACCTCAGTGCGGGCGTGGGCATTGAGGAGTTTATCGAATCACTGGAACTCGCGGTTGAAGCAGCAGTTCCCTTCTCAGGCGTTCTCTGTGGCCGCGCCGCGTGGCAGGAGGGCGTGGGCGCATACGTACGCGGCGGCATCCGGGCGCTGGAGGAATGGCTTGAGGGCAAGGGCCAGCGAAATTTTGTGCGCGTCATCGAGTTGCTTCAGCACGCGCAGCCTTATCAAAAGAGGTCTATCCAATGAGCATCAATCCAGGCTTTTCCCGACGCACATTTCTTGGCACTCTCCCCCTGCTTGCCGCAACTTCCCGTCTTTTTGCGGCCACTCCGGGCCAGATCTTTCCAGGCTGCCAGACGAATGCGTGGAAAATCGACCGGCACGATTTCTCCTCCTTCCTGAACGTCCTGGAGCAGATCAAGGGCTTTCAGTTTGCGGGCTTCGAAACCGGATTTGGCAACTTGATTGGACAATTTGCAAACCCTGATGCGCGCCGCCAGATTGAGAGCTTTGGCCTCCGCTTCAGTGGCATTCACATTTTTCTGCCCACCTATGATCCACGGACGCACATCGCGCCCGCAACGATCTACCAGCGCGTGGTGGAGGGAGGCGCCGCGTTGGGCGCTGAACGCCTCGTCCTGAGCGGCGGCCCGGTGAGCACCGACGGGATCATCGATAAGGCGGCGCTGCAACGGAAAACGCAGGCCATCACGGACGCAGCCAAATACGCACAAAGCCACGGATTGAAGTTCGCCTACCACAATGAAACGCCGGAGAGCCTCAATGATGGTCTTGAACTCCGCGCCCTGCTGCACGAAACCGATCCTTCGCTCGTGAGCTTTCTTGTGGATATTGGGCACGCTGACCAAGCCGGCATCAACGTTCAGGCCTTCTTCCGCAAATACCATAAGCGGATCATCGGAATGCATTTGCGCGACTACCGGAACCGGCAGGAGGTTCCACTTGGCGAGGGCACCTTTGACCTTGCGGGTTTGGCGAAGACCGTGGAAGCAACCGGCTGGAGCGGCTGGGCGATTTCAGAAGAGGATTATCCCAGCGGATACAAACCCGGAAGCGCCGCCATCAAAGTCGCCCGCGAGTCCATCCGCAAGGCCTTCCACGTCTAATAGGCGGTGAATCGAATCGCCCCCGGTGTTTGCATTTAGAGATTGATTCAGGAAGTCGGCCGCTCAAATTCGGCGGCCGTCATGGGTTGGCATTTGCGGACGAGGGCGAACAAACCCAGCGCCGAGGCAATGGGTAATCCCGCGCCTGCCATGAAGACGGGCAGGAACGAAAAGTGATCCACCAGGAAACCAGTCACCAGGCTCATCGCCATATTCATAATGCCTTCGCCCACGCCGGAGAGGCTGGTTACGCGGGCTTGAGCCTGTTGCGGGAAGACGTCAGTAATAACGGCGATGGTCATGTTGCTCATCATGTTGGCGCCCAGAATTGCCATCCCCGCCATCAGGTTCGCCAGACGCGCTGACGCAGCCATCGGAATGAGCACAGTGGCGATCGTGGAGATGATTCCGCCCATTGCAAAAGTGAACTTGCGCGAGGCGTCAACGCTCCAATCCTGCCGGATCAGCCATCCGGAGAAATAGCCGCCGCCCGCCTGGCCGATTCCTCCCAACAGGTAAGCAAGACTCGCCATTCCCGCCATCGCGCCCATGCTCACGCCGCGTCCGCGCACCAGATAGAGTGGAAGCCAGAACCAGTAGAACGTGGTGAGAGGCCCGCCAAATCCGCGCATGACAATGATCCCCCATGCCTGGCGGGGCCGAAGCAGATTGCGCAGGGAAATCTTCTCCCTTGGCAGAGGCGCCGCTGCACGCGGTTTTGAAGCCGGCCCGCAAGCCTGAAGCCACGGCACCAGCCAGATCAATCCGATAAGACTTGGAAGCAGGAACGCGGCGCGCCAACCATAATGCAGCGTGATGAGCACCACCACTGGCGGCGCAATCACTGAACCCAGAATGCTTCCGCTGTTGAAGATCCCCAACGCAAATGCGCTTTGATCGGGCGGAAACAGCTCTCCCACGGCCTTGACGCCAGCGGGATAGTTTCCGCATTCGAACATGCCCATCACAAATCGCAAACCGCTAAACGCGCTGACCGTTCTGGCAAGTGCTTGCAGAGCGTTGGCCAGCGACCATCCGGCGCAGAGGCCCGGCATCGCGGCGCGAAACCCAATTCGGTCGACTAGCGCGCCGGCAGGAATCTGGCCCAGCGTCATTCCCAGGGTGAAGGCAAAAACGATGTAGGAGTATTGCGTGCTGGAAAAGTGCAGCGTGGATTGCAGCGTCGGCGCGACGGAGCCCAGCACCAGGCGGTCCATGAAGTTGACCGTCATGGAGACGAGCAGCAGGATGGCAATCCACCAGGAGTGGAGTGAGGGAGCAAACTTCGGTATTGGCGTGATCTCGTTTTGCTTCACAATTTATCGGGGTATACGCGAGAAAGTTACGTTACAACTGCCCATCCGGCGCTCTTCATTCTGCACCCAGCGCGCTTCTCCCGTCCGGTACGGATGGAGAGAACCAAGAATCCTTGAATTTCACTGGATAATTGCACTGGGCAATTTCACTGGGCAATTTCACTGGACAATTTCACTGGATATTTTTTCTTGACTGAATCGAGGCCTGGGCAATCTTGGCGACCCGATTCTGCGATATTTCTTTCCGCCTTCCGGATTTGGACTCAAATTCATTTCTGGGACTCGGGCAGGGTTTGCAAATTGTCGGCAGCTTCCCTGTTGTTCGGGTCAAGTGCCAGAGCACGACGGAGCTCCACCGCGGCATCGGCATTGCGTCCGAGCTTGCGATAGAGAAGGCCCAGGTTCGAATGCGCACTGGAAGACTGCGGCGCCAAATCGGCCGCCTGGCGATATTCCTTCAAAGCGCCATCAAGGTCACCCTGGTAAAAGTCCATCGTTCCGAGGGCTTGATGGATTGAGGGGTTGCGGGGCTCCACGGCCACGGCGCGTTGAAGATCATCGCGGCCCTTCTCCCACTCGCGGAGCATCAGGTGGACGTTTCCGCGGTTCAGCAGGGCGTCAAAATCAATGGGGTCGATGGCGAGCGCGTGATCAAAGGCGTCAATCGATGAAACCAGTTCACCCTGCTGGGCTCGCGTAATTCCCAGCACCGTGAAGGCGCGGGAATTCGTGGGTTGCAGCTTGGTGGCCAGTTCCAGCTCGCGCGCGGCTTCAGGATAGCGATGTAAATTTCCCAGAGAAACACCAAGGTCAAAGTGGGCCAGTGAATTCTGGGGATCGGCACGCAAAGCGGCGGCAAAGTGCTTCAACGCCACGTCATCTTCCCGAAGCTGTTGGCGCGCCAGGCCCGCCTCAATCTGCACCATCACCAGCGCCGGATCACTAGCCGCAATGCGATCGAGGCCAATTGCCGCATCGCGCATGTCCCCACGGGTTTCCAACTCCAGCACCTTCTGGAAGTGGCGGTAGAGCGCAATCCGGTCCTTGGGGTCCGGGAGAGATGGATCATATTTCGGCTGGCCGCTCGAAATCGACGCCGACCCCACATATCCCAAGCTCTTGAGCTCCTCCAAAACCTCGGGGCTGGCCGGGGAAGCCTGGGGACCATTCGCCATTGAGGCCAGCAGATTATCCAAATCGCCCCGCAGGTTGTTGGCAGCGGCCTGATTGCTGTGAATCAGATCGTGCAACTCCGCCGGATCCTTGCGAAATTCGTAGATCTCCGGGCGCGGCGCCTGAATAAAAGTGAAGCGGTCATCACGCAGGGCATAGAGCGGCGCGGTGTGAAAATGCCGGTAGGGGTATAAGGTCTCTGAATATGCCGGCAGTGCAGGACGTTGTTGCCCGCTGATCTCCGGCGCCAGGCTGCGACCCTGAAATGACGAAGACGTTGGGACTCCCAAAAGCGAACTCACCGTGGGGGCGATGTCAATCAAGCGCGCGATTGAAGTAACGCGCTTCCCGGCATTGCGGCGATCGGGAAACCGAATGATCAAGGGAACGTGCGTGGTGCTGCGATAGAGCAGAAAACCGTGGTTCTGTTCACCATGCTCGCCCAAGCCTTCACCGTGGTCGGCGGTAATAACCAATAAGGTGTGGTCGGCAACGCCCTGACGAACCAGGCCGTCCCAGAGCTTGCCGATCAAGTCATCGACGTAAGCGAGCTCTCCATCGTAGAATCGCCCCGGGAAGCGCGCCCGCCATGAGGACGGCAAGAGGTAGGGTCCGTGTAGGTCGTAGAAGTGGACGAACCCAAAAAAGCGCTGTGATGCATGGCCATCAATCCACTGAGTTGCCGCAGCCTGCACCTGATCGCCGCGAATTTGAATGGTGCTGGGGTCCGCCCCTTCGTACCGGTGAAGAGGAAATTCTCCCCAGTATTGGTCAAAACCCCGCGCCAGGCCAAAACGTCGATCAAGAATGAATGCGCCAACGAACGCGGCGGTCTGAAATCCCTGCGCCTCCAACTGCTCAGCCAGCGTGGGGACCGAAGCAGGCAGCACCTCGCCATTTTCATGAATACCGGTGGCGGGGGGATACCGGCCAGTGAGCAGCGAAGTGTGCGCCGGCAAGGTCAGCGGAACTGGAGTATAGACCTGATCAAAAACCACGCCTTCGCGGGCAATGCGATCAAGGTTGGGCGTAACGGAACGGTATCCATAAGAACCAAGGTGGTCAGCCCGCAACGTATCGACAGATATGAGAAGAAGATTCCATTGAGGGTTTGATGGACTCTGAGCGCAGGCGGGATGAACGGAGAGAATGAGTACCCAACAAGGCAGGAGGATCCGAAAAATCTGTCGAAGGTCTTTCACTGCATACGTCCAGGTTCCGTTGTGGGGGTATTGCCGCCGGTCACAAGGTCCGGCAGATGAATTGAATGCAAAGCTAACACGATAGGGCTATGCTCCTACATGAATTGGGAAACAACCAAGGCCCATTTTTGTTCAATTGCGAGCAGATTACCAGTGCAAAACCAAGTGTGGGGGCGGTTCGGAACCGCCCCCACAATTCACTCAGGCAGCATCATCAGAAGTAGAACTTTGCCGCCAGCTGGATTACGCGGGACAGAGAATCAGGAGATGTGATCTGCCCTTCTGTGGCCACATTCGCGGCCGGGTTGATATTGGGTGAAGGAAGTCCCAGGATGGGATGGTTCCACACGTTAAAGAACTCCGCACGGATTTCAAGCGATTTGTTTTCCGTAATCGGAGTCCGCTTGAAGATGCCCACATCCTCAGAGAAGCCGCTGGGCCCGCGCAGGCTGTCCCATCCGGTGTTGCCGGGAACAAGCGCCGCTCCGGGTGTTGTTGGTTCCGTGGGCACCACAAAGCAGCTTGGGTTATACCATTGCGCCGCCGTGGGGTTCGTGAGCTTGCTGTTGCAAGCATTGTTGGGACGGTTCTGCGTGTTATATCCGTTCTGGTGCAGCAGATCAACGTTGGGGCTGAGCACGGGATTGAAGGGGAACCCGCCGTGATCGGAAATGATGGTGTTCACTTCCCAACCGCTGGCAAGCTTGTTCAAAACCGCGTTACCCGGCCGCCAGCGTTGCCCCTGCCCAAAAGGAAGCTGCCAGATCGGCGAGAGCACAAAACTGTTGGTCAGGTCGTCGCCCCAGGGGCCTTTATCCACTTTGGTGTCGAGGAAGTCACTGAAGTATGACGCGTAGGTGAGGTTCTTGGAATAGGTGTAGAACGCGGTGAAGGTCAGGGACCTGGCCACGCGCCGTTTCAGCGTCACCTGGAGCGACTGGTAACTGTTCGTCGTAATGTCCTGGTATTGCTGAATGATGCCAAACCCCGGCTGCGGAGTGGTTTGCTTTACTCCTGGGGCCAGCACCACACCGATGGGGCCCGGGATGTTGTACTTCATGATTTGGCCGGTTACAGAATTTTCCAGGTGCCGGCCGGCGTTGGCCACATAGGCAACGGTAAGAGTGGTGCTCGGTGTTATCGCCCGTTCGGCCGTAAAGTTCCACTGGCCACTGGAGGGAAGTTTGCGATTGGGTTGGGCGCAATTCGCAAAGGTTGGTTTGGGTGGCGTGGCACTGGTGAACGGATTGGAGAAGTTCAACGGCGGAGCTGCCGTCCCACTGGGTGGGGCCGTGTTGTTGGGGGTGCTCTGAAGCAGGACCATGGGATAGGTCTGGCAGCTCTGCGTGTCAAAGTTGCCCAAAACTACTTCCTGGTAGTATCCGGCGCCTGCCCTGATCACCGTCTTGGGCGTTACCTGCCAGGCGAAGCCGATGCGAGGCTGCCAGCCGTTTTTCTGCGAGATCAAGCAGTTGTCCGGAAGTCCTGCCGCTTTGCAACTGATCACAGACCCTGCCGGTTCCAGGTTTATTGCCTGTTGCGAAACGGTGGAGGGAATTTGCCCATTGGAACCGGTTTCAACCCCGACAATACCGGTGAACTGGTTATTGGTGATGATCGGCTGGCCCTGCCAATAGGGGCTGTGGTGAATGCGGGTCTGATATTCGTACCGCAATCCCAGGTTTACTGTGAAGGTCTTACGCACGCGCCAGGTGTCATTGACGAATCCGGCAAAGTTGCTGAAGTAGTCGTGAACCTGGGGGAACGGTTGTCCGTCTTCCGCCAATTCCAGATCGCCCAGGAGGAAGTCAGCCCAGCCGTTGCCGGCGCTGCAACCGTTGGTGGCGCTGGCTCCGGGGCACGGGGTTGTTCCCGTGGTGGGATAAGCGCGATTGCGCGTTTGCGCTCCGTTGAATTCAAACAATCCCGAGGAGATGTCATCGCCACTCACCGTGTTCCTCTGCCGGCGATATTCACCGCCCACGCGGAGCGTGTGCGTCCCCTTGATTTTGGTCAGGGTGTCGTTGATCTCAAACGGGGCAAGTGAAACGGTCAGGGGGCGATATTCGCCCGAACCCAGCGTCACACTGCCGATGACGAACGTCGGGAAACCGGGAAGGTAATTGTGAAAGAGAAATGAGTTGATCCCGAACTGTGAAGGGTAGTCTGTGTTGTTACCCTTCAGATACTTTTCCGGATCAGTGGAGAAGCCGCCACGAAGTTCGTTGATCGTGCTCGCGTTAAAGTTGTGGTACCAGCCGGCGCTGAGGTTCGTTCCCCCGAGATTGGCCCGCTCGTCATTGATAATGGATCCCTGAATGTTCGTTGCTAGGGGACCATCGCCAACCCGCTCAAGCGCATTCAATGTGTAACGGGCGAAAATGGTGTTCTTTTCGGACCGGTTGTAATCCACGCGACCGTTGTATTGATTGATGCTCTCATCCCGGTACGGAACATAGTAGTAGTTATTGGTATCGGGAAGCTGCAGGCCGCCTTTGCTGAGGTTCGAGGTGCCCGCAATGTTCGGGGCGGGCATAAAGGGAAGCACTTTTTGGGAGATGGTGTTCCAGGAACCCTGAGGCACGACGTTATTCGCGAAGGGCTGTTGGGTGGTGGGGTTAAAAATGATATCCCCCGCCGGGAAGTCTCCCTGGCGCATGGCTTGCGTGGGAACGCTTTCCAGCAGCGGATCGGAGTAAATTTCGCGCGTGCCATCGTAGCTGAAGAAGAAGAAAAGCTTGTCCTTCTTGATGGGGCCGCCGATGGTTCCACCAAACTGATTGCGCTTCAGGTTGTTCTTCACGTGGGGGCCGGTAAATTCCCACTGGGCCGCGTCAAAGGCATCGTTCCGTACAAATTCAAAGGCGTCGCCGTGGAATTGGTTCGTTCCGCCCTTGGTAACGACGTCCACCTGCACCTGGCTGCGGCCATATTCCGCGGAGAAATCCGCCGTCTGAACCTTGAATTCCTGGATGGCATCAACGGAGATGGCAATGTTGGCGCCGCCAAATTCACGTTCGTTGTTTTCAATACCGTCCAATTGAAAGAAGGTTGACTCCGCCGTTTGGCCGTTCATGTCATAGGCGGGCATCAGGTTACGTTCCAACCCGGCGGTCAGAGGGTTGGCATTGCCGTTGCTTGCACCATAACTTCCAGTATGAATGGCTTTCACGGCGCCGGCAGTCAATTGCTCAAGCTGGGTGAAGCTGCGGCCATTGAGCGGCAGATCGTTGATCTGCTGGCTCTGAACCGTCGTGCCGACAGTGGCGTCAACAGTCTGCAGGACCGGTATGGTGGTCCCGCTCACCGTGACCTCCTGTTTCGTCGCACCCACCAGCAACTGAACGTCGATGCTGGCATGTTGGTCAACGTTCAGCTTGATGTCCGAAACGATCTTGGTCTGGAAACCGCTGGCGGTCACTTCAAGCTTGTAAGTTCCAGGCGGCAAAGTGGGGATAAAGTAAATCCCGGCGCCATTGCTTTCAGCAACCTTTTGAACTCCCGTCGCACCGTTGGTCAAAACGATGTGCGCACCGGGAATCACCGCGCCCGAGTTGTCCTGGATGGTGCCCGTCAGGGTTGCGTTGCCGGTTTGCCCAAACGCTGCAACGCACAAGGCCGACCAGATCAAAAACGTTAAAATTGCCCCCGTTAGTACGCGTTTGAGTGACCGGGGAGCTTGCGAAATCACCCCGTGTGAGTGGGAAGATAACCGCGCAGAGATTTGGTTGGGGAGAGGTTCCCCACCCGAAATCAGATCCTTCATTGTTCTTACTCCTTATTTCTGAGATATCCAGAGACCCGACGCAAATAGATCAAAAGTGTTACCAGTGTTGCAGTTGTGCTTCCGGCAAACCGCTTGCGATCTGCCGTTGTTACCGGTGAAATCGTGAATTCGCCATGCCCACGGGAAGAAGACACACGTGTACGGCGTCGGGAGAAGCCCGCAGCTACCGCGTCGCGGTCCGCCCGCATGCTTCAAACCAACATGCGACTACAAGAGTCTGCTGGATGGTAGGTGAGCGTTCACCCTGCCCCTAAACTTCCCCCGGGCAATCAGGTTCGCCCTAAAAACAAAAAACCCACCGCGGAACTCGTGTCCGGTGGTGGGTTGGAATCAGGTCGTTACTGCAGTCTGACTTTAGGCGATCCCTCCACTAGCCGGCACGAGGCGCATACATGGACATGCACATTGACATGCACACGTACACGCATTGGCGAAACAACACGTGGCAGCAGCAAATTGGAAGGTTTGGACCATAACTGACCTTCGTAATATATGGTATCTCATTCTGGTTGTCAAACGGATTTTCCGAGCTGATGGGATAAAGGCTGTTGAAGGACGGTACCGCAGGGGTTGCAGTTGCAAGCCCCGTCATGCCCTCCGCGGAAACCAACGTCCATGGACTGCCGCCTGCCCTGCTGAGCCCCAGGAATGAAGCCGATCACAAATATCTTGAAGCTGTTGCCCCGCGGTCTTCATGCGGCTCAACTGGGCGAACATTGCGGCCAACACGCCGCCCGCCCCCGGCGGTTTGCCCGCCGACCCTCCGCACTTTTCTCTTGACGGCATTGGCTCACATATATAGGATGGCGATATATAGGAGCCAACGTGACGGGGATTGACATTAAGATCAAGAGGGGCAGCGGCGAGCTGGCCATTCTGGCTCTGCTTGACCGCGAACCGCTACACGGATATGAGATTTCCAAACGCATCGCGCAGCAAACCGGCGGCGTCCTCCAGTTCAACCTGGCATCGCTCTATCCCCTTCTCTATCGCATGGAAAACCGCGGCTGGGTAACGGGAAAGTGGGAAGATGCGCCAAGCGGGCGCAAGCGGCGCTATTACCGCCTGACCCCCAGGGGCAGGAAACAACTCGCACAGTTGCGTGAGGAATGGGCACGCTTCTTTCAGGCCCTGCAAAGCGTGGGTGGAGTTGCCCATGCGGGATGATCGTAAATTCGTCAAGAAAAGCCTGGGACGGCTTGGACTGACGCCTCACCGGGAAGAAGAGATCGCTCGCGAACTCAGCGAGCATCTGGCAGATCACGCCGTGGCACTCGAGGCGCGCGGTCTAGACAAGGATGCCGCCGCAAGAGAAGCACAGGATTCTGTGTCCAACTGGCCCGAACTTGGCAGGAAGATCCTTGCGGCGGAAACTGAGGGGACCACTATGAACTACCGCACCAGAGTCTTATGGCTGCCCGCATTGTTTGCTCTTACTCTCAGCTATGTCCTGCTGGCGCTCATTCAGATTTTCGGCCCTCAGCCCAGTTTCTATTGGTTCTTCACCGGCAGAAGCCTGATGCCGTTCGTGGCATTTATCGTTCCGTGGCTTCTCTCACAACCGGTGGTGGGGGCCATCGCCGCCTATTGGTCACGCCGCGCAGGCGGGACGGTACGGTACCAGATTCTCGCCGCGCTGGCTCCCGCCATTGCCCTGCTGGGGTTGTTCCTGCTGATCCTGCCTTTTGCCATGATCGTAGTCCATCACGTCTCGCACACCATGCGAATCGGCTCCTTCCTGGGTCTCACCGTAACCTGGGTGATCCTTCCCGCACTGCCCCTTTTGCTCGGGGCCGCGCCGTTCTTGCGGACAGCCCAGTCGCGGTCGGTCTGATTCCTACGGAAACAATCAATTGAAATCAGAGCGCCGGGGTGGTTGGCAAGTATCCCCTGGCAGAGCCGGGGTTCTCTTTCGGACGAAGGCCCAAATGCGGCAAGACGGCAGGGATTATCATCCGCCGCCGCAAGGGCTTAATTTTAGCCGCGCACTTAGATATTAATTTCAGGTGGTCGTAGAAGAATCTGCTTGCTAGTCGCAATGCAAGTTATTGCTCCGCAGATAGTTGCAGGGCGGATGGGGATACCGCCTGAGAAGTCTTCCTGGATAGTATCGTTTCGGCTCCATGGCCGCGAGACAGCCTGCCTTTGCTACAAACCTTTGCTTTTGAATAATACACGTGCGGTGTTGACAAAACCGGAGTCTCTAGGACTGTCGCCAACCGGGACCACGACTGGTAAGCAACGCTTCCTGCTTGGGGTTGCCGTCGCCATTGCCAGGCCTGGTTCTTTGACTTAGGGGCGGGAAAGTGCGAACTAAGCAGGCCTGATCTGACTGTCAATATCCGACCTCCAGTAGCCCTTTTATTCGTTCTCTTCTCACTCCGCGTCAAGAAATCTCTTTGTATCCTACCCCCGACCCTTGGGGGCGAAAGAGATGTCGAAAGGAGGACAGTGGAATGCGAGCACGATATCAGAGAGGTTATCTTCGGCTTGGCCGCAGGAAGGCCGGAGCCGCCTGCTGGGAGTTCCTATGGTGGGACACTGAGCCCACAGGTGGGCGGGTGCGCCGAAAGGCCGTCATCGGAACTGTTCAGCAATATCCCAACCTGGAGGATGCCTGGCAGGCCAGCAATGGCCTACGCGTATCGATCAATGAAACTCGAAACCGTCAGCGGGAACAAGCGATCACGGTTGCGGATCTCGTCGATCATTACAGCAAGACGGAGTTAGCAGGCGACCTGGGAGACGAGGGAAAGTCACACGCCACGAGAATTGTGTACAAAGATTTTCTTCGCGGATGGGTGACACCTGCATGGGGACAGATGAACATCCGTGCCGTTCGCACCACTGCCGTGGAACGCTGGCTTCGTCAACTGATGTGCGTAGATGGCAGGCGGATGGCGCCCTCGACAAAAGCCAAAATACGCAATTTGATGAGCGTTCTCTTCAATCACGCCATCCGTTACGAATGGTTGGAGCAGGGGAGGAATCCCATCCTGCTCGTCCGGCAAAGTGCCAAGCGGCAGAAAATCCCCGAGTACTTGGACGCGGAAGAATTGCGAACGCTGCTTTCTGAACTCGATCGCAGCTTTCGCGTGATGGTATTCCTCGACGCGGCCACGGGACTCCGACGCAGCGAACTCTTCGCCCTGAAGTGGGGAGATATGGATTTTGAGAATCTGCAGATTAGGGTGCAACGCTCCATTTATTTGAACGTTGTAGGCAACTGCAAGACCGAGGCCTCCCGAAAACCTATACCTATGGATCCGATTCTTGCCGCTGAGCTCTGGACTTGGAAGCAGACCAGTTCCCACGCGCAGCCCCATGATTAGGTGTTCGCGAGCCGTCATGCTCGAGGCAGAAACCCGTACTGGCCGGATAACGTACTTTCACGCGTTATCCGGCCCGCGTCGGCGCGTGCTGGTATTCGGAAGCATATCGGCTGGCACACATTTCGGCACAGCTTTTCCACGCTGCTGATTGCGAACGGGGAGAATGTGAAGGTCGTGCAGGAACTTATGAGACACGCGAATTGTCGGTGCACGCTCGAGATCTACTCCCAGGCACGAATTCAGGAGAAGCGGGAGGCGCAGCGTCGAGTCATCGAGATGATCTTCTCCCATGAGCAAGAGGGTGGGAGGAGTGCGGAGGTGCTGGCTGTGGCGAAAGGTATCGCCGGGGACGCGGCGTTGGTGTGACAGTTGCCGGCATTTTGGGGAAATAGGGAGTTGTGGTCTGCGACATTCACGGGCAGCACGGGGAATTTCCGGGGCTTAATGGAGCCATTTGGAGCCTCGCCGAACGACCTGAACAGAGGTAAGTCATTGAAGAATATGGTAGGCCCGTGGGGACTCGAACCCCAGACCTCTACCGTGTCAAGGTAGCGCTCTAACCGGGCTGAGCTACGGGCCTACACATCTGATAATAAAGACCTTAACACAAGACTCGGAATAATGCAACTGTCCGGCGGCAAAGCCAGCCCTCCTATTTATCAATTTGGGAGAAATTTTACAAGAGGTTGCGAGAATAATCTCCTTTTGGCCATGGCTGTCCAAGTTAGCGAGTGTTCGCGCCGCTTCATGGGGCTTTGCCCCGCTGCTGTGCGGAAAGGCTCTGCCTTTCCGGCCGATCTCAGGCCTTCTTTTCCCTCCGCGCCGCCGTGAAGGCTATTCCTTCGGCGGCGCGAAGGAGGTTGTTTATTAGTCCCGAGCAACGGAAAGGCTGTGCCTTTCCGCGCAACAAGTGGCGGAGCCGCAGATTGCCCTTCGCCCACCGAATCGCAACATGGCCGGCGATTAACTATTTACAGAGGCTAACTATGGACCTTGGCTAGACCCACACGAGTTGCTAAGCCCCCTAATTTAGGGCCATTACAGGGGCCACAGCGTTAACCGACTTAATGTCACATCAAAAATTATAGTGTTGAATTCCACTTCACATTCTGGTATCACGGCTGCCGAAATTGTCGGGTTCCGAAGGCCTTCCCTCGCAGGAGGTCCCCGTGGATTCGAACCGACAGTCGTCAACGTACAGCGTTCTTCGCCAGCACGGAGTGGATCGTCGAGCTTTCCTGCAGTTCTGCACCGCCATGGCCGCAACCATGGGTCTGGAAGCCACCATGTTGCCGCGCATCGTGTCGGCCATGGAGACCAAGCCCCGCATCCCTGTCCTTTGGCTGCATGGCCTGGAGTGCACCTGCTGCAGTGAGAGTTTCATCCGCAGCTCCCACCCCATCACCCAGGACGTCATCTTCAACATGCTCTCGCTCGACTACGACGAGACGCTGCAAGCCGCTGCCGGCGAGCAGTGCGAAGAGATTCGCAAGAAGATCATGACGGACTACAAGGGCCGCTACATTCTTGCGGTCGAGGGCAACGCCCCCACCAAGGATGGAGGCGTCTACTGTACAATCGGCGGGCGCACCTTCCTTGACATTCTGAAGGAGACTGCCGAAGACGCCCATGCCATCGTCGCCTGGGGCTCCTGCGCGTCGAATGGCTGTGTGCAGAACGCCCACCCCAATCCCACTGGCGCCGAGCCCGTCAAAAAGATCATTTCCAACAAACCAATTATCAACGTGCCGGGCTGCCCGCCCATCGCCGAAGTGATGACCGGGGTCCTGACTTACATTCTTACCTTCGATCAATTGCCGGAACTCGATCGCAACGGCCGCCCCAAAATGTTCTACGGGCAGCGCATTCACGACAAGTGCTATCGCCGCGCGTTCTTTGATGCCGGGCAATTTGTGGAAGCCTGGGACGATGAAGGGTCGCACAAGGGTTGGTGCCTCTACAAAATGGGTTGCCGCGGACCCTCCACTTACAACTCCTGCTCCACGGTGAAGTGGAACAACGGCGTGAGCTTCCCCATTGGCAGCGGCCATCCTTGCATCGGCTGCTCGGAGGAAAACTTCTGGGACAACGGCCCGTTCTATCACCGCCTCTCCTCAATTCCCGTGCCTGGCATTGATTCCACACCTGACGCAGTGGGCAAGACCCTGGTGGGCCTGGCCGGCATCGGCGTTGCCGCACATCTGGCCTCTTATTGGGTGCGCCGCGCCTCGGGAAAAGAACTGCCTGGCGGCACCGGCCCCACGGAAAAACCTGCGGAACATCCTGCGGAGAAGGAATAGGAGGAAGTCATGTCAAAGAGAGTCGTTGTCGATCCCGTCACCCGCATCGAAGGGCACCTGCGCATTGAAGCCATGCTCGATGACACGAACCACGTTCACGACGCCATGAGCAGCGGCACGATGTGGCGCGGCATTGAAGTGATCCTGCAGGGACGTGACCCCCGCGATGCCTGGGCCTTCACGGAGCGCATTTGCGGCGTCTGCACCACGGTGCATGCGCTCGCCAGTGTTCGCGCCGTGGAAAACGCACTGGGCATCCAGGTTCCTCCCAACGCTGATGTCATCCGCAACATCATGTTCCTGACGCAGTACGTGCAGGATCATGTGATCCACTTTTATCACCTGCACGCGCTCGATTGGGTTGACGTGGTCAGCGCGCTCAAAGCCGATCCCGCGGCCACCTCAGCCCTTGCCCAGAAGGTTTCGCCCAAGTGGGGACTCTCCAGCCCCGCATACTTCTCAGATATCGCTGGCACGGTGAAGAAGTTTGTGGAGTCGGGCCAGCTCGGCATCTTCCAGAACGCCTACTGGGGGCACCCGGCCTACAAGCTGCCTCCGGAAGCGAACCTGATGGCCGTGGCCCATTATCTTGAAGCGTTGAAGTGGCAAAAGGAGATCATCAAGATTCACACCGTTTTTGGCGGCAAGAATCCGCACCCGAATTACCTGGTGGGCGGAGTTCCCAGCGCCATCGCGCTGCAAAGCGACAACGCCATCAACATGGAACGGCTGAACCTGATTCGCGATCTCATTCCGCGAGCCATTGATATTGTGGAAAATCTCTATCTTCCCGACCTATTGGCGGTGGCCTCCTTCTATCCTGAATGGACGAAGATTGGCGGCGGCCTGGGCAACTACATGGCTTACGGCGACCTGCCGCAAAATGGTATTGGCGATATCTCCAAGTTCCGAATCCCCCGCGGCGTCATTCTCAACAAGAATCTGGCAGAAGTTCTTCCCGTCGATCTCATCGACCCCGGCCAGGTGCAGGAGGGGATTGCGCACTCCTGGTATCAATACCCGGCTGGCCAAACCGCTCTGCATCCCTACGATGGCGTCACCGAACCCAACTACACAGGCCCACAGCCACCTTACGATCAACTCGACGAAACCAAAGCATACTCCTGGTTGAAGACCCCGCGGTGGAAGGGCAATGCCATGGAAGTTGGTCCGCTCTCACGCATGTTGGTGGGTTTTGCCAGCGGCCGCACGGACTACAAGGATGTCGTCATGGAAGCTTTGGGGCAGCTCAAGGTAGGACCTGAGGCGCTCTTCTCCACCCTCGGACGCACGGCGGCCCGCGGCCTTGAAACCCGCCTTTGCGCCCACTGGCTGCAAGACGAATTCGACCAACTGATCACCAACCTGAAGAACGGGGACTCCACCACCGCCGATACACGCTATTGGAGCCCGGAAACCTGGAAGCCCGAATCCAAAGGTTATGGCTTTACGGAAGCACCGCGCGGCGCCCTGTGCCATTGGATCCAGATCAAGGACAAGAAAATCGCCAATTATCAAATCGTTGTGCCCAGCACGTGGAACGCCTCACCGCGTGACGCCAAAGGCCAGCTCGGCGCTTATGAATCGGCCCTTCTGGGCACTCCCATGGCCGATCCCAAACGTCCGCTTGAGATCCTGCGCACCATTCACTCATTCGATCCGTGCCTTGCCTGCGCATCGCACGTGATCGGCCCTGACGGCGAGAAACTGGCGGAGATCATCGTCCGCTGAAGGAGACTCTGATGGCAACCGTAACCTATCGATCTCTCGGCGCTGTTCCCGCAGAGGCCAGCTTCGGACGAAAATACGTCTGGCAGCTCCCGATCCGGATTTCTCACTGGGTCAATGTCCTCGCCATTAGCATACTTTTCTGGACCGGCCTTTACATCGCCTCGCCCATCCTTTCTTCCAACGGTGAGGCTTACCAACATTTTGTGATGGGCCGTTTCCGCGAAATCCATTTTATCGCCGGCTACGCCTTGCTGTTCTCGTTCCTGCTGCGCGTTTACTGGTTCTATGTGGGCAACAACTACTCCCGCTCTGGCTTCCCCTTCGTCTGGCGGGCGGCGTGGTGGAATGACCTCAGGAAGCAGGGCGTTCAGTATTTGCGCCTGGAGCGCGGCCATGTGCACCTTGGCCATAACGCCCTCGCCGGCGCTGCTTACACTTTTTTTGTGATCACGCTCGGGTGGTGCCAGATCCTGACGGGGTTCGCCCTCTATTCCGAAAACAACCCAGGCGGATTCTGGGACAAGCTGGTGGGTTGGATCATTCCCTTTCTGGGAGGATCGTTTCGCGTTCACATGTGGCATCACACCCTGGCATGGAGCTTTGTGGTTTTTGCCATTTTACACATCTATATCGTGCTTTTCGATTCGCACCAGTTTCGCAACGGCCTGATCACCTCCATCATCTCGGGCTACAAGTTTTACGAGAAAGGTGATCTCGATCATGACCGCTGGCTCAACTGACATCCTGGTGCTGGGGCTTGGTAACCTGCTGCTCAGTGATGATGGCCTTGGCCTGCGGCTGCTGAAGGATCTTTCCTCTGGGAGTGCCGCCGCCGAATTCCTTGACGGCGGTACCCAGGGGCTTGCCCTCCTTGCCCACATTTCCAACCGCCGCGCCCTGATTATCCTTGATGCCGTGGCGCTGGGCGCGCCCGCCGGCACGGTCCACGTGCTTCAGGGTGATGCCATCTCCGCCCATCACGCCGTCACCGCCCACGGGAGTAATGCATTGGAGCTGCTCGCCGCCGCACGCCTGCTTGGCGATCTTCCGCCCACTGTTACCATCATCGGAATCGAGCCTGCCTGCATCCGCACCGGCATTGGATTGTCGCCCGAGGTTGAAGCCTCCATCCCTGAAGCTCTCTCGCGGGCGCGTGCCGTGTTGGAATCGATGAACTCCATATCAGCTTAATTGCATTGGAATGAAAAAGTGGGTTACGATGGAAAGTTGGGGTTTTAGTTGGGGAACGATATGGGAAGACTAACGGCGCGACGCCCTGCGCCGGGTATTCACATCGACTTTAAACTTGCCGCGTAGCAAGGAGATTGGGACGAGTATGGTCAAACCTCTTGAGTACCTGACATATCGTGGCGGGCCCGGGCACTGGTCTTGGGTCCTGCACCGTTTGACAGGAATCGGCGTTTTTCTGTTCCTGCTGATCCACATCGTGGATATTTCCATCATCGGATGGGGCCCGGTGGTCTTTAACAAGCTGCTCTTTCTCTATCGCAATCCCATCTTTCGCGTGGGCGAAGTGGGGTTGGTGGCGGCCGTGCTTTACCACGCCATCAATGGCCTTCGCATCTGCATCACGGACTTCTGGCCGGAAGCCATGGCTTACCACCGCAAACTCAATTACGCGGTGGGAATCACCTTTACGGTTCTATTCATACCGACGGCCATCTATATGTTGAGCTTCATTGTGAAGTAGGGGGGATACGATGAGTGGAGCGGGAAATCCAAGACCGGAAAGCGGGCTGGAACTTTATGCCTGGATCTTTATGCGCATCTCAGGCCTCGCCTTGCTCTTCCTGGCGCTGGGCCATTTGCTGATCATGCACATCATACATAATGTGGATCATATTGATTTCCAGTTTGTCGCCGCACGTTACGCCACGCCATTCTGGAGGACGTACGATCTGCTGATGTTGTGGTTCGCCATGATTCACGGTGTAAACGGCCTGCGGACAGTGATGGTGGATTACATCACCGCGCGCGGCTGGCGGGTAGTCTCACTGGCTTCGCTTTATGTATTGGGATTTGTTCTTCTAACGCTGGGATCGATCGCCATTTTGACGTTTCACCCCATGTGATTGTTTGGTTGGCGTGAAGCATCGGTGTGAATTTATAAGTAGGGGCTCAGTCGTGGATTCTGAACATTGGTATTTGCTGACGACTGACAACTGACAACTTTTCTTGAGGCTTAATCACATGGTCCAACGGTATGACGCAGTGGTGGTGGGAGCGGGTGGCGCGGGTCTGATGGCGGCTCTGCAACTTGCCGGGAAGGGCAACGTGGCGGTGATCAGCAAGCTCTATCCCACACGCTCGCACACCGGAGCAGCACAGGGAGGCATTGGCGCCGCCCTCGGCAACCTGGAAGAGGACCACTGGGAATGGCACATGTTTGACACGGTCAAGGGCGGCGATTATCTGCCTGACCAGGATGCCGTGGAAGTCCTCTGCCGGGAAGCGGTGGAAACGGTTTACGATTTGGAACACTGGGGTCTGCCTTTCAGCCGCACGCCTGATGGGAAGATCGCCCAACGTCCTTTCGGCGGACACACCAGAGAGTTCGGCAAAGGGCCCGTGCGCCGGTCCTGCTATGCCGCCGACCGCACCGGGCACATGATTCTTCAAACCTGCTATCAGCAGTGCATTAAGAATGATGTCCACTTTTACAATGAATTTCACCTGCTCGACCTGCTGATTGAACAGGGACGCTGCGCCGGTGTGGTGGCGCTTTGCCTGGCCACGGGCGAAATCCATACGTTTCATTCCAAGGTTGTGTTGCTGGCCACCGGCGGCTGCGGCAAGATGTTTCGCGTCAGCTCCAACGCCCACTCGCTTACCGGTGACGGCATGGCAGCAGTCTATCGCCGTGGAATTCCGCTGGAGGATATGGAATTCTTCCAGTTCCATCCCACTGGAATTTACAAGATGGGAATTTTGTTGAGCGAAGCGGCCCGCGGCGAAGGCGCCATTCTTCGCAACAATACCGGTGAGCGTTTTATGGAGCGTTATGCTCCCACGCTCCTTGACCTTGCGCCCCGCGACATGGTCTCGCGCGCGATCTACCGCGAGATTCGTGAAGGCCGCGGCATCGATGGCAAGAATTACGTCTACCTTGATATGACCCACCTGGGCAAAGAGGTCTTGGATAAGAAACTCCCGGACATTACGGAATTCGCCCGCACTTACCTGGGCGTTGAGCCGCTGACGCAGCCCGTGCCCATCCAACCCACTGCCCACTATGCCATGGGCGGAATTCCCACGGACATTGACGCCCGCGTGGTGATTGACGAAAAGAATACGCCGCTGCCGGGGCTTTACGCCGCGGGCGAAGTGGCCTGCGTTTCCGTACACGGCGCGAACCGCCTTGGCACCAACTCCCTGGTGGATATTCTGGTCTTCGGCCGCCGCGGTGGTCGCCATGCCGCGAAGTTTATGCAGGAGAACGATTGGGTGAACTTGCCCGCCAAGCCGGAAGAGCCGGCCCGCGCCATGGTGAGCCAGGTGCTGAATTCCACCGGCAAGGAACGCGCCGCAGATATTCGCGACAATCTTCAGGACGAAATGATGGACAAGGCCTCGGTGTTCCGCGATGCCGCCGGACTTACCGCCATGCGGGCCAAGATTCGCGAATTTCGCGATCGCTACCGCGAGGTGAAGGCGGAGGATCGCGGGCTCCGCTACAACACTGAGTTGCTGGAAGTCATTGAACTCGGTTGCCTGATTGACCTTGCCGATGTTCTGGTGGAAGGCGCGCTGGCTCGCCAGGAGAGCCGCGGTGGCCATAGTCGTGAGGATTTCCCTAAACGTGACGACGCCAACTGGCTGAAACACACGCTGGCGTTTCAATCACCCAAAGGCGTTGAACTGAAATTCAAACCGGTGGTCATCACCAAGTTTCAGCCGATGGAGAGAAAGTACTGAAGAGCTGTCCTTTGTCCTTGGTCCGTCGTCCTTTGCTTGTAATTTTGCAAGCTGGGAAGATGGGGCAGGGAAAGATTGGCTACGGACAACTGACAACGGACCACGGACAGCTTTTGAATGAACCGATGAAGCAATGACTCAACTGAACGGAGTTCATCATGCAGGTCACTTTAAAAATCAAGCGCTTCAATCCCGAGAAGGATAAAGAATCCTATTGGGGTGAATACAAGATTGAAGCCGAGCCCACGGACCGGTTGCTTGACGCGTTGAACCACGTGAAGTGGTACGTTGACGGCACCTTGACCTATCGCCGCTCATGCGCTCACGGAGTTTGCGGCTCTGACGCCATGCAGATCAATGGGCGGAACGCGCTGGCCTGCAAACTGCTCCTCCGCAGCCTGGGCAGCACGATTACCATTGAGCCGCTGCGAGGTTACAAGGTCATCAAAGACCTGCTGGTGGATATGGATGCATTCCTCGAGAAGTTTCGCAGCGTGAAGCCCTTCCTGATCACCAAGGGACCCACGCCGGAAAAAGAGCGCCTGCAATCGCCGGAACAGCGCGAGAAATTCGATGACACCACCAAGTGCATTCTGTGCGGCGCATGCACCTCAGGCTGCCCTTCTTTCTGGGGTGACAGTGATTACATCGGACCCGCAGCCATCGTAAATGCGCATCGCTTTATGTTCGACTCCCGCGACGAGGGCGGCGAGGAACGCATGGAAGTATTGAATACCATCGAAGGCGTGTGGCGCTGCCGCACCATCTTCAATTGCGTGGAAGCCTGCCCGCGTGACATTAATGTGACCCGCGCCATCGGCGAAGTGAAGAAGGCGTTGTTGTATCGAAAGGCCTAGAAGGTAGGGGCAGAGGGCTGGCTAATGGGAACGATGGGTTCCCATCGTCACTTTGGATTTTTGCCCGCTGCCTTTTGATTTAATTTCACAGCTCCAACGCCTCAAACCAACCGTCTGCTTCTGTAACCTGCCGCCTGTAACCAGCAACCTACTTGAGGTGCTGATCTAAAAAAGCAAAAGTCCGCTCCCACGCGTCCTCAGTAATGCCCTCGCGAAAGCCCAATTTATTGCTGGAGTCTTCAAAATCATGCCCTGCTCCGCGATATATCTTCATATCAAATGACTTGTGGGCGCTGGTCATGGCGTCATCGAAAGTCTCCACATCATCCTTTGGAATGATGAGATCATCGGCACCATATATTCCCAAAACCGGGGCGTGAATTTTCTGGATATCCGCCGGATCTGTGGGCATCGGGCCATAGTTGCTCACGCAAGCGGCGAGGAAAGGATCATTTACCGCCAGGATCAGCGACCACTTGCCTCCCACTGACCATCCGATGGAGCCGATTCTATCCTTGTTCACGTCGGGGCGTGCGATCAGGTAATGGATTGCTGCCTCCATGTCCCTGAAGGCCCGGTCTGGCGGCGTGTTGGTGGCCAGGTTGTATTCAAGTTCGGGGTCAAAGGCAACATGGCCGCGGTAGAGATCCACGGCCAGGGCCACGTACCCGTGTCCCGCCAATTTTCGCGCCTGTTCCTTCACCCAATCCGTCAAACCCCCATCAGGATGAAGGACCAAAATGGCCGGGTGTTGGCCGGCGGTTTCCGGCGCTGCCAAGTATCCCGCAATCATTTCGGAACCGCTGGGAAAGGTGACATCCTGCGACTTGATGGACGCCGCGAAGGCAGTGCTTGCGATCGCAAAGTAAATCCCTGCTGCCAGAATAACGGTACGGCGCATTCCCAGTCCTCCATAGGTTCGTCTTTCATCGAGTGGAGCTCGACAGCATTATTATACGTTACGCTGCCTAAGCTTGGTGGGGTTCGTTGCTGGAACTCTTCTTTTCGAAGGCAATTTTCGCCCTATGGGTGCAGTCTCCACGTCGTTCAATATGAAGTTGGCGTGGTGTGTGATATGCCCGTGCCTGTACGGAAGGAATCATCATCACAAAAACATGGAGAAAAAGCCGTGCTAAACCACTGAGCCGCAAAGAAGTGTCCAAGAATTTTCTTGACAGAAAATCATCAATCCGGTATAAAAAGGTATATTTATACAGCGGCTGTATAAATATTCTTTAGGGAGATGTGGGTAGACGGAACCATTGAAAACGGCGATCGATACAAAAGCTTCGTTGGGGGCCGGGGCTGCTTCGCCTACGCCTGCAGTGGTTCGTGCCGCAGTCGTCGGCGCAACCGGCTACGCGGGCTGTGAGCTCCTGACCATCCTCGCACGCCATCCCTTTGCCAAAGTTACCTCCCTGATGTCGTCCGGAAGAGACGGCAAAAAGGCATTTCCGATTGAGCATTCCCACCCCAGGCTGCGCGGGCGTTTCTCCGTCCTGTGCGAACCCCTGAATGTGGAGCAGATCTTAAGCTCGGGTGCCAACGTGGTTTTTCTAGCAACTCCGCACGAAACTTCACACGATATTATTCCCGGCCTGTTGGCGGGCGGTGTGCGCGTGGTGGATCTCAGTGGCGCTTTCCGGCTCAAAGACACCGCCGCCTACACAAAATGGTACGGGTTTGACCACACCGCGGCCGATGCGCTTGCCGAGGCGGTCTATGGCATTCCGGAATTTGATGCGCCGGCAATCGCCAAAGCGCGGTTGGTCTCAAACCCCGGTTGCTATCCCACTTCCGTCATCCTTGCGCTTACACCCCTGCTCAGAGCGGGCTGGGTGAACACAAGCGCGGGCGTTATTGCCGATTCCAAATCCGGAGCTACCGGCGCCGGACGAAAGCCCAGTGACAAACTGCATTATCCCGAGGTGAATGAGAATCTGCGGGCCTACGGCCTTTTCCATCACCGTCATTTGCCGGAGATGCTTCAGGAATTGAATCTTCCGCAAAAGGACTTTTTATTTACGCCCCATCTTTTGCCGATCACGCGGGGCATCCTTACCACAATTTATTTGCATCTATCGACGTTGCGCAATTTGCACGAAGTTGAGAAGCTCTTTCAGGATTTCTACGCCGCTTCCCCCATGGTGCGAATTTATCCAGCGGGGACATTGCCGGAGATCCTGGGCGTGGCAAATACGCAGTTTGCGGATATCGGCTTTGCTTTGGATGAATCCACCGGGCGGCTCATTCTTGTCTCGACCATCGATAACCTTGGCAAGGGCGCGGCGGGCCAGGCGGTTCAGAACATGAATGTGATGTTTGGATTTCCGCAAGAGACGGGATTGCTCTGAGGATTTCAAATCTCAAATTTGAGATTTGAAGTGTGAAGGTTGAGATTTGCGATTTCAAATTTGAGATTTGAGATTTCGAGTATGAGATTTTCAAATTGCAAGTTTGAGATTTGAGATATACGCATGAAGCTGGTCATCAAAATCGGCGGGCAAGGCGCGGAAGACCCCAAGGGCCGCAAGGATCTGGCGCGGCAAATCGCGGCGATTCACCGGGCTGGCCATTCTGTGGTGGTGGTGCACGGCGGCGGCAAGGTGCTGACGCGCACGCTGGCGAGCATGGGCATTCCCACGGAATTTCACCAGGGCCTGCGGGTAACCGACGCCGCCACGCGTGACGTCGCCCTGATGGTGCTGGCGGGTCTGGTGAATAAACAGTGGGTGGCCGACCTTGAAAATCTGAAGCAGCCCGCGCTGGGAATTTGCGGTGGTGATGGCAGCCTGGTGCGCGCGCGCAAACTGACCGTGGGCAAGAACGGCGGCAAACGCGACCTCGGGTTTGTCGGACGGCCTGACAAGATCAACACAGCGGTGCTGGATCTGGCCCTGAGTGGCGGAATGATTCCCGTGGTTGCAAGCCTGGGTGTGGATGCGCGCGGCGAATTTCTGAATATCAATGCCGATGACCTAGCTGCGTCTCTGGCTGTGGCGCTCGGTGCTGACCGCCTGCTCTATCTCACCGAATCCGGTGGGGTGTGGGATGCCGAAAAGAAACTGCTCCCGGTTGTGCGGCTCGCGGAGATTGGCCAAATGATTAAAGCAGGTGTCGTGAGGGATGGCATGATTCCCAAGCTCCTCTCCTGCGCGCGAACCCTGCGCCAGAATGTGGGCGAGGTTGACATCATTTCCACCACTGTTCCCAATGCGCTGGCGAACGCCATCATTAAAGGGAAGACCGCCGGAACCCGGATTGTGAAGGGCTCATGAATCTTCAACAGATTGCTGAACTCGAAAAACGCGTACTGATTCCAACCTATGAACGGCTGCCGATTCTTGCCGTGCAGGGTGACGGGTGCTACGTCGAGGATGACACGGGCAAGAAGTATCTGGACTTCCTCGGCGGCCTGGCGGTGAATTCCCTGGGGTACAACCATCCGGAAATCATGGCCACGGTGCGCGACAATGCGGAAACGCTTCTGCATGTCTCCAACCTTCTTTATCACCGCTACCAGGCGCCGCTGGCGGAAAAACTGACGCGCCTTTCCGGCTTGGACCGCGCGTTCTTTGCCAACTCCGGAACGGAAGCCATTGAAGGGGCCATGAAACTCTCGCGTGCCTACGCGCGCAAGCACGCCGCGCCCGGACCTTTCGAGCGCTTTGAAATCCTGGCGCTCGAAAACTCGTTTCACGGCCGCACCTTTGGCGCGCTTTCAGCCACGTGGCCAAAAAAATATCGCGAGCCTTTTGAGCCACTGCCTCCGGGAGTGCGCTTCGTTCACCTGAACGATGTGGCCCACTTGCGCGAAAGCTTCACCCCCAAAGTTGCGGCAGTGATGGTGGAAGTGATTCAGGGTGAGGGCGGAGTGGTGGAGGTTCACGAAGAGTTCCTGAAAACCGCCGCGGAACTTTGCCACACACACGGCGCGCTTCTGATTTGCGATGAGATTCAATGCGGACTGGGCCGCACCGGCCGGTTTTTTGCCTACAGCAAATTCGGCTTGCAGCCTGACATCGTGGTGGTGAGCAAACCTCTAGCCGCCGGCCTGCCGCTGGCCGCCATCCTGGCGCGCGAAGAAGTGGCGCAGGCGTTTTCACCCGGCATGCACGGAACCACGTTCGGCGGCGGACCACTGCAATGCCGCGTGGCTTTGAAAGTCCTGGAGATTCTCGAGCGTCCCGGCTTCCTTGAACACGTTACCGAAGTAGGAGCGTACTTCCGGCAGGAACTGGAAAAGTTGCGCGCGGAACTTCCCGTGATTCAGCAAGTGCGCGGTGACGGGCTGATGGTGGCAGCGGAATTGGCGGTCCCTGGCAAGCCCGTGGTGCAGCAGGCACTTCAGGCTGGCCTGTTGTTGAATTGCACGCAGGATAAAGTGCTGCGTTTTCTGCCGCCTTTGATTCTCGAAAAGCAGCATGTTGACGAAGCGATTGGAATCTTAAGGCCAGCCTTGGCGGGTCTTACTCCCGCAGTGATGAAGAAGGGGGTAAACGCATAATGGCGGCGGTGACCATGGCGACAACAATCAAGAAAATGGAAACTCTAAGTGTTCGGAATCTACTGGCTGACCCGGATTTAACCCTGGATGACTTGAAGCTCCTCTTTGAGATCTCGGAGCGTGTCAAGGCGGCGCCGGGGGACTACTCCCAGGCGTTGCGCGGCAAGCAACTGGCCATGATTTTTGAAAAGCCCTCGTTGCGGACCCGCACCACCTTTGAAGTCGGCATCACCAGCATGGGCGGGTTTGCCGTTTACCTGGAACACACCAAGCCCCGTCTGGGTGAGCGCGAAGCCATCAAGGACATCGCCCGCAACCTTGAACGCTGGGTTCACGGCATCGTTGCCCGCACCTTTGTGCATGAATCTGTCCTGGAATTGTCTTCCAACGCCTCCATCCCCGTGATCAACGCGTTGACCGACCTGTATCACCCGTGCCAGGCGCTGGCGGATTTCTTTACCCTGCACGAGAAGTTCGGCAACCTGAAGGGACTGAAGCTGGCCTTCGTTGGCGACGGCAACAATGTGTGCCACTCGCTGATGATTCAGGGCGCAAAATTGGGAACCTCGGTTCACGTCGCCACACCGGCGGGTTACGAGCCGAAGCCGGAGATGCTGGCGACGGCACGGGCTCTGGCGGCAGAAACCGGCGCCACGATCGAAGTCTTCCACGATCCAGTTCAGGCTGTGGCCGGGGCGAATGCAGTTTATACTGATGTATGGACCAGCATGGGCCAGGAATTCGCCGCGCACTTGCGGAACCAGGTATTTGCGCCATACCGCGTCACCAAGGACCTTATGGCGGCAGCTGATCCAGGCGCGCTGTTCATGCACTGCCTTCCGGCGCACCGCGGCCAGGAAGTCACGGACGAGGTTGTTGATTCGCCGCAGTCAGTGGTTTACGACCAGGCAGAGAACCGGCTGCACGCGCAAAAAGCGCTGATGCTCTTGCTGTTGCGGGACGCTCGCGCTTAATTAGATAAGGTTGAGTGGGGAATTGGGAGTGGGAAGCAGGGATGTTTTACCGTCCCGATTTCCCACTCCCAATTTCCTATTCCCAAGTATACAGATTGAGGTTACGCAGTTGACGATCCGGAAAGCAAAACTGATTGATGTGCCCAACATCCACCGGCTGGTGAACCATTATGCCGGCGTGCGCATCATGCTGCCTCGCACCCTGACCGACGTTTATGAAAACGTGTGGGAGTTCACCGTAGTGGCCGAGGATGACGGCAAGCTGGTAGGTTGCGGAGCACTGAAGCTCTATAACCAGGAAGTGGCGGAGATCCGCTCCCTGTGCGTGGATGAAACCTTGAAGTCCAAAGGCGTCGGGCGCGAGATCATGGAAGAACTGCTTGACGAGGCCGAAGCGTTCGGATTGAAGACCGTTTTCGCCCTTACCGTTGTTCCCGTTTTTTTCGAAAAGGTGGGGTTCCACCAGGTTCCCCGGGAAAGATTTCCCACCAAAGTCTGGCGTGATTGCCTGCGCTGCGAGCGCTACACGTGCTGTGATGAGAAGGCAGTAACCATGGAGCTCGTTGACCGGCCTCCGAAGGTGGCGAAATCCGCCGCCGAGGCCGCGGAAGTCTCAAACTAACGGCTCCTGCCTCAAGCCTTCGAACCCACTGTATACAACTCCAAAGGCTTATCAATCCCTTTCACATTGACAGGGGCAAGTGCGCGTCCGCCGCTTACCCCGGCTTCGCTGTAAGTATGTTGGGAGATCAGGATGCGCGTGGCATAGGTCTTGTTGAGTTGCTCGATGCGTGAGGAGCGATTCACCGGGTCGCCGATCACCGTATACTCCAGCCGGTCCGCTGACCCCACGTTGCCGGCGATCACCTCGCCGCTGTCGATTCCGATGCCAATTTCCATGAGCGGTTCGCCGAGACTTGCCAGTTCATCATTGAGAGCAGCAATCTCCCGCTCCATTTGCAGCGCTGCTTCCACGGCTCGCCGCGCGTGGTCAGGCTGATTCACCGGCGCGCCAAAAACCGCCAGAAACCCGTCGCCCAGAAACTTGTTGACCGTTCCACCCTGCCCTCGGATGGCTCCGGTCATGCGGCCAAAGAACCGGTTCAGCCGGCTCACCACTTCGCGGGGGCTGCGCTCCGCACTGAATCGGGTAAATTCGCGGATATCACAAAAGAGAATGGATACGTGAAGCGCTTCCCCTTGCAACGCCACACGCCCGTCCAGAATCGCACGCGAAACCTCGGGGCTCAGGTAAACGCCAAACAGATCGCGAATGCGCTGGCGCTCACTGAGTCCGTGTATCATCTTGTTGATGCCCTCGGTGATGGAGCCGAACTCGTCAGGGGTAAAGAGATTAACCCGGCCGGAGAGATCGCCATCCTCAACCCTTTGTAGCCCTGACAGGAGCGTCCGCGTCTGCTGGTTAACATCCCTCGCGAACAGGATCAGCAAAAGCATGTTGAGCACCACCACGCCGGCAACAATTTTGGCCACGCCCGATCCCGTTCCCGCCGTTGCCGCGCCCGGCGAATGGAGATTCGCCGCCACCGCCAGCAGAACCAAGGGAGAGATTGCCAGCATCGTGTAGAAAATGGCGAGCCGAACCGCCAGGCCAAATCTCCATATACCCCTTGAGTCCGTGGGAAGGGTGTAACTGGCGGCAAGGCGGGTCAGTGCTTCACGAGCCGCCCAGCCATTGGCGTGATACTCAAAGATGGCGTGCCCAATGGGAACCAGCGTGAGGTTCAGCAGCCAGTAAATCCAATAATCACTGCTGGGCATTCCCAGGCCCCAATGGGCATTGGCATAGAGGACGCCGATTTGCGCCCCAATGCAGGCCGCGAGTGCGTGCGGGCCAAAAACGCGCATGAAGCTGAACAGTGAAAGATTGTGCAGGCGTCGATAGACACGGGCAATCTCCTCCTCTGTGGGCGCAGCTGAGAATCGGCGATAGGGCGCGAGGTACCACCAGTTCAGCGCCAGGTCAACGATGAGAAACGCAAGGATGGGAATTGGTGCGACCTTCAGAAGAGCCTTGAACTGGCCCACGTTGTAGGAAAACGCGGCGGTATAGAAGATGAGTGCGGGCAGAACGGAGATGGCGCTGCCGATAACTTCATTGCGGATTGTCAGCCGCCAGAGACGGCGGAAATCTCCACCGTGGTCTTGCGGACTGCCGTTGCGCCCGGGCCGCGTGCTCGCAGGCACTTCCATCATCCGCTCCTTCCACGAAAACTGCACCAGCATAGGATGCGGGAAAGCGGTATCCAGTTTAGAGCAAGATCCCTGAACTTAAACAGAGCCACAGTTAATGTGTAACACAGCCTGCGAATGATTCCAAGGACGGGCGCCGAACTATACGAAGCCTTGGCGCAATCTGATTTTCACGCCTGCGGCTTCCCGCGGTTTTGCCGGTTGGGTGTATCATTAAATCTACGCGGGCATGGTGTGGGCAAAACGCAGTGTCCACGCCGATATCATCTGAGATCAGGGAACGGACATACACCCAATTGATTCCACGAATTCTGGCCATTGATTTCGGCACCAAGCGCATGGGCCTGGCGATTTCCGACGCACTCGGAATGACCGCTCAGGGCCTGCCGACGCTTCAGCGCACGCGCATCGCTGACGATTTGGAGCGGATCCGCTTGCTGGTGGAAGAATATTCGGCGGAAAAGGTGCTGGTGGGAAATCCCATCAATCACAGCGGCGGCGAAACATCCATGTCGCTGCTGGCCTCTGAATTCGCGGAAAAACTAAGGAAGCGATTGCCCTGCCCGGTGGAAATGCATGATGAACGCATGACCAGCGTTGTGGCAAATCGAACCCTGCGCGAAGCCGGGCTGAGCATCGGCAAAAGGCAGCGCGCCGTGGATCGCGTGGCCGCCGTGCTGCTGCTGCAAAGCTATTTGGACTACCTAGAAAACGAGCACAACCGGGAGAGCAGAATTCCGGAATGAGACTTAAACTCGCATTGATGGTGGTTGTGCTGTGCCTCGCGGGCGCAGCCTGGGGGGCATGGGATTTCTTCCAGCCGTACCGTGGTTCCGAGGTCCCGGTGGTGCTGGAAATTCCCTCCGGCACCGGCGCCCCGGAGGTAGCCGATCTTCTTGTCTCCCGTGGTGTGGTTGCCCATCGATGGCCCTTCCTGGTCCGCTATTGGATCGGCCGCACCCGCCACCGGCTGAAGGCCGGCGAATACCTGTTTGACCGCCCATTGCGACCGCTCGATGTGTACCGGAAATTGATCATCGGCGATGTGATTCTCTATTCGGTGGTCGTTCCCGAAGGCTCTGACCGCTTTGACATTGCGCGCATTTTGGCCGAGCGCATGGGCATTAACCCAACCGAGTTCCTCCAGCGGACAGAGAAGACCACACTGATCCATGATCTGGATCCTGACGCCCCAACGCTTGAGGGTTATCTCTTCCCCGACACCTATCGATTTCCCCGCCACGTTACCGCCGACACCATCATTGCCACCATGGTCGGGCGCTTCCGCCGCGTGATCCGCACCAAGCTGCATGATGACTTCGTTCCCGGCTCAGGTGACCTGCACGCTGCTGTAACTTTGGCATCGTTGGTGGAGAAGGAGACTCCCGACCCTGCCGAGCGACCGGTTGTGGCCGGGGTCTTTACCCGCCGGCTGGAAAAGCACATGCCCCTTCAGTGTGATCCAACGGTGATTTACGCGGCGCGGCTGGCTGACCGTCCCATTCCCGTGATTCACGCGAGCGATCTGAAGTTCGATTCGCCTTTCAATACCTATCTTCACGGCGGTTTGCCACCGGGCCCCATTGCCAACCCCGGCGAGATCTCGCTTCGCGCCGCGTTCCATCCCGCCGATGGCGATGAACTCTACTTCGTCAGCAACAATCACGGCGGCCATGTCTTTGCCAAGACACTGGCTGAGCACCAACACAATGTTGCCGTCTACCGGCGGAAAGTTGCGGCAGAGCGGCGCCAGGCTTCCGCGGTAGCTGCGGCCAATGCGCCTGCGCCCCAGGTAAGGGCCAAGGCAACGAGAACACGCGGGGCCAAAAAGAGTGTCATCCAAAGCCAGCAAAAAGCAGATCCTTCTTGACGTCTTCCAGGCGCGCGCGAAGCAGCCCATTGAAGTGGGTGCCCTGCGCGCCGCCCAGGACGATCTTCGCCGTCACCTTGGAGCGGAAGATAGAACCTCGCTTGGCTACATTGCTTCGATTTTGCGCGAGGCCGGGTACGACGTCCGCTATGAGGACCGTTACTCCGACCCCGTCATGCCTGAACCCTATGCCACCCGCCTGAAAGGGGCTCTGGAATTTCACGACCTCGCGAGCGCCGAACAGTCCCTGCTGCGATTGGATGCAATCTATCAAAAGTATTCCGTTGCAGCGGATCGCGTTGGCATGAAAATGGTGCGCGCACTGGTGAAGAAGGGGAAATTGCGCGCCCAAAGCATCGGCGCGAACCCTCGCGTTCAGGCCCGAAAGCGCCAGGAGAAGGTGGAAATCGCCAACTGGTTCCGAGTGTGGCTGGAGACGCCCGATCTTTTCCGCGATTGGCTTGAACTGCGGAAATCCTCGGCCGAATTCCGGCAACTCTTTGGAGATAGGGACTCGACCTCGTAACCTGTCACCGCAGAGACGCGGAGCACTAAAAGCAAAGAAGCCTCTCTCTGCGCCTCCGTGCATCTGCGGTGAGCAGTTCCGCGAACTTTCCCTTTCAACTTTCAGCATCATTCCAGTAAAATGAAAAGCATGCCAACAAAAGACAAAATCATTGTGGCGCTGGATGTCTCAAGCGCCGATGCCGCCTTGCGGGTTGCGCAAAAACTGCATGGCCACGTGGGGTTGTTCAAAGTGGGCAAGGAAGTGTTCACGGCTGAGGGTCCGGTGGTGGCGCGGAACCTGCTGGCCGAAGGCAACCAGGTGTTTCTGGACCTGAAATTCCATGACATCCCCAACACGGTTCGAGCCGCGGCGCAACAGGCGGGATTGCTGGGTGTCAGCCTGCTCACCATTCACGCCTCCGGTGGACGCAAGATGATTGCCGCCGCGGTGGAAGGGGTTCAGGCTGCGGCCAAAACCAGGGGCGCATCGCAAGCCACGCGCGTACTCGCGGTAACGGCCTTGACCAGCCTCAGCACGGAGGACCTGGCGGAGATTGGATTCCAGGGTTCGCCGGAAGAAGTCGTGGTGCGACTCGCACGGCTGGCACAATCCGCCGGCGCCGATGGTGTGGTGGCCTCGCCGCGCGAGATTGCGGTGATTCGCCAGGCGTGCGGCCCCAACTTCCTGATCGTCACGCCGGGAATTCGTCCCGCGACGGGCGCGAGTGATGACCAGGCGCGCACCGCCACTCCCGAAAGCGCCATCCGCGCGGGAGCAGATTATCTCGTCATCGGCCGGCCCATCACTGGAGCCGCTGACCCCGCAGCCGCCGCGGATGCAATCGCGGCAGAGATGGAAAAAGGCCTCGTCAATCGCTCTTGATTTTCTTATTGAGAATCGTGTAGCACGATGAATAGTGAAGCCCTCGGAGCGCCCAACATCAAGATCGGCGGACTGCAAATATGGGTGCATAGTAAGCCCCCGCTCCCTTGTGCACCGGACGAAAATTGGATCAATGTCACGGCGCATTGTGGCGAATCCGGCGCTAGTGTTTGGGTCCATGGTTCGATTCTTACGCTCTCTGCGATCAAAGGCTGGGCGGAAGGCTGCCAAGGGATCTCTCGCAATCTTTCCGGTAGTGCGGTACTCGACGGAATTGAACCCGAGTTGCTGGCGACGATGGAGATTTCCGATCGCCTGGGGCACCTCAAACTTACCGTGATTATTACTCCCGATCACTTGAGGCAGCAGCATCGATTCGAGTTCGAACTCGACCAGTCCCACCTTCCGCCGATGATAGAGCAATGCAAGAGGGTGTTATCCACATTTGACTAAAGGTAAAGACGCCATGACCGAAAACGAACTACTCGATATCTTCCGCAAGCATTCCGCCCTTTTGGAAGGGCACTTCATTCTATCCTCCGGGCTGCACAGCAATCGCTACGTGCAATGCGCGCAGGTGCTTCAACATCCCCGCGCGGCGGAGCAGTTGTGCGCGCAATTGGCCGAACAGCTTCGCCATTTGAAGCCGTCGGTGGTGGCCGCGCCGGCGCTGGGAGGAGTTCTGGTGGCGTATGAAGTGGCCCGCGCCCTCGGCGTGCGCGCAATCTTCACCGAGCGGCAGGATGGCGCCATGACGCTTCGCCGCGGCTTCACGCTGGAACCGGGCGAACCGACGCTGGTGGTTGAAGACGTCATCACCACGGGGCTTTCCACCCGCGAGACGATCCAATGCATCGAACAGGCGGGTGGCAAAGTGGTGGGTGCGGGTTCGCTGATTGACCGCAGCGGCGGCGCGGCGGATTTGGCGGGCCTGCCCAAAGCCTCGCTGGTGAACCTGAAGATCCAGAACTACAATCCCGCTGAGTGCCCGATGTGCCAGGCTGGAACTCCGGCCATAAAACCCGGAAGCCGGGCCAAGAAGTAGCCCCCGCCCGGCGTAGCTGGGTGTTCGCCCCGCGCCGCACAGCCCGGCGGGATCGACCACCTCTCTTCTGTAGGTTGGATCCATCCGAATCACCGCCAACGCCCGAAATGTCCCGAGAACCCCTGCTAATCCAGAAGTAATCGCAAAAACAAGCTAACCCCTTTGTTTTCATACACTCATTGGGTTCGGCTCTCCCGGCTTTTTCGACCCTTTGTTTTCAACAACTTATTGGGAGGAACCTTCATTTTTAACATCCTTTTTTTCGCGGCCCTTTGTTTTCAATAACTCATTGGGACCATCCATTCCCGAGTTATTCAATAAATTACGGGGTAGGATGTCGATTTTTGGGATTTTCAGCCGTCGGGGGAAGGTTAAGCCAGTGAGGGGAGCCGGGGTTATTTCCGTGAGCGTGGCGGGATGGCGCCGGGAGTTCATGGCAACTCTAGGCTATACGATTTGGCCCGAATTGTCAAGAGACAAAGTGTCCGCCTAGCCTCTGGAATGCTGCGGAGGGGGAAGGCTGAACAGGCCCGATCGTTCATCTCTTTAAAACCACGTCACCCCGCCGGTGCGGGATCGGGAGGTGGCTCAACTGCGGGCAGCAGGTCAACCGGCGGTGGTGGCGGCGGAGTTTCCGGAGGCGGCGGGAAAAGTACTGCGCCCAAGGGCTCGTAGCGGGAACCGATAAAGTGAAGCACGTAGGACTGGAAGAAGACCATGGGCGGCGTGCTGATGAGCGCGATCAGGTAGAAAAAGGCCGCCATGAGGACGCATCCCAGGCTGGCCAGTACCCCGATGGTCACGGGGTTTAAGGTGAGCCCCAGCGCTTTTCCGCCAAAGAAGACGATAACCGCCGCAATCCCCGTGGGAATGAGCAGGGCAATGATCAACATGAAGGTGGCGATGCCCACAATGATGGCGCTGCCGATGGCCAGAACGATTTTCATCAGCACGTAGCCGGCGAAGGCCAGCTTATCCCCGCCCAGAATGGGCAGCAGGCGGCGCCAGGCGTCGAGCACGCCCACCTCTTCCATCGCCATGATGGGAATGCAGAAGTCTTTGGCGAAGAGTCCAATGACCCCCAGCACAACGACAAAGGCAAAAAGGAAAAAGATAAGCGCCATGCCGCCCAAAATCAGGACTGCGAGGTGTTCGCCCGGATTATGGAACAGGCCGGCGCGCCAGGCGATGAAAAGCGGTGCGCCGATGATGATGCAGACCCCAAAAAAGGAGATGACAAACAGGGCAAGGCTCCAAATGAAGTAGCTCCTGCCGCGGGGCTCCCAGCGCGTCCAACAACCCTTGAATTCACAGCGATCGTACAGGACCGAATCAAAGAGCACGAAACGATAGACCGAGCCGATATAGATGAAAAGGAAAATGAGAAGGAAGACCAGCACCACGCCGGCGAGAATCCAGGGGAGCCAGGGTAGGATTTTGCCCCAATCCATGTTGGGGAACGCCATCAAGCCCTTGCCGCCCTTGCCGTGCGATGAGGGGATATTGAAATTTCCGCCGCCACCACCACCCCCCGCAAATTCACCCGTAAGCAGGCAAACCAGTGCCAGGCGCAGCCAGCGCTTGATTCGAAAGGGCGCAAAAAGTTGCTTCTTGGTCTGGGCAAACGCTGGACTGACGCAATCGACAGCGGATAAGGGCTTGGCCATTGTGCTCCCGCCTTGGTGCTTTGTTCCTCGGATATCCAGAGGGTTATGCCACCTGCATGTTGCCTGTGAAGATAGCGTTTCGCGCCGGGTGAGTCAAGGGGAGTAAGTATCCCCGGCAGGGCAGCGGAATCTCCCAACGGATTAGCCGGCCAAGCGGCACGAGCGGCGCGAATTTTCCTTCATCTTCCCGATCAATTCCGCCGATAAGCCCCTGTATAGGGGGGGCCGGCAGTTTCTCGCCGGGACACACTTCCCCAACAGAATCATCGGCAGTTTGGGGTGGAAACTTGAGCCTAAAAATGGGGAGGCTACTTGAGTTACACGCCTCACCCAACCTCGTGGCATGGCCGTCCCGGCCACGCGCTCCCGCGCGGGCAGGATGCCTGTGGCACGCCGCTTGCGCCATGGCCATCCGGCCATGCCCGGGGAAATTCGGCAGAATCGTGGTACGCCCCGGGGCTTTGGCCATCCAGGCGGAACGAGGGGGGCGAATTTTCCTTCATCTTCCCGATCAATTCCGCCGATAAGCCCCTGTACAAGGGGGGGCCGTTATTTTCTCGCCGAGATACACTTCTCCAATAAAATCATCGGCAGTTTGAATTGGAAACATGAGGCTAAGAATGGGGATGACGGACTTGGCCCTCCCAGATAAGCTGCCATTTCCATGAATCCCGAAGGGGCGAAATAACTCGGCCCAGGCCATCGGCCTGGGTTTATCGCAAAAGTATCAATAAGGCATCAAAAGCCTTGTAAGGGCGTGATAAGAAGCGATTCAATCGCGCTGGAAATTATTGCATGTTTCGCCCTTTCAGGGCTTGTTGTCGGCCGCATCACCAAACCCAGGGCGTTGCCCTGTGCCTGGAGTTTGTGGATTACCTTGCGCTGCGAATCGCGCACATGAAACCACCCCCTTCGCTAGCTCTCAGCCCCTTTGATTCAGGAGGGGAGCCGCCGGAAAAGCTCCCCTCCTCGATGAGGAGGGGCGGCGCGTTGGCGCCGGGGTGGTTGATCATAGGGTAGTTGAACCTGGTGTGGCTGAACCGGAAACGCGGGAACGCCAAATCAAGGGCGCTGCCCTTGTCTGGGTTATGCCGCCCCGTTAGGGCTTCATGATCAAGGCCATATGACCAAGACCCACACGACGGCTCATCCCCTCGCCGCCTTCAGCGGACAGATCACGTGCTAACTGAACCGGACAGATGACATGCTAACGACAATGCCCGTTTGGCTGCTTGACCGGCCCTCGGGGGACTACTAGAATGCTGGCTTGCCACCCTCCTGCTCAACCGGAGGCTGGCCGTGGTGGCAACTTCCACACCGCCACACTCTGGCAAACTGCCATGTCTTCCCAGAACCTTCGCAGACCTTTCATCATCGGAATAGGGGGAGGAACGGGGGCCGGGAAGTCAACCCTGGCGCGGCGGCTCGCCTCGGTCTACGCAGATCTCGGCACGGTAATCCTGGATCAGGACTCCTACTACCGCGACCAGTCGCACCTGACCTTCGAACAGCGAACCCTGACCAATTACGATCAGCCCTCGGCACTGGATGATGACTTGCTGCGAATGCACATTCGGCAGCTTGCTGCGGGTGAACCCATCCGGAAACCCCGTTATTGCTTTGTCACCCACACGAGACTTCCTGAGACGGATAACGTGCAGCCAGCCTCCATCGTAATTTTGGAAGGGCTCATGGCGCTGTGTGATGAGCATCTGCGCGCGCTGATGGGTTTGAAGATTTTTGTGGATGCCGATGCGGACGTCCGGCTGATGCGCCGCCTGGTGCGCGATGTGCATGAGCGCGGCCGTACGCTGGATTCCACCGTGGTGCAATACCGGGATTCCATCCGTCCCATGCACCGCCAGCATGTGGAACCGACCAGGGCGTTTGCGGACCTGGTGGTGGACACGACGGAGATTTCGCTGGAGGAATGGCTGAAACCCATTGACCGTATTCTCGCCAGGATGCGCGGATCGCTGGGCGCCGAAGCCTCAGCCTGACGCCGCGCCTGTAAGGAGGCACTATGTTTGCATTTCGCGGAGTGGATTACCTTGAGATCGATTCGCTGCTGAGCGACGACGACAAGCTGGTGCGCCAGATGGTGCGCGAGTTTGTGGAGAACGAGATCATTCCCCACATCGAGGAGTGGAACCGCGATGGAAAGTTCCCGCTGCACCTGGTTCCGCTGATGGCGGAGCTGGGATTTTACGGCGCCAACATGGAAGGCTATGGCTGCGCGGGCATGTCAAACGTGCAGTATGGCCTGATCATGCAGGAGCTCGAACGCGGTGACAGCGGTTTGCGCAGCTTTGTGAGCGTGCAGGGCGCGCTGGTGATGTACCCCATCAATGCGTTCGGCTCCGAGGAGCAGAAGGATCGTTGGCTGCCCGCACTTCAGCAAGGCAAGGCGCTCGGCTGCTTTGGACTGACGGAACCGGATTTTGGCTCCAATCCCGGCGGCATGCGCACGCGCGGCGTGAAGGACGGCAATGATTACATCCTGAACGGCGAGAAGGCCTGGATCACCTCCGGCACCATCGCTGACGTGGCTATCGTGTGGGCGCGCACCGACGAGGGCGTGCGCGGATTCCTGGTGGAGAAGGGCACGCCGGGCTATTCCGCCAAGGACATCAAAGGAAAGATGTCATTGCGCGCCTCGGTGACCTCAACGCTGGCATTGCAGGATGTGCGCGTGCCCGCAAGCAGCATGCTTCCCAAGGCGCAGGGATTGAAGGCTCCGTTAAGCTGCCTCTCGCAGGCGCGCTTTGGCATCGGGTGGGGGGCCATCGGTGCCGCCATGGCGTGTTACAACGAGTCGCTGGAATACGCCAAGGTGCGCAAACAGTTTGATGAAAAGCCCATCGCCACGCACCAGCTTGTGCAGGCGAAATTTGCCGACATGATTACGGAAATCACCAAGGCGCAATTGCTGGCCATCCAGGTGGGAAGGATGAAGGATCTGGGGCGCGCCGACTTTGCCCACATCTCCATGCTGAAACGCAACAACGTGAAGATGGCTCTGGATGTGGCCCGCGCCGCCCGCGACATCCTGGGCGCCAACGGCGTCGCGGATGAATATCCCATCTTCCGCCACATGTGCAACCTGGAATCGGTGTTCACCTACGAGGGCACGCACAACATCCACACTCTCATCATCGGCGAACGCGTGACGGGGTTGGCGGCGTATAAATAACTGGCGAAGACCGTGAATGTAGGTTTAACTGTTGATGGAGGTGAGTGAAATGACCTTGCAGCATACGATTAAAGCGGCTATCCGTCACGGGGATCAGTCCGGTTATGTCGCGGAGTGCCTGGAGATTCCCGTAGTGACGCAGGGACAAACTCTCGATGAAGTCACGCACAATTTGCGCGAGGCCGTAGAACTGCACCTGGAGGGAGAAGATCTCGCAGCCTTGGGATTGGCGCCATCACCGAGTATCCTTGTGACTTTCGAATTGGAGGCTCACCCTGCCACGGCTTAAGCGCCTTTCCGGCCATGAGGTGGTTGCCATTTTGCGGAAGTTTGGCTTCGAAGTCGTTTCCCAACGCGGAAGCCACATTAAACTGCGCCGCATCGGTCCAGATGGTCAAAATGAGACGCTGACCATCCCCAACCACCATGAGCTTGACACGGGAACTTGCCGCGCTATTCTCCGCCAGGCGTCGCGCTTCGTACAAAGATGGGAACTCACCCCATTTTTCTATAACGAATGAACAGCGATATGTGGCGCTCCGCAGCACGCGCGGCAACTTAAAATCCAAAATAAAATCACCCGCACAGCTTATTCACGCCATTGAAGGCCGCGTTTTTGTAGCATTCTGCAAGGGTGGGATAATTGAAGACCGTATTCACAAAGTAGTCCACTTTTCCGCCCAGGCTCATAACCGCCTGCCCGATGTGGATCAGCTCGCTGGCGCTTTCGCCGATGATGTGGACGCCCAGGATTTCCCGCGTCTCAAGATGAAAGAGGATCTTCAGCATCCCGATGTTGTCGCCAATGATCTGGCCGCGGGCGATTTCGCGGTAGCTGGCCCGGCCCATCTCATAAGGGACGTTGGCCGCCGTCAACTCTTCCTCATTCTTGCCCACGTAGGAGATCTCCGGAATGGTGTAAATTCCGTAGGGGAAAAGTTCCGGCGTGCTTTTTGCCTCTACTCCAAAGGCGTGGCACGCCGCCAGCCGCCCCTGTTCGAGCGAGGTTGAGGCCAGGCTGGGGAAGCCGATCACGTCGCCCGCGGCGTAGATGTGGGGGACTTCGCTCTGGTAGTGGTCGTTTACCTTCAACCGGCCGCGATCATCAGCCTTAAGTCCTGCCGCCTCCAGGTTCAGCTTGCTGGTGGCGCCGGTGCGGCCAATGCTGTACAGCGCCTTTTCCGCCACGATCTCCTTGCCGCTCGCCAGGCTGATTTTAACCCGCGGCTCCGTGCCGTTCTGCACCAGCTCAATTCCGCTCACGATTTCGTTGAAGCGCAGCGTCATGCGGTTCTGGCGCAAGTGGTAATCGAGAGCCTCCACCACTTCCGAGTCAACAAAGGGCAGCAGGCGGCGCGAGCGGTCAATCAGCGTCACGCGCACGCCCAGCGCGGAGAAGATGCTGGCGTATTCACAACCCACCACTCCCGCGCCAATCACCGCCAGCGTGCGGGGCAACTTCTTCAAAGTCAGGATGTCGTCACTGACAAAAATATTCTGCCCATCGAAGGGAATTTTTGGATCGCGTGTGGCTTCCGTGCCGGTGGAGATGAGGATGTTGGCGGAGGTCACATTACGCTCACCGGCGTGGTCCATGAATTTCAGGTGCAGTGTGTGAGGGTCCACAAAAGACGCTTCGGCATTGATCATCTCCACGCCATTCCGCTGCAACTGGTGGCGCGTGGTGTCAATTTCATGGCGGATGACATATTCGGTGCGGAAGAGCAGGTCTTCCATGGTGATGTTCTGCTTGACGGTGTAAGACTCGCCGTAGATGCTGCGCAAGCGGTAGCCGGAAAGGTAGATGACGGCCTCGCGCAGAGTCTTGCTGGGAATGGTTCCGGAGTTGATGCAGACGCCGCCCAGCACGCCTTTACGCTCGATCAAGGCGGTCCGCTTGTCGAGTTTTGCCGCCTGGATGGCCGCGCGCTGCCCTGCCGGTCCTGAGCCGATCACCAACAAGTCATAATCGAATTCCGCCATAGCCACTCCTCATGAGAATCTGCCGCGACGTGACGGCCGCGAGTGCCGCCGTGAAGAACTTGCATCGCTAATTCAAAGTTTATTGATGTGAGCCTGTCATCATAGCCTGACCGGAAAGAAATTTCCCGGAAATCCTGCGGCTTGACTCGCGGGCCTCAGCCATTAACAAATTTCATCCCAGCTTCCACATAACGATCGCCGGCGGCGGCGCCCTGGGGCGCAGCCTCGTTCAATCGCTCCAGGTCCTGTGGGGTCAACTCTAGTTGAAGCGCGTCAACATTCACTTCCAGGTGGGCGCGGTTGGCGGTACCGGGAATGGGAATAATTCCATCGTTTTGCGCCATTACCCAGGCCAGCGCCAGTTGGGAAGGCTTGCACCCCTTTTTTTCCGCAATCTGTTCCACGCGCCGGACCAGTTCGAGATTGCGGTCGAAATTCTCACCCTGAAACCGCGGGCTATGGCGGCGCCAATCATCGGGCCCCAAATCTTCGAAGCGCTTGAACCGGCCGGTCAGAAAGCCCCGGCCCAGTGGACTGTATGCCACAAAGGTAATCCCCAGTTCCTTGCAGACGGGAAGAAGCTCCTCCTCGGGGTCGCGCGACCAAAGTGAGTATTCCGTTTGTAAAGCGCTGATGGGATGGACAGCGCAGGCACGGCGAAGGGTGGCAGGCGCGGCTTCAGAGAGGCCAAGGAAGCGAACCTTCCCCTCTTCCACCAGGCGCGACATGGCGCCGACGGTCTCTTCAATGGGCACGGTGGGGTCAACGCGGTGCTGATAGTAAAGGTCAATGGTCTCAACCTGAAGGCGGCGCAAGCTCATCTCGCAGGCCTGGCGCACATATTGGGGACGGCCATTGATGCCAACAAAGCCGCCCACCGCGTCACGCACATTGCCGAATTTCGTTGCCAGCACCACCTGGTCCCGGCGACCTTTAAGCGCAAGGCCCACCAGTTCCTCGTTCGCGCCGCGGCCGTATACGTCAGCCGTATCGAGAAAGTTTATGCCCAGGTCGAGGGCCCGATGAATGGTCGAAATCGATTCTTCTTCCTGCTGTGGGCCATAGAATTCAGACATGCCCATGCATCCCAGCCCCATGGCCGATATCTTCAGCGGACTGTTGCCAAGTTTCTTGAGCTGCATTGGGGACCTCGCGATCAGGCGATAAGAAGCCACCAGCATAGCATCCGCAGGGGGCGGGCTCAAGGATTTGTGGTTAAGCTGGTGTTAAATCAAACCGACTTAGTCCTGCTTGCGTCACGGGTCACCCCCTGGTCCGATGGCCGGGCGGCAAGACTATCGCCAATGTCCCGCTATTGAACCGAACGAACTTGCGCTAGACTGGCACGGGTCTGCAGGCTGCCACAGAGGCACGAAAGCGCGGCGACGGTGGGAGTCGTTACACCAGTGCCTGGGGCAGCGGCCTTTTCGAGCCTTGGCGGCATGGCAATAATTTGGAACTTTGACGAGAAGGATAGCGTAATCATAACCAGTAAGGAAAAAAGGAGAACCCTGCCATGGCCACAGGCCCCCAGCCACCGCGTCCGCCCGTAGGACCCAAACCGCCCGGCAGCGGCGGCAACTTTGTTGCCATCGCTCTGCTCCTGCTGGCATTGATCGTCTTGCTGGGAGCGGTGGGCGTCTGGGTGGGATTGCGCGTCATCACCAACGCCGTCCACGTAAATGTGAACCAGGCGGACAGCGGCAAGAAGGATGTTTCCATCAAAACGCCCCTGGGGTCTCTTGAGGTCAACCAGGGGTTGAATGAAGCCAGCCTGGGCATGCCCATCTATCCCGGCGCGACCGCCATCAAGGAGGGGGACTCCGCCACGGTGAATTTTGATATCGCTGATCAAGCGAAAGTGCGCGTGCTGGCGGGGAAGTACGAAACCACCGATTCGCTGGATAAAGTTGTTGCCTTTTATCACGAGCGCCTGGGTGATGAAGTGACCAGCTTCAAACAGAAGGACGAAGAAGGAAAGACCGTCTTCGAGATGAAACACGACAAGCAGGAAAAGTTGGTGGCGCTGAAGAGCAATGGCAACAAGATCGTCATTGAGATGGTTCGTTTCTCCGCCGGGACCCCGGAAGCGAATTGAGTTTTGTGCAGTTGGGTGGTGCCATGGGCTGATTTGAATTTCGCATTTTCAATTCTCGCCGTTTTTTCTGCTTGATCCTGATCCCCTTCCTGCGCATGATGTGCATTCCTATAGGAGTCGCACATGACCGCATTTGACATCAACTGGGTTCGCTCACAATTCCCAGCACTATCCATGGATGTGAATGGCCACCCCGCCGCGTTTTTCGATGGGCCGGGCGGCACGCAGGTTCCGCAACGGGTAATTGACGCCGTAAGCGGATGCCTTGCTTCCTCCAACGCCAATATCCACGGACCGTTTGCCACCAGCCGCCGCGCTGATGAAGTGATCGCCTCGGCACACGCGGCCATGGCCAACCTGTTGGGCTGCGACGCGAAGGAGATCATTTTTGGCGCCAACATGACCACGCTGACCTTCGCCCTAAGCCGCGCCATGGGGCGGGAGCTGAAGCCGGGGGACGAAATCGTAGTGACGCGGCTTGACCACGACGCCAACGTTTCACCCTGGACGGCGCTGGAGGAGCTGGGCTGCGTGATTCGGTGGGTGGACATTCATCCGGAAGATTGCACGCTGGATTTGGAGGACCTGCGCCGCCAGATTACGCCGCGCACCCGCGTCGTCGCCGTGGGGTATTCGTCCAATGCGGTGGGAACGATCAACGACGTGCAAGAGGTCGTGCGCCTGGCGCATGGCGTGGGCGCCATCGCTTACATCGACGCCGTCCACTATGCTCCTCACGGGCCCATTGATGTGAAGGCGCTCGATTGCGACTTCCTGGTCTGCTCCCCCTACAAATTCTTTGGCCCGCATTCGGGCGTGCTCTATGGAAAGCGTGAGCACCTGAAGCGACTGAGACCTTACAAGGTTCGCCCGGCTGCGGACCGCATCCCTGGCCGTTGGGAAACGGGGACCCAGAACCACGAAGCCATGGCCGGAGTCACCGCCGCAGTTGGATACCTGGCGGAACTTGGGTGGCGACATGCCCCCGAAGCGGAAGGAGCGCGGGCCGCGATGCTGGCCGCCTACAACGCCATCCGCGCCTACGAGCAACAGTTGTTTGAGCAACTGGTGCCGGCCGTGCTGGAAATCCCGGGCCTGACCTTCTACGGCATCACGGAACGGGAGCGATTCCAGCAGCGCGTTCCAACCATAGCGGTGCGCATGGCAGGCCGGCTGCCGCGCGAAATGGCTGCCTATCTCGGCGAGCGGGGCATTTTTACGTGGGATGGCAACTACTACGCGCTGAACCTCAGTGAGCGGCTGGGAGTTGAGACAAAAGGTGGAATGCTGCGCATCGGCCTGGTGCACTACAACACGGTTGAAGAAGTTCACCGCTTGCTTGCGGCGCTGCGTGAACTCGCCCCGCACTCCTGAACCGGAATCTTATTCCCACCACCCGCAAGAAAGCTCCATCGACCTGAAAAACAGGTAGAATGGCTCCTCGTCCGTTCATCCTGATGGACTGAACGCGAACGAAGAATTCATCCATTTGAGGTAATGATCAATGACCCAACGTGTGATATGCACCTTACTTTTAATTTTATCCTGTGCAGGGGCGCTGGCCCGCGCGGAGGAACATTACGAGGTTATTGTTGAACGCAACGTGCCCGCCAAAATGCGCGATGGAGTAATTTTGCGCGCGGATATCTATCGGCCCAAAGCCGACGGCAAATTCCCTGTCCTCCTGACTCGCTCCCCCTATGACAAACGGGGCAATGGGGAATTTGGGCTGCTGGCCGCGGCCCATGGCTATGTGGTGGTGGCTCAGGATGTGCGCGGCCGATATATGTCAGAAGGCGAATGGTACACCTTCAAGCATGAATCATTGGACGGCTTCGACACGGTGGAGTGGGCTGCCGCACTGCCCTATTCCAATGGAAAGGTGGGAATGTTTGGCGGCTCGTATGTTGGCGCCACGCAGATGCTGACGGCCATCGCCGCACCACCACACCTGGCGGGAATTCTGCCGATTGTGACGGCCTCCAACTATCACGAGAACTGGACCTACCAGGGAGGCGCGTTTGAACAGTGGTTTGACCAATCGTGGACCACGGGACTGGCGGCGAATACTTTTGACCGCCGCATGTCCAAGGATTCTTACGCAACGCGCTGGGACGCAAAACTGCCGTTGACCGATTATCCCCTGCTGGACCCGGGGACTCCTGCCGGGCTCGCGGATTATTACGTCGACTGGCTGGCGCACCCGAACTATGACGACTATTGGAAACAGTGGTCGATTGAAGACCACTACTCGCAGATCCAGGTGCCTGCTCTGCATGTTGCCGCGTGGTATGACCTCTTTCAGGATGGCTCGCTGCGAAATTATATGGGCATCAAGGCCCATGGCGGCAGCGAAGCGGCTCGAAACGGTCAGCGGCTGGTCGTGATTGTGGGCGGCCATGCGGGTTCGGGTCCGGTGATTGGGGAAGTCGACTTCGGCAAGGATTCCGTCTTTGACGAAGACGCCCTGGCCCTGCGCTGGTACGACTACCTGCTGAAGGGTATCGATAACGGCATGGGCAGCGAAAAACCGGTGCAGATTTATGTGATGGGAAAAAATGCATGGCGTTCGGAGCCGGACTGGCCGCTCGCGCGCGCGCAGAGCACACGCTATTACCTGCACTCGCAGGGGAACGCCAATACGCTCAGCGGCACGGGCACACTGGCCACCTCCATTCCCGCTGCCGAGCCTGCGGACAAGTACACCTACGATCCCGCGGACCCCGCGCCAACTCACGGCGGACCGTTATGCTGTGACGGCGGTCACCAGCCGGGAGGCGCGTTCGATCAGCGGCCGGTGGAGAATCGTGGGGACGTGCTGGTCTACACCACGCCCGCTTTTAAGCAGGACACGGAAGTGACGGGCAACATCACGCTGGAACTCTACTCCAGCACTTCGGCCGTGGATACTGACTTCACAGGGAAGGTTGTGGATGTTGGCCCTGACGGCTTCGCCCGGAATTTGACCGAGGGAATTTTGCGTGGGCGCTATCGCTCTTCCCGGGAAAAAGCCGAGTTGATGAATCCCGAAGAAGTTTACAAGCTCACGCTCAACCTTTGGTCAACCTCCAACGTTTTCCTGGCCGGGCACAAGCTGCGGCTGGAAGTCACCAGCAGCAACTTTCCGCGCTTTGACCGTAATTTGAATACGGGCGAGAACCAGGCTAATTCCACTCGCATGGTGAAGGCGGTGAACGCCATTTATCACGATGCAAAGCACCCCTCGGCACTGGTGCTGCCGGTGGTTCCATAATGAGGCGGAACGGCAGGAGCGATTGAGGAGATATCTTCGATGCGTTGACTAATTCATGCGGGAAAGCAGGTTTATCGTATGAAGAAAAAGACCCCGAAGGAGCTTGATCGAAAAGTAAAGTCCCCGCCCCAATGCGAATGTCGTTGTGCGCAATGCGATATTGGGGCCCATTGCGGGATGCGTTCAAAGGGATGTGAATGGCCAGGTTGGGGGAATTTGATAAACCGAAAGAAAAACTAAAGGGCGGGTAGGGCGATATGAGATTGTTGAGCCGCATCTGTCCTTACGCGCTCTTTTTCAGCCCACTCCGTGAACATCTGTTCGAATTCTTCGGGAGCGTACACGCCTTTCTGGATCAGGAGGCTGTTCATGGCATAAACAGTTGCCTTAAAGCGTTCATCGCGTGAAAGCGTCTCCAATGCTTCCTGGAACGACATGTTTCTCTCCCTCTTAAGCCCCAAATGTAACCAAGTTCCTTGATGGCCCAAGTGCAACCGCTGATTCTTGTTCCCATCGCGACTATACCAGATTTGAAATGAAACGCAAATGCGTCTCGTGGCCTCAATCAAGCTATCTTAGGGCCCTGGTTGACACCCCTCCAGCGCGTACCGATAATGGATTTTCTTGGGCGTAGTTCATTGCCATAACCGATGGCAGGGAGTTATCTGATGACGGATACTTATCGCAATTACATCGGCGGCGAATGGGTGGAAGCAAAGTCTGGAAAGACCTTTCCGAACATCAATCCCGCCAACACAACGGAAATTGTCGGCCACTTCCAGGCGTCCGGGGCGGAAGACGCGCAGGCGGCGTGTGATGCTGCGGCAAAAGCCCAATCAGCCTGGAGCGCCACGCCCGCCCCGCGACGGGGCGAGTATCTCTTCAAGGCGGCGGAACTGCTGGAGAGCCGCCTGGCCAAAATCAGCGAAGAGATGACTCGCGAGGAGGGCAAAACTCTACCCGAAGCCAAGGGCGAGGTAAAGCGCGCCATCAATATTCTGCGCTACTTTGGCGGCGAGGGGGCGCGGCAGTTCAGTTACCAGATTCCTTCTGAACGCGACAACGTGTTTTGCTATACGCTGCGCAAGCCGCTGGGAACCGTGGCGCTGATCACTCCATGGAATTTTCCCATCGCCATTCCCGTTTGGAAACTGGCCCCGGCTCTTGTGGGCGGAAACACCGTGGTCATCAAGCCCGCGTCACTTGCGCCGCTCAGCGCCTATCGAGTGGTGGAGGCGCTGCACGAGGGCGGAATTCCCGCCGGCGTGTTGAACTATGTTACGGGGGCGGGCGGCGCCGTCGGCAATACACTGGTGGAGCACCCTGCTGTTCGCGCTGTCTCGTTCACCGGCTCGTGCCAGGTCGGCAACTCGCTCTACGAAAAGGTGACTCGGCGCAAACTTCGCGTGCAACTGGAAATGGGCGGCAAGAATCCGACGGTGGTTCTTAAAGACGCCGACTTGGATTACGCCGCCGACGTGCTGGTGAACGGCGCCTTTTTCTCCACCGGCCAAAAGTGCACCGCGTGCAGCCGCGCGATTATTGAAAGAGCCATCTATGAGCCGTTGCTGGAAAGGCTCATCGCCAAAATCCAAAAGCTGAAAGTCGGTAACGGGCTTGAGCCCGGAATCGATATTGGCCCCGCCGTGGACGCCGCGCAGCTTGAGACGGATTTGAAATACATAGAGATTGCGCGGAACGAAGGCGCGCTGCTGCTGTGCGGGGGCAATCGCCTGACGGGAGGAGCTTACGATCAGGGTTATTTTATTGAACCCACCCTCTTCACCGGCGTCACGCCGGAAATGCGCATCGCGCAGGAAGAAGTGTTTGGGCCCGTGCTGGGCTTGATGGTGGCGAATGATTTTGAGGACGCGATGCGGCTGGCCAATGGCGTGAAGTTCGGCCTCTCAGCCTCCATCGTCTCCCGCGACCTGACGCGCGTTCATCAATTTATCAATGGCATTGAAGCCGGGCTGATTACCGTCAATCTGCCCACCGCGGGAGTGGAGTATCAGCTTCCCTTTGGCGGCACCAAGGAATCAAGCTTCGGCATGCGCGAGCAGGGACCGGCCGCGCTCGATTTTTATACGGAGACGCGGACGGTTTATATGAAGTATGCGTGAAGGGAAGTATTCAGTTATCAGTTTTCAGTCATCAGATACGTCCTGCGGAGTGGCTGTGAATTCCAAGTGCTTTGAACCCATTGCTCGCGCTGACGCTCGCGTGCTCATTCTGGGCTCGCTGCCCGGCAAGATGTCGCTTGAGCGCAATGAGTATTATGCCCAACCGTATAATGCTTTCTGGCGTATTATGGGCGAGCTTGTGGGGGCCTCGCGTGATCTGCCTTACCCGGAGCGGCTTCGCGTGCTCAGGCAACATCACGTCGCGGTGTGGGAGGTCTGCGCAGCGGGGTTTCGCGCCGGAAGTCTCGACTCCGCCATTGAACTTTCAACCGTCCGCGTAAACAACTTCGCGGCTTTTCTGCGTGCCCACCCCGACATCAAGCTGATCTGCTTCAATGGCAGGAAAGCCGAAGAGATTTATCGTCGCAAGGCGCGGCAGGTACCGCGCGTCGTATTTCAGCGGGTTCGCTACGCGTCGCTGCCCTCCACCAGTGCCGCCCACGCCGGGATGCCTTTTGCGCAAAAGCTTGCGCTCTGGCGAAAGGCTCTAAGTGGAACACCTACGTTGCTGCCCGTCGGAATTGCCGGCACCGCGAGCCTGTCCGCAGAAATGGAAACTCAATCTTTTGCCGTTGGGAGTCGACCATGAAAACCACCCAGCAATTTCTCGCCAAACTTAAATTGCCTTTTGAAGACAACCACGAGTTGAAGCCCAGCTCAAAGCGCTTCAAGGACGGCGGACAGTATCGCGTGGAGATTCCCAGCGTGGAAGGGCCGCGGGTGTTTCGTGAGGTGCTGGAAGCTGCAAAGGAATATAAGGTGCCGATTCATCGCGTCAGCCAGGGAAGCGGCGTGATGCTGCTGACGCGCGACGAGATTCGCGAGATGGCGGAAATTGGCCACGACGAAGGAATTGAGGTCTGCCTGTTCGTCGGTCCGCGTTCCACGTTTGACACCGGGGCGCAAACGGCTTCCTCAGCGGGCAAAGTTATCGGCCTTCAGCATCGCGGCGCGGACCAACTGGTTTATGCCATAGAGGATGTGCGGCGTGCCTGCGACCTGGGCATCCGCAGCATCCTGCCCGCCGACCTTGGCCTGATTTATGTTTTGAACGCCATGAAGCAGAAGGGCGAGCTGCCGAAGAACCTGGTGATCAAGAGCTCAGTAACTCTGGCCGTCGCCAACCCCGCCACCGCGCGGATTTTTTAAGAGTGCGGCGTATCCACAATGAATGTCGCCACGGACCTGAGCCCGGCGCAGATGGGCGCCATCCGCCAGGCCGTCGGTATTCCCATCGATCTTTACATCGAAGTGCCTGACAACTTCGGCGGCTTCGTGCGCTACTACGAGATGCCTAAAATCATCTCAGTGGCCGCGCCAGTCTATTTCAAATTCGGGCTGCGCAACTCGCCGGACATCTATCCCTCCGGAAAGCATCTGGAAGACCTGGCCGTCAAGATGGGCCGTGAGCGCGTGCGCCGCGAACGGATCGCCCTGGACCTGCTGGAGCAATACGCCCCTGACGCAAAGATGTCGCCGCTGGGGTCGAAAGACTTGGGGATTCCGGAATTGGGATGATTCGAACGTGAATTGACGTCGAGAACAATGCGTGGCAAGATTTTCTTGTTTCCACGAATAAATATATGCTTGCGAAAAAGCCACCTAAAAAGCAGGTTACACTTCCCAAGGCCATGAACGCTCGACGCAACGGAGCGGATTACCTCGACGAAAGCACAGATGGGGAGTGCATCATTTTGCGGCCGTTGCAAAACAGTCGCGCCGAAGAAGTTCGTACCCGCCTTGCCCAATTCGGCATCGACGATGAAGACGTCAATGCCGCAATTTCCTGGGTACGCCAAACACTTTGAAGGACAGTTTTGACTACCAAAAAATCCACTGCAGCACGGCAAAAATTACAAAAGAAACTCCGGCCCAGAAGATGGGGCGTTTGACCAGGGGCAGGTGGCCTTCGCTGGGGATGTCGGTGCAGCCCCAAACGAGGCCCGTCAAATGCTCAAGCGGTTTGGGGCGCGTGAAGAGGCTCACGACCACGGTGACGATGGCGGCGATAACGCCTGACCAGAGCAGTCTGTACATATTCTCCGCCATGGTTTGGGCGTGAATGGAAAACGCAAACCACACAATCGCTGCGGGGTGCAGCTTAACCGTCAGCCACATCCCAAAGGCTGAAATTGTGCCCACCAGCAAACCCCAAAATCCCCCCGCCGGCGTGGCGCGCTTCCAGGTCATTCCGATGATAATCGTGCAGAAAATGGGCGTCATGAAAAAGCTGAAGACCACCTGGGCATAATCCATGATGCTGGCGAACTGCATCACCAGGTAAGCTGTGCCGATGCTGATGACCACTCCCAGAATTGTGCACCAGCGGCCCATCGCCACGTAGTGGGCGTCGGGGGCGGACTTGCGAAAGAACGGGCGATAGAGATCGTATGTCCAAACCGTGGCGAAGGCGCTGACGTTGCCTGCCATGCCGGACATAAAACCGGCGATGAGGGCGGTGATGCCGAGGCCCAGCAGGCCCGGTCCGCAATAGCGCGCCAGCATCAGGGGCAGCACTTCGTTGTAGCTGTGCTGGCCGGGACCCGCCATGCTTTCAGGCACCAGCTTGAAAGGCAACAGGCCAAGCGCAAGCAGTCCTGGCAGGATCACGATCAGGGGCACGGCCATTTTGAAGAATGAGCCGATGATCGGCGCCAGCTTGGCGGAGCGAAGGTCTTTGGCGGCAATCGCCCTTTGGACGACAAGAAAATCGGTGGTCCAATATCCCAACGAGCCAATCATCAAGCCGAAAACGATGCCGCTCCAGTGCACGCCCATGGGGTTATCGACGAAATGGGCGGTGGGCCGCCACAGGTGAGTGTAGTCACCTTGGGGAAAGTTCGCATGGATGCGCGCCACCAGCTTCGACCAGCCACCGGCTTCCACCATTCCGAGAATAGGAATTAACAGCGCGCCCAGCCAGATCAGGAAAAACTGCAGGACTTCATTGAAGATGGCGGAAACCAGTCCACCCAGCGCCACGTAGATGCCCACGGTGAGCGATGAAATCCAGATGCTGACGTGAATGTCCCAGCCCAGCATCACCTTCATCACCACGGCCATCGCGTACATGTTGATGCCCGACATTAGGATGGTCATGCAGATGAAGGATAGAGCGCCCACCAGCCGCGTTGGTTCGCCAAACCGCAGTTGCAGGTAGCCTGGCACGGAGTGAGTCTTGCAGATGTAGTAAAAGGGCATCATGACAATGCCCAGAAAGAGCATGGCGGGAATGGCTCCCCACCAATAGTAGTGCGCGGCAAGAATTCCGTATTGGTACGTGGCCGCCGCCCACCCCATCAGTTCCAGCGCGCCCAGGTTGGCGCAAATAAAACTGAGCCCTGCCACCCAGGCGGTGATGTCGCGCCCCGCCATAAAGAAATCTTCGCCCGTATTGCTGTAGCGCTTCAGGTAAATGCCAATGCCCAGCACAATCGCGAAATAGACCGCGATGATGACGAAATCCACCGTGTGCATGTTGAGAAGGGCTTGGGCGTTCGGCGCGCCGCCAAAGAGCAAGGCGAGGGGATGGCAACTAGTCATGGAGTGGTCTCCGCAACAGAATGGAAGGCAAGTCGAATTGTTTTTAACAAAGCCCTTGAACTGCTATTGCCGGACGCGTCACGCCCCGGAACGACGAGCGGCAACTGGCCGTGAACGATTTTGTGCTGACAAAAACGTGAGGGCACAGCCTGCCGCCCGTTGATGCGCCATCAGGATTTCCTGGGCGTGTAGGCATAAACGTAAATGCCGCCGATCACCGTCAGCAGCGCACCCCACCAGATGGCGGGATGCTGTACCCAAGTGGGCATACTCTTGAGCGCCTCCAGCGGCGGGTCAGCGCGCTCAGAGATGCCCGTGAAAAAGATGATGATCCCGTAGATCAACAGAATGACCCCGACAAAAAACCAGACGGGAATCATGTGATGATCGCTATGCTTTGCCAGGTCGATTTCAGGCCGGTCCTGGCCGTTGCCATCACCGGAATTAATGTCTTTCGGCTTTTCATCCATAAATCTTGACTCCTCAATTCGCACTCATGCCACCAACTTGCAGGGCCGAATGGCGTTCGGCCTCTGGGCGAGCGCTGCTCGCCCCTACCTCTTCCCTACCAGAAAATCCATTGCAGGATCAAAAACAGCACCGCCGAGATCACAGCCCAGAAAATCGGCCGTTTCCACAGCGGCAAGTCCCCTTCGTCAGGCAATTCCGTGCACCCATAGACCAACCCGGTTAATTCTTCCACAGGCTTGGGCTTGGTAACGTAGCTAACGGCAACCGTGACGATCACACAGATCAGCCACGACCACAGAGCGCGATACATATTCTCGGCCATGTCCTTTGCGCCCGTGGAAAGCGCGATGTAAGCCAGCGTGCAGGGATCAAACTTCACCATCAGAAACATGCCGATGGAAGAAACGCTGCCGGCGAGCAAACCCCAGAATCCTCCAGCCGGAGTCACGCGCTTCCACATCATTCCGAGCAGCACCGTTCCGAAAAGCGGCGCAACGAAAAAGCTGAACAGCGCCTGGACGTAATCCATGATGCTGCCGAAACTCATCACCAGGTATGCGGTGCCGATGGAGATGATGACGCCCAGAATTGTGCACCAGCGCCCCATGCTGAGGTAATGGTCGTCGGAAGCGTTCTTGCGAATGAGCGGGCGGTAAATGTCGTACGTCCAAACCGTGGCGAAGGCGCTGACGTTGCCCGCCATTCCCGACATGAAACCGGCAATGAGCGCCGTGATGCCGAGGCCCAGCAGGCCCGGACCGCAATAGCGCGCCAGCATCAGCGGCAGGACCTCATTGTAACTATGCTGGCCGAGGCCCACCGCGCTTTCCGGAACCAATTTGAAGGGCAGCAGCGCGAGCCCCAGCAAACCGGGCAGGATCACGATGAAGGGTACGGCCATCTTGAAATACGAGCCGATGATGGGCGCCATCTTGGCGGCGCGAATATCCTTGGAGGCAAAGATGCGCTGCACCACAAGGAAATCCGTGTTCCAGTAACCAAAGGAGATCACAAAGCCCAGGCCGAGAACAATGCCGGTCCAGTGGATGCCCATGGGATTGTCGGAAAAGTGTCCCAAGCCCCGCCAGAGATGCGTGTAGTCTCCCTGCGGATAATTCTGGTGAATCCGCGCGATGAGTCCCCTCCAGCCGCCAGTTTCCACGAGCCCGAGGATGGGAATCAGCATCGCACCCAGCCAGATCAGGAAGAATTGCAGCACCTCATTGAAGATTGCGCTAAAGAGCCCGCCAAGTGAAACGTAGGCACCCACCGTGAGGGATGACACCCAGATGCTGAAGTGGATGTTCCAGCCCAGAACCACCTTCATCACCAGGGCCATGGCGTACATATTGATGCCCGACATCAGGACGGTCATGAAGGCGAAGGAAATGGCGCTGAGGGCGCGAGTCGGTTCGCCAAAACGGAGCTTGAGGTAGCCGGGAACGGAATGGGTTTTGGAAATGTAATAGAACGGCATCAGGACGAGGCCGAGGAACAGAATGGCGGGAATGGCGCCGATCCAATACCAGTGTGTGGCCAAAATTCCATATTGATAGGCGGCTGCTGCCCAGCCCATCAGCTCCAGGGCGCCGAGGTTGGCGGAGACAAAGCTCAATCCCGCCACCCAGGCCGTCATCTCACGCCCCGCAAGAAAGAAGTCCTCACCACTCTTGGTGTAGCGCTGCAGGTAGAAGCCAATGCCCAACACCATGGCGAAATAGATGGCGATGATGGCGATGTCCACGGGACTTAGTAAAATCAGGCGCTTGGCGACCTGGGTGATATCCGGGGCGCCGAACCACAGCATGAGTGGAGGAATTGAGAAGAACAAATGCATAAGAAATCCTTTCAGCAGTGGCGAGTGACGAGTGGGGAGTGACAAGCCATAGGCTTGCTCCTCGACATATTCAAATTTCTAAAGGCTTTGCCTGGTTGCTCGTCACTTGCCACTCGTCACTCGTCACTGCTTTTTCTTCCCCGGCTGGCCGTACCAAGTGTGGTATCGGTCCCACCACTTCTTTACTTCTTCCGGAGGCAGCGATTTGGGTTTGCCCAGCAGCAACGCCAGGTGGACGGTCTTGGAAACGTCCTCCAGCATCACCGCCGCTTTCAGCGCCGCGCGAGGCGTGGGCCCCCAGGCGAACGTCCCGTGATTGCCCATGATGATGGCCGGCGCCTTATCATTCTTGTATTTCAGAATTGCCTGGCCGATGTGGTCCTTCTGGTTGTCCACATAGGGCGCGCAGGGAATCACATCACCGAACTCATCGGCAATGGCCGTAAGGTACGCAGGAATGGGCTCGCCCAGCAGTCCCAGGCTGGTGGCGTAATTGGAATGGGTGTGGATGACGCCGCCCACTTCCGGACAGTGTTTGTAAATATAAAGATGCTCGGGCAGATCCACGGAGGGGTTCCACTTGCCTTTCAGCTTCTTCCCCTCGAGGTCCGTCATCACCATGTCGGCAGGCTTCATGCGATCATAGTCCATACCGCTGGGTTTGATCAGCACAATGCCGCGCTCGCGGTCAATGCCGCTGGCATTGCCGCTGTGCATGGTGACGAGGCCGCTGCGATAGACCCCAATGTTGGCATCGAAAACGTCGCGCCGGAGTTGTTCAAGAGTCGGCAAGAGATTTTATCCTTGGTTCACAATATTGGTGATTAGCGATTGGTGATTTGTGATTGTTCGGCGAATCGTTGTGATTTTACAGGCGAGCTGAAAGACTTGCCAATCACAAATCACCAATCTCAAATCACCAATTTCCAGCTATTTTGAATTTTCCCTTCGCAGAACCTTCAGCCGCTTCATCACGTCGTTTCCGCCGCGGCCGAAGTACTCGTGCAAAGCATGATATTCCGCGTAGAGCTTGTCGTAAATGGCGTGCGCCTTGGCGTTGGGCTTGAATTTCAGCTTCTGCACCCGCGCCATTTTCTTTGCCGCGTCAGTGATGGAATCGTAACCGCCAGCGGCAGCGCCGGCCGCCACGGCTCCGTGCATGGCTGCTCCCAAAGCGGAGCAGGTTTGCAACGGGTCCGCCAGCTTGATTTCGCGCCCGGTGACGTCGGCATAAATCTGCATCAGCAGGTGGTTCTTTTCCGGCAAGCCGCCGCACGCCACCAACTCGTTAACCGTGACGCCCTTCGATTCAAATGCCTCAACGATGGTGCGAGTGCCGAATGCCGTGGCCTCAATCAGGGCGCGGTAGATCTCCTCCGCCTTCGTCGCCAGCGTCAAGCCGACAATCACGCCGGTCAAATCAACATCCACCAGCACGGAGCGGTTGCCGTTCCACCAATCGAGCGCCACCAGGCCCGACTCACCCGGCTTCAGTGCCGCAGCACGCTTTTCCAGGGCCACCTGGAACGATACTTTCTGCTTGCGCGCTTCCTGATGAATGTAATCCGGCACGCCATGCTCAAAGAACCAGGCAAAGATATCACCCACGGCGGATTGTCCCGCCTCGAATCCCCAAAGGCCGGGAACGATGCCATCCTCAACCGTCCCGCACATGCCTTCCACCATCTGCTTCTCTGCGCCCATCAGCATGTGGCAGATGGAAGTGCCCATGATCATCACGAGCGATCCGGGCTGCGTCACCGTGCAGGCAGGAACGGCCACGTGAGCGTCCACATTGCCGATCGATACTGGTGTTCCTTCTTTGAGGCCGGTCTTCTTTGCCCAGTATGCGGTCAGCCCGCCAGCCTTCGCCCCCAGGGCGAAATACTCTTCGCCAACCTTCTCCGCAATCACGTTATCCAGCTTCGGGTGCAGCGCCTTGAAGAAATCGTTGGAGGGGAATCCCTGGCCTTTTACCCACATGCCTTTGTAACCGGCGGTGCAGGCGTTGCGTTTTTCCTCGCCAGTCAACTGCCACACAATCCAGTCGGCAGCCTCAATGAAGCGGTCCATGGCGTCGTAGATTGCAGGGGCTTCGTCCGCCACTTGCGCGAGCTTTGACCAGAACCATTCGGAGGAGTATTTTCCGCCATAATTGCGAATGAAATCCTCGTTGCGCTCGCGGCCGATCTCATTGATCCGGTTCGCTTCCGGCTGCGCGGCGTGGTGTTTCCACAACTTGACGTAAGCGTGAGGGGTCTTGCGATATTTCGGAATGGCGGAAAGCGGCGTGCCATCCGCCTTGGTGGGCAGGGGGCTGGAAGCGGTAAAGTCCGTTCCGATTCCGATGACGTCTTCGCCCTTCACCTTGGCTTCTTTCAGCGCCTTGGGTACGGCCTTCTCCACCACATACAAGTAGTCCAGGGCATTCTGAAGCGCCCAGTCCGGCTCAAGTTTGGGGCCGCCTCCCGGCACGCGTTCGTCAATCACGCCGTCCGGATAAGGCACCAGTGCCGACGCGAGCAGCTTGCCATCACGCACACGCACCACCACGGCGCGGCCTGATTCCGTTCCGTAATCAATTCCCACAACATACTTGTCTTTAGGCATTGAGGCCTCCCAATTATTATCTGCCGCCACTGAAAAACAGCAGGCTACAGGGCCGACCCGGGTCAGCAGAGTGTTGCTATGGCCACCGAGCGGCGGGCCACACATCATCTATTAGAGCGTGGCGGAGTGCAAGAAGAAAAAGATGGAGGCGGGGGGCGGGGGGGCGGAAAATGGAGTAGGCGGTAGGCAGGAAGCAGACGGCGGTAGGCGGTAGGCTGTTGGCAGGAGGCGGTAGGCTGGGAGGAATTTCCAAGATCGCAATTTGCCTCCCTGGCGTCATGGGCCGCCCCACTTTGCCTGGGGTCGTCCCGCTAACGCGCGCCCACCGCCAAGTGCCGGCCCCAATACTGTTCACATAAGCTTAACCTCGCCGAATTGACGCCCTCGCCCCCTTGGGGGAGAGGGTGGACCGCAGCCCGCGTTTTCACCAGCGGGGGCGGGACGGGTGAGGGGGTCAAACTTTATGAATGATTAACTCAAACCCCTGATGTGAACAGTATTGTGCCAACCCGGATTTCTCACGACGCCGCAGGAAGGGCAGTGCTGCGGCCCTGGAGTTTGCACCCTGGCTTGCGCTGTGACTTGCGCCGTGACCCGAGTTATGACTTGCACGTATGAAACCACCCCCTTCGCTGGAGCTCAGCCCCTCCTAATTTAGGAGGGGAGCCGCCGGTTAAAGCTCCCCTCCTCAGATGAGGAGGGGCGGCGCGTTAGCGACGGGGGTGGTTGAACCAGAGGTGGTTGAACCAGAGGTGGTTGATATTGGGGTGGCTAAAAGAGAGGAGGGGTGGTCGAAGCAGAAATGTGGAAACTGCCGCTCCGTTGCTGCCATCAACTTGAACCGGGGCCGCTCGGACCTTGACATTCTATAGGCTCGGTCGAGGGCGGATTTATCTTGACACTGATAGCGTAGATGGATATACTTTTGGGCTGTAGCCGTGAGGCGCCGCCATGTCCGTTTGCTGGTCACCCGCCGTGTCAAACTCCAAGTCATCCCGATTACCCTGCAAAAGGGACAAAACGACTGCGTCACCGTCCAAGGGGACGGCTGCGCGGGACTGGAGATACGGGACAAGGGACACGGGATACAGGACACAGGAACTGAGCGTTGGGAGTCCGGCATCAAAGCCACCAACTTGCACCCGAAACCCTTATTCCGTGTCCCGTACAACAAAATTGAAGGTGCATCCGGCGATGTGTATGAAAACAAAGGAACTGGAAAATTCGAAGGGTCATTATAATTTCCGGGTTGGGATGGTGCCTGCGAAGACGAATCCATTTCTCGGCATCGCCGCGTGTCCCTTGTCCCGTATCCCGTGTCCCGCTCAACAAAAATGAAGGTGCATCCGGCGATATGTATGAAAACAAAGGACCGGAAAAATAACGGCGATGATTTCGCAAAATGCAGTGGCGGGGATTCAAGCTTCCATCATGGAGTTCCTGATCCTGACTCCTGATCCTGACTCCTGAATCCTGACTCCTGAATCCTGTTCTCAAGCATGAAGGTATATCCCGGTAAGTTGATGAAAACAAAGGAACATGGAAAATGCCGGCGATGATTTCGCAAAATGCAGTGGCGGGGATTCAAGCTTCCTGCATGGGGGTCCAAATTCTGGATATTGAATCCAGGCTCCTGAATCCTGTTCTCAAGCATGAAGGTATATCCCGAGAAGTTGATGAAAACAAAGGAACAGGGAAAATGCCGGCGATGATTTCGCAAAATCCAGTGGCGGGGATTCGAACTTCCAGCATGGGGGTCCAAATTCTGGATACTGAATCCAGGCTCCTGAATCCTGTTCTCAAGAATGAAGGTATATCCCGAGAAGTTGATGAAAACAAAGGAACTTGAAAAATGCCAAGGATCATTACCATATTCGAGCCGGGAGGGTGCCTGTGAGACGTCTCCATTTCTCGACCTCACACCCGTATCCCGTGCCCCGTGTCCCACGCATCCCCTAACTGGAGCTGAGAATGGAACTTTATCCGCACGTCTATCAAATCCAATCCCTGTTTGGAGGCCGCAATCTTTTCCAATATCTCTTTGTGGGCGATAACACTGTGCTGGTGGATACCGGCATCGCGTCGACGCCGGAGCAGGTTGTGTTCCCCTACATGGATTCACTCCAGCTCAGCCCCAGCCGCCTGACTCTGGCGGTGACCACACATGCGGACATGGACCATCAAGCAGGTAATGACGCCATCAAGCGGATCTCCCCGGGCACGTGGCTAAGTTGTGGCGCAGCCGACCGCGCCCTGGTGGAGGATCCCCGCACGCTCTACGACCTTCGCTACAACTACCTTCAAGCCGACCATGGCGTGGGGTTTGAGCCTGAGCCGCCACCCGACGCCGGCAAGGCCCGGCGCATGGACCTCTGCTTTACCGGCGGGGAGATTATTCGGATCCGTGACGGCTGGCACCTGGAAGTCCTCCACGTGCCGGGCCACTCGCATGGGCACCTGGCGCTCTACGATCCGCTGCACAAGACGGCATTTGTGGGCGACGCCATTCACGGCCGTGGCTGTCCGTATGCCAAAGGTGGATTGGCCACCCCCGTCACGTACTACTACATTGACATCTACCTTTCCACGCTCCGCTACTTTGAGCACTTGCCCATTGACACGCTCTACTCCGGCCACTGGCCCACGATGCGGGGCGAAGAGATTCGCGACTTCATCGCGGAGTCCCGGCAGACGGTGGAGCTATTGGATCGAGTCATCCTGGCCAGCCTTGAAAAGAACCGGCCGGGACTCACGCTGAAGGAATTAATGGACGCGGTTGCGAATGCGGTGGGGGATTGGCCGCCGGATCAGCTTGTGCTCGCCATGTTCCCCGTCAAGGGGCATCTCGATCGCCTGGAAGAGAGAGGCAAGATCCGCGCCATGCGCGGGGCGCGGCCGGGGAAGTGGGAGTTGGTGTAGCTCTCCAGGTTGAATCTTGAATCGTTATATATAATCAAACAGATATTTTATATTTTTGTATTCCTATATTAGTAAACTGCCTTTTTCGGTCATCGATTGTATTTTGGCGTGATGCCGCGCAAACGCTTCCACACCGCGTCGCAGCGATCCAGGACGGATTGATCCAATCTTGGTCCATCGGCGGCCTTCAGGTTTTCCTGCAACTGTTCAAGACGGGATGCGCCCAGAATGATTGAATCGACGGCGGGTTGGGAGAGCAGCCATTGAAAGGCCAGTTCCACCAGCGTTTTCCCGGCTTCCGCGGCGATCGCGCGCAGCTCTTCCACGGCGGCGAAGTCGTCAGCAAGCCAGTAGCGATCCTGGTACATCTTGTTGCCGTCGAAGCGTGTGCCTGCGGCCGGTCCGGTTGCACGGGAGTGTTTGCCGGTCAGTAAGCCACCCGCCAGCGGATTGTAGGGGACCACGGCAACGCCGAAGCGCTGGCAGAAGGGAAGGTACTCATCTTCAATGCCTCGCGCGATCAGGTTGTACATGGGCTGGGAAATGAAATAGGGATGGTAGCCACGTTTTTCACATATCCACAGGATTTCCTCAACCTGCCAAGCCGCATAATTGGAAACGGCGGGAAAGCGCACTTTGCCGGCCTGCACCAGCTCCTCCATGGTTTCGAGCGTCTCCTCGATGGGGGTGTCATAGTCGGGCTGATGGAGGTAATAGAGATCGACGTAATCGGTTCCCAGGCGCGTGAGGCTCGAGTCAATGGCTTTGCGTATGGCGGCGCGTGACAAACCTGTTTCATCGGCGGCGTCGCCCATCTTGCCGCGCACCTTGGTGGTAAGAATAACCTTGTCGCGCCGGCCCTTCAGCGTCCTGCCCACAATCGTCTCCGCCGCGCCGCGATTGTAGACGTTGGCGGTGTCTATGAAATTGATTCCCGCATCGAGGCAGCAATCAATGATTCGGTGTGCCGCGGCTTCATCGGTTTGGGCGCCAAAGGTCATTGTGCCGAAAGACAGGCGGGAAACTTTCAGTCCGGTCCGGGGAAGTGTGCGAAATTCCATATCTTTCCTCCAAAAACGCGCATCTAAATCCTAGGGCGGATTTCGACAGGTTACCAGCACCAAACGGCGAATTGAAACAAATGGCGGAGAAGCACCCTTTTAAATCTCCCAACGCCCCGACGTATATTACAATAGCTGTCTGTGCCGGAACCATCGTTGTTACAACTCGCGCAGGAACTTGAGTGGCTGGGGTGTGAGCTTGAGTACCATGGCCACCAGCACGCGATGCTGGGATATCCGGAAGCCGGCCCCACCTGGGAAACGTTCTGCGCAAAGCGGCGCGACGTTGAGGTGACGGCAGATAAAATCGAGCACGCATTGAAAAATGCGGTACGCTACAACCCATCAGGGTTGATCGGCGCGGAGTTTCCTGTGGATGAAACCTTGGACTCGGTTGCAGCCTTGTTGGGAGAGTTGGAAGAAATCAAGCGTTGCTCCGTTTCTGCCGTAGAGGTCATCCCCTTTAGAGTGCGGGGATTTACCAGGATGATTGAGGAATACCTTCAAGCCACGGGGGCATCGCTGTAATGATTTGGGTGATCAACCGTCAGCGGTTGGATTCAGCAACCCAGGGGTTGCAAATCGAGCTTTCCGAGAAAGCTCCAGGAGATATTGAATAATGGACGAACAACTATTGACGAAGCAATTGCAGGATGAGGGGTTCGATGACGTCTACGTTTGGGAGGATGAGCCGGAGATGAACTATCCGCCCCATCAACACCCCGACGTCTCGGCCCACATCATCCTGGCCGGTGAGATAACCGTGACGGTGGATGGGAAAACAACCACTTACAAACCGGGCGATCGCTTCGATATTCAGGGCAAGACCCCGTACTCGGCGCTCGTGGGTGCGGAAGGTTGTAAGTACCTGGTGGGAGAGAAGTAAAAAGTGGCAAGAGACAAGTGACAAGCCAGGGTTTTCAGGCCGGCTTGTCACTTGACGGTAGTCACCGCATTTCTAGCCTTTACGCCATTCCTGCCAATCCTTTTGCACAGCGTCCAGCATCTTCTTGGCCGCCTCATGAACCCACCCGGCCTTTCGCCTGGCGAGGTCACGACGCACATTTTTCACCGCCCGCTTGCTTCCCAAATGAATATTGGCGGTTTCAAAGCCCATGGAATGGAGCAGGTGCGCCTCATCACGTTTCTTGGGGATTGAAGCCATCTCAATGCGTGAACAGTGGGGAGCCAAGCGGCGAACAATCCACCTTCCGCGTAAGTGAACAAACGGATCAAGCGACCGTGCCGCCGTTGTGATGATCTCTTCGTAGAAAATCTTCTTCAAGCCCTGATCCTCTTTGGCCCAGACGCAGGCGGAGGGCAGCAAAGCCTTGGCCTCGCGCGCCACGCGGCCGCCATCCCAATCCGCCAAAGCCACGTAGCGCTCACGCCCCAGGCTTCCCAGGCCAGCCACGCGGTGCGCCACGCGATAGACAAGGCCCGGCGCGGGCATTAGATCCTCCAGCGCCTTGCGCGCGCTCTTGGGAACTTCTCCGCGCACGGAGGGAAGCGCGCTCATCTTTCCCCAGAAGTGTACAGGGTCGCGCAACTCACCGGTGGCAGCCTCGCGCAGCCAGCGATTGTCCTCTTCCAGCACAAACGGTTTGCCCCCGGCTTCCAATCCTTCCTTGTACCCTGCCAGGATGGCCGCGCACGCTTCTTCATGCGCAAGGGCCAGGTGGTTGGAGGCAATCGCCAGGTGGGCGCTCACCGCCAGCCGCACCAGGTCGATGGTGTACGGCATGGGGTAGGCCTCATCAAAATCATTGACGCCCCAGATCAGCCGCGCTTCCTTATCACGCCAGGTGCCAAAGTTTTCCACGTGCAGATCGCCCACCGCCAGCACTCGCGGCGCCTTGGCCAGGTCCGGACAAACCTCCGGCCAAATCTGGATCCAGCGATAGAAAGTGGCGCGCAGGAATTGGAAAGTATCCGCAGCCATGCGGGTGTGTTTTAAAGCAAGATCAGCGGGAACAATTGTGATGCTCTTGGCCAGCCACGACTCATACTTCTTGGTCGCCTTTTGAATGCGCATCGGACCCTACCTTTCTACCTGTGAATGCAGCCGTTGGAAATACTCCTCCACCCGGTGGAGGTCCTCCTCTGTGTCCACACCAATCGTGTCGAGGGGAGTTTCCATTACGGCGATTTCAATCCCATTTTCGAGAAAGCGTAATTGTTCAAGTTTCTCCAGCTTTTCCAGAGGTGATGGCTGGAGATGATGGAACGCGTCCAGAGCCGCGGCCGTGAAGGCGTAGAAACCCTGGTGCTTGTAGTATTGAACCTGCCCCGAACCATCGCGATCAAAGGGAATTCGCGCGCGGGAAAAATACAATGCCCGTCCGGAAAGGTCGGTGACCACCTTCACCACATTGCGATCCATCGCTGTTTCCGGATCAATCGCCACCTTGAGTGTTGAAACCTGGGTCGCTGGCGCTTCAAGGAAGGGCCGCAGCAGCCGCTCCAGATGGTCAGACGTGATCATGGGCTCATCACCTTGGATGTTGACGTAGATCGCGGCGGGCTCCTTCGCCATGACTTCCGCCAGGCGATCCGTGCCCGACTTGTGCTCGCGCGAAGTCATGAGGGCGGGAATGCCGTTCTCGCGACAGTAAGATTCGATCTCCGGGGAATCAGTTGCCACCAGTAGATCGTCAAGGCATGCCGCCTGACGAGCGTTTTCGTAGACCCAGGCAATCATGGGTCGGCCGCAGATCGCCCGCAACGGTTTGCCCGGCAACCTCGTGGATTCGAGCCGCGCCGGGATGACTCCAAGAACTCTTTGCATAGTAGGGGACCCATGGCAGGATATGCTTAGACATCACCCATTTGCAAGCCCTTGATGGGGTTTGGGGGGAGAAGCCGTCCCTCTTTGAAACCGCATTTCTTCACTCCCGCGATGCCGTTATGAACAACAATCCGCGTGTCAACAGGTGGGAAGTGAATCGTATCAATCCTCCACTTTCCCGTTAAAAAATATTGGGTTTCAAAAAGGGCCGCATTTAGAGCCTTTTTGAGGCCATGCACTTCGTTCTCAGCCTCTATTTTCAAGGCTGCGGAGTGTTTGGCATTGCCCCCGATTTCGTGGTATATTGGAAGGGTGAAACAAGTCATTTCCAGCAAGCTACCAAGCCCCCTTGGGACTGTCTTAACACTCACAAAATGGGAAGAGCCCGTGCACGGTTAGCAATGATTTGGGCGCTCTTGTGACGCCAGTCCCTGCAAGCTCGCAGATGGGGTTTGTATCGAACCAAGTGTGCTCCCGCCGGACGGGGCCAATAGATTTTTTCCCTTTGAAACCATCATGAACGCATGGCAAGAAATCCTGGGTTATTTGAAAGCTAAGGTGAATACCCAGAGCTATCAAACCTGGCTTCGTCCCACGCGGTTCAGCCACGTCAATCAGGAAGAACTGGTGGTGAAGGTTCCCAACCGCGAGTTCCAGGATTGGATTCAAGAACACTACAGCAGCTTGATCAACGAGGCGCTTACCCAACTCTCCCTGCGCGTTAGCAAGGTTCAATATGTGGTTGAGGAAGACACGGAAAAGAAACCCATTGAGCCTGGGGATGGAAAGGCCTTTCAAGCCAAGTTGGATTTTGAATCCGTCGACCATCAACTGAATCCCCGCTACACTTTCGATACCTTTGTGGTCGGCAACTGCAACCAGTTCGCCCACGCTGCGGCGCAAGCTGTGGCGGAGACCCCGGCAAAGGCCTATAACCCGCTGTTTCTTTATGGCGGCGTGGGGCTGGGAAAAACGCACCTGATGCAGGCCGTCGGCCACACCATCAAGGGCAAGTGGAGAGAGAAGAGGCTGGCTTATGTCTCTTCGGAACATTTTACCAACGAAGTCATCAACTCCCTCCGCTACGATCGCATGGTTTCGTTCCGTGATAAATACCGGAACGTTGACATCCTGCTGATGGACGACATCCAGTTCATCGCGGGAAAAGAGCGGACGCAGGAAGAGTTCTTCCACACCTTCAACACCCTGTATGAAGGCCAGAAGCAGGTGGTGATTTCCAGTGATTGCCCTCCCAAGGAGATTCCGGGATTGGAAGAGCGCCTGCGCTCACGCTTTGCCTGGGGTTTGACGGCCGACTTGCAGGCTCCCGACCTTGAGACCAAGCGGGCCATCCTGGCGAAGAAGACGGAAAGCCAGGGATTGATTCTGCCCGATGACGTCAGCGATTTTGTGGCGCGAAAAATAAAGTCCAGCATCCGGGACCTTGAAGGAGCGTTGACCCGCCTGATCGCCTACTCTTCGCTTACGGGCACCCCCGTGAGCCTCACCATGGCGCAGCAGGTGTTGAAGAATCTGGTGGACCTGGAAGAGCGGCGGGTTTCAATTGAGAACGTCCAGCGCGCCGTCTGCCGGGAGTTCGGCCTCAGCCTGCCACAGTTGAGGGCGAAGGATAACAGCCATGGAATTTCCTACCCGCGGCAAATTGCCATGTTCCTGGCAAAGGAGATGACACCTGCGTCGTTGCCGCAGATTGGCAGGGAATTTGGCGGCAAGCACCACACCACGGTGTTGCACTCCATCAACAAAATTGCGGAATTGCGTGAGACTGACAGGGATTTAAACAGACTTCTCAACAAGCTACGTGATAGTCTTAATTGAACTTAGCAAGTTATCCAAAATCGACTTGAGTGGGAAAGTTGTGAATTTCAGTTGCGGGGGCAACGGGCCGGGGACTTTCCACAAATATCCGAAAGTCATCAACAGGCAAAATTCCCCTAAGTTGCCGCTATAATGGAGTTTGTGGACTTTTCCACAATATGCACAGTGCTACTACTAAATACTATTCTCCTGAGAGAAAATTCTTATGGAAATAACTACCAGCAAAAACGATCTTCTCAAGGAACTGACACTCACGCAGGGTGTGGTGGAAAGAAAGAACACAATCCCCATTCTTTCCAACCTGCTTTTTGAGGTTGAGGATTCCACCCTTCGGATCAGCGCCACGGACCTTGACCTTGGAATCCGTTGCAGCTGTCCTGCCCAGGTGAAGGAGGGCGGCTCAGGCACCATTCCCGCCAAGCGCCTCTTTGAAATCGTCCGTTCCCTGCCCGACGCTGAAGTCCGCTTCAAGCTTCTTGAGAACCATTGGGTGCAGGTCAACTGCGCCCGGTCGTCTTTCAAACTGGTGGGCATGGCCCGGGATAACTTCCCCGTGCTACCCGATGTCCCCAAGCCGCTGGCGTCCCTGCCCGCCAACGTTTGCACAGCGCTGATCCAGAAGACCATCTTTGCCATTTCCAATGAGGAGTCACGCTACACCCTGAATGGCGCCCTGCTGCTGTTGAAGCCTGAGAGCGCCAGCATGGTGGCAACCGATGGCCACCGCCTGGCCATTGTTGAGCGCGACGTGCAGGTGCAGGGGCTCAAGAATGAATTGCGCCTCCTGGTGCCCAAAAAGGCCATGGCGGAACTCGTTCGCCTGCTCGCCGAAGTGGAAGATGAAACGCTGGTGGATATCTCCAAGGATGAAAGCCATCTCTTCTTCCAGGTGGGCAGCCGGATTTTGATTTCGCGCATGCTGACCGGGCAATTCCCAAATTATGAAGCTGTCCTGCCGCGCGATAACACCAAGATCGTCGAGATGGACAAGGACAAGGTGGCCGCGGCAATCCGCCGTGTGGCTTTGCTGGCTGACGAGCGCTCCCACGCCATCCGCATGCAGGTTGACAAGGATAAAGTGGAAGTTTTCTCCTCCAGCGGTGAGTACGGCGAAGCGCACGAAGTGCTCGATGCCACCTACGACAAGGATCCGATGCAAATTGGGTTCAACTACCAATACCTGCTCGATTTCCTGGCCGTTGTGGGAGACGGTGGAAAGATTCGTTTGGAATTGAAAGACGAACAAAGTGCCGGCCAGTTGCGGCCGGGGGATCAGGATGCCTATCGGTATCGCTACGTTGTGATGCCGATGCGCATCTGATGAACGGCGACAAGATATAAGCTGGCCTCTCGACGGCCCGTGAGCGAAGGCAAGAGGGATTCGTCATTCTGAAATTACCCCACCCGTCTCTTTTTAGTTGCCGCTCCACCGGCCGACAGGGAGGTTGTTTCTCTGTCGGCTTTCTTGTGCAGCCATGAATCAGTAGAGGCGGCTTTACGCCGCCATGGCGGGATGAACCCGCTGCTACGGTGTGCTGATGAAAATCAGCCAGGAGGTTGTTAAGCCACGTGAGCAAGAAGGAACCTGAAGTGAACGGTGCCCAGGCCTACGATGCGGATAGCATCAAAGTTCTGGGCGGCCTGGAAGCGGTCCGCAAGCGGCCGGCGATGTACATTGGCTCCACCGGACTCATGGGATTGCACCACCTGGTTTGGGAAGTGGTTGACAATGCGGTTGACGAAGCTCTGGCGGGTTACTGCGACACCGTAACCGTTGTCGTGCACGGCGATAACTCCGTCACCGTCATCGACAATGGCCGTGGCATCCCCGTGAGCATTCACAAGGAAGAGGGCCGCTCCGCCGCGGAAGTGGTGATGACCGTCCTCCATGCGGGCGGAAAGTTTGACTCCAAAAGCTACAAGGTCTCGGGCGGATTGCACGGTGTGGGCGTTTCCGTTGTCAACGCTCTTTCCGAATCCCTGGAGCTTGAAATCTGGCGCGATGGCTATACCTGGGAGCAGTCGTATGAGCGGGGCGCTCCGCTTGCCAACATCAAACGCGCCGGCAAGACGGAGAAAACTGGAACCAAGATTACCTTCCTGCCCGACCGTGAGATTTTTGAGTCGATTGAATTCAACTTCGACACTCTCTCCCAGCGGCTGCGCGAAATGTCTTTCCTGAACAAGGGATTGACCGTCCGCCTGAAGGATGAGCGCACCAACAAGCAGAGTGAATTCCATTACAACGGCGGCATCTCCGAATTCATCAAGCACCTCAACAAGAACAAGAATGTGCTTCACACCACGCCGATCTTTGGCGAAAGCGAGCGCGAAGACATTCACATGGAGTTCGCGCTTCAATACAACGACGCCTACGCGGAAACGGTTTTTTCCTTTGCCAATAACATCAACACCGTCGATGGCGGAACCCACCTTTCCGGCTTCCGCTCCGCGCTGACGCGGGCCATCAATCAATTTGGGCAGAATCAGGGCCTGTTCAAGGACGTCAAAGAGAACCTCACGGGTGAAGACGTTCGCGAAGGCCTGGTGGCCGTGGTGAGTGTGAAGGTGCCGCAGCCGCAGTTTGAAGGGCAGACCAAGGGCAAACTGAATAGCGATATCCAAAGCACCATGGCGAGCTTCGTCTATGAGAAGCTGATGGAGAGCTTTGAAAAGAATCCCACCGTGGGCCGCAAGATTTGCGCCAAGGCTGTGGATGCCTCACGCGCCCGTGAAGCGGCGCGCAAAGCCCGTGAACTTACCCGCCGCAAAGGCGCGCTGGATTCCGGCGGCCTGCCCGGCAAGCTCTCTGATTGCCAGGAGCGCGATCCCGACCGCTGCGAGCTCTTCCTGGTGGAGGGCGACTCCGCCGGTGGCTCGGCCAAACAGGGCCGCGACCGCCGCTATCAAGCTATTCTGCCACTGCGCGGAAAAATTCTGAACGTGGAGAAGGCGCGCTTTGACAAGATGCTGGGCCACGAAGAAATCCGCGCCCTCATTACCGCGCTTGGAACCGGGATCGGCAAGGATGATTTCGATATTGCCAAGCTCCGCTACGGCAAGGTCATCATCATGACCGACGCCGACGTTGACGGATCGCACATTCGCACGCTTCTGCTCACGTTCTTCTTCCGCCAGATGCCCCAACTGGTGGAGCGCGGCAATATTTTTATCGCGCAACCGCCGCTCTATTTGATCAAGAAGGGCAAGAGCTCCCGCTACATTCGCGATGAGAAGGAATTCCGCCGTGAAGTGTTGCGGCGCGCCACGGAAGACCACGCCGTGGAATTCGGCGGCACCGATAAGAAGCTGGAAGGCGGCGAGCTGACCAACTTCCTGATGGCGTTTGGCGAATACATCGACCTCTACAGCAAGCTGGAAAAACGCATTGGCGATGGGCGCCCCATTGACGCCCTGCTGCGCGCCGAGGTTGCCAAGAAGGCTGAACTGGAAAACCAGGAGAAGCTGGAAAAGGTGGCCAAGGACCTGCGCGCCGAGGGCTTCAAAACCGACATCAAGCTGGACGAAGAGCACAACATCCATTTCCTGGCGTTCCACAGTGAAACCCAGCCGGAACGCATTCTGGATTGGGAACTGCTCTCCAGCCCCGAATATCGCCGCCTCTACGATCTGCACAAGCGCGTGCATGACTACGACAAGCCGCCCTTTACCATCACCTCAAACGGCAACAAGCTGGTGATTGACGATCGCAAGGAGCTGGTGGAGCACGTCATGTCGGTGGGAAAAAAATCCTTCACCGTCCAGCGCTTCAAAGGCTTGGGCGAAATGAACCCCACGCAGTTGTGGGAAACCACCATGGACGCCGAACAGCGCACCATGTTGCAGGTCAGGGTGGAGGACCAGGTGGAAGCCGACTCCATCTTCACCGTGCTCATGGGAGACGTCGTCGAACCCCGCCGCCAGTTTATTGAAGACAATGCGCTGGACGTGAAGAATTTGGATATTTAACCGGGGCGCTTTTATTAATCAGAAGTTTCAGAGTGACAGTGAGGAACCGAGTAAATGGGTGATCAAGATTTAATCAAGCCGTCGCGGGAAATTCCCGTCAACATTGAAGAGGAGATGCGGAAATCGTATCTCGATTACGCCATGAGCGTGATCATTGGGCGCGCGCTGCCTGACGTGCGTGACGGGCTGAAGCCCGTGCATCGCCGCATTCTCTACGCGATGTACAAGGAAGGCAACACCTCTGACAAGCGCTACATCAAATGCGCCGGCGTCGTGGGCGAAGTCATCAAGAAATATCACCCGCATGGTGATGCGGCGGTTTACGACACCCTGGTGCGCATGGCGCAGGGCTTCAACATGCGCTACACCCTGATCGATGGTCAGGGCAACTTCGGCTCTGTGGATGGCGACCGCGCCGCGGCTTACCGGTACACGGAGTGCCGCCTGGCGCGCGTGGCCGAGGAGATGCTGACCGACATTGAGAAGGACACCGTTGATTTCATCCCCAACTACGATGAATCCACGGAAGAGCCCACGGTTCTTCCCACGCGCATTCCCGGCCTGTTGATCAACGGTTCGGACGGAATCGCCGTCGGCATGGCCACCAAGATTCCTCCGCACAACCTGACGGAGATTATTGAAGCCACTGTGCTGCTGCTCAACAAGCCCACGGCTTCACTGGATGAAATTCTGGCGCTTGTTCCCGGCCCTGACTTTCCCACCGGCGCCTTCATTTACGGCAAGAGCGGAATCAAGGAAGCCTACCGCACGGGCCGCGGGCAGTTCACCATGCGCGCCAAAGCCGCCATTGAGCGCCCCGCCAAGGAAAAAGTTCAGATCGTCATTACGGAGATTCCCTTCCAGGTCAACAAGTCGCGCACCATTGAACGCATTGCGGAACTTGTGCAGGAAAAGAAGATCGAGGGAATCAGCGACATTCGCGATGAATCGGACCGCGACGGCATGCGTATCGTCATTGAAATCAAGCGCGGCGAGCAGCCGGAAGTGGTCCTGAACAATCTCTACAAGCACACGCAGCTTCAGGAAACCTTTGGCATGATCCTGCTGGCCATTGTCCACGGCCAGCCGCGCACGCTTCCCTTGATTGAAGCGCTGCAGCTCTTCATTGATCATCGCGTCACCGTGGTTCGGCGCCGGACCGAATACGACTTGCGCAAAGCGCAGGATCGCGCCCACATTTTGGAAGGCTTTCTCAAGGCGCTTTCGCAGCTCGACGCCATCATCAAATTGATCCGCGGGTCCAAGACTCCTGCTGAAGCCCGTGCCGGCTTGATTGCCAATTTTGAGTTTTCCGACCGCCAGGCGCAGGCCATTCTTGAATTGCAGTTGCAACGCCTCACCGGCATGGAGCGCGACAAGATCCAGGCGGAGTTTGACGAGCTGCAAAAGAGGATTGCCGAGTACCAGGAAATCCTGGCCAGCGAAAAGGCGCTGAAAAAAGTCATCGTCAACGAGCTGAAGGAAGTCCAAAAGCTTTACGGCGATGCCCGGCGCACGGAGATCATCGAGCAGCAGGATGAAATCCGCCTGGAAGACCTGATTACCGTTCAGGACGTGATCATCACCATCTCCCATTCCGGCTACACCAAGCGCACGCCGCTCAGCACCTATCGGCAGCAGGCGCGCGGTGGCAAGGGCCGCCTGGGCATGAAGACGCGCGATGAGGATTTTGTTGAAAACCTCTTCATCGCCTCCACCCACAGCTACATCCTGGTGTTTACCAACACCGGAAAATTGTACTGGCTGAAGGTGTATGAAATTCCTGACGTCGGCGCCGCCGGCAAGGGCAAGCACATCCTGAACCTTGTCAATCTTTCGAAAGAGGAGAAAGTGGCCGCGGTTCTGGCGGTTAAAGAGTTGCCGGAGAATCCGAAGGACGTCACCTTGGACGGCGTGACCCTGGCCGAGGAAGGCTACATCACCATGGTTACGCGCCAGGGCATCATCAAGAAGACGCGCTTGGCGGACTTCTCCAACCCGCGCGCCGCCGGAATTATTGCCATGCAGATTGAAGATGGCGATGAGCTGATTGCGGTGAAGCTCACTTCCGGCCGCGACAACATTTTCCTGGCCACTCACGAAGGCATGGCCATTCGCTTCCCGGAATCGGATGTGCGCGGCATGGGCAGAACCGCTTACGGCGTCTATGCCATGGACCTCGACAAGGGCGATTACATCATCGGCATGGAAATTGTGGGCGACAAGGAACTGATGCTCTCCATCACCGAGAAGGGCTATGGCAAGCGCACCGCGGTTGAGGAATACCGCCTGCAGACGCGCGCGGGCAAGGGTGTGATCAACGTCAAGACCACGGAGCGCAACGGCAAGGTGGTGAACGTCCTGAGCGTCACGGAAGAGTCGGAAGTGATGATCATCTCGCAACAGGGCAAGATCACGAGGCTCGATTCCAGCACCATTCGCGAGTGCGGACGCTCCTCCCAGGGTGTGCGGTTAATCAACCTGGAAGAGGGCGACCAGGTGGCCGGCGCCGGGCTGATCAAGACCGAAACCAACGGCGACGCGCCGGATCAGCCGCTGCTGATTCAGTAGGAGGGTAGGTCTATGGGCGAGCCGAATCTTTTCGATGAAGCACCGTCCGAACTGAGCCAGGATGCCTTTTTCTGTTGGATTTTCAAATGGCTCAACCATGATGATCTCGACCACCCGATGCGGAAGGTTAGCTGGAACTTGTTACAGAGGATCTTGGAGAAGATTGGCGCAAAGGTGGATTGGCAGCAATTTCGGTCTTTGCAAATCAAACGGCAATTCCACAGCGTGGACTTCGTCGCGGTCGTCGAGCTTAAAAGCAGTCCGAGCTTGGTGCTCGTGGTTGAAGATAAGGTTGATGCGCTGTTAACCGGCCATGACCAATTGGAAAGGAACATCCAGAAGCTTGTCGCGAACCAGCGGGAGTGGGAACCCCTAAGAGCGGTAAGCCGGGATCGCATTCATGGCGTTCTGCTTAAGACTGGGTACGACTTTGATTTTCGTCCCCCCGACGGGTACGTGAAGATAAACCGAGACAACCTGACGCGATGGATTGACGGGATCGCCTCGGGCGAGTTGGTGCGCAACAACATTCTCCGGGACTGGGTTGAACACTTCCGAAGGGAGCGCCAGCAATCGAGGAGTTTCGTGGACGACGCGGGTCAAATGGACAACACAGACCCCAACAGTTCTTGGTGGTCAAATCCCGAAAACCAATACAAACTTTTCAAAGAGCTATTCTGCGTTACGGAAGAGCAAATTGTGCTGCACAGGCATAGAGATAACGGGGAAAACATTTGGTTTAATCGGCAAGGCGAGCCTCTGACGAGAGAATATTTTCGCCGCATGACCCCTAAGGGAAACCGCTCAATGTTTTACAATTTCAAGTTCCCGGCGGGTTATTGGGATGCAGATCTAGCCAACCGGCCATTTGAGGGGACGTGCTCCACATATTACTACCGGCTTCTCTTTGTGGCAGGGATTTGGGGGATCGCACTAAGATTCTGGAAGGCGGACAAGTCTGCGGCTGAGAAAACAAAAATGTATCAGCTTGCTGAAATTTTCACCCGAATACTGAGGGACCATCACATTGTCACCCATTCCTTTAAACGGTATGACGACGCAGCCGAGTCAACCATCCTTCTCATCGATCCAGCACGCAGTCCCGGTATTGGCAGCTTGTACGATGCTCACGGCAAGTTCGTCCTCGAGGCTGATCAACATGGACCGTGGTAGCTTATTGTGGTCACGAAAAAAGTGGGTAACGCGGACCTGTTCTGAAGGTCCGCGGCTCGTCCCCTATGTGCCAGAAAAAGCCGCGGACCTACAGAACAGGTCCTCTACGGTTCTCGAGGGATTGAAAACATGAGTAAATGGAGAGACTGGGACAACCGAGTCAAAGAAGGCCCTTGGTCCGACGGCAAGCGGCAATACGAGTTCTATAGAGATATCTTCCGAGTACATGACGATCAAATTATGCTACGCCATCTCGAGAAGAAGACCGGATGGACCCGTATTTGGTTCGAGCGGCCGGGCGACCCGTCGAAAAGGGAGTACTTTAAGATTGGTAGGAATTTGCGGGGAGGTTCTGAGTGGATAGGCTACGACTTCAAATTCCCTCCGGGCTACTGGTTTGCCGACCAAACGAACCGAGCTTACGAGGGCGAATGCTACTCCTATTATTATCGCCTGGACTTTCGTGGCGGAGTCTGGGGAATAGCACTCAGATTCTGGAAGCAGCGGAAGACACCTGAAGAAATCACCAATATGTGTCAGCTCGGCATCATGTACATACCGATATTAACTAAATTCAGGATTCGTACGCTTGATTTCCGCCCGACACGCGACACCGACAAAGAGGCAATATTCCTTTATATTGATGTGACAAGCCAAGGTATTGACAGCCTTTATGATGCCCACTTGGAGTGGATTCGCAAGGCTGGCGAACAAGGCCTGTGGTAGATTATCGCAGCCGTGGGGGTCTGAGACCGATGATAACGCGCGGGTGGCGCCGACATTGTCTCTTATGTCGGCGACTACGGCAGTACATACATGAAAAGCAATGTATGAGCCACCCTCGGGGTATAGCCGGTGTATGATGTGATAGGAGCGTTAAGTTATGCAGACGGTTAAAGACCTTAACATCGAAGAGCTCAAGGCCGCGGTCGGGGAAGTGGTGGGGAAGACGTTGCGGGAGTTGCTGACGGATCCAGACGGCGGCTTGTGAGTCTTCGACCTGAGATTGAAGCTCGCCTCAGGCAACAGCTTCAATATCCGCAGGTCGACGGCGACAGTATTCCCGCGGCTGAGGTTGTTCGCCGCCGAGGTCTGGAATGGTAAATGTACCGGACACTTTGATGAGCGAACTGGATGCAAAACGCGAAAAGTTGGAAGAGCAACTGGGAAAGTTGCCGTCGCTAATCGTCGCCTACTCGGGCGGCGTCGATTCCGCTTATTTAGCCTACATAGCGAGCCAAGTACTGGGTGAGCGCATGCTGGCAGTGACGGCGCTCAGCGCCAGCTATTCCGCCCGCGACCGCGAAGAGGCGGAAAAGTGTGTTGTCCACGGCCAGTTCCGCCATGAGTTTATTGCCACGGATGAGCTCGCAAACCCCGCCTATCGCGCCAACAATGCGGACCGCTGCTACTACTGCAAGGATGAGCTGTTCGATCAGCTTGATCGCCTGGCGGGCGAGCGCGGCATCGCCGCCGTGGCGTATGGAATCAACAAGGATGACCTGGGCGATTGGCGCCCGGGCCAGCAAGCCGCGCGCGAACACAAGGTCCTGACGCCCTTGCTGGATGCGGGGCTCACCAAGGCTGACATCCGCGAGCTCTCCCGCCAAGTTGATCTGCCCGTGTGGGACCGCCCCGCCTCCGCCTGCCTCTCATCGCGAATCGCTTACGGAATTGAAGTCACGCCGGAGCGCCTGGCCATCGTCGAAAAAGGTGAAGACGCCGTGCGCCAGCTCGGTTTCCGCCAGTTCCGCGTGCGCTATCACGATGAACTGGTGCGCATTGAAATTTCCACGGACGAATTACCCCGCGCCCTCGAACCCGCTATGACCCGCAAGTTTGTCGAGATTTTCAAAGCCCTCGGCTTCAAATTCGTCACCCTTGACCTGGAAGGCTTCCGTTCAGGATCGATGAATTCTGTTTTAGTTAATATTAATAAATAGAATAGTGTGAGAACTCTTTCCCCACGCGAATCGTGTTGGAGTGGATTTCAATGGTGTCTTCCACTCGGCGTGAATAGCCGCCGGCCAGCGTGACGGCCACTGGAATATCTCGGGCGCGAGCCTTCTCAAACACCAGCCGGTCGCGCCGTTCAAGGCCCTCAATTGAAAGTTTTAGGCCGCCAAGCTGATCGTCGCAATAGGGGTCGGCGCCCGCCACGTAGTAAATCAGGTCAGGCTTGAAACCGCTGAGCGCCTGGTCGATGCCTTTGCCGAGCTCGTCAAGATACTCCGCGTCTTCCACGCCGTCGCGCAGGTTGATATCCAGTGTGCTGGGTGGCTTGGGATAGGGATAGTTATTCACCTGATGAATGGAGAGCGTGTAGACGCTGGGATCGCCCGCGAAAATCGCGGCGGTGCCGTTGCCGTGGTGTACGTCGCAATCCACCGTCATGGCGCGCTCAATGGTCTTGTCTCTTTGCAGGCGGCGAATGCCGATGGCAAAATCGTTGAGCACGCAGAAGCCTTCACCGTGGTCAGGGTAGGCGTGATGAAAGCCGCCTCCAATGTTCGCCGTAGTTCCATACTCAAGCGCCAGCCGCCCTGCCAGAATGGATCCGCCCGCCGCCAGCCACACGGCGCGCACCAACTCCGGCGAGTAGGGAATTTCCAGCCGCAGAATTTCCAGGTAGGAGAGCTTGCCGGCCTGCAATTTGCCAATGTATTCGCGCGAGTGGACCAGCGCGATATCCTCCTCGGAAGCGGGTCGCGGCTCGATGATGTCCAGCGGGTCGATGATCTGGTCACGCAGCAGCTTATCTTTAATAAGACGATATTTGATGGAAGGGAAGACGTGGTTTCCCAGGTTCAGATCGTATTGGGCGGAGTAGACGACTTTCATGACGAAGTTGACAGCTCACAGCCGACAGTTGACAGCGGAAGGCGCAATCACCAAGTGTTTCAGCCTTTACACTTTACCCTTCGAACTTTACCGCATCAATTATAGACGACCACCTGGCGCGTGCTTTTATTCCACCGTCACTGACTTGGCCAGGTTGCGGGGCTGGTCAACGTCGCAGCCGCGCAGCACTCCAATGTGGTAGGCCAGCAATTGCAGCGGCACCACTTCCAGGATGGATGAGAGCAGTTCGTTGGTGTGGGGCAGCACGATGATCTTGTCCGCCATGTCGCTGACTTCGCGGTCGCCCTCCGTCACCAGCGCCAGGACCGTGGCGCCGCGGGCCTTGGCTTCCTTGATGTTGGCGATGGTGCGCTCGTAGCGCGCCTTGGAGTCTTCCGCGTTCCAATCGCATGTGGCCACCACCACCACCGGCATTCCATCGGCAATCAAGGCGATGGGCCCGTGCTTCATCTCGCCCGCCGGGCAGGCCTCCGCGTGGATGTAGGAAAACTTCTTCATCTTCAGCGCGCCTTCGAGCGCCACGGGAAAGTGGACCCCGCGGCCGAGGAAGAGAAAATCCGATGAGCGGTAGAACTGCCGCGCGAAGTCTTCAAACTCATCGTCCTTCTGCAAAACGCTTTCAAGCTGCCGGGGCAGTGCGGTCAATTCCGCCAGCAGCTTTTTGGCGGTGGCCACAGGCAGTTGATTGCGCGTCTGCGCTAGGTAGACCGCGAAGAGGTAGAGCGCCGTCAGCTGCGCGGTAAAGGTCTTGGTGGAGCCCACGCCAATTTCCGGTCCGGCATGGGTGTAGATGGTTCCATGCGCTTCCCGCGGAACCATGCTGCTCAGCACGTTGCAGATCGCCAGAGTTTTTGAAAGCTTGCCCTTGGCCTCGCGCAGGCCGGCGATGGTATCCGCCGTTTCGCCGGATTGGGTAATCAGCAGCGTCAGCGTCCCCGCATCCACCAGGGGATCGCGATAGCGGAATTCCGAGGCGTAATGCACCTCCGCGGGAACGCGCGCCAGGCGCTCAATCATCACTTTGCCCGCCAGGCCCGCGTGGCGCGAGGTTCCGGCGGCGACAACGCGAATCTCCCGGAAGGAGCGGAAATCGTCTTCCGTAATCTCCATTTCATCCAGAAAAACCTGGCCGGACTCGGGAGAGAATCTTCCCAGCGCGGTGTCTCGAACGGCGCGCGGCTGCTCGTAAATTTCCTTCAGCGTGAAGTGCTTGAAGCCGCCCTTCTCCGCCATGATGGGGTCCCACGTGATGTGCTGCACGCGCCGCGTTACGGGATGGCCGTCGAAATCCGACAGCGCCACGCCGTTGGGAGTGATCACCGCCACGTCACCATCGGCGAGAAAAAAGAGGTCGCGCGTGTGGTAGAGGATGGCTGGCACATCCGAAGCCACAAAGTATTCGTCCTTGCCCAGGCCGATCACCGCCGGCGGCCCCAGGCGCACGGCCACGATCTTGTTCAGATCCTTGGTGGAGATGATGGCGAGCGCGAACACGCCCACAAGCTGGCGCACCGCGGCGCGCACGGCGTCTTCCAGGCTGGCGGCGGTTTTTCCCTGCTCAGTCGGGCTGAGATGTTTTTCCACCAGATGGGCGATCACCTCCGTGTCGGTTTCGGTGGTGAACTTGTGCCCCTCAGCTTGAAGCTGCTTCTTCAGTTCCAGATAGTTTTCAATGATGCCGTTGTGAACCACGGCCACGGTGTGATGGCAGTCGGAAAGTGGGTGGGCGTTCTCTTCCGTGGGAGCGCCATGCGTGGCCCAGCGCGTGTGTCCCAGGCCGTAGGTTCCATCCACGGGGTCGAGCCGAATCTTCTCTTCCAGATTGCGCAGTTTGCCCGTGGAGCGGCGAACGTCAAGCGTGGTCCCGTGCATGACGGCCAGCCCGGCGGAGTCGTAGCCGCGATATTGCAGCCGATGCAGGCCCTCAAGCAGCACGGGCACAACCCGCTTGTTCCCGATGTATCCGATAATTCCTGACATTAGCGTTCGCCACGGGCGTGAAATTCCGCCCAAAAAGTTCGTCGTAATTCTCCCGCAGGATGATGAAACTATGATTATAGCAGCAGCGCGGCCAGGCGGAACGGGTTATGCATTAATCGTTGCGCCGCGTGGGTGGAGCGCTAATTCCCGGGCGTTCGACCTGGCCTTATCGAAATTTACCCGGCGTGGTATTCTTTTTACAAGCAGGGCAAAGGAGAGACAATTTGGAGTCGTTCCCGATTCTGCTGATGGTGGCCCATCTTTGTGCCGCCGGAGGCAGGGTTCCATTGAATCATGTAGAAACACCGCGATCCGGTGTAAGCCCAATTAGGTGGGCCATATCGAGGAGCGTTGGCTTGCCGCAGCCCCATCGCGCCCTGGCGGACGCCGGCGGTGGACAGGAGTCCGCCCCGCCGCCGGATCCGCCGCATGGGGCATCCGTTTTTTTCCATGCGTGGCAAAAAATGGCTGAGCGCGCCGAGGCGCAGGAGCCCAATTGGCTCTCGCCCGTGGCCTTAACCTCCGGGCGCTTGAAGGATGAATTGCGCCTTGACGCCTGGCGCCCCATCGCACCCAACGGCCAGCCGGATTACACCCTGGGCGGCGGGAAGGGCCTGGAGTTCATCGTCGCTCCACGCGTGCAGTTGCTCCTCGGCATTCCTTCTTTCATGGAAAACCCGCACCACGAAAAACGCGACGGCTTTGGCGATATACCCCTGATGATGAAGTTTCGCGTGGCATCAGCGCCCCACAAGGAGGGCGACTATCTTTTGACGCTCCTGCTGAAGGCCACCGTACCCACGGGCTCAAACGCCGCCGGTTTGCACGCCGCTGTACTCACCCCCGGGATTGCCGTCGGCAAGGGTTGGGGACAGTTCGACATCCAGTCCACGCTGGGTTCAACCCTTCCCCTCGCAGACACGGCCATTCTGGGAAGACAGTTCCTTTGGGATACCGCCTTTCAATACCAGGTGCGCAAAAGGCTCTGGCCGGAGCTGGAAGTGAATTCCATCCACTACCTGGTGGGCAAGTACGAAGGGCAGACGCAGGCGTTCCTGACCCCCGGATTGGGGTTCGGCAGGGCTCACCTCTGCGGCCCCGTCAGCATCTCCGCCGGCATCGGCTTCCAAATCGCCGCCACCGAATTCCACACCTATAATCACCAGCTCATGCTCTCCGTGCGATTTCCGTTCTGAAGGCCCTGCCCTCCGTCCCTTTCGCCATGCTCCTCAACCACCGCGCTTGGATTTCCGCGAAGCGCCCACGAATAGCCGGGTAGCGCGTAGGTATTTGGCCCCGAGCTGAATTCCTCCGCCGCCCTTATCTTGTTGCCGGCAATCGACAAGTCTGAATTCCAATTTCACGAGCCACAGAGGTGAGCAAAATGCGCTTGCCTCTGCGCTACGCCGCTAACCCCGAGGTTCGTGTTCCATTCGGTCGCGGTGAGCGCGGCACGTTGGAGTGAGGAATTATTTCCTGGCGAACCGGAATGTGGCGCCACAGTTTCAAAGATGGCCGCCTGGCGCAGAGCGCAGCTCTGCGATTCATGGGTAGAGCTCGCTAAAGCCGCAGCGTTTCACTCTGCATCCACCCGCCAGTTCCGCTCGGGCAATTTGACTTCCTCGCGCCATTTCACTTGACTCCAGGTATCCATGGGGTAATAATCGCGCGCTTAACAGGATTGATTGGGAGGGAACCGCATCCATTTCTGCCGACCCAACCGCAGAGCCACGAAACGAAGTGATTCCCCTCACTCCCCTCCCGATCATTGGCGATAGATCGAGCGAACAGAATCAGACTCAACGAAGTGCCCATTGTTCTTGTCGAACCAAACTCGAATTTGAGGGAGCATAAAATTATGAAGCGAGTGCTGCGTCTTAATAGTCCCGTTCTGGGAATCGGTTTAAGCCTGCTGGTGGCGATGTCCGTAATTGGTTGTGGTGGTGGCGGCAGTAATTATGGCGGTGGCGGTGGAGGATCAATCCCGCTCAGTTTCCCGTCCTTGACGCTTCCCAACGGCGTCGTGGGAACGGTGTATGGCAGCAATTTGCTTTCGGCGAGCGGCGGCAGCACCCCCTACTCCTGGTCGATTAGTGCCGGTGCCCTACCTGCCGGCCTCGCGATCAATTCTTCCACGGGAGGCATTACCGGGACGCCTACTGCGGCAGGTACGGCGAATTTCACCGTGAAAGTGACGGATTCCAGCTCCACGCCTCAGTCGCAGTCCCAGGCCCTGAGCATTACCATCTACACTGCGCTCGCCATTACCACCACCTCTCTGCCGAATGGCGTGGCCGGAACAGCCTACAGTGCGGCGGTGGGCGCCTCGGGCGGCACTGCGCCTTATACGTTCAGCATCAGTTCCGGCTCGCTGCCGGCGTGGGCGTCTCTGAATAGTTCCACAGGTGCGATAACGGGCAGTTCTCCGGCCGCGGGAAGCACCACGTTCACCGTACAGGTGAAGGATTCCAGCAATCCCGCGCAGACCAAGACTCAGTCACTGACGCTCACGGTCAACACGGCACTGACCTTTGCGGCCGTCACGTTGCCGGGCGGGACTGTGGGAGTCGCCTATAACCAGACGCTTGGCGCCACTGGCGGGGTCACGCCGTATGCCTGGAGCATTACTGCCGGTGCGCTGCCTTCGTGCCTGACACTGGGCGGGTCGACGGGCACGATTTCAGGCCCTCCCACCGCGGGATGCGTCGGCACGGCAAACTTCACCGTGACAGTGACCGATTCGAGCAGTCCGGTGCAGACCATGAGCCAGGCGCTGAGCATCGCCATTGCCGCGCCGTCCCCCTTGACGATTACCACGACCTCGCTGCCGGATGGCACGGTAGGCGTGGCGTACAACCAAACGCTTGGCGCCTCGGGCGGTGTTTCTCCTTACACTTGGAGCACCTCCGGCCCGCTTCCCGGGTGTTTAAGCCTCACTCCAGGCACCGGCGTAATTTCCGGCAACCCGGTCGTGAGTTGCGAAGGCTTTTTTGGTTTTGTCGTGACGGTGACGGATTCGACCACTCCCACGCCTCTGACCAAGACGGCGAATCTGAGCATTTCGATTTCTGCTCCCACCGTTGGCTGCGGTTCCGGCAATGAAGCCATCCTGAGCGGTCAGTACGCGTTTGAACTGAGAGGCTTCAATGGTCCGGGCGCTTTTCTGACCTATGTTGGATCTTTGACGCTCGACGGCGCCGGCAACATTGTCGGCGGCGAAGCGGACGCGAACGCCCCAAACGCTACTCCGCAAAACTACAACGTGAGCGGCACGTACTCGGTGGGCTCTGATAATCGCGGTTGCGCCAGCCTCAGCCTGAATGGCGGCGCGGTGATATTAAGCACCCGCATCGTTCTGGGCAACATCTCGGGCGGCGTTGCGACGTCGGGCAACATCATTGAATTCGATTCAGCTTCGAGTCACGCGTTCATCGCTTCCGGCCCGATCATTCAACAGACGACCACCACGACGCCCAGCGCCGGCGACTTTGCTTCGTTGAACGGCACTTACGTGCACGTGCTGAGCGGTTGGGATTCCAGCGGAAGCGGCGGACGCATTGTTTGCGCGGGCATTCACACCAATATCGGAGCCACGATCAGTAACTCGCAACAGGATTGCAATGACAACAACGGTGGCAGCGCCAACCTCACCTCAACCGGTTTGGTATCCGGAACCGTGGGCAGCTTCAGCGCGCCTGACGCGAACGGGCGCTTTCAGGAAACGATTGGCAGCGGCGGGTCCACCAATCAGGTGGTTGCTTATCTCAATTCGGCGGAAACGAAAGCGCTGGTGCTGACCACCACGGTCAACAATGCCAACACGATTGTGCTGGCGGGCGAAGCGACGGAGCAAAGCAACGTAGCGTTTAACAACGGCTCCTTGAGCGGCAACTTCGTTATCGATCAAACGGGGAATGGAAGTCTGCTTGGCTCAGCCGAACTTGGGTTGCTCAGCGCAAACGGTGCGCTGATTACGGGCACAGTCTACGACGACCAGGGCGGAACGTGGCAGGCTCCGCTGCCGATTAGCTGTGGATATACGGTTGCTTCCAACGGCCGCATTGCCGTCGGCACGACGGGAACGAATTGCAACAATCCGCCGATCTTCTACCTGACCAGCCCGAATACCGGTGTTCTGATCTCCACCGACTCTGGAGCCGGCGAAGGTCAGATGCTTTCCCAAACCACACCGGCGGGAGGCTTTACGGCTTCGGCGGTGGCGGGAACGTACTTCGGCGGTACGTCCGATGTTGTCGGCCAGTATGCGCAATCAGACAATGAACTGGTAACGTTGGGGGGAACCGGGACGAACATCACCGGGACAATCGTGGATGACTCGGCGAACACTTCGGGTTCCATCTACGACATTCTTGAGTCCATCGTTGGCAACACCATCGCAACAACAGGAATGATCTCCGCGCCGTGGATGTCAGGCACAAACGTCGTGGGAGTCGCGGTCGACGCCACCCATTACGTCTACGTCTACAATCAGGGCAGCGGCCACCCGTTGATTATTACATTCGGGCCCACGACATGAGAATAAAAGATCCCGGGCACGTTATTGTTTTCAAGGTCAGCATCGCTGGCAAAGCAATAAAATTGCCGACCTGAAGGTCGGCGCTACAAAATGCAATCTGTATGACGCAGTACACTGGTGTGGTGTAACCGAAATTCGTTCAATAAACATAGGGCACTGGGACCGTGCAAGCCAGCCCGCAAAGCGGGCGAAAGATCGTAGCCCAGGGCGCAAGCCCTGGGAAAAGGACTCACCCCGCCTGCGGCTCCCCTCTCCCGCCTGGGCGGGAGAGGGGATGGGGGAGAGGGAGGGCGCGCTGCCCCACGGCTCACGCCGTGGGCTAAGATCTTTCGCCCGCTTCGCGGGCTGACTTCATGAACGATTTTCTGTTAGAGGACGCTAGTGTCCTGAGTCAGAAGTTCGTTCATTAATCTAGAACCCCCTCACCCCCGACCCCTCTCCTCCAAGGGGGCGAGGGGAGGGTTGATTTCACTACCCTCGCCCCCCTGGGGGAGGGGGTGGACCGCATCCGGCGCTTTCATCAGCCGGGGCGGGAAGGGGGCCCCACGTTTTGCTTGTCGTGGGGGTGAGGGGGTCATTCTGGACAAGTACTTTCATTGCGAACTTCTGACTCAGGACACTGGATTGCTTTTGATGTCAGCGCTACCGCGCGCACGCTCACGAACTGCGAATCCCTAACCCCAAATCCCCATCGCGATTTCAAATTTGAGATTTCAGATCTAAGAGGGCCAACTCCCATACCATAATCCCCAGCGCCCAGTCCCCAGCCCCTAGTCCCCGCTTTTGATGACGTCGGTCAGGGGCACTTTGCGGCCTTTGGTCATATTCTCGAAGAAGTAGAGTCCGCTTTTGCCGCCCACGATGATGTCAAGGTCGCCGTCCTTATCGATATCGACCACCTGGACCTGCATTCCGCCGCCGGCGCGCGTGCTGTAATCAATGATATGCCGCCGCCATTCGAGTCCGTACGCGTCCTGCACGCGCTCGTACCAGTAGATGCCCAGCGGCTCATCGGCACCCTTATCGTGCTCGTGCGCGTAGTAGCGCTTTCCCGTTACCAGCACCGGCTTGCCATCTTCCTTGAGGTCGGCGATGGTGACGGCGTGGGCCTGCGACCAGGCGTTGTCGATCACGTGTTTCTCCCAGGTGCGATTGCCGTCCGCGTCCTTTTTCTGCTCATACCAGAAGATGCCGTAATCGTGGCCGAGGCTGGTGACGAGGTCGGGCAGGCCGTCGCCATTCACGTCCATGGTGTAGATGAAGCCCGTTGCGCCCAGGTCGAACTCCGGGTGGAAGATCCACTTGCCGTTGCGCGGGTCGGCGGGCGCCTCAAACCATCCCTTGGGGGTGATGATGTCGGTGCGGCCGTCGCCATTCACGTCTCCTGCGCCGATGCCGTGGCCGTAGCTCTGGTCGCTGATGGCGTGGCCCACCCAGTGCGCGTCGGCTCCCTTGCCCACGATTTCATACCAGGTAAGCGGGAACTTGGAGTTGCCGAATTGCGGCAGAAGCTGCTGCGCCTTGCCCGTGTTCAGGATGTCGACGAGGAAGGAAAACTCAATGCCGCCGCAATTCTTCTCAATGTCGTGCTTCACCCAGGGCTTGCCGGACTTGCCGGGGTTCTCCCACCAGGCCAGCGGCGACTCCCAATAGGAACTGGTGACGATGTCGGGATAGCCGTCGCCGTTGACGTCAATCGCCAGGTCACCCAGATCCTCAAGATAGCCGGCGATGAAGGGCAGGTCGCGGAAGTGGTGCTTGATCCAGCGCGGGCCGTCCTTGCCGGGAGTGGTCTGCTCATACCAGTTCTCGCCGGAGATGATGTCGAGCCGGCCGTCCTGATTCACGTCGGCAACTTCCGCGGCTTCGCTTTGGCCAAAATCGATGGTGTGTTTGTAAAACGGAATTTCGTCAGACCCCTGGGCGTAGGTTGGGGAATTGCTCCAGCAGGTCCATTCCGCTGCAATAAGGATGGCGACAATAAGTCCCAATTTGCGTCCAAAAGACCCTAGGGTGGGGGAATTCATGATTAACTCCTGTTAAATCAATGTGATGGGCTGTTTTTCCCGAAAATGAACCGTTTGCCGGCAGCACCGGTGTATTTCGGCCGTTTGTGGAATAGCCACAATGCGGCATTTCAGGCCTTAGCGGATTCCCAGCTTTTTCGCCAAATTTTTCATAAAGCGCAATCCCTCAAGCGCCAGAGCGTCGCCCGAAGGAGCAAGGTCGCGCCAGATGGCGGCGGCCGCGGCCAGGGCGGGTTCGGGTTGGGCAAACGATTCGATGGTCAGCCAGCCGTCGTAGCCGGTCTCCTTCAGCACTTTGAAAACGCCCTTCCAATCCACGTGGCCGCTGCCGGGAATGCCGCGGTCGTTTTCGGAAATATGCACGTGGCCAACGTGTTTGGCCGCGGCGCGCAGAGCTTCAGCCTGGTGCTTCTCCTCGATGTTGGAATGAAACGTGTCAAAGTGGATTTTCACGTTGGGTGAGCCTACTTCCTCCACGAGGCGGGCGGAATCTTCCAGCGTGTTCAAAAAGTAGGTCTCAAAACGGTTGAGCGGCTCAATGCAAATGCACACGCCGCGTTTTTCCGCCCGAGCGGCGACGGCGCGCAAGCCTTTGACCACCCAATTCCATTCTTTATCCGTGCGGCGATTCCCGGTCATAAATCCCAGGGCGGAATGCATGGGCCCGCAAATCGCGTGCGCGCCCAGTTCCGCCGTGCGGTCAATGCACTTCTTCAGATAGGCGACGCCATTCGCTCGATAGGCGGCATCGTAGCTGGCCAAACTCGCATCGCGCGGCAGCACGGTGCAGGTCGTTCGCTCAAGCCCCAGCCGATCGAGCGTAGCCCTTACCGCAGAAAGATTGACGGGCTCATCCGGAGTGATGAACGGCTCAACTCCGTCATAGCCCCACTCCTTGATGCGCGCGAAGGTGGGATCAAATTTCTCGTTCACCTGCGTGGTCCAAACCATCGTGTTGATGCCGAATTTCATGTTGGGGAATCCTTTCGTTGGTAGCGGTCAGCGTTTAGCTATCAGCAATCAGCTATCAGCGTTCAGCGAACAGCCCGATAGATTGCGATTTGTTTTGCATCATTAATTGAATCCAGCAGCCCACTTCAAAGCCCCGTCAGGGGCGTTAGATTGTAGCCCATGGCGTAAGCCGTGGGGAAAAGAACCCTCACCCCGCCTTCGGCACCCCTCTCCCGCTTGGGCGGGAGAGGGGATGGGGGAGAGAGTCGGCGCGCTTACCCATGGCTCACGCCATGGGCTACGTTCTTACGCCTGCTTCGCAGGCTGAGTCATTCAACCCTTCTGCCTCATAACGACAAAACGTAATCAGTCCGGCCGAAGTCAATACGGCGCTCGACTGACGACTGAAAACTGACGACTGACAACAAAGCACTAGCTACTAACCAATGCCCTTAAATTAAGTCCCACGGTTTTCGCCGTTCTTCGTTCAACAGCTTATTGGCGTCGGCGTCACCGATGAACTGTTCCTTCTCGCGATCCCACTTCAGTTTGCGTCCGACGCGCAGCGAGATGTTGGCGATCAGGCACGTGCTGGTGGTGCGGTGGGTGGTTTCGATATCGGAATTCGGCGTCTTGCGCGTGCGCACGCAATCGAGGAAATTCTCCACGTGCGGCTGGTGCTGAGCCGTGCCGGGCCCCTTGATGACCTCAGTGGGGCCGAACGTTTCCCACACATCCTTAACGGCGGCAGCAGGCCAGATGGTGTAACCCTCGCGATTGATGAAGAGCGTGCCATCGGTGCCATAGAACGTTGTTCCATACGAATTGTCGTCCGGACCGCGCCCCAGATGGTAACTGAAGCGCGCCAGAAATCCGGCGGAATTCAGCGGGCAGGCCGGGTACTCGTAGACGGCCTCAAACGTGTCAGGCGTTTCGTAAATTCCCTGGCTGGCGTAGCGCGCGCCTGAGGCAGAAACCGTCAGCGGAGCGTCCACCTGCATCGACCAATGGACCACGTCCATCAGGTGCGGTCCCCAGTTGGTGGTTTCGCCGCCGCCCGTTTCCCAAAAACCTGTGAATCCCCTGCGACTGCGATTGTAATGGTGGAAGGGCGCGGGGCCAAGCCAGAAATCCCAATCGAACCCAGCCGGAGGATCGGTTTCCGGCGGCGGAACCTGTTTGCGATTCTCGCGCGTGAATCCCAGGCCGTAAAGATAGGCCTCCACGCAGGTCACCTTGCCGATTTTGCCGCCGCGAATCAGCTCCACCACTTTCTGGTAATGCTCACCGGAGCGCTGCTGCGTGCCGCACGTCACCACTCGATTGTATTTTGCCGCCGCCTCCACCATCTTGCGGCCTTCATACACGGTGTGGGAGGTGGGCTTTTCAACGTACACGTCCTTGCCTGCCTGGCACGCCATGATCATGGGAATGCCGTGCCAGTGTTCCGGCGTGGCCACAATGACGGCGTCAATATCCTTGCGCTCAAGCAGCTTGCGAAAGTCGCTGTAACCCACGGTCTTGCCCGGCGGCATGGTGGGGGCATCGAGCGTCATCGCCAGGGGCAAGGAGTAAACATCCGCACAGGCGATGGGATCAATTTGGCCGGTGCGCAGCATGGAGGTGAGATCGAACCGGCCCTGCCCGCCCGAGCCAATCAGGCCCACGCCAATACGGTCATTGGCGCCAATTACGTTGCGAACCGCCGGCCCCGCCGACATGGCCAGGCTCGTCACTCCCAGCGTCGTGGATTTGTGAAAATCCCGCCGCGTCATTTTTGATAAGTCCATATTAGACCTCCAGATTAAATTGAAAAGTCGCAAGACAGGCGAGTGACCATGCCTGCACGGTCGCAACTTTGAGGTTGGAGGGCCGTACTACTACGACGGCAGGGGATGGTAGCACGAGAGGGTTTGCAATGGTAGTGCCGGGACGATGGCGGGTTCGAAAGAAAGTCAAAAGTCAAAACGCAAAAGGCAAAGGTCAAAATTGAAGCTTGGCGAGAGTGCGCCGTTGTTTCAAGATTGTGGTCACACGGAGGAAAAGCAAACCAAAAGGCAAAGGGCAAATGTCAAAAGGCAAAGGCGGACGGCGGCATGTTCGCCAGGTATTCCTGTGAGCCTGGGGCTCGCCACGATGGCTGAAAATGCGCGAAGCGCTTTTGGACTGCGGCCGCGAAGCTGCCGCTTTTACCCTCGCCTGAATGGGAATTTGCAAAAAGGCGGCAGGGGGAAACGGTGTCAGTACCGTTTTCTTTCAGGCGCGCAGGCTCACTCTGAGATAATCCGTCGGACGTCTTTCAAGAGGACGAACAAGTGCAGGGGGTCTGTGGGCGAAGGAATGAAGTCGAATTTCCGGTAGAAATCCCTCGCGGGCTCGTCTTTGGCATGCACCGCCAGGGAGCGGATGCCGGCAATGTCGGCGGCTTGCAGGGTGCGCTGCATGGCGTCCCGCAAAAGTGCCTTGCCGATCCCCTGACCTTGCCAGCGGTGATCAACCGCCAGGCGTGCCAGCAGCACGATGGGCACCGGGTGGCGCGCTAGGCCCGTGGATAACCGCTCGGGGGCTTCTTCGCGGGTCACCTGGGCCACGGCGAGGGTATGGTATCCCACCACCGTTTCCCCCACCAAGCCAACATACGTCTGCGCGGCGCCTACCTGCTGGTTCTGTCCGGCGTAGCGTAACAGATACCGGTTCAGTTCATCCCCCCCGCAATCGAACTCGTCGATCCGGTGCTCAGGGCGCAATTTTTCAATTCGCCGGTCAGCACTCACGGGTGGGACCCAGCATCAAAGAATCCAGGTTCCTTGAAGAGACGCTTCAGCCGGGGCAGAGGACGGGGAGGCGCATCGAGGGCGGCCAGGAAGGCTTTCCATTGCGCATCATTCAGGCTGAAGATCCTGCGGTCTGCCAGCGCCTCGTCAGCACGAGCGAGCGCGCTCTGGAGCACAAATTCGCTGACGGAGCAGCGGGAAGTCGCCGCCGCTGCCTTGAGCTTTGACTTGGCTTGGCGCGTAAGCCGCAGGTCGAGTTTTTCGCTGCGCGTGGTCCCTGGCTGCATGCTTCCTCCATAGAGTATTCAGCTTATGCCCAATGCCAGACAATGTCAAGACACGGGAGCAGTGGCAAGCGGCGGGAAACAGAGAAGAAAATCAAAAAGCAAAAAGGAAAAATGAAACGAACAATTTCACCACAGAGGCTCACGGAGAAAGACAAACGGAGAATGACCAAACGTCATCCACTTCTGCCTTTTGACATTTGCCTTTTGGTTTGTTTTTATTCTGTGAGACTTCCTCTGTGAGCCTCTGTGTCTCTGTGGTGGAGGTTTTTGTGTCGCGGCGATGGTAGTGGGGACCTGTTTATTGCTCTCTGGACGGGACAATCATCAAAGCTGGACGCACTTCTTCGTTCTTACTCCGAACTCCGAACTCCCTAAATCCTAGCTCCTAGCCCCCGCTTTTAGGGCAGATCAGCAAACGGGATCAGCAGCGGCTTCTCGGCCAGGAAGGGCAGGCGCGAGATCTCTTTCAGTGCCTTGGTGATGTGTTTTTCGGCGGTGGGTTCAAGCGTCATGACGAAGGGCAGGCGCTTCTTTTCGCAATCGGGTTCCTGCAGAACGGAATCAATGTTGATGCGATGGCGGCCCAGGATGGCGCAGACGCGGCCCAGGATTCCCGGGCGGTCGCGCACGACGAGGCGCAGGTAGGTGGCGACCACATTTTCATCGGGAGTGGCGATGCGGGAAGGATGCCAATCCTCGTAGCCAAACGGAGTTAAACTGGAGCCGCCGGCGGCAATGGAGCGCGCGATTTGGACGACGTCGGAAAGCACGGCGACGCCGGTGGCTTCCCCGCCCGCGCCGCGGCCGGTGATGCTGGTGTTTCCACCCTTGTTGCCCACAAGCAGGATTCCGTTGGTGGCGCCCTTAACGCCCGCCAGGCGCGAAGCCGTTGGGATCATCATGGGGCGCACAAAAATCTCCAGCCGGTTGCTGGTGCGGCGCCGCGCGCCAGCGATCAGTCGCAGCGTGTGGTTCAGCCGGTGCGCGTAGGCAAAATCCACCTGGTCAATGTGGGTGATGCCCTGCACGGGGATGTCCCGAATCTTCACCGCCTGGCCAAAGCACATCATGGCGAGGATGGCGATTTTGTAGCTGGCGTCGTAGCCTTCAACGTCAAACGTGGGGTCGGGTTCGGCGTAGCCTTTTTGCTGGGCCTCGGCAAGAACTTCGGCAAACGAACAGCCGCGGCGCTCCATCTCCGTGAGGATATAATTCGTGGTGCCGTTCAGGATGCCGTAGACCGCGGTAAAGTTTTCGCCCGCCAGGCCTTCGCGCACGGCGTGCAACACCGGGGTTCCGCCCGCCACACAGGCCTCAATGCCCAGGCCGACGTTGTGGGCGCGGCTGCGCTCAACCAGTTCAACGCCGTATTGCGCCACCAGTTGCTTGTTGGCCGTCACCAGGTGCTTGCCCGCCGCCATCGTGGCAAAGGCAATGTCGCGTGCGGTGGCAAGAACGCCCACCAGCTCCACGATGATGTGCACTTCGGGATCGTTCACCACCTTTTTCCAGTCGGAGGTGATCTTGACGGGCTGGTCCACCCAGGAAAGGTCGCGCTTGTGCACGCTGCGCGAGCAGATGACCTTGAGTTGAAGATTGCAACCCAGGCGGCGCTGGATCTCCTTCTGGTGCTCGGCCAGAACCTTCAGCGTGCCCGTGCCCACCGTCCCCAAACCGATCACGCCCAGCCCCAAGGTGCGCTGCTGGGGTACGGGTTGGGCAAATCGAATTCGCGGTTTAGGAGTCATCGGTGCAATCCAACTGAAAAATTGTGAGCCTTATTAACTTTGCAATGAAGTAGGTGAAATGGCAAGGGAAAGTGCGGAGTTGGGTGCTGGGGGCTGGGGCATGGGGATTAGGGAGCTTGAGGTTTGCGGGTCGGCGCTAATTCAAAATCCACCGCACTCAGGGCCGGATGACGGTTCGGCCTCACTTTGGTTCAAGCGCGTGCGGTTATTTGGCGAGTGGACTGGCGGGGGCTTTCTCCCAGCGAAACCCATTGGCGTGATATTGCCACTGGCAGTTTTACGGGGACGAAGTATTTTGCCGGATAGAGATAGTCTTCGCCCGATTCGTCAATGACTCGCGCCAACCCTTCCCGCGCGGCGGAGCGGTCACTTACCACCTGGTATACTTTCCGCAACTCCAAATCGTCCTCGCCTTCGTTGCGGATGCAAAGCACGAACTTCGAATCTATCTTTTCGTCTCTCATGATGGGTCGTCCAGGAAATACTTGATCTTCTAGGTCCTGCCTCGCTACTTATCAAAAAACGGATGCTTGGAGAGCGGCAAGCGGGGCAGTTCTCCTGTTGCTGGTTTCAGCGAAAGCTCTTCGAAAAGAAGTGACGGAGCGATGAACGAAACCAGGGGCGCGCCGTTTTGTCCGGGGTAGAGGCGGCCTCCGTAGGCGGCAAACGGCACGCTGAAAACATACTGATCGTGGGAGACGGCGGCAACGTCCTTAAACGCGCCGTCATCCAGACCGTCGAATTGGCCCAGGCGCATCAACTCCTCGTGGCCGTCGGGGAAAACCTTGTCAATCTCGCGGCCCACCTTGCGCACCACAACTCCAAAATCGCCGTTTCGCTGCTTCACCATGCTGATCAACTGGTTTTTCAGCTCTTCCTCGGTGACGCCATCGCCGGCATTGAGGAACAAATTGCTGGGTTGGGCGCCAAAGGTGCGAAAGCTTCCCGTGCTCTGGGGAATGGTGGAAATCGGATCGCGCGTGTTGAGGAGGGTCTTGAGGAATCCCGTTTCCACAAGTGTAGTGGGCCGCGCCTTCACGCCTTCATCATCCACGGTGTGCGCGCCCAGCAGAGTGGTTCCCTGGTATGCGGCTTGCGTGGGGTCGTCAATCACGTTCATGGACCGGGGCAGAATGCGCGAGCCCAGCCGCTCCTGAAATTTGCTGACGCCCTGCGCCGCGTATGTTTCCAACTGCGGAATGTCAGAAGAAGGCGCGCGCATGGCCATCAGCTTGGGCGCCAGGACCTGGCTGAAGGCTTCCGCTCCGGCCGGGCCATCAAAGAGCACGGGCCCATTGTAACGCTCAACCATGGGGGCTTTGCGAACCTGCGCGAGGCGATCGGCCATGGTGCGAACCTGCGCGGTCAAATCGGCCTCACTGGGCAGCGATTCCAGCGAGCGGCCTGAAATCATGACCCAGTCGGGTTGCATGGTTCCATCCAGGTCCTGCGTTTGCGCCATGGCCACCAGGGTTGCGGCGGTGGTCTCGTCAGTAGCAGAGCTTCCCTCACTATTCAGATACCACGAGCGCGTGTCCGTGAGCCCCAGGCTGGCGGTGGAGGTATAAATATCCGGCGACTGGCGGAAGATGGCGGAAAGGTCTTTCACCAGAGCCTCGGACTTGGGCAAGTCCATCTTGATGGGCGAAAAAGGCTCAAGCGAAGTCACCGGCTGTTCCTTGCTGAAGTCAGGAATGTTCTCGCGGGCCTGCCGGTTCTCAAGGGCGGCGCGCTTGCGGGAAAGAATCTCGACTGCTGACTTGTAAGCCGCGTCAGTGGCCAGCCAGATCTGCCGGCGCAATTCCTGGTAATCGTCATCGATGGGAAGCACGGTGTTTTCCGTCAGGCCGTTGGCTTTGGGCGGGTCGGTAAGGAAATTGCTGTTGTCGCGCTGATAATCGCCCACGCGAACCTGCACGGTGAGAAAGCGGACGCGCGTTACGCCGCCCGTGAGCAGGCCGCCAAAGGTGGCAGAGGTGTCAAGCGAAGTGCGGTCCTGCACGCGGTAGGAGATGAAGTAGGGTTTTTCGAGCTGCTCAAGCTGCAAGTCCTTCATGGAGCGGTCAAGCTCATCATGCAGCGCCTTCATCACCACATCGTCTGCCGCCCGGGCCGGCGCCGGCAATCCTAGGGCTGCCAGCAATAGAATTCCGAGTGCGCGGGAAACCGTGTTTCGCATTCTGCTGCTCCTCTAAAAAAAGTGCGGTGTTCGGAGTCGAAATGCCACTCACTTCAGATGAATACTGTTTAGCAAATTTCCCGTTTCTGACGCCCGACATGGCATTCGGGCTATGGACACCGAACGCCGAACTCCGAACACCGAACTCCGAACTTTTTATTTAATCGGTGCGGGAAGAATGGGCGCCCGCGCGTTCGACTTCTCTTTTTTCGCCACTTCGATCTGCGTAACCAGCAGATCCGGCGACGATGCCGATACCGGAACGGAACCAGATTCTGCGCCGCAGACACCGTTGAACGTGGCCACGTCGCCGTCGCCTGCCACGATTTTGCTGAAGGCAGTGAGCGGTGTTCCAATCAGATTGACGCCCCGCACCAGTTCCTCACGCCCATCGGGATAGACGCGATAGACCATAATTGGCAGCACGTTAAATGCGTTGGGAGTGAACCGGCTGGTGAGCGTGAATCCGCCCTGGATGTCGTCAAAGAAGAGGCCGAACTTCTGGTTCTGCTTCTTCACTTCTTCAATCAGTTGACGCTTCAATTCAGCGCGCGAAACGGGATGATCGACAACCACGATCAAATTTGATTGGCGCGCAACGGGAGCATTGCCCTGCTGCCTGCGTCCATGGCCATTGGAGGTTGGAAAACCTTCGATGGGTGAGCGCGACATCAGGAAGTTTTTGAAGACGCCGTGGTCAAGCACCACCACGCGCTGGCCTTTTACGCCCTCATTGTCGTAGTCGTAATAGCCTGCCAGCTCCGATTGGCCCAACTTCTGCAAGGTGGGATCAGAGATGACGGAGAAGTTGTCGGGCAGAAGCTTTTCCCCCACCATCTTCTTGAAAGTCTGTCCCTCGTTTTCATCCTTTTGGCGGTGGCCTTCAATGCGGTGGCCAAACACTTCGTGGAAGAAGACGCCGCTAGCACGTCCGGAAAGGATTGCGGGACCCGTGTAGGGATCAACAATCGGCGCCGCGCGCAGAGCTTGCAAATCCTTGATCATCTGGTCCACGGTCTTCAACACGGACTGGTCAGAAGGCAATCCACTGGCGTCGGAGGCAAAGAAGGATTCATACCGCGGCAGATCCATGCCGTCATCGGCCTTGATCTGTGCCGAGACGTAGAGGTAATAGAGCGGGCGCGAGACCATGATCTCTGAGCCGTCACTGTTCACGTACCAGCGGGATTCAATATCCGCCATCAGCGTGGCGGTGGCGGAATAGATGTTGCCGTAGCGCGCGAAGGGCGCAGTATACTTGCGCACCTTTTCTTCCCACAGCTTCTGATCCACGTTCATGACGTGGATTTTTTCAAAATGCTTCGCGGCGGGGGCGGGAGTGAAGTCGTCAGACTTATCCTCCTGGGCCACGTTCACCTGCACGTCTGTGGTGACGGCGGCGAGCTGCTGCACGGCCTGCTTATATTTAAGGTCAGTGTAGTACCACAGCACGCTGCGCAGCGCGTCGGGGTCAGGCTCAATGGGAACGAAGATAGGCGGCGCGCCCTCCTGCCCCTCATCGTGCGAACCGTGGGTGTTGTCCAGATGGGCGGTGCCCACGCGCAGGTCGATATCCAGCTGGCGGCTGCGGGTCTTCTGGCTGGTCTGAAGTTTCCCGAACGAGCTGGTGACGTTCACCACCTGGTCGTCGGTAATTTCGTAGCTGAGAAAGTAAGGCTGCACGCGCTCCGTGAGAAATGCCACCTGGGAGCGTGCCAGCTCCGCCTTCATCGCCCCCAGGATGGTCGCCGTGTCGGCATCCTGTGCTTTGAGAGCGGGCACAAAACAAACTAGAAGAACTGCCGTAGCAATGCGTATTCGCAAGATTAATCAAGGCCTCCGAGGAGTCCTCATCGTACGGCAGGCTGACGCTTTCGTCAACTTGGGCGCACCGGGCCCCGGCATCCTGCGCCTCGAGGTTTGCCCCGCTCATAGGCGGAAGAATCTGGTTGCGGGCGAAGTGGGCGCGTTATATCGTCCGAGGGGGAAATGTGATCACTGCATGAATGGGCCAGCAATTGCTAAATTCAGGCTTCGGTCTTCTCAACGCAATCGGCTGATCGCCGCGTCTACTGGAGGGCGGCCAATTTATGAAGAGATATATTCTCCGGGTGGTTCTGACAATTGCAATCCTGTGGGCGGGCACTGCTGTTACGGTGCGAGCGCAAGGGACGCTCACTTCCGCGGAGCGGGATAAGCGGGTGCAGACCGAGAGCGACCTTGAATCGGTGGCCATCATCGATCGCAAGGTGATGATGCCCATGCGTGACGGGGTGCGATTGGCCACGGATATTTACCGGCCCCGGAACGCCAGCGGAAAGGTGCCCACCATCTGGGTGCGCACTCCTTACAACTTCAATTTCTGGGACGTGCGCAACGGCGTTCCGGCTGACATGGGAACGGTGCTTGCCGCGGTTAAGCGCGGGTATGCGTACGTGGTGCAGAATGAGCGCGGGCATTTCTTCTCTGAAGGCAACTACGACATTCTGGGAGCGCCGCGCACGGACGGCTATGACGCGCTCGATTGGCTCTCATCGCAGCCGTGGTCAAATGGGAAAGTGGGAACCACGGGCTGCTCCTCCACGGCGGAATACCAAATGGGCATCGCCGCCATGGGCAACCCCGCCTATGCGGCGATGAACGTGCAGGGCTATGGCGCGGGCGTGGGGCGCGTCGCTCCCTATTTTGAACAGGGCAACTGGTATCGCGGCGGCGCCATCCAGATGCTTTTCATCCCCTGGATTGCGGGCGAGCAGAATCAGGTGAGGCCAATGTTCCCGCCCAACACATCGCAGGAAGATCTGATCCGCGCCTCTAAATCCTTCGATCTGGCCCAGCAGCTTCCCCCCGTGGATTGGACGAAGGCGATCTGGCATCTGCCCGTGCAGGATATTTTGAAAGCGGTGGACGCTCCGCGCGGAATTTTTGCTGACCCAATGCCGGTGGACACCGGGGGGCGCATGGTCGAGCGGACCCCCAATGACCCCGCGTGGTACAAAGGCGGGCTTTATCACGATAATATGCCGCTCAACCTGCCCGGACTCTGGTTTATGTCCTGGTATGACATCTCGGTGGGGCCGAACATGGCGCTTTACAATCACGTCCGCAAGACGGCGAGCCCCGATGTTGCCAACGAACAATGGGCCATCATTGCGCCCGTCACCCACTGCGCTTATACGCGGGCCACGAATGACACCGTCGTGGGCGAACGCAGCATGGGTGACGCCCGGCTGGATTACGACGAGATCATGTACAGCTTTTTTGACCGTTTCCTGAAGGGCGATAAGGGCGCGAGGCTTGACTCGCTGCCGAAGGTCACCTACTACACCATGGGCATCAACAAGTGGCAAAGTTCGGATACGTGGCCGCCCACGGGCGCCGAGCCGATGACAATGTTTCTTTCCAGCGACGGCCACGCGAACTCACTTGCCGGTGATGGTGTGCTGGCCACGACGCCCCCGGCAATGGATGAGCCTGACAAGTTCACTTACGATCCCGCCAACCCGGTGCTCTCTTTGGGAGGCAACGTCTGCTGCAGTGGCAACACGGTTCAAGCCGGAGCCTTTGACCAGCGCCGCACGGAGGCGCGTGCGGACGTTCTTGTCTACACATCCGAACCCTTCAAGGAAGGCACGGAGCTGAGCGGGCCGATTGTGCCCACGCTCTACGTCTCATCTAACGTGAAGGACACGGATGTGACGGTTAAGGTGCTGGATGTTTATCCCGACGGCCGCGCATACAACCTTGATGAATCCATTCAGCGGCTGCGCTATCGCGACGGGTACGATAAACCGCTGGCGTGGATGGAGCCGGGCAACGTTTATAAGGTTATGCTGCAACCGCTTACCACCAGCAATTACTTTGAGGCGGGCCACCAGTTGCGCATCGAGGTCTCAAGCAGCAATTTCCCGCGCTTTGACCGCAACCTGAACACCGGCGGCAACAACTACGATGAGGCGAAGGCAGTGACGGCGCACAACGTGATTCACCACTCGCGGCAATATCCTTCGCAGGTCACCGTGACCGTGGTTAAGCATGCCACCGCCCCGTGAATCGGTTGCCCTGCTGTACTGCGGTTGCCAATGACTCGTCAATTTGGAGTATTCTTATGGCGCGGTTTTGCCGGTGGTGAAATTTGCCCTGCCGGAATGAGGATCAGGCATGAAAGTGGTACGGCCGTCGGAACCCGGTGCGCAATCGCGAGGCGAGGAACCTCGGGCGGCCGGCGTTTCTGCGGGCTGGACCATTCTCGGCTTGTCGCAGGCGGAGTGCCGGGAAATTGATGGGAACAATTTTCTAGAATTAATCGAGAAAGCGGAGGCTGTTCACACCTGGAATGATCTTGTGGCTCTTGGAATTGCTGCCATCGCCGTACTTTCGCCGGAGGTGGCAGCGCTATTCGCGCAATCAGCGGTCAACCTGTTTCAAGAAGTCGCGTGGCAGGATTTGTGGCTGACCGTGCTGCTTCCGTGGCGTGAGCCCCCCACGCTCAGCATTCGCGCCGATGGAACGGCCGACTCCTTCTGTTGTTCCGCTGAGGTTTTTTCCGACCTGATCAAAACGATTGGCGCGGAGCCCGGTGAGCGACTCTGCTTCAGCATCCTGGATGCGATTTTGAATGGGAAGATTGCGGTGCAGCGGCTGCTGGTGCGGCAACTACCGCTGGGTGAATCCTGGGTAAGCTCCGTTGCCAATCCGCAGGATGCCGTGTTGATCATGGCGCACCGCGGCCCGAAACAGTTTCTTATTTCAGCCTTGCGGTTCGCCGCGTCTGCCGCGGGCAACTCGAGGGTGACGGTGAGAGTCGGCCTTGATGTTGAAGATGTGAATGAGTATCGCAATCTGGCGGAGATCTTTCCGGCGGCGGAATTCTACGGCGTTGAAGATCCGCCCGTGGGCCCCTACGTCATCCGCCAAAACCTGATTGACCGCTCCAGTGAGCACTTCATTGTCTTTCATGATTCCGACGACATCTCTACAAACGACCGCATCGCCCGCCAGGCCGTCGAAAGTTTGGAGGAGGATGTGGAGGTTGTGGGCTCGCACGAACTGCGCGTGGATGAACTGACCGGGAGAGTGGAGGTCTACCGCTTTCCGCTGGATGCCTCCGCCGCGCTTGCCCTTCCCGGATCGACGGAACAGAACGATCGGGCCAATGAACCGCTGCTACATCCCACGGCCACTATTGTTCGCAGCGGTTTTGTGCGGGCAGGAGGATTTTCCACCGACCGCAAGATTGCCAATGACACGCAGTTCATGCTGCGGGCTTACTTCAGCCTGCGCATGAGAAATGTTGATAGCTTCCTCTACATTCGCCGCCGCCACGGGGCTGCACTCACCGTGGCCAAGCAAACCGCGCTCGGTACGCCTTTGCGGCACTTTCTGGGTTCAACCTGGGGAGCGGATTTTGAAGCCGTGAAGAGTGGCAAGGCTCGCCTGGAAGAGACTTCACTGGTGCCGCACTTAAGTCCTATGCCGCATCGCCTGACCCGCTTGTGGGCAAGCGGAACCCGACTATAGTTTTTCTGGAACCATGTCGTTTATTCTCAATGTGTTCCTTGAGGACAGCGCGAGCGAGGCTGGTGAGAAATCCGGGTTAATGCCCAACCCCGTGTCCAGATCTAAAATCCGCGCAACTTCGTGCTTTCCCTTCGCGGCAGGCCTTCCTTGGGAATTCGTTTCAGCACCACGTATTCAATGCCGTGTTCGACGCAGAAATTTCTCTTTTCGGGCTTGTCACCGTCTTCATTCACCACATAGTAGTCGGGCTCGATGAGGGCAATCTCCGGTTTGGCGTCCAACCAACCGTGGCCGGTTGAAACCATTGCCTGGTGGACGCACCGAACCGCGTTCACCATGTAGTGGCGTTCCGATTGCGAAAGCAGGGGGTGGCCGTCACCCTTCAGCAGCCTGATGTTGGCATCATGTCCCACCACCACGTACAGATCTCCCAATTCGGAAGCTTCTTCGAAAAACCTGATGTGCCCGGAGTGGAACCAGTCGTAGCAGCCGGTCACGATCACTCTTTTTCGTGGTGAGTTGAAATCGGGGGGCCGGAATGCCGGCACAGGAAATCCGCTTAAATCCGCGTCGGGCATGACCCGATATTCAATTCCTCGCGCCTCCGCGTACGCTCGCACGCGTGCAGCATCGCCTTGTTCACCCACAATCCAGATGTCCGACTTTGCGCCTTCAAAGGCCGTCAAGGTATCCGGATTGATGGCTCCCCTGACCAGCGTGACATGGTCAACGAAGCGCAGCGATTGCAGCAGGTAGGCGCGTTCGCGTTCTGTGAACTTGGGCGGCGCGCCTTCAAGCTCCTCCACCGTTTCATCACGCCACAATGCCACGTGCACACTTCCGCATTTCGCCGCTTCCTCAAGAAAGCGGACGTGCTGCGAGCGCAGATTGTCAAAACTTCCCGTAACGGCAACAATTGGCATAAGAAAAACAGTGGTTAGTTGTTAGTGGCTAGTGGTTAGGCAAACGCGCTTTGAGGTTTGTGGCCATATCCTTTGCCAGCCACTAACCACCAAGCACTAACCACTCGCCTTTAGTCACTCTTCAATCTCACTTGTACATTCAGCGCGCCGGGCACAGGCTCTTCCGACACGACGTACAGATATCCTCCGCCACAGCCGGAATACATGGCGCCCGCATACTTGGCCTGGTAATAATTCAAAATAGCCAACAGGTCCACTCGGATTGCCGGGTGCCTGACCGTGCCGGGAAGAATCGCCTCCCAGCAGCGCATGCATTCATTCATGGAGGCGCCCAGTGCGTGCGCGTCTTTTGCCAGAATCGCGGCGTAGCAGTCTTTTCCCGATTGGCCCAGCCGCCCGATCCATTCGCTGTCCAAGTTCTTTTCATTGAGCGGGCTGTAATGGTCGGGTCGCGGCGCGATGGGCAGCAGATGGATAACCTTCTCCAGCCAGCGCGCGACGGCAGCGTCGTTGCAAGTCTCAATGTGCGCGGGAAAATATCCGCCCTCGCAGTTGAAATCGTAATCCAGACGGCTGATGCCCGGAATGATTAACCCCGCCATGTCCTGCGATCCTGAAGGCTCAGCCCTGCCCTTATTTTCCGCATCATAGAGAATGCGCACGAGTTCGCGGGGATCCTGATGGAGCAGCGCGTCGTTCCACAGCTTACGCGCAACTTCGCGGGTGCTGGTTGCCATGCCGCTGCGATCCATGCACCGAAACGTGGGCTCAATGCCCACCACTACCATCGATCCCGGCGGCGTGGGGTTGTGCTCCGAAACGAAGGGCTGGTCAATCCACCCGCCGGCAAACGCCATGCGGTATGGAATTTTGCCGATCACCGAAGTGATGTCATGATGGGGAGCTATGGACATGGGAAGCAACCTTGCGAACTCGAAAGTCTACCTCACACGGGGCCTTGCATGCTATTCGGGATTTCAAATCGGTTTAGACGAGGATTCCTTTTGACGGGCGGTCCAAAAGTGGGACAAGTCGCGATTCCGCTTTGCAAGCATCTGCTGGATGGGTTCAGCCGGGCAATGGGACAGACAATTTTACTGATTGGAATCCTGGGCGTAGTGTTTACGGCGTATGCCCAGCCGGGACCACCGGCCGGTTCACCTGCGACATTTTGGCGCGACGTGCTGCCCATCATTCAGCAGCACTGCCAGGTTTGCCATCGCCAGGGCGAAATCGGTCCCATGCCGCTCCTGACCTATCGCCAGGTCAAACCCTATGCCCATGCGATTCAGAAGGTTACGCGGCAACACAGCATGCCGCCGTGGTTTGCCGACCCCCAATTTGGGCATTTTGCCGACGACCCTTCGCTTACGGCGCAGGAGATCGCCACTCTATCCGCCTGGGCCGATGCCGGAGCGCCAGCGGGCAACCCACACGACGCTCCTCCGCCCAAAGTCTGGGCCCAGGGTTGGGTGATTCCCCAGCCGGATCTGGTGCTGAGCATGCCGAAGCCGGTGCAGATTCCCGCCCACGGCGACGTGGAATACACGTATGAGATTGTGCCCACAGGGTTTTCGGAGGGGAAATGGGTGCGGATGGCGGAAGTGCGTCCGCTGAGCCGGGCCAATGTCCACCACGCCGTGGTCTACATCCGCCCGCCCGGTTCAAAGTGGCTTCAGCATGCGCCAGTGGGAGTTCCGTTCACCGCCTCTACCTTGACCGACGCGCAGGACCGTCGCGACTCCCACTGGACCGACACCGACGCCCTGCTGGTCTACGCGCCGGGCAGTTCGCCTGACCGCTGGCCCGACGGACTGGCCAAGTTCATTCCCGCCGGCTCCGACCTGGTTTTTCAGATGCACTACATGGCGATGGGCGGACCCGCGCGCGACCAGACCAGCGTGGGCCTGATCTTTGCCAAACAGCCGCCCGCGCAGCGCGTCCTGACCCTGCAACTGACCAACGACCGCTTCGTCATCCCGCCCGGCGTTGACGATTTCCGCGTGGAGGTTCATGGCACCCTGCCGAATGACGCCACGCTGCTCAGCTTTTTCCCCCACATGCACCTGCGCGGCAAGCAGTTTGAATACAACCTGATTCGCCCCGATGGAAGCGTCATTGAAACCTTGTTGCGCGTCCACTATGACTTTCACTGGCAGTTGAGCTATCGGCTGGCCACGCCGCGGCTCCTGAAGGCGGGCACGGAGCTGCAAGCCGTCGCCTGGTTCGACAATTCCAAGAATAATTCGCATAATCCCGACCCCACTCAGACCGTGACCTGGGGCGACCAGACCTACGACGAAATGATGGTGGGATTTTTTGACGTCGGAGTGCCTGCAAACATGGATAAGGCGCATTTTTTTGTTCGGGGCGGGCCGCCGGCAAAATAGAGTCTGTAAACGGATTCATTCAAATTGCACGGCAAAGACCGCGGACCGGAAAGGCGGCGGTTCGCGGTGCGATTGTTCTCAATTTGATGATCCGCGCCGGGGAGGACGATCCGCCATGTTGCACGGATGGAACTGCCGCTAAGGTTTTATCAACTCACCCTGAATGGTGAACGTTCCCAGAACTGTCCCTTCGCCGTTCAGGGGATCGCCGCCTTCAAGCGGGAAGGCTCTGAGTGTGACGGTGCCCAACACCTGGTGATGATCGGGTGAGACGTTCAGGGTGTAATCCAGGCGAGCGACGCCGGCGCCGGGCGGATAGTTGAAGTCGATGGTTTTTGCCACGATCCTGCTGTTGCCCTCGGTCTTCCACGAACCCAGTTGGCTGCTGAAGAAGTATGACGGGCCGCCTTGCCCGGAATCGGCCACGGACAGGGTCTGATCGGAATGCAAGGTAATGACTGACCGGGAAGCAAAATTCCCGCCCGAGTCATAATTGGTGATGAGGTACGACCCGCTGGTGAATCCTCGATCTCCGAGGTCCTGCGCGTGTGACAGGGCTACCGAGCCCACACCGGCAACGAGCCCCAAGATTCCGAGTGCAATCCAAAGACGTAGATACTTCATTGTTGTTTCCTCCCGGCGCGATGCCTGCGGTGAAGCCAAAATTTGAGTTTGGGTAAAGGGCCGATGTGAACCGGCGAATCCAGCTTCGAATTCCGGCTCGCTCGTCAACATAACACCCCGCCGCGACGGAATGCAATGGTTGCAGGGTTTGGCGCTGCCCAAAGTTGAGACGTAGAGCTGACCTTTAGGTCGGCACCTGCCGGGCTGAAGTTCGGCGCGAGCCAATCTAAATCCCGGCCTTACTGCGCAAATCAGTAAAGTAACGGAGTCGGTTAGAACAAAACCAAGACCAACTTGCGGAACTCACACTATGATTAATGGAGACGGTTCGGGCGGGTCCAAATCATGGGGGTGACATGTTCGCAGGGATAGACTTTGGTACGAGCAACTCGACGGTGGTGGGCGTGTCGGAGAAAGGGTTGGTGGAAACGTTCGATATCGACCCCTTGTTCCAGCCTCGTACCATTTTGAGGTCGGCCATCTATTTTCCCAGCAACAGAGGGCGGCGTCCCTTCGTGGGCGGGGAAGCGTATCAACATTATCGCCGGGATCTGGAAGAGGAAGGCGAAGCGATGGGGCGCTTTATGCGCTCGCTGAAATCGCATTTGGGCAGCGATTTGGCGACTTACATTAATAGCAAGCGGTTTTCCCTTACCGATCTCATCAGCATCATGCTGAAAGAGATGAAACGCCGGGCCGAGGCGCACTTTGGAGCCGCCATCACCAACATTGTTCTGGGCAGGCCCGTGGTGTTTGTTTCGGACAGAAGAAGCGACGCGGCGCAGGACCAATTGGAGCAGGCCGCGCGGCAGGCGGGCTTCAAGCAGATCGTTTTTCAGCTTGAGCCCATTGCCGCCGCATTGACGTTTGAAAACTCCCTTGCCCGGGGCGAGGAGAAGCGCGTCCTGGTGGGTGATTTGGGCGGCGGCACATCGGATTTCGCCGTGATGCGCTTGCGCGGTGGCGTCTCACTGAAGGCCGACCGGCGGGCGGATGTGATTGCCGTCAGCGGCCTTCCGATTGGCGGCGACACGTTCACAGCGCGGCTTGCCTTCCTGAGCATCGCTCCGCATTTCGGATCTGACGATGAGATTCCCAGTTTCATTGAGCGCGACAGGAAATTGGCCATGCCGCAGGACATCTTTCATGTGCTCTCTGATCCGCAACGCGTCCATCTGCTGCGAGGCGTTGATTACCGCCCGCGCATTGCGCAGCTTCGGCTTCACAAAGTGGCGGAGCTTCTAAAGTACAACGGCGAATTTAAGCTGATCGAAACCGTTGAGGCCGCCAAGTGCGCCCTTTCCAGCCAGGAAAAGACCCGCATCACCTTTGAATACGGCTATGACAGCTTTGATGTGGTGGTAACGCGAAGGCAGTTTGAAAAAGCCATTGCGGAGGAAACAAAAAAGCTCAAACTGTGCATCACCAAAGTGGTGGAAGCGGCAGGAATGACTGCGAAGGAGATTGACGCCGTGTTCATTACCGGAGGATCGTCACAGGTTCCCGCCATTCGCCAAATCTTTGTGGATCAATTCGGTGAAGCAAAGCTGAAGGAAGCAGACGCTTTCACCAGCGTTGGCTTCGGGCTGGGGCTCACGGCGGCACACCCTTTCGAAGCGCCTGAGATGTGGTAGATTTCACTACGGGGAATATGGCAGCCAACAATTCAGCGGGGGAGACAGTGCAACCCCGCCTTACGTTTGGCCAAAGGGTCAAAAAGGCGGGCTTGTTCATCCTTTTCGGGACCATCCTGGTGATCCCGCGCCTTCGGCGATTGCGGCGAAGGCCGGGGGCATGGGCCTGCGTCCGCGTAGGCGTTGCGGCATGCGCGACGTGGCTGGTGTGGCGCCATCAGCAGGGCAGCGCGGGAGTGGGTTCAGTGATGGCGGGATTACTTCTCTTTGCCTTCAGTTTGCTGGTCCACGCCAAGCCCGAAGTGAAATCGGTGGACGCTATTGCGAGTGAGTTGGGCGCGTTGATTGTGCTGAATGGCGGAATCTTCCGGGAGACGCCTGATTCCGATGTGGTCCGGCGCACGCAAATATTTGTCCAACCCACGCAGTTGATTGTGCAGGGTCCGGGCGAGCGTGTTCTGCTGGAGATTCCCCTGGCGCAGTTCCGCACCCTTACGGCGCGACCAGTGAGCAGCGCAACTGGAAAGGGACCTGAGCCTTGGGAAGTGGAAATCAATTGGGCGGCTGATGCGCCCTGCACCACCACATTTCGCTATGAGGGCGTCTTTGCCGAGCACCTGGCGCAAGTTACCGAATCAACCTTGCGCAGCCAATGGAAAAAGGAACTTCCGGTAATTCCAGCATGAACATCGATCAACAGAATAGACAGGATTAAAGGCAAAAGCGCGAAGGCGGCCAATTCACCTGGCGCGAAGATTTCAAATGTCCATTGATGTGATATTCAGCTCTGGTTGTTGCCCTACTATCCTGTTAATTCTGTCCATCCATGTTAGAGCCACGCATGAAAGCTGTTGGTAAGATTCTTCAACTCGCGCGGTATCCCGTAAAATCGATGCGGGGTCAAGGTCTGCCCGCCACCACTTTGACATTGCAGGGTGTGCCGGAGGATCGCCGCTATGCCTTTGTGCAGGCGGCTTCACGAAGTGACTTCCCTTGGCTCACGGCGCGGCAGATGCCGGAGCTTTTGCGCTACATTCCCGCCGTCGAGGTGGAAGAATCGGGAAAAGTCGCGGTGACGGTTACCACTCCCACTGGGGAAAGACTTCCGATCGATAGTTACGAACTTCGGCGTGAGATTGAGGCGCGCTCCGGGCAGGCTCTGTTTCTATTGCACGACGGGCGCGGCTCGTACGATGCTGCACCTATCTCTCTCATCAGCCGGCAGACCGTTGCGCGCATCGCGGAAGAGAGTGAAACGGAGGAGAACCCGTGGCGCTTCCGACCCAACCTGCTGATCGACCTGCAAGAGGGCGGACCCTTTGAGGAACTGAATTGGGTGCGCCGGGTTCTGCGCGTAGGCGACGTGGCGCGCGTGGCCATCATTAAGGCAGATCAGCGTTGCGTCATAACGACGCTTGATCCGCAGACCACGATGTCGAGCCCCGGCATTCTGCAATGCATCGTGAAGAACCATGCGCAGTGCGCCGGAGTGTACGGGACAGTTCTCACCGCGGGGCAAGTCCGCACCGGTGATGGGATTTGGCTGGAAGAATGAACAGGGGTCGCACACAACTGGAGAAGCTCTCAGCGCAGTGGGCTGAGAGGCACAGGAAGGGTTTTGGATTTCGGGGCCTCAGCGTCTCGGCGCCTCTGTGGTTTAATAGTTTGTTCGGCGCGGAACTTAGCGGATGGAGTCTCCCGCCAGCCCCCAGAAGTCCTTCACATAATAGGAAGAGACGACATTGCCAAAGAGGTGGCAGATGGCGCGGCAATCGGGAATATCACCGTACAGCTTGCGGCCGCGGGCGAAGACTTTCTTGAACGAGCCTTCGTGGAGCAAATTGCCGGCGATTTGCTTGAGCGGTTCGCACGGATAGAACACGTCTCCGTTGGGATACACTCGCGGGAACATGGTGGGAAAGCACTTGAAATCGCCAAACTCCAGGACCGTGCGTAGCAATTTTGGCGTGCCATTGATAGGCTGTTTGCGCTCGCTGCGTCGCTGAATGATCTTTTCCACCAGCGCCTGATAGCGCGGGTTCTGTTTCAGCCGCAGGTTGGGCATCTTCTCGCGCAGCGCGGTTTGCGTGGCGAAGACGAATCCCATCTCCCCGCAAAAATCCAGGATGCGCTCAATCTCCGCAATATTCCACTCTTCAATCACCGTGCTGATGGTAATGTCGCCGGGGCGGCGCATGCTCCGTTTGGCCAGATCGAGGTTGTCCATCACCCGGCTCAGCACGCCCGGTTTGGACTTGGGATTGGCGGGGTCCGCCGTCAAGGCATCCAGGCTGACGATCAAGCCATCCAGCGTTTCAAACAGGCTTTGCCGCTTGTGCAGCAGCGTGCCGTTGGTGACCAGCAGCACGGAACGGAATTTGATGTCACGCTTGGCGGCCCGCGCCAGGTCTTCAATGTCGGCGCGCAGCAGCGGTTCGCCGCCAGTGAAGAGGATTGAATCCGTTTCGCGGCGGATGGTGCGTAGAAGTTTGATGGTGAGTTCCGTGGAGAGTTCCTGGCTGAAAACGTCAGGTTCTTTCTGCGTGCAATAGGTGCACTCCAGGTTACATTTGTGCGTGGTGTAGAAGACCGCCGCGTAGGGTGCCACCACGTCGGTGCGAAGGACTTCGCGGCGATAGAGGTTTTGAAAGTAGTGCTTAAAATTCTTCAGGACGAAGGGATAGTGCTGCAGGAGTCCCCGCAGGAGCCGGAGTCCGGAACTTTCAATTTGAGGATCGCCCATCCCACGGCCAATTTAGCCAATTATGGACATGGAGGCAAGCATTTGCGCTTGATCCCCGGGAAATCGGGGTTTAACGGCAACGGAGGGCGGGCGAGCAGGATGCCAGGCAGACCCGAAGAAGCAAGTCAAAAGGCAAAGTGCAAAAGTCAAAATGCAAAACGTGCGAACGGCATCTTGCCTTGCAAGGTTATCGAAGCATGGAACTATCAGGTTAGCTTTTGGTTTGTTTTGCCACGGGAATCAGTCGGCCGCCGGACACGCGATAATCCTTGCCCTGCCAGCGCACCCTGCTCCACACCAGGCTGTTGACCCAGACGAAGAAGGCAATGACGTCCCAAACGGGCACCAGCCACCACCGGTGTTTCAGCAGGTCGTCATGCAATCCCCAAACGGCCATTGTCCAAACAGCAGTCAGGCGCAGGACAAAGTAAGCTGCCACAAAGGCCAGGGACAGAAGGTGCGTGGGCGCGAAAATTGCGGCCAGAATGGTCCATGGCAAACCTTGAGTGAAGATAAGGCCCAGGTACCCCAGGGGCCGCGCCTGGCGAGCCATGATGGCCCAGCGCAAGCGCTGAATGAAGAAGGTGGGCAGGTCATTGAGGCAGCACCACGTCTTGACCGTTCCATCCACCAGTTCCACCCGGTATCCGCGGGCAGCGATACGGTAACCCAGCTCGTAATCATCCGCGGCCTCGTCAGCAATCGCCTCAAACCCGCCGATCTCCGCCAGGCTCTGGCGCCTTAACCCCACCGTGGCGCCCAGGGCGAAGTGCACGCCTTCCAGTTCACGGGCCATCAATACGGACGGCATGAAGTCCGTGCTGAGGTAGACGGCCTCCAGCTCCGGCCAAAGTGCGGGCTTGAGAATCCCGGTGAAAAAGCTGGTGACCGCGCCCACCTTCGCTTCGCGAAAGGGTTCGGCAATCGCGCGAAGGTAGCCCGGGCCGACGCGAATGTCGGCGTCGGAAAGGACCAGGAAGTCGTGCTGTGCTGCATGGCCCATGGCGCAGAGCTTGTTGACCTTGTCATTGGCCCCGATCTTCTGCGGCGCCACCAACAATTGAATGGGCAGGTGCGGAAAGTCGGCGATCAGCTGGCGGATCACCGGAGTGGCGGGGTCCTGCTCCGTCGTGACGGCAAAAAGAATTTCGTACTGGGGATAATCCTGATGGCAGAAGCTGGCAAAATTTTCGTAGGCCTCCGGGTCAAGCCCGTGAACGGGTTTGAGGAGGCTCAGGGGCGGGGTGAAATCGCGAGGCGCTTTTTTATGGCGGCGGAAGAACCGGGCGGCGGCGAAGATGATAAAGACGTAACACAATGAAGGCAAAATCGCCGCGCCGAGAATCGCCCACCGCAACCAATGCAAAAACAATTCGTACTCCTTCTATCTACCCCAAACACACAAGCGCCACACCTACGGAGACCAGTCCGATTCCCGCCCAGCGAAGCGGCGTCAACTTCTCTCCCAGAAAATACTTGCCCCCCAGCGCACCCGTTACATAACTCAAGGCCATGGCGGGAACCACGAAGCTTACTGCCTCCCACGACAGCAGTGCGAGCAGGGAACAGAACGCCAGCGTCAACTGCGCAATGCCCAGCCACATCCAACCTTCGCGAAAAGCCCGGCCGAGGAAACGCAAGATCACCATGGGTGAGAAGCTGTGGACCTCTCCAATGCGCTTCATGGCATAGGCCACGGCAATATCGCCACCGGTACCGCTAAACACCAGGATGATGAGCGTAATGGCAGTGCGCATCGTCAGCTCTTCTCCGTGGTGCTGGGGGGCGTTTGCGCCACAAACAACACACCTGCACAGATCAGCGCCACTCCTGTCCAGCGCAGTGCCGTTACACTTTCACCCAGTACGAAATGCCCCAGCAGCGGAACCACCGCATACATGGCTGCCGTTGCGGGCAGGACGTAGCTGAAGTCCGCCCACGACAGGACGATCATCAGCGCCCCCAGAAACAGCAGCATGCTGATGATGCCAAGCCAGATCCAGCCGCTGGAAAAGACGGCGACAAAGGCGAACTTCAGCGCCGCCACTGACCCGGCGTGCACCTCGCCGATGCGTTTCATGCCCAGACCGAAAAAGAAATTTCCGGCGGAATTCAGGATGATGAGCAGCACCACCAGGATTGAAGTTCTTAGGGTATGGGTCTTGGATGATTTCATGAATACGCGGCCTGACGTTTGGCGTGGAAATGGATGGGAGTATTCTTGCGCTCTTCCCGCTCGTCCTTTCCGGTCTGGAAATCGCCCGGATCGATGCTAACCACCGACGGGCGGGTGCCACATCTATCTTACTCGAAACAGGCGGATCAAAACAGTGGTCGTCAAGGACGGGGGACGGTTAGGAGTGTCCCCCCGCATGTTCGCAGCCGGGGAAGCTGTCAAAAAAGTTTTCGCCATTCCAGCCCAGTTCCCTCATTCCCACTTCGGAGGAGTAATAAGCAATGCTGACCCACCCCTTTAAGAGTTCAAAGTAGTCACGAAGCGTGGGGGCTGGCGGCTGCGTTCCGGGTTTGGTCGCCGCCGCAGGGCTGGAAGTGGGGTTGGAAGATTTTGCCGTGGAGGCGGAGGAAAGCACCTGATTTTGCTGATCGACGGAAAGATCCTTGAACGACTTGGTGAACTGGTGGAGCGCTTCGCCTTCCATGGCGTTCAGCGCTGCCACAAATTTCAGTTGGGTTTCCTGCGTGCTGGCGCTAAGGGCAGTGTCGAGAAAGCGGTTCACCTGGGCGCCGGTTGACCCCGGCACGATCCGTTCCGCCAGGGCGATTAGCGATTGATTTTGCGGTTCATCGAAGAAGGCGGGCTTCCACTCCCCCGCCGCTTCCGTGGGCGTTGCCGCCTGGGCATCAACCGCCTCGGCCCAATGGGCTTCGGCCAGCGCCGGGGTGGCAATGCCCACTCCCGCTCCCGCCAACATGCGCTGAACCCACTCCCGCCGCGTCAGGCTGCGGCCGGAAGGAGGCAGGGAGGTTTGTTCGACAGGCTTAAGGTTGCTTTCCATGAGTCATCGCCCCTTTTGAAATGCGGAAAAGCATGTTACCACTGGGGCCGGACGGCGACAAGCTGCGTCATGGACGGGCGTCATGGTCTGGTTAGAGTTTCAAAACGAACTCTACGGGTGTAGAATTCCGCCGCAATCGGTTGTGGGCAAATTTCGGGGACGCTTCTTACAATTCAAATTTGAAGAGCAGGGGAGGAATGACCATGAGGAAAAAGTGGATCCTGGGTTGCGTGATTCTTGTTGGGCTGCTATCGGTGGCAAGCTTTGTCCAAGCTCAAACGAATACGCATCTCAAGCCTGACCCGTCGCCAGGCGCACACGCATTGGCGGTGATCCCCACGGCTGCCCCGGAAGAGGTGGGCCTGTCGTCCGAACGCCTGCAGCGGATTGCCAGCGCCATTCAGAAGAATGTGGATGATGGCCGCATTGCCGGCGGTGTCAGCCTGGTGGCCCGGCATGGCAAGGTGGTCTACCTTCATGCGGTGGGAATGGCGGACCGCGATGCCCATAAGCCGATGCAAACAGACAGCATCTTTCGCATGTGCTCCATGACCAAACCCATCACTGTTACCGCGGTCATGATTCTCTATGAGGAAGGCCGCTTCGCCCTGAGCGACCCGATTTCTGATTATCTGCCGGAATTTAAACACATGAAGGTTCTCGACCCGCCGTGGCCGCAGGACAAGACATCTCCTCCGGCGGCGTTGGTGGATGCAAATCGGCCCATCACCATCTTCAACTTGCTAACCCACACCTCCGGTTTGACTTACCAGTCGAACCCCCGGCTCGGCAAAACCTACCGTGATGCCAATGTGGGCAGCGGCGTTACCCAGCATGAGGGGACGATTGGTGACGCGGTAAAGCGGCTTGCAGCCCAACCACTTTTGTTCCAGCCGGGAGATTCATGGGAATACAGTTTGGCGGATGATGTTCTCGGCCGCCTGGTGGAGGTGGTCTCGGGAATGCCTTTCGACCAGTTCCTGGCGCAGCGCATCTTTACGCCACTGGGGATGAAAGACACGTACTTTTACCTGCCGGGCGACAAGGTCTCGCGGATTGTTACCGCGTACTCCTACGATGAGCAGAAGGGATTGCACCCGATTCTCGATCAGGAAGTGTTGACGGCCGATGGCGGGTCGCTCTTTGCGGCCGACTATCCTTACCGTGGTCCCCGCACCTATTTCAGCGGTGGCGGAGGGCTTTGCTCCACGGCGGAGGACTATTATCGCTTCTGCCAGATGATGCTGAACGGGGGCGAGCTGAACGGCACGCGCATCATCAGCCGAAAGTCGGTTGAGCTAATGAGTCAGAATCACGCGCAGGGCAAGACCGACCAGCTTGATTACGGCATGGGATTCGGAACCAGGGATGAACCGCAGCGGCTCACCGAGCTCGGCTCAGTGGGCTCATACTATTGGGGCGGGTTCTATTACACTTCGTTTGTGATCGACCCGAAGGAGGATTTGGTGGCCATCTTCCTGGGACAAATGTATCCCACGGGAGGATTGAATCTTAACTCCAAGGCCATAACACTGGCTTACCAGGCCATCGAAAAGTAGGGCGGCGCGGGTCGATCCTGTTGGTTATTCTTTCCCCAGCACCGCCACGGTGCTCTGCCAAACCTCGCCTTCATCGGTGCGGCTGCTTTCCGTGCCGATGTGCAGCAACTTCAGGCCATGCCCAAGGTAGTGGTTCACCTGTTCTTCCACGCTGTCCTGAGACAGCTTGAGCGCGGAGCAGTACTTGCAGCACTTCCAGAAGCTGCTGCTGACCTGCACGACCTCTTTCACATCCTTCAGGTTCATTGCCCCGAACCTCACTTTGCCGCAGGATCATCCGGGCGAATCGGTTTGCGCGGAATCATCTCATCGCACATCGCGGCGTTGTATACGAAAGCCGCCATGATCGTCGCCGCCTGCTTCATGTCGTCGGGGCGAATGTGCTCATAGGAGTCCAGATTGGAGTGGTGCGTCAGATCGCCGTAATCCATCCCATCCTGGATAAACTGAAAGCCGGGAATGCCCACGTCATCAAACGAAATGTGGTCGGTTGAGCCGGTGTCGCGCATGGTCAGAGTTGTCATGCCCAGATCATGAAACGGCTCCATCCATTTCTCGAAGATGGGGCGCACGGCGGCGTTCTCCTGAAGATAGACGCCCAAAATTTTGCCCGGACCATTATCGAGATTGAAGTACGCGGAGACCAGTTTCTGTTCAGGCTTTAATTGCAGCGGACCTCCGGGTGGAATCAGCCAGTCCGGCAGGTCTTTGTACTGCGGATCGGTGGAAGCCGGGCGAAATCCGAAATGTTGCTTCACGTAGCCCGCCGACCCATACAATCCCTGCTCTTCTCCGGACCAGAGCGCAATGCGGATGGTTCGCCGCGGCTGCACACCGAGCTTTTCCAGCAGCCGCACCACTTCCATTGCCACGATTGTGCCGGCGCCGTTATCCGTGGCGCCTTCGGAAGCGTGCCAGGAATCCATGTGCCCGCCCAGCATTACCACCTGGTCTTTCAGCTTGGGATCGACGCCGGGAATTTCAGCGATGGTGTTGTAACCCATGGGGTCATCGTCATAGAACTTGGTCTCAACGTTCAGTTCCACTTCCACGGGGACGTTGCGCTCCAGCAGGCGGGAGATGCGGCCGAAGTGGTCCACGGAGAGCGTCACGCGGGGAAAGGTGACCGTCTTGCCTTTTTCAAAGTCACCGCCGGCCTGGACGTTGATCATGCCATCGTTGCCGGGTAGCCGGGTGATGTCCAGCACTGCGGCCACGTGCTCATCGGTAAAGAACTTGATCAGCTCGGCGCGAAACTTGAAGCGCTTTTCCATTTCCGCGTTGCGCTGGTAGGGCCGGCCGCCTGATTCGAATTCCGCAGTTTTGGCCAGATCGCCCTCGGCTGCGCGCGTGAACAGCGGCTTGTCATCAGGCTGCGGCATGCGGGCTTCACCATAGAGCACGATCTTGCCGGCCAGTTTGCCACGATACTTTTCCAGGTCGGCGCTGCTGGAAGCTTTAACCCTTGTCACCTCGCCCCGCAAAGGTCCGTTGGTTCCCGGCGTCCAGGCTTCGGGAAGCGCCAGCAATTGCTGGTAGTCGGGAGAAGTCATCCGGACTTCGCAAAGCTGGTAGGACCAGCCGCGCCCAAACGGCCCCCAGGATTCCAAGTGGGCGTTGGCCAAGCCCCACTTGGTGAACTGATCGCGCGTCCACTCAGTCGCCTTCTTCATGTTGGGGGAGCCGGTCAGTCGCGGACCGATGTCGTCCGTGAGGTGGCTCATCAGGTCCATCACCTGGCTGTAGTCATACTCCTCCTGCCGCAGGCGGGTGATGAACTCCAGGTTGGGGATTTGTGGCCAGGTTGTCACGCTGGCAGCGTTGGGAGAGTCGCCAGATTTCGCATCGGGCTTTTTGCCCGCATTGAGATCAGTGGTGAAAAAGGAGACTGCGAACAGCGCCGCAGTCCACGCCAACAGATTAAAGCTTCGACATCGCATCAATACAGTCCCTCCTATAAAGGCTCAAGTCCCAAGAGTATACAAGAGTTGGGTCGGGGGCAAGCGTGCGTGCGCAAGGTCGGTGGAGCTGGGATGCCTCACACGCACTCCATGGCGCCAGCATGTTGAAGGCTCTGGTGAATGGGCGAACTAGGAATTTGGAACGACCGGGTCGGCTCGTACAAAAATGAGCCTCTATCCGTCAGAAATTTCGGCTCAACTTCCCGATGGAAACTGCCGATAAGGTTGTGGGGAAGTGTGCCGCGCAGCAAATTATTCCGGCCCCCCCTTTTGTACGGGGGTATCGGCAGAATCGATGGCAAAGATGAGTGCTAATTTTTTGCCACAGCTCCAACCGGGCTGAAAGTCCACCTCATCCGTTGGCGGATCCCACGGCTCTGACGGGTGAGGGGCCTTGTCCCCGCCAGTGCCGGTCAGATCACTTTGAGGGGCGCCACCTTAAAATCTTCTGCATTCCAGAAGGATATTTACTTGGCCTTAGGCTGCCTTCTTCTGCTGTTTCAAGCTTTGAGCCTGAATCGAAGTGATCACCGTCACCTGGGCAATGTCTTCCGCCTTGCAGCCGCGTGAAAGGTCGTTGGCGGGCTTGGCCAGGCCTTGCAATACGGGACCAATGGCCTCGCAGCCGCCAAAGCGTTCCGCCAACTTGTAGCCAATGTTGCCGGCGTTCAAGTCTGGGAATATCAATACGTTGGCACGTCCCGCCACGGCGGATCCGGGGGCTTTGCGCGAGCCGATGTCAGCAATCAGGGCGGCATCCAGCTGAATCTCACCATCCACTGCCAGTTGGGGTGCCCGTTGCTTCACAAATTCCAGAGCCTGCCGCACCGCATCGATCATGGCGTGTTCGGCGCTTCCCCGGGTCGAGAATGAGAGCAACGCCACCCGCGGCTCGACTTCCAGCAGCGCGCGCGCGTTTGCAGCCGTGGCGATGGCGATGTCGGCCAGTTGCGAAGGTGTGGGCTGCGGCACGACGGCGCAATCCGCAAACAGCGTGGCGCCTTCAGTGCCCAGATTCGTTCTTGGAGAGAGCATCAGGAAAAAGCTCGACACCAGTGAGACGCCCGGGGCCACGCCGATTCCCCACAATGCCGCGCGCACCGTATCAGCCGTGGTGTTCAGCGCTCCACCCACGGAGCCATCCGCATCGTCCGACGAAACCATCAGCGCGGCATAGTTGCGCGGCTGGCGGGCTGCTGCCAGAGCCTGTTCCAGGGTCAAACCCTTTGATTTTCGGCGCTCGTAAAGCAGGTTCGCGTACTGCTCAAGCTTGGGGCTGGATGCAGGCTCGAGAAGCTGCGAAGATTCCAGTTTGATCCCCAGCGCGTGCAGGCGGGAATTGATTTTGTCGACGTTTCCGAGCAGCGTCAATTGGGCTAATTTGTCGTTTTCAAGCAGGCGAGCGGCTTCCAGTGTGCGGTCCTCTTCGCCCTCAAAGAGAACGATGTGTTGGGGAAACGTCCTGGCCCGCGCGCGTAGCTTCTCAAGCATTTCCATGAACCCCTCCGGTGATCGTAGCGGCAAAACTCGTGAAAGCCTTGAGGCTTCTGGGCAATAATACGACAAATTGTCTAATCTAGCCCTCTACAACCCAAGCCTCACCCCTTGCAGTGCACGACCGCTGCCAGAGAAGTGTTAAGAGTTTTCAGTCCGAAGTGAAGCGCGAAGGTTGATTGCGGAGCTCTCCGCCAAGCCTCACTATGTTCGGTGGTCAGATAATCTCAATTCCAGAGTGGTGTTATTGTGTGAGCGAGGAAATCGGTGCATCTCAAAGTGTTATTGATTGATATGGATGGTGGGCGTAATCTCACCCTTCCGAGTGATCCCACATTAATGTCATGAATTCCTGGGCGGGCATAAAAGGGGGATTGCCTCACGGCTGTTGCGGCGGTAGATGCGGAAGTCTTCTTCGTCCACCGTAATCACGGTATGCTTTGGGTACAATTCGCTCATGCGGATGACGCACAGATCCGCCAAGTCGGGTTGGCGGTCATGGTATCGTTGCGCCAGCGCCGCCAAGCGCCTTTGATGCTTCGAAATTTCAAATGAGACTTGTAACATCCCGTCATCAATCAGGGACAGAACGTACGAGACAGAGCGCAGATGGAAAGATGCTTCTGCCAGGACCGCTTCGCAGGTTAGCAGCGGTTCGGTGATGCTCCTGGCGATCTCCACTGCCCAGGAATGAAAATGGTCGGTGCGATTGCCAAAGGCGACGACGAGGCCGGTATCGGCAATGGCCTTCATGAACTCTCAAATCCCTTCCGGGAGGAGAGATTCCGGGGTCCGCTAATTTTTCCTGCGTGGCGAAGGAAGCGCTGGGTGCCGGTCTCTGTCCGGGCACGCTCCAGCTGGTTACGAATAATGCGGCCCGCAGGCAAACCCGTGCGCAGGCTATTCTCCTTGAGCCATTCGGCGAGCTCCGGCGTAAGGCGAACAGTAAATGTATTACTCATATGGCAGGAATGTAACACAGGCGAAAGTTACCGTCAACTTACCCCTTCTTGAAAAGGCCTTTGAGTTTGCCCATTAATCCTGCTTGTTGTTCCTCAGGGTGGGCTGGTGGCGGCGGAAGGTGCGGCGTGTGATGGGGAGCGGTGCGCTGCGGGTCCAAGTGCATGGCAGGTTTGGCCGCAGGTGCCGGCGCGGGGCTCGCATGCAGTCCAGTGGAGCTCAAGGGCGCAGATGGCGCGGACGCCGCAGGTGGCGCCGGACTCTTCGCGGGTCCAAGGATTGCCGCCAGCGGATCTTCATCAGGCACCGCAGGTGGTGGTTCAGGAGCTTTAGGTTTGGGCGGCACCATTCCCGGAGGCGCTGCTTCCGCCACCGGCGCGCCGCAATGCTCGCAATAGTCTCCCCCCAGATCCAGCGGCCCCTTGCAGAACCGGCAGACCACGGCGTCAGGGTGGTGGGGAATTGGCCGCTGAAAAGATTTCTTCAATGATTCTTCGTCAATTTCCGTCGCATCGTCGCCAAGGCTGGGGCGCGGATTGGGAGCAAGAGGGCTTGTGCGCGGAGCCATAACCGGAGTGGCGGCGATCTTCAAATTCACTGTGGCTTGCGGCGTACGCTGCTGGCGAAGCGGAGAGAGTGGCGGCGTGGGAGGAACCGGCGTCTCCTGCACCACTGGAGGTGGTGTGGCGGGAGCTTCTGGAATTGCGGGTTCGAGCGCCACGGAAGCAGCCTCAGCAGAAACAGTGGGCACAAGTGACGAACCGCACTGAAGGCAGAAGCGCATGCCTTCCGGATTGCCCGCATGGCAGTTTTGACAAGTCAGCATACTTTTGCCACGAACCAAACCGGGTCCTTGGTCAATACCTCATCCGCATATTATTACACCCTGCGCCAGTTCTCAAGCCATGTTCATCGCAAAATTAAATTGGCGGTTCCATGAAAGACATTAGCGGTAAACTCAGCTTGGCATGTGGCCGCCCAAGGGCAATGCGCTACCTTGACCTGCCGCGCAGCTTGAGTACGGTATAATAATCTAAAGAATGTCTTATTGATACCTCTTCCGAGGGGAGAACCAGCATGGGAACATCGGGTCAGGTTGGATACGCAGTGGTAGGACTGGGGCAATTTGCGGAGCACGCTGTTTTGCCCGGTTTCCGCAACAGCCGTAAAGCGAAACTGGTGGCTTTGGTGGGCAGCGACGAACGCAAAGCGCGCCGCCTGGCGAAAAAGTTCGTCCCCGCTGATGTCTACGATTACAACACCTTCACCGAGTGCCTGGATAATCCGCAGGTGGAGGCCGTCTACATTGCCACCAACAACAGCACGCATGCGGAGTTCACCGTGCAGGCGGCGGCCGCAGGCAAACATGTGCTTTGCGAAAAGCCCATGGCCCCCACCGTTGCCGAGTGCCAGCAGATGATTGACGCCTGCCGCTCAAACCATGTGCGCCTGATGATCGCTTACCGGAAGTACTTTGAGCCAGCCTCGCTCGATTTGAAGTTGCTGGTGGACAGCGGCAAGCTGGGCCGGCTGAAAATTATCCACGCATCGTTTTCCATCTACCTGCGTCCGGGCGGCGGAAGGTCAGACTGGCATTTTGATCATAAACTCGCTGGCGGCGGAGCCCTTCCGGATGTGGGCGTCTATTGCATCAACACCGTGCGCTGGGTTACGGGCAAGGATCCGGTGGAAGCCTCGGCCTTTCAGTGGACTGTCGATCCGGAAATTTTTCAGGAGGTGGATGAGAACGTTGCCTTCCGCCTCCATTTCCCCGAAGGTTTAATCATGCAGGGAAGCGCAAGTTGGGGCGGGGCAACGGAATCCTTTATTCACATTATCGGCGAAAAAGGGTGGGCCACCTTGTCTCCCGCCTTCCAGGCGGATGAGGAGCGCCGGCTCTTTGGCCGTATTGGCGGACGCTGGTTCGAAAAGAAATACAAGGTCATGAACGAAGTGGCGTTGGAACTTGATGCCTTTGCGGATTGCATCCGCCACAACCGCGAGCCTGGACCCAGCGGCGAGGAAGGCCTGCGCGATGTGGCGGTGATCCAGGCGATTTACCAATCCGCAGATGAAGGCCGGACGGTAAGCATTGGGTAATCGGGCCGGGAGATTTCAAATTTGCGATTTGCGATTGGTGATTGGTGATTTTCCAATCATTTAACTTCGATGGGCTCCTGATTCCCCGAAGGAGAGGAATGTCGGTAGCCATGGGTCAAAACCATGGAACGCCAGAGCATTGAAAGAGCCTTCCCCGACCCCGAAGGGGTCGAATATTCGACCCTTTCAGGGTCGGAACGCGATTTTGCCTGGGCCCTTTCCATGGGTTTCACCCATGGCCACTAACATTCCTCCCTTTCAGGGAGGCTTAAATGAGGGCAGTGTTTACGATTCCCGTCATAATCATGCGAATTCAACTGCCTAATTTGGACAGACTTGTCCGTGAACCAGCGTTGAGTGCGTCATCGCGGTGACGAGGGAAATCAAATTGGAGACTCTGGAGAAGTTTTAGATTATGGAATTACTTGATTATTTTCGCATGCTGGCGCGTTACAACCGGATTGCCAACGAGCGTCTTTTTGGAACGTGCGCTCAACTTGATGATGTGGAGTACCGGCGCCAACGCACGGGATCATTCGGCAGCATCCATGCCTTGTTGAACCATATTCTGCTGGGAGATCAGATCTGGATGTCGAGGTTCAAAGGCAGCGGGCATACCACTCCTGTTCTTTCCTCAGTCCTCTTTGACGGTTTTCCCGAGCTGCGATCCGCCCGTGTGAAGCAGGATGCGGAGATTGAATCATTTTTCGGTGATCTGGACCCAGGTTTTGTCGAGCGGGAGTTAATTTACCGGAATAGCCAGCAACGCGAGTGCCGGGAGTCCGCGCCCGTCGCTGTCATTCACCTCTTCAACCATCAGACCCACCACCGCGGCCAGGTTCACGTGATGTTAAGTCAAACTTCCGTGCCGCCACCCTCACTTGATCTCCACCGCATCATCAATCCGTAGCCCGGATTTCTCAACACGCTTTTGAAATGCGGACCTTGAGCACTGTCTTTACGGGGTCGGACCGATCATTCTGAATTCGCCCCGCTGAGAACAGCCTGTTGAGGGACACGGGGCAAAGCTTTGGAGGGCGTGCAGCTTGCTGCCGCATTCCTTTTCGCCAGCTTGCTGGCGAAAATCCTAATCATCGCCCCAATCTTTAGAAATCGTACCCTGGCACATTCCATCCCGAGTGACATGAGCGCTCGACTGTTGCGGCGGTCTCCGACCGCCGCCGTCGATCGGAGATCGACGCTACAATTTACGTCGCTCTTTATTGCCAGCGAGTTGGCTGGAGGCAAAAGCGGCAGCAAGCTGCACGCACGCCAAAGCTTCGCTCCGAATTTGGGCGATGGGAAATCCCCACGGGCGCCCGCCAGGCTGGTGAGATATCCGGGCTGGCGAGCTAGAAATTTTCGAGAATATCGGTTACGAGCGTCCGGGCGAGGTCGTGGGAAAGGCGGTCGAGCGCCGGCTTGTCTTCTTCGAACAAGGCGGCAGGGGTTTCACTAACCTGGTACTCTTCGCGATAAATATAACTGCTGTTGGAGAAGAGCAGCTTGTGGGTGTGAACGTCTTCCAGCTTGACGTCCGTGGTGACGGTCACCTGCAGGGAGGTGGCGAGGCCTGTGTTGATGTCAAAAGTGAGGGCGCGGGCGCGAACGTCCTTGACGGTTCCCTTCAGCACCGCGTCGGCATCCGCGGGATTGGCAACGATGCGGTAATGGGTTCGTTCCAGCAACTCACGTGTTACCGCCGCCGAGAGTTGCTGCTCAATGTGAAAAGTTGAAGAGAGGTTCTTGAACGCCGGCACCGCGATGGTCTTGACGTCGGGAGTGATCCGCACCGCCTGCCCTGCCGCATGGTAGCCGCAAGAGACGGAAGACAGAAGGCAGAAGGCGGAAAGCAGAAGGCAGAAAGCAGTAGGCAGCAGGCATTTAGCCGCGCGGGCTGATCGTTTGACGCGAATTCCCGCAGGCGCCCAGGTTCGAGCTTCGAATTTCGAGTTTCGTTCTTTTGTCGTCTCTGCCATCGGTGAAATCTGTGTCATCTGTGGATGTGCGCGTCAGGCGCGGGCTTTTTCCCGCAAGCTGGCGGCGAGCTCCACGGCGTTGGTTGCCGCAAGGTGAAGGTTATCCGCCACGGCCCAGAGCCACAATCCATTGGGATGTTCGGCGTCGTGGGAGATGCTGTCCACCAGGATATCGCCTGAGCCCGTCACCTCCACCGGCGTGGGCGCGTCAAGGCTGGCCTTGCGAACTTTGATGCGCTCACCCGTAAGCGCGGCGGTGGAGGCTTCCGTGGTTACGGGTTCCGCTGTTTCAACATAGAGCGAGACACCCACGGAATAGAATGTGGGCACGGTCAGCAGCCTCAGCGCGGGGACGGGAACGCGACCACCCAGATAGGTGTGCAACTGCCGGTGCAGGCGGTCTTCAAGCGTGGTCATCTCACCCTTGCCCGACTTTCCTAGCCGTGAAAGAAGATTGAAGGCCAGTTGCGCGCCAAAGATTTCGTCCGGGACTTTCTGGAAGCTCAGGATGTTGACGGTCTGCCGCTGAAGCTCTTCCACTCCTCGCGAGGTAAACTCCGAAGCCGAACAGAATACCTGCGCCACCGCATTCGTTAGCGGGAATCTGGCAGCCAATCGCAGCATCAGAGCGCTGATGGCGATCACGGCAGGGTGGGCCGAGACGTGAAAGCGCGCTGCCTCGGTGTGAATTCCGGCAATGGGGAAACGGTGGTCGAGAAAAGGGATGCCCACCCGGTCCTGGCCCGCGATTTCCGGGGGATGATTTTCACCAGACTTTTTCGCAAGTCCATCGCCCACCAGATCAATTACCAAACTGCGCGCGGCGGTGCCCTTTTGCTGCCAGGATTTCAGGAATGCCGGTAACTCGTTCAGGTGGGTGGCGAGGAAGGTGAAGTCCAGCTCCGCCTCGTTGATCTGGCTGTCATCCACGACGGCGGCGGAGGCGTGGCTGAGGTCAATAATGGGAAGTTCGGGCTCAGTTTCGTCGGCTTCAAACGTGAGCACGCGGGAAACGGGGAATTTTCCCTGTTCCAGGATGGAGATCAACTCTTTGCCCAGCAGGGATGAAGCCCCCACCACGGCGATGCGGTAACCCTCCTTGCCAGGCTTCATGCGGCGTGAACCTCTTCGGGCGTAGGCGGGTGGGGACGGATTTTTGAGATAATTCTCAGGATGATGCCGGAGAGCGTGTAAGTGATGGCGATGGTCAACAGGACGGGCTCGGAGTAGATCCAGATCCCGCCGATGACCAGTGCGATGACGAGGATGGCCAGGTACGAGTGGCGTTTGCCAAGATCAAGGGCCTTAAAACTGTAGTAGCGCATGCGGCTGACCATCAGGAAGCCCAATATCACCATGGCCGCCAGCCAGGCAAGGGAGATTTGCCATGAGGTCAAAGGCTGCTTGTAAAAATGGACGACGGCGACAACAAATCCCGCCGCGGCGGGAATGGGCATGCCCACAAAAAAGCGGCGGTCGCCGGAGGGCTTGACCGTATCGATATTGAAGCGGGCCAGGCGTGACGCCCCGCAAATCACATAAGCGAAGGTTAGGATTCCAGCTAGATCGGGAATGTGCTGAAGGAGTGGTGAAGTGGGAAGCTCGCCCAGGGCGCGGATGCCCCAGACGTAAGCCAGTGCCGCAGGCGCCACACCGAAGGCAATGACGTCCGCCAGCGAATCAAGTTCGCGGCCGAAGGCTGAGGCGGTGTTGGTCATGCGGGCGATGCGTCCATCAAAGCCGTCAAACACAATGGCCCAGCCGATCGCTTTGGCCGCACTGTCAAAGGCGGCAGCGGCCATGGCACCCAATTCCGCAGCTTTTGGAGTCAGAGCGGCGGCGCCGGCAGCGGCCAGAAATTGCCCGGCACGTTGGGTGGAGATCAGGGCGTAATAGCCGCAAAAAAGAGTTCCCACCGTAAAAAGGCTGGGGAGAATATAAATGCCACGGCGGATGCCGCGGCGCTCAATCTGCTTGGGGGGTTGTGGTTCCAAGGATGCTGCTCCCTGCCCGGACGCGGTCTCCAACCTTGACGTTCCATTTGACCGTGGGGGCCACCAGCACGTCTACGCGTGAACCGAACTTGATCATTCCTACGCGCTCGCCCCGTGCGAGCGAATCGCCTAAACGTTTCCAGAATACGATACGGCGGGCCAACAATCCAGCGATTTGCTTAACGACAATAACGCCCTGCGGACCCTCGACGGTAAATAAATTCTGCTCATTCTCAATGGATGCCAGTTCCTTTGAGGCCACCAGGAACGCCCCTTTTTTGTAAGTGATATTGGTAATGCGTCCCGCGATGGGCGTCCGGTTCACATGGACGTCAAGCGGCGACATGAAGATGCTGAGGCGGCGAACGGGCCGGTTTTCAAACTCTTCTTCCGCGAGCTGGACGATCAGGCCGTCCGCGGGGGAAATAATGGCGTTGGGCTCCGTTGGAGCAGCCCGCTCCGGATCGCGAAAGAAATTGAGAACCAGGATGGCGAGGATGACAAAAAGGATGGTGACAATGAGGAGGAAGAGGCTTCGCTCATGCAGCCAGAAACCCATCAAGCCACCAGCGATTAATACCAGCGGCAAACCGTACCAATATCCGTCTTTTACCATGAACCTTTATTATACACCATCACTGCGCCCCAAAGTTCCGCCGGGAAGACTGGCACTTGCTACACTTCCAGTTGGACCGCTTTCGTGGCCAAGCCGTTTGACCCGAGTTTTTCAGCGCACCCAGTTGGCGAACGACTTAGTGGGCGGACTGAACTTGGTGGACCAGTATTTCCATCTGGTCCTTCACCCGAAGCTTCAGCTTCTTCAAGCGCAACTCTTCCACCTGCTCCTCTTCGGAGAGGTGTGGCTTGGCGGCAAGTGTCTCGAGCAAAGCCTTGTAATGGGCATGCTCGTCGTGGAGACGCTGGTATTGTTCATTCCCGACCATCAATTGCTCCCGGACGGCCTCGGTAATGATGCTCATGAGCAGGTCACCCCCACATCAAAGTAAGGTTACAAACGGGTTAAGGCTAGCACATGGCCGGAACAGGTTCAAGATGTAAAGAAGCAATTGCAAAATAAGGAGGAGCCAAATCGATGAGGTCGAGCTCAATGGCGTTCTGTGTAATGACGGCTTTTCCCCAATTAGCAAGCTTATGCCGACGAGAGGCACCACCCCCACTTCTAAACCCAAACGAAATGCACTCGTAACCTTCCCTTAACAAGGCCTGAGGATACTAATCGGTGGGTGTCCCCAACAGACTTGTCCCGTTAAAGTTAAGGAGATGGAAAATGAAGACTCGCATGAGTTCCGCATTCTTGACCCTAATCATTGCCGCCACTTTCGTTGCCTGTAGTGGAAATAAGACTTCTTCCGAAGCGGTTAAGCTGCAGGGTGCAGGCGCCAGCTTTCCCGCCCCGCTGTATCAAAAGTGGTTTAAGTCCTACAGCGCCAGCCACGATGGCGCGCAGATTGACTATCAATCGATTGGGAGTGGCGGCGGAGTTAAAAGCGTCGTCGATAAGACGGTGGACTTTGGCGCCAGCGATGCCGCGATGAAACCCGAAGACATGGCCAAGGTTGACGGCGGTGTCCAACTCCTGCCGATGACCGCTGGGTGCATCGTGCTGACTTACAACCTCAAAGGGGTAACAGGCTTAAAACTTTCCCGCGCGGCTTATGCCGGAATCTTCCTGGGAAAAGTGAAGAAGTGGAATGATCCCGTGATTACGAAGGATAATGCCGGCGCCGCTCTCCCCGACCAGCCCATCAATGTTGTGGTCCGCGCGGATGGAAGCGGCACGACGTTCGTGTTCACCAAACACTTGAGTGCAATCAGTCCGGAGTTCGAGAAGAATCCCGGTGTCAACACGCTTCCCAATTGGCCCGTCGGAACACGTTCCAAGGGCAACGAAGGTGTGACGGCCGGCGTCATGATGACCCCCGGTGCCATTGGTTACATTGAATATGGGTATGCGAAAAGTCAGGGCTTGCCCATGGCAATTCTTGAAAACAAATCGGGCAGTTTTGTGGCGCCATCCATAGAATCAGCCCAAGCGGCACTGGCGACGGCGCAATTCCCGGACAACCTCATTGCCTGGGTCCCTGATCCCGATGCCAAGGATGCATATCCGATTGCCACCTACACATGGCTCATTTGCTACAAACAATACAAGGACAAGGCGAAGTTCCAGCTCCTCCAAGGCCTTTTGACCTATTGCGTCACTGACGGGCAGAAGGAATCCGAGGCGCTCGGTTACATTCCGCTGCCCGCGGCAGTTGTGGATAAAGACAAAGCTGCCATTCAGACCATTACCCTTGCACCCAACGCCACTTAGGCTTTCGTGGCAGGCTGCCTCGCCTCAAACCAGGCTCCATGGGATGCAGACCCGGACCTTTCGGGAGATCAGGTGAACCGTGTCAGATGCAAGTACAATATCGCAAGCGCCATCGCGCTTGCAGCGAGCCACTGATTTTGCCTTTCGCGGACTCTGTTACTCGTTCGCGTGGCTGTCCGTTCTCGCAGTCTTCTTCATTGTTCTGCGGATCGCCTTCGCCGCAGCCCCGGCCATCCGGCAGTATGGCATGGGGTTCCTCACCACTCGAACGTGGGATCCCAATCAGGAGCAGTATGGGATTCTCCCCGAAATTTGGGGCACGATGTACACCTCGGTGCTGGCACTGGGAATTGGCACCGCCTTTGGCGTGGCGGCAGCGGTTTTCTTGAGCGAGGGCTATCTGGGTGAGTTTGTCTTCTCAATATTGAAGATCTTCCACGTGGAATTTCACCCCTTCTGGGGGAAGCTACCCGAGCGGATGGAAGACATCCTGAAGAACCTGGTTGAGCTTCTTGCCGCCATCCCCAGCGTCGTTTATGGCTTGTGGGGATTGTTCGTCGTCATTCCGCTTATCCGGCCGGTCTGCAATTGGCTGCACCTGAAGATGGGCTGGTTCGCTCTCTTTGGGACTGACCTCAGCGGCCCTGGTGTTCTTCCCGCCGTGTTGGTTCTATCCATCATGATCCTGCCCACCATCACCGCCATTAGCCGGGGAGCTCTTGTCTCGGTTCCGTCCAAATTGCGCATGGCGGCTTATGGGTTGGGAGCAACGCCTTGGGAGACGATTTTGGCTGTGATTCTCCCCACCGCCGCTCGCGGAATCTTTGGCGGAATTCTCCTGGCATTTGGTCGCGCGCTGGGAGAAACCATGGCGCTTGCGATGCTGGTCGGCAACGCCAACTCGATAACCCTCTCGCTCTTCTCGCCCGCCAATACCCTGGCGGCGTTGCTGGCCAATACCTTTCCGGAGGCGGAACACAAAGAGGTCGGGATCTTGATGTACGCCGCCCTGGTCCTTTTAGGCATAACTCTGGCCGTCAACATGGTTGGCGCCTTTATTCTGCAACGTGCTTCTGCGGGGTCGGAAGGGGGGAAATGATGGCCACGTCTGATACTCCGGGAAATTCACTACTTTCCGCCCTCCCGGGGGCGCCAGAAATCAATCCATTCGACGGGGTTGACTTTAATGATCTGGAGAGGTCCCTGCGCCGTCCCCGAACTCTGATCAATCTCGTGTTATGCGGGTTGGTGGCCGGCATGACCCTTATGGCACTTGTCCCTTTGTTCTCCGTGATCTGGATGCTCCTCTGGCGTGGTGGTAAGAACCTCAGCCTGGCCTTATTCACGCAACTTCCTCCCGGCCCTTTGGAGCAGGGTGGTGGATTTGGAAACGCCATTTTGGGGACAATGATTATCGTGCTGATGGCGGCCCTGATCAGCATTCCTCTCGGCGTCCTCAGTGCATTGTTCATGGCGCAGGCGCCGGATGGGAGCACTCTCGCCAGCGCCGTCCGGTTTTCCGCCAAGGTGCTGACGGGGTTCCCCTCAATCCTGGCGGGGGTTTTCGCCTATGGAGCAATTGTTTTGGCGACGGGGGGCTACTCAGCCGTTGCCGGAGCCGTGGCCGTCTCCATTCTGATGCTGCCCACGATTATGCTGACCGCCGAAGACGCTATACGCATGGTTCCGGCAAAAATGAAGGAAGCCGCGATCGGGATGGGAGCAACGAAAACTCAAACCGCCATCATGGTTCTCTTACCCACGGCCTTTCCGGGGATTCTGACCGGCATCATGCTCGCGGTGGCGCGCGCGGCGGGCGAAACCGCTCCGCTATTGTTTACTTCTCTCTTCAGTAGTTACTGGCCGTTCTCCGGTCACCAACTCAATCTCATGCAGCCTACGGCATCCCTGGCTGTGCTTATTTATAACTTTTCCGGAATGCCTTTCAAGAACCAGGTGGAAATGGCCTGGTCAGCGGCTCTGGTGATGGTTCTCATGGTGCTGATCACCAATCTTTTGGGGCAGGCTCTTTCCCGAAATCAAGTGCGATCCTAGGAGAAACAAAGTATGTCAGGCACAAGTCACGCGCATGAACTTCAACCCGTCGGGAATTCGCATGCTGGCGAAGTAGGGAAGGCTGCGAACCAGCAGGTGGTGATTGACTGCAACATCAGAGAACTCTATTACGGGCCCTTCAAGGCTGTTCGGGACACTATCATCCCCGTAAAGAAGAACACCATTACAGCTTTCATTGGCCCTTCTGGCTGTGGGAAGAGCACAGTTCTGCGCTGCCTTAACCGCATGAACGATCTGGTTCGGGGTTTTCGGTTTGAAGGCCATGTTCACTTCCGGGGTAAGGACATTTACCATCCGTCCGTGGATGCCGTGGCCGTTCGCCGCTATATCGGCATGGTGTTCCAGCAGCCCAATCCGTTTGCCACCAGTATCTTTAACAACGTGGCGTTTGGGCTTCGACTGAACAATTTCAAGGGTGATAAGCACGCCAAGGTGGAAGAAGCGTTGCGGCGCGCCGCCTTGTGGGACGAGGTCAAAGACAAACTCCACAGCAGCGGGCTGGCACTTTCCGGCGGGCAGCAGCAGCGACTCTGCATTGCCCGAGCCATCGCCACCGAGCCCGAAGTGCTGCTGATGGATGAACCTTGCTCTGCCTTGGACCCCGTCGCCACGCGCAAGGTTGAGGAATTGATGCTGGAACTGAAGACCAAGTTCACGATTGCCATCGTCACCCACAACCTGCACCAGGCGCTGCGCGTCGCGGACCTTACGGGTTTCCTTTATGTTGATACCACCCAGGGCGGTCGGACTGGCTATCTTGTGGAGTTCGGGGATTCCAAGCAGCTATTCGAAGAACCCAAAGAAAAGCATACAAGAGATTACATCCGCGGCGAATTCAGTTAGCGCGTAGACCTTCAGGTGGGATGCTTGTCCCTTGTGCGCATTCGCGGCTTGGGGCAGGAGGGGGGGCGTTAACGGGGCATTCCGTGTCCCTCCCCTGTACCACTCTAGAAGGAGAGGATTTATGGGATCAGGAAGCAGGTTTCTTTTGAAATGTTGTCGCCTGGTGCTGGTCATCGCGGCTTTGGCCGCGCTGGGGACCTTCATTGGTTGTTCAACCCATAGCCCGGAGAAGGTTCTTCCGCAAGTCCCCCCCGGAGGCATCCTACTGCAAGGGGCCGGTGCCACGTTTCCATCTCCCCTTTACAAGAAGTGGTTTGCCGCCTACCAACAGACCCATCCGCAGGCCGTCATCACTTACGATGCCGTGGGGAGCGGCGAAGGTGTGCGGCGATTCATCGGCCGCAATGTGGGCGATGACGAGAAGGTTGACTTCGGCGCCAGTGACGCTGCCCTTCAAGACAGCCAGATTGCCGAAGTGGCAGATGGTGTGGTCATGCTGCCCGTAACCGCGGGGGGCGTGGTGCTGGCTTACAACCTCCCCGGCATATCGCAGGATCTCAAGCTTTCGCGGCGGGCCTACGCCGGCATATTTTTGGGGGAGATCAAGGATTGGAGTGATCCGTTGATTGCCGCCACCAATCCCGGCGTCAAGCTGCCGAAGCTTACCATCGTGACGGTCGTGCGTCAGGATGCCAGCGGCACAACATTCGCTTTTACCAAACACCTCGATGCCATCAGTGAAAAATGGCGGAGTCAATACGGCGCGTCTACCCTCGTTGATTGGCCCGGAAATGCCATGCGCGCCAAAGGCAACGAAGGCGTTGCCGGCCTTCTTTCCCATTCGGTGGGCAGCGTGGGCTATGTTGGGTACGAATTCGCGCATCGCTACGGACTGCAAATCGCCCAGCTCGAAAACAAGAACGGCCAGTTCGTCAAACCAGAGGAGGAAACCCTCCGAACTGCATTGGCCTCGGCCCAGATGCCCGAGAATATGCGCATTTATGTTCCCGACCCGGCGGCTCCCGGCGCTTACCCAATTGCAACGTTCACGTGGATTCTTCTGCGCAAGAATTACGGAGATCCCGCCAAAGCCCGGGCCATTCGCGACGTGTTCACCTGGTGCCTGAGCGATGGGCAGCAATATGCTTTGGATCTCGGCTACGTCCCGCTACCCCCTGAGGTATTGGAAAAGGCCATGGCTGCATTGCAATCCATTCAACTTTGAAGCGTGCTGGCGTCGGCCTAGACCATGGCGAAGTAATTCCCTTTAGTGAGGAAGAGGAGTTTATGAACAAGAACAAACTGTTTCTCAACCTGTTTTGTGACAAGGAAGCTGACAACTTCACCGCCGGACAATCTGTTTTTAAAGCGGGAGAATCCGGAGAGACAATGTACGTGGTCATTGAAGGGGAAGTCGAAATCGTTGACGGGTCGCTCATCCTGGAAGTCTCTGGGCCCGGCTCTATTGTCGGTGAATTGGCGCTGATTGATGACGAACCGCGCAGCGCCTCGGTGATTGCCAAGACCGACTGCCGCCTGGTGCCCGTGGACCGGAAGCGTTTTCAATACATGGTGCAAGAGACGCCGTTCTTCGGCCTTGCAGTAATGAAGATGCTTGCCGATCGGCTGCGCAGCAAGAACGTGAGGACCCGCTCCAGCGTGGAGGTAGTTAGCTAGCCACTTGTCAGAATTGGTGGTGGCACGGCGTATTCCGATCCGAGGCGATTACGTGTCGGCGCAATTGGTCCACAGCTTTCCACGCGTCCCCCCCAAAGGGTTCTGGAGGAGACACTTCGGAACTCTCTTTTTTCCAAGCTCAACTAAATTTCAAGTGGTAAAGCATCCAGTAAACCACCACGCCGGTGACGGAAACGTAAATCCATAACGGCAGGGTCCAGACGGCGATGCGGCGGTGTGCTTCAAACTTCAGCCGCCACGCCCGGTAGAGTGTGGTGAGGATCAGGGGAACAATCACCACCGCCAGAATTGTGTGCGAAGCGAGCAAGGTGAGGTAGAAATTTCGAATAGGACCGTGGCCCGGGAAGCGTGTAACTCCGTGGTAGTAGTGGTAGGTGAGGTAGCAGACAAGAAAGATGACCGAGGTTGCGAAAGCCGCAACCATGCACGCCTTGTGCGCGGGAATGTTCCGCTGCCGAATAAAGTAGTAGCCGCAGACCAGCAGCATGGCACTGAGGGCATTGAGTGTGGCATCTATGACGGGAAAGAAGTGGAGCATGGGTAACCTGTGGGCAATCCTTCAAAGCTAAACGGGTTTCGCGGGAGCTTTCCCTACGAAACGCGATCAAACATTAACAATACAAAGACCAAAGGCAGGTAGAGGATCGACGCCAGCAAGAGTTGCCGGGCGAAGACGTTGGTGCGCTGGGCTGCCATGCGCACACTATAATAGAGGAACCCCACGCCCAGAATTCCCGCCCCCACCAGATAGACCTTGCCCGCATGGCCGGTGAATGCCGGAATCAGGCTGATGGGCAGAAGCGCCAGGGTGCAGCCGATAATCTGCCGGGCTGCGGCTCGCCCGGTGTTGTCATTGCGCGGCAACATCTGCAAACCGGCGCGGGCATAATCCTCGCGATACATCCAGGCGATGGCCAGCAGGTGGGGAAATTGCCATAAGAAAAGGATGCCGTAGAGGACCCAGGCTTCACTGCCAAGGCCGTTGCGCACCGCTGCCCAGCCGATCAGTGGTGGCACCGCGCCGGGGAACGCCCCCACCACGGTACACAAAGGGGTTTGGCGTTTGAGCGGAGTGTAGAAAATCAGGTAGGTGGCCAGCGTCGCCATGGCCAGCATGCTGGTGAGTGGATTGGCAGCGATCCAGAGTTCCGATCCGCCCACTATCGAAAGCAAAAGGCCGAAAGCCAGAGCATGTCCGTGCCGCAAGCGCCCTGCGGGAAGCGGGCGGTTGGCCGTCCGGCGCATGAAAGAGTCGCTGCGGCGTTCGAGGTATTGGTTCAGCGTGCCCGTGCCGCTTGCCACCAGAAGGGTTCCCATGAGTGTGTGGAACAGCAGCCACCCATTCAGCGGTCCGGAGGTGGCAAGGTAGAAGCCCACCAGTGTGCTGACAAGAACGAGGAAATTTACCTCAGGCTTGGTCAGCGTCCAGTAGTCCGCCAGGTAGACCAGCCACGCCGGCCGCCCGGAAGAGACGGGCGCGGAAATCGAATTTTGAGTGCCCTGAGACATGCTGTGGGTTGATACTGCTTCGCGGCGCGATAATCGCGCTGCCATCTTACTTAACGGCTTACGCCCGGCGTTGCACTAAGTCGTCGCTTGATGCGGCGAAGAAGCAATCTTGATTTCCTCTTTGGGAGCCAGCAGGAACCGCCGTGACTGATAGGTCAGGTACAGGCTCGTCAAAAGAATCAGTGCGCCCGTGGTTACATGCGCAGTGGTGATGCCCACCACGGGTTGCAACGGCTGCGGTGCACTGCGCGCTGCCAGCTTCATAAAATACGATCCAATACCCAGGAAGACCTGCAGGAGAACCAATCCGCCCAGCAGCATGGCGGGACGCAGCAGGCCCGGCTGTTTGGAAAACCGCATCATAACGGTGGACACCAAGTGTCCCACCATCAGCGTGACGATGCACGCACCAATTACATGTGGCGAGATGATTCCATCTTTGGAATGCCGATAGACCGCGCCCAGAATCAATTGCACCAGAATCAATCCCGTGGTGATGATGGTGAAGAGCTGTAACGGTGGGCGTGCGGTGTCCTCCACCTTGGGCTCATCCCATTTCCAGTCGGCGCGAGTGAAGAACGCGAGGCTGCAATTGAGGCAGAAGAAAATCTGTCCCAGTGTCGCGTGCGCGGTTGAGATCGCCACGGGCAGATAGAAGAGCACGGTGATTCCGCCCAGCAACGCCTGCGCAAACACCGCCATCACTGATCCAAACGCCACCCACCTGAGCCAGCGCCGCGATTCCACGCGCCAGATCCAGAGTGCGAGGATAATAGTAAGGATACCCACGGTGCCGGCGATCATCCGGTGGCCGTGCTCAAACTTCACCCCACCCACCATGCGGGGCATGCGGAAGGTTCCAAAAGAGGTGGGCCAGTCTGGAACCGAAAGACCCGCGTCGTTGCCGGTCACCAGAGCGCCGGCAATAATAAGGAGAAGAGTGCAAGACGCGATGAAGGTCGCGTAACGATGAAGCCAGGGACGGTACTCTGTGGTCGTCATGGTCATTGCCCTTGGAAGTATCGGTTCATCGGAAGATCTGGGGATCGGGTGAGCATGAAAAAGCGCCCGCCATCGTTGCCCATTGTTCAGGCAATGTTCCGATCATCGGCTTGCCGAATCTATTTCCGTCTCAATTTTGCCACTCGTGCCTGCAATTTGGAATCGTCCTCAAGTTGCCCGCTGTCAGTTTCGCAAAATTGTACCGATATCTATAGATTAGCACATCGGATGGGCTAAATAACACCACCGTTCGTCAGGAATCGACGGCCTTTTAGAGAAGAAAAGTGTGAGAGACTAATTTCGTGGAAAATCGCCCGAAGCGCAAGAGACATTGTGTCAATATTGCGGTATCTTAAGCAACGCCGTTGGCATCGGACGCCGAACATCGACCATCGAACCCCGAACGCCGAACTTTGTCTTAGGATGCCTTGAACTTGAAATCGACCGTCTTGGTCTCTTTCGCGCCCACCGTCACTTTCTGTTCCTGGTCGCCAAACGTTGCCGTCCACGCCCCGATGGTGTAATCCCCCGGCGGCAGGCCTTTGACGGTAAATGTTCCGTCGGTGCCCGTAACGGTAAAGAAGGGATTGGAGGTCACGCCGATCCACGCGCGCATCCACGGGTGCTGGTTGCACTTTACCGGGATCATCACTTCCGCGTGCATAAATTTCTGTTCGATGGGCGCGGCGCCGGGCGTTTGCGACATATTCCATTCCCGATTGTTTTGCGGCATGGGGTGGATGTTGTGGGTGGTGTCGTCGCTGGAAACAATCTCCAAAATCTGACCGGCCATTAGGCCCAGCACATGCGGCGAATACATGCAGCCCGTTTGCGTCAGGGCGCGGTGTTCCGCCGGAGGGGCAAACGAGTATTTCTCCGCCCCGGCTTTCACATAAACGAAGGCGTTGGGCAGTGTGCCGTTGGGGTTTACAGTTCCGTCTTCAGCGAAGACGGGGGCATGGCTCTTCTGCGTGCAGGCGGAGTCCTGGTCCATATTGATTTGCTGTGGCTGGGGGCGCGCGCCCTCAAAGGTGATCTTGCCGGTCACTTCGCCCACCGTGGTTGGATCAATCGGCGTGGGGGCGGTGGTCGTGCTTCCCGTCGCTGGCGTGGTCTCTGCCTGTTTTTTGCTGCACGCCACCAATCCCAGAAGTATCAAGGCGGTAAGAATCCAAATCCAATTGCGCTTATTCATGAGTGGGGTTTTCCCTCTATATTCGTCCATCGCGGCGGTCACGCCGCCGTATCATTATATATACCTCAAATCACGCAGTTGCTGGACCGCCCTGAGAAACCTAATACTGTACGGGTTCAAACAGGACGCACGTTGGAGATGGCACATCCAGCTTGGTGCCCACGGGTGTCAAATGGCCGGTATCCCCATCGATGCGGAAGAGCACGATTGAATCCGAATCCTGGTTGGCGGCAATCAGGTAGTGGCCGGTGGGGTCCATGCCAAAGCTGCGCGGCGTCTTGCCCTGGGTGGAATCGGTTTCAACCGGCGTCAGCGTCCCTTTGACGGGGTCGATGGCAAACACCGCAATGCTGTCATGCCCGCGGTTTGATCCATATAGGAATTTTCCAAACGGATGGACAAAAATCTCCGCGCAGTCGCTTTCACTCTTATAGCCCGGCGGCAGGGTGGAGACGTCCTGGATCTGCGTCAGCCGCCCGTGCGCCGCATCGTAGGAAAAGGCGGTTATCGTTGAGGCCATCTCCTGGATGACGTACCCAAACCTGCCGTGGGGGTCAAATGCGAAGTGGCGGGGTCCGCTGCCGGGGGCCACGGCCACGGTTGGCGGATTGTTGGGGGTCAAAGTCCCCTTGGCGGCGTCAAAGCGGTAGACGTAAATTTGGTCGGTTCCCAGGTCGGCGGAGACCGCAAAGTGATTGTCGGGCGATACGTAAATGGAGTGCGCGTGCGGCTCCTTCTGACGCCCTGGGTCCACACTGTGCCCCGTGTGCGGCAGCACGAGGCGGGCTTTGCCCAGGCTGCCGCCGGAAAGAATGGGGAACAGTGCCACGCTTCCCGCCCCGTAGTTGGCCACCAGCACGTACTTGCCGGATTTATCGACTACTAGATGGGTGGGCCCAGCACCGCCGGAATCCACTGTATTCAGCAGGGTCAGCTTGCCGGTTCGGTGATTGATAACGAAGGCGCTGACGCTGCCCGTTTTCCCTCCCTGGTAATCGCCAACCTCATTCACCGCATAGAGATAGCGGTGCGTTGGGTCAACGGCGAGGAAGGCGGGACTGTTCGATGGCGCCGCCAGGCCCAGGGGGGTGAGCTGCCCGGTGCTCATGGAGAGCTTGAATACGTAGATTCCCTGGCTCTTGCCGCCGGTGTTGGTACCAATATAGATGAGTTCGTCAATCCTGGCGAGGGACTTTACCAGCGCAGTCGCGTCACTGACGCAAAGGGCTGCGGCGCAGAGTGCCGCGAGCAGAAGGGCGGAACGAATGAGGTTTTTCATGTCCCTATGAAACCGCATTCCGGGGCCGAAACGCAAGTGGAGTTTGAATCGTGCCGGGAGAGGAGTTTTTGGACTCCCCTCCCGTCTGGCCAAGTCCATGGGATTTGGGGCGGGTTGATTAACGAAGCTCGGTGTGCTCCCTCGCGTTGGCAGATACGCTGGCCCCGGTAGCCGGATTCAGTTTCGTGCTGGAGTTTGCGTCAACCGTCGTGGTCGAATTGTTTCCCGGTTGCGTGCTTGCGGTGCCAACCACTTTGGCGCCTGCATCTGAATTCAAGTTAGCGCCCGTTCTTGCCTCTGCTTTGCCGTCGGCGTTCGCCTGCGTGGTTGAGTTTGTTTCTGATTTCGTCTGGAGGGGCTGCTGATTCTTCTTGTGCCCCTTCTGTTTCTTGGCTTTGGCATTGGCTGAGGCGCGGGAGGAGTTGTTGGCATTCGCCTTGACCTTGTTTTTGGTTTTCAATTGGGTCTTCGTGTTGTCTGAGGCCTGGGTGGAGCCTTTCACGATTCGTTGTTGGCCTTCGCGGGCATCTAAACCCGTCCGGTCAGTCGATGAAGTCGAAATGGCTGAACGTCCAATCCCGAGATCGCCTTCTCCGCGGGAGGTGGCGCCCAATCCCCCGCGAAGCTGCGCCCACGCGGGGGCGGTCAAACCGAGCGCAAGAACTAATCCGGAAGAGATCGTTGCCAGTGACTTTTTCATAGTCATCGTTACCTCCATGAGAATTTTCGGACGAATGAGGTGTTTGCAAGAAATCTGCCAAATTGTCTGGGTCGCTGCCCGAGATTTGTAAACGATAGCAGGATAAGGGCCTGGAGGATCAACATCTCGCGCGAGACGCATTATGCAGGCGTTTTATCGTGAGTAGATTTTACACTCCGCTCTAAAATTAGGGTTTCATGTGTAAAAAATACATGTGGCACATTGGGTGGGCGATTCGATGAAGTCTATGGTGAGGGGTATGGAGATGGCCAAGCGCCGTGCCGTACAATCGATCGATTGCAGGTGAATGTATTTGGAGGTATTGGTGTCCCCAAGCCACGGTGTTTCACGGTTGGTTTGAAACACCCCCCCCTAATTGAGTCCAACTTCAGGTTCGCTGGGTTTGGTGAATGTTCCACGTGAAACATTCTGCCTATCGGATTGTTATTGGGCAGCTTGGAGACGAATGTTCCACGTGGAACACTCGGTGGCTAAACGAACTCCTCGTGCCGTAAAACCTCCCAGCGCCCAAAGCGACTTGATCCTCACGTTTCACGTGAAACCCCCTCCCTGCACTCAAAACATTGAGGAAAACCATAAAAAGGGCAAAAACATCCCACGCAAAGACGCAAAGTGGCAAAGGCGCAAAGCAATTGTGAGATGACACCCTTTGCGCTCCTTTGCGCCTTGGCGTCTTGGCGTGAGATTGTTTCACCAGCGGCAACGATCCCCTAGCCACGAACTTCCCTTGCGCCGGGGAAACAGACGTCCTACAATTCCCAGCGTGCTCGACGAAACGCGCCTTCGCCACCTGCTCGAACCCTTTGGCCTCGACCTCACTCCCACCCAGGCCAGCCAAACCCTCACCTACCTCCATCTGCTCCTTCGCTGGAATGAGAAGATCAATCTCACGGCGATTCGTAACCCGGCAGAGTGCGTTACCCGGCATTTTGGTGAAAGCCTCTTCCTCGCCCGCCACGCACAGCTCCAGGACAGCCTGCTCGATATCGGCACGGGCGCCGGCTTTCCCGGCCTCGCGCTCAAAATCGTCTTTCCCGAACTCATCGTCACCCTGCTGGAGCCGGTCACCAAGAAACGGGCCTTTTTGAAGGAGGCCGCCCGCGTCTGTGGCTTCACCCAGGTCACCGTCCGGGGGGATCGCTTGGAAGAGCTGGCAGACGCTTCCCCTACTCCCGAATTCGACACTGCCACAATGCGCGCCGTCGGAAATCTCGACGTCTTGATCCCCCTGGCTGCCCAGTGCCTGAAGCCGGGAGGAAATCTTCTGCTCTGGTTAAGCCAGGAGCAGGCGGCCGGGCTCCCCACCATTCCTTCGGGATTGGATTGGCAGGATCCCTTGCCGATCCCCCTGTCCCGAACCACGGAAATTTGGAGCGGTAAGAAATCCAGTGGCGCGGAGTAACGACTCGATGAGGATTGGATTGCAGGCGTGGGGGAGCGAGGGCGACATCCAACCCTTCACCGCGCTTGCCGCCGGGTTGGTCAAATCGGGCCATGAAGTCACGCTGGTGGTGACCGACAATATTGGCCGGGACTACAGCGGCCTCGCCAGCCGGTTCGGTTATAAGCTGATTCCTGTCCCAAACCCGCAAATGGCCTCCAAAGAGGAATCCGAAAAGGTCTGGCGACAGATCATCGACTTGGGCAACCCCATCAAGCAGGCAGAACTGGTCATGCGGTATGGCTTTGACCCTGTCATGGAGCGCATGTACACGGCCGCCCGCAACCTCTGCGCGTCAAATGATGCCGTCCTGGGCCACTTCTTTGTCTATCCTCTTCGTGTTGCCGCGGAGAAGGCTGGCGTACCGGTCGGCACCCTCAACATCGTTCACAACTGCCTTCCCTCAAAGTTCATTTGTCCGCCGGGGTTTCCCGATCTCGGGGCGTGGTCCTACCCTTTGGGATGGTGGCTGGTGCGCACCCTGGTAAACCGAATCTTTCTGCCGCGCGTTAATGCCCTCCGCACCCGCGAAGGACTTCAACCCGATGGAGACGTCATGACCCAGACTTGGGCGGCGGACAGGCTGAACCTCATCGCCGTAAGCCCTCAAATCTGCCAGCGACCGCCGGATTGGGACGATCGGCACAAAGTTTGCGGATTTCTGAACCCCCCAGCCGGCCTCGCGTCTGAGGATATACCGCCGGGTTTGGAAAGTTTCCTGGAGGCTGGCGACCCCCCCGTATACTTCACCTTCGGAAGCATGATGCCCATCAGCCTGGAATACATCCGGGAGACGGCAGCTATTTGGAGCGAAGCCGTACAGCAGGTCGGATGCAGGGCGATACTTCAAATTCCGTGGCAGGACCTATCTGTTTTCCCATCGAGCGAACAGACCTTCACCGTTCAGCGGTCTCCTTACAAAAAGGTCTTTCCGCGTTGCTCACTGGTCGTCCACCATGGCGGGGCAGGTACGACGCAATCGGCTCTGCTCACCGGACGTCCCGCCATCATTGTCGCCCACGTGTCCGACCAGTTCTTCTGGGGAGCCGAACTGGAGCGGCTGGGGGTGGCCGGTAAGACACTTAACCGAAAGGGATTGAAGCCAGCAAAATTGGCCGCGGGTATTGCCAAAGTGCAGACGAATCCAGGGTTGGCATCGGCCGCCTCTGTCCTGGGGCAACGCTTGGCCGCGGAAAACGGCGTTGCGACAGCGATCGACCTGATCGAAAGGAAGCTGGGAGGCCGAGAATAAGCACGCCGGCCGTCTGCCGCCCCTATCTAGCTAACATATATAGACTATGCTTCTAAGAGATGCCCTGCGCCGTCCGTCCTTTCCGCCGGAACCACTGGTAAACCCGCCGCCGGACGCTTAAAATAAAGGCCACAGGGCGATGAATGCATTCAGGAGGTGACGGCATGGCAACGGAAAAGGCGACATTTGGGGCGGGTTGTTTCTGGGGGGTGGAGGCGGCGTTCCGCCAGGTTAAGGGTGTCACGGCCACCGCGGTGGGATATATGGGCGGCGACCTGAAGAATCCCACCTATCGCGACGTCTGCACGGACCAGACCGGGCACGCGGAAGTGGTGGAAGTAACATTTGACCCCGCGCAGGTTTCCTACCAGGACATTCTGAAAGTCTTCTGGGAAAACCACGATCCCACGCAATTCAACCGGCAGGGTCCCGACTACGGCAAACAATATCGCACTGCGATATTCTTCCACTCGCCGGAGCAGGAAGCCGCGGCCTGCGCCTCAAAAGAGGCTCTGGACAAGTCCGGAACCTACAAGAGAAAGATTGTTACGGAAATCTCTCCCGCGTCGGAATTCTGGCGGGCGGAGGAGTACCACCAGCAATACCTGGAAAAGCGCGGCATGGCGAGTTGCCACATTAAGTAAGGTGTGAAACTGCATGCTGATCTGCCCATCCTGCGCACGATTCGCCCATCCTCACCATGCGCCGGTTTGATTGATGGGCACAAAACCGCACGGCTGCGTGCCAGCCCTGGACTTGGAGCCTGCTCGCGGCCTTTCCGCCCCCCAACAGCTCCATTGCAGAAGTTGATTTCCATGCGCCATCAACGTTTGCTGTTGTTTTTCCTCCAGTGCCAAGATAATCTCTCCGGTTGGAAGATACTGTTCATATTCAGGGAGAATTCATCATGGCACCGCTTGATCCGGCACTGCTTGAACTTTTTCGTACCTACAATACGCCCACCGTTGCCAACGCGATTGAAGTCTTTGACGTGCGTCCGCGCAACGAAGGCTTTATGCGCCCGGAAATCCGCTGCATCTTTCCCAACATGGGAGTGATGGTGGGTTATGCCGTTACCGTCAAGATCCAGTCGATTTCGCCGGGCGGAAAGGGATCCGCGATCTATCCCACCGAGCACTGGAAGGACATTATGAAGGTCCCCGCGCCGCGCGTGGTGGTGGTGGAAGATATTGACGAGCCATCGGGCCTCGGTTCTTTGTGGGGGGAAGTGAATGCCAACATGCACAAGGCCATGGGATGCGTGGGCACCGTCACCAACGGTTCCGTGCGCGATCTCGATGAGGTTGAACCGCTCGGCTTCCACCTCTTCGCCAGCCACATTGCGGTTTCTCATTCCTACGTTCGCATTGTGGAAGTCGGAACCCCGGTGCGCATCGGCGGCCTTACGGTTCGGCCGGGCGACCTGCTGCATGGAGATAAGCACGGCGTAACCAACATTCCGCTCGACCTGGCCACCCGGATTCCCGAAGGCGTCCAGACGGTGGAAACCATGGAGCGCCAGATCATCAACTATTCCAAGTCACCTGAATTTACCGTTGAGGGGCTCACTGAACTCTTTCATCGTCTGCGCCCGTAAACGCGCCCGGGCTGAGCTGTGGCCGACGCAAATCGCCATGGCCGACCGTGTGTAAAACCTTCACCTCCAAATCCGATGGGGGCGAATTCGAAAATCGGAAGGGAGAAGAGACAATGCGTAAAGCGATCTTGATAGTGGGAAGCTGCGTGGCACTCGCCATGGTTTTGACGTTGATGACAACGGCTCAGCCGCTGCCCTCGTCCCAGGACGATTTGCAAAAATGGGGACCTAATGACCGCAACCGGCCGGAGCCGCCCATCATCACTCCGGGAACTGCCAGTACGCAGGACCAGCCGGGGAAACCTCCGTCAGACGCGGTGGTGCTTTTCAACGGCAAGGACCTGTCCAACTGGGTGAGCGTTAAAGATGGCAGCCCGGCAAAATGGACCGTGGGCGACGGTTACTTTGCCACCGTGCCAGGAACCGGGTATATCCGCACCGTGGTCGCTTACGGTGATTGCCAACTGCACGTGGAATGGTCCACGCCTGATCCGCCCCGCGGCACCGACCAGGATCGCGGCAACAGCGGGGTCTTTCTCCAGGGGCTTTACGAAATTCAAGTTCTCGATTCCTACAATAACGTGACCTATGCCGATGGCGAAGCCGCCGCCGTTTATGGCCAGCATCCTCCCCTGGTGAATGCTGCCCGGCCGCCGGGGGTTTGGCAGACCTACGACATCGTTTTTCACGGTCCGCGCTTCGATTCGAAAGGAGATGTGACGCGGAAAGCCAACGTCACCGTCTTTTATAACGGCGTTTTGGTGCAGGACCACGTGGAACTGACCGGTCCCACACAACACCACCAGCGCCCGCCCTATCACGTGATGCCGGAAAAGCTGCCGCTCGCATTGCAGGATCACAATCACCCGGTGCGGTACCGCAACCTCTGGATTCGCGAGCTGAAAGACGGGGAATAATAAATGAAGGGTGAAGGCTAAAGAGTAAAGGCAAAAGGCTGAAGGTTAATTCGCGCAGCGTGGAGGATTGATAGTGTAAGGATGGGAGCATTAGGCAAAAGGATGAAGGGTGGAAGCTAATAGGTAAATCGGATGGGCAAGGGTAAAGGGCTGAAGGTTGAAGGGTGAAAGCTGAAGGGTAAAAGCTAACCGAGAAGTCGTGGGCGGGGGAGTATCCTCTTACCCTTTACCATTTATAATTTACCATTTGCCTTCAGCCTTTACACCTTACCCTTTAGCCTTTAATTCCAGCGCACCAATGCAATTCAAACTTCACCCTTCATACTTCAGCCTTCATCCTTCACCCTTTATTAGTTATGACCTCTCCTTCCGGGCAAAAGTATTCGCTGTGGTTCATGCCGGAGGGAGAAGTGTGCGAGCGCCTCACTCTGATTCTCCAGCAGCTGAGCAGGCGATTTGAGGCGCCGGAATTTCCTCCGCATGTCACCGTGCTGGGCAGTTGCGTGGGTGAGCGCGATGAGATGGTTCGCCAATCGGCCCTGGTGGCCGCCACCCTGAGGCCCTTTACCATCCATTTGGGTGAAATAGACTTCCGCGACCAGTACTTTCGCTGCCTGTTTGCTCACGCCGGGCCAGTGGAACCGTTGCGGGAAGCTCACGAGGCTGCATGTCGGACATTTAGTCGTAATCCTGATGTTGAATTCATGCCGCACCTGAGCCTCCTTTATGGAAATTTCCCTCAAACCATGAAAAAGGACATAATGGCGGACTTGGGACCACGCCTTGACGTCCAGTTCGAGGCAAGGACCCTTTACCTCTTCCACACCGAAGGGCCGGTAAGAGACTGGCGAAGAGTCGAGAGGTTCGGGCTGTAGTGGAATCGCCACAATGCGATTTGGGCGGTTTTAGGCATTTTCGCCGAAAATTTTCGAAAAATTTAAAACCCAAAAGTCAACGCGTGTGGTTGCCAAATCAAAATTCGAACGGAGCGAACCATGCTGGTTGTTCACGTAAACATAAAAATCAAGCCCGAGTGCATCGACGCCTTTAAAGAAGCGACCATCGCCAACGCGCGCGAGAGCCGGAAGGAGCCGGGCATCGCGCGTTTTGACCTGGTGCAGCAGATTGACGATCCCACACGATTCGTTCTGGTGGAGGCCTATCGAACCGTGGAGGCCACCGCCGCGCACAAGGCCACTGCTCATTACGCCACGTGGCGCGACCGCATGGAATCCCTGATGGCTGAACCTCGTTCCAGTGTGAAATACTCAAGCGTGTCCCCGGAAGACGAAAGTTGGTAAGAAAAGCGAGCTTCCGCAGATTACCCAGATTTCACAGATAAAAAGAAGGTGTCTGGTATCAGGTGTGAGGTATCAGCCTTCCGACTCCATGCCTGAGTTGCCCTTGTCCTGATTCCTTTCTGCGTAATCTGGTAAATCGGTGGATAACCCTATGGCCTTCGAATTCGCCACAGCATCGCGCATCACTTTTGGTTCGGGAACGGTCAAGCAGGTGGCTCCAGCGGCCAGACAATGGGGAAGCCGCGTGCAGCTGGTCACTGGCCACGACCCCGAACGCTGGAACCATTTTCGCGCGGAAATTGAAGCCACCGGTGCCCACTGCTCTGCCTTTGCGGTTGCGGGTGAACCCACGGTGGATCTAATCGCCCAGGGCTTGCAGCAGGCGCGCGCGGAAAAGTGCGATGTGGTGATCTCCATTGGTGGCGGCAGCGTTATTGATGCGGGAAAGGCCATCGCCGGTCTTCTCCCCAATCCTGGAGAAGTGTTGGATTATGTGGAGGTGGTGGGCAAGGGGCAGCCGCTTCTGAATCCCGCCGCGCCGTTTATTGCAGTGCCCACAACGGCGGGGACAGGATCAGAGGTCACACGCAATGCGGTTTTAGGGGTGCCCGCACGGCAAGTGAAAGCGAGCCTGCGAAGTGCGTTCCTTCTGCCGCGCCTGGCGGTGATCGATCCGGAGCTGACTCTGGGACTGCCGCCAGCCATCACCGCGCACACCGGGCTCGATGCCCTGACGCAATTGATTGAGGCCTATGTTTCCGTTCGCTCAAACCCCGTCACCGATGGATTCTGCCGGCAGGGAATTCCGCTGGCGGCGCGTTCATTGAGGAAGGCATTTCATCACGGGGATGATGCCGCGGCGCGAACTGATATGTCGCTGGCGGCGTTGTTCAGCGGTATGGCGCTTGCCAACGCGGGATTGGGTGTCATCCATGGGTTTGCTGCCCCGCTGGGTGGCAGATTTTCGGCGCCTCACGGAGCGATCTGCGCGGCCATTCTACCCTACGGGATGGAGATCAACCTGCGTGCCCTGCGTGCTCGAGCCATTGATAGCGCTGCGATTGGCCGTTACGAGGAAGTGGCGCGAATGCTGACCGGACGCCCCAACGCCACCGCCGAAGATGGGATATCGTGGGTTTGGGAGGTTAGCCTTGAACTGCAAATCCCGCCCCTAACGGCTTACGGCATTGGAGATCAGGATGTGCCCACGCTCGTTGCCGAAGCCGCCAACGCCAGCAGCACGAAAGCGAATCCCCTGGCGCTTACCGCGGAGGAGTTGAGTGAAGTTCTGACGCGCGCGATGGCAGGGGAATGAGAAGTGAACGGTAAGGAGTAACAAAAGAAAAGTAACGACTCGCTTGATGCCATGCTGCCATGTGGGGTGCCCTGTGAAACTCAGATCTTTGATTGTTTTACTACTGATCCTCTGCGTCACTGGACCGTCGGCGCGCCCGCAGGAAGCAGCCAACCCACTGAACAGGAATCAGATTATGGAGCTGGTCAAGGCCGGCATGGACAACGGGCAGTTGGCGAAAAAAGTCGAGCGACTCGGCATTGATTTTGATCTGACGGACGATTACATCAATTCACTGCGCAAGATGGGGGCCCAAGAAATCCTTATTCAGGCATTGCGAGCCGCGCGGCCCCAACCGTTGAGTAAGGAGCAGGTGCTACAGCTGGTGGCGGGTGGCGTACTCAGCCAGCGCGCAGCGGCGCTGGTGATCCAGCACGGAATTGATTTCGGTGCGGATGAAGAGTATTTGAATACCTTGCGTGTAGCGGGCGCGGACGACTCCTTGATCGCGGCAGTGCGCGAGGCGAGTGATGTAGTTACAGCAGACCTGGTGGTTGCGACTTCTCCGCAAGCCGTAATCTATCTGGACGGAGAATTTCATGGCTATGCAAACGCTCAAGGTGAGCTGAGAATTAAGGCCAGGCTCGGTGCCCACGCCCTGAAAGTGTCGCTGGCGGGCAAAAAAGACTTCCAACAGAGCTTTACACTTGCCAGCACCCAAGCTGTGACCCTTAAGGTGCAACTCCTCGACGAACCGGGAAGCATTCGATTGCAGACAATTCCTGGGGCCAGCATTACCTTGGACGGGGCGAACCGGGGAAGCACCGGAGCAAACGGTGAAATGGTCGTGGGCGGAGTCTCTTCCGGACTACATGAGTTGCGGGTTTCGGCGCCGGAGAAGAGTGACCTCATCCAGAGCGTCGTGGTGACGCCGGGGCAAGAAACCCGCGTGGAAGCAGCACTGCAAGAAGTTCCTCCACCGCCCGCTCCGGTCGGCGCGAACCCGGAGGAAGTTCCAAAAGTGGGATCACAAAATGTTATTGTTCACCCTGCGACCACGGCATTTCAAGCTACTTACATGAAAGGAGCGCTCAGCTTCTCCTCGGGCATGTTAACGGTCGGCGATGGCACCGTGCGCTTTCAGTCCAACAATGGGAGGGACTCCCTTTTGCTCCCCATGGCCGACATTGATGAAGCTTTTGAGACTCGCGGCGACTTGGGAGCGAGGCACGACGTTCATGTCAGGCTCAAGAACAAGAAAGTTTACATTTTCATGAGCGACCAGTCAGCCGGACATGGGCCAGAGGGCATACAGTTCGCCAGGCAGGTTATTTATTTGATCAATCAGTCAACAGGTCGCAGCGGGAATAACCGGTAAAGGTCTTGCCCATCCGCCAACCACGTCCGGCAACCAGCTTTTCACTCTTTGGTCGCATCTGCCTCTCGAAGATTCCGCAACGCTTCCGCCTCCGATTTGGTATTCAACACAGTTTGCAGCGCATCGAGGGTTGGCTTTAACGCCCGCCCTTTGGCCACATAAAGCTGATACATCAGGGGGTAATATTTGGTGTAGGTCTCATCAAAGGCCAATCCGGCGTTATTGTTGGCGGACGGGCAGCGGTTGAATGACTTCGGCGCGGGATTGAGGGCCATGCACGCTTGATGAATTTCATCAAAGGCCTGTTGTTTCTGCTCCAGCGCATCATGTTCTGTAAACTTTCCAGCGTGAGCAGCGGCATACAACTGGCTCAATTGAGCGTGATACCGGTTCACGATTTCGGACTTGTGCGCGAAGAGCTCCGGCTCACGCAAAAGGTTTTGGTAAACCACGGATTTCTCGCCGAACTGCTGGCGAGCCACCTCGATCGCGGTAAGCATTCCAATCAAAGTAGCGGAAGCTTCCCCGAGGGTTTCCGGAAGTTTGCGTAATTCCCTGTTGGCATGAAAATCCTCGTGGGGAACGACCACCAGAAAGCGCTCAGTGGATTCATGCGCAAGAGATGTGGACACGGGCGTTTTACCAGTGGCGTTGGCATCCAGCGGATAAAAGAAAACATCGTATTTTCCCGTGTCCACGGTGCAGCCAGACTTCGTCCCACCCACCAGTTGCAAGCCACTGTAGGATTCCGGCAGTTCGAGTTTTCCGGTGTAGTAGCAACGATAACCCACATCGGCTTCCTGCGACTCTTTGTGGAAGTTCTTTGTCCGGCGGAAGCCCAGCTTTTTCTCAAGGACCTTGACGGCACTGACAAGGTCCTTACGGTCCGCCGGCGTGGAGGTTTGGGGCTGATTCGCGGCGGTCGCGCCCGAAAAGATAGTGGTCACCGCGAAGGCAAACCCAAGGATCCCTTTGAGGAATAAATTCCGCCGGGTGGTCACATTCACCCCCGGCAGAGGGCATGGTGTTTTGCCCCCGGCGAAAAGATCACCTGCGCTTTTAAGAAGAGGCATCAACTCAACCGAGTAAATCTTCTTTTCTACTCCCGGATCAGCTCCACGCGTCGATTGCGGGCGCGGCCCTGCAAGGTGTCATTTGATTCCTTGGGCTGCGTGGCTCCGTAGCCCTTGGGATCGAGGCGCGCCGCATCAATATGATACTGCGTAACCAATGCTTGTTTCACCGCGGCAGCTCGGCGGTTGGAGAGGTCGAGATTGTAGGCGTCGCCACCGATGTTGTCCGTATGGCCATTCACGTGGAGCTTCCACCCCGGGTTGTCTTTGAGCGCAGCGGCAATCTCAGCCAGCACAGGGGCTGATTCCGGCCGCAGTTTATCGCTGGCAAAGTCGAAGTAAATTCCATAGACATCGACGTGCCCTTCCTTCTTCAGCGTCTGTTCAATCGATTGTCCGCCCGCACCGGAGGTCGCGGGAGGATAATTGATTTGGGTAAGCTGCCCATTCCATGCGGCGAGGAAGAGTGCCATCTTTTCATCGTCCAGAACGTACTCCGCACCGGTATCCCGTCCGTGTGGGCAGCCCATGTGGATTGCGGGCAGGGTTACGCGCTGGCCGTTGAGCAGCAACGGAAATCCTGCATCCGTCGCTTCCGTCCTGGTGGCGTGGCAGGTGTACTTATCCAGAGTCGACCAGAAATCATTGGCGGGCACCTTCAAACTCGTAGCCGTGATCTTGTTGGCAAAAGTCAGATCGATGCCGCTGCCCGACTTGATGGCACGCAAGCCATCCTGGGAAAGATGGAACGAAGTGGCTCCAGGGATCAGGGCGGGAAATTTTTCCGAGAAGATTGGCAGGATGTTCACCGCGTGGATCAGGTCCTGCTGCCCGTCGGTGTGCAACATGTGTGACTTCAGCGTCGCGGCGTTGGCGGGAGAGGTGGTTCCAGGCCGGCTTGCAGGCAACTGCGCCGAGTAATTTGAAGTCACGCCTTCGTCTGACACAGAGATCACTGAGATCAGCACATCATAGTCACCCACCAGTGGTTCCGAAATGCTTAAAGCAATGGTCATGCCGGGTTTGAAAACAAGAGGACCCGAGTATACGGACGGATCGCCCGGCGTCAGCGCCGGAAAATGCAGTTCCGGACGGTTTGCCGCGGCAGCGAGTTGGGCCAGAGGACTGTTATCGGGCACCTTGACGCCAAGTTGCTTCAGCAGCGTGACCATGTCAGCAGGATTAGGAGCGGAAGCGGGGTTGTTGGGTTGCGCGCCTGGATTACCCGGACTTGAGGGCCCGCCGCCGGGACGCGTGGGCGACTGCGGCACGCCCGTCGGGATCGGAAATGAGCTGACCGTCTTCTCAATCTGGGCCACTTTGGGTTTGATGTGATAGTAATAAAAGTAGGCGCCCGCTCCGGCAATCACTAGACCGATGACAAAAATAACCCCGAGGCAACCGACGGCGAACTTGAGGAAGGATCCACCTGAAGAACCCGCTGGCGGAGCTTCGCGCGCAGTGGGAGTGGTATATGGGGTTGTCGGTGGCGCCATATAGGACGGCGGTGGTGCCTGCGGCGCCGGGACTTGTGCTACAGGAGGCTGCGCGACAGGCGCGGAAGGCGCAGCAATTGCTGCCCCGCATGCGCTGCAAAATTTCATCCCTTCGGATTGGGGTGCGCCGCAGTTTCCGCAGAATTGAGCCATCGTCTACCTGCCTTCTTCTTCAAATTTGCACTCTGCGGAAGCCACACATTAGCCCATACCCCTTAATACGGGTCTCCAAATAGATCAGGCGCAAAGAAGTGGTTCACGCAGATGGGCGGAGCATAGCACGCTTCCTTCACACAGAACAACTGACGAACCCGCGGAAATAGTTTATAAATAGCCTCAGAGTTCAATTCGATTTGGCAAAGGGAACAATTGAAAAACGACCGGAAGATTGGATTGATTGCGCTGGTGGCGGCAACGTATGCCATGGTCGCGGGTGGACCCTTTGGCCTGGAAGAGATCATCCAAACCAGCGGTTACACGCGTGGCCTGCTGGTTATTTGCATCATCATTCCTTTGCTTTGGGCGTTGCCCACCACGCTGATGGTGAGTGAGATGGCCTCAGCGTTGCCGGAAACTGGTGGGTTTTATGTGTGGGCAACGCGCGCGCTTGGGCCGTTCTGGGGTTTTCAGGAATCCTGGCTCACGTTCGCAGGCAGCATTTTTGATATGGCGATTTACCCGATACTTTTCTCCACCTATCTTGCGCATCTGGTGCCGGCGCTGGGCAGGGGGCCGATCCCGTTCGCCATTGGTTTGCTCATGATCGTGGTTTGCGTCGCCATGAATCTGCTGGGAACCCGTTTTGTGGGCAGGGGGTCGATCTACTTTGTTCTGGCGCTGCTTGCGCCCTTTGGATTGCTCGTATGGTTTGGCTTTTCCTCCCCGCATCCCGCCGTGACGCAAACTCACCTCACCAAGCCTGACCTTCTCGCCGGAATGCTGATCGCGATGTGGAATTTTATGGGATGGGACAACGCCTCCACCATCGCGGGTGACGTTAAGGACGCCCGCCGCACCTATTCGCTGGCAATGGCCATTGCGCTCGGCGTTGTGGTGATAACCTATCTGCTTCCCATTCTTGCTGTGGCCCATGCGGGAATTCCAGCCTCGGATTGGGAAACCGGCGCCTGGGTCACGCTCGCCGGCCGGTTGGGTGGGGAGAAGCTTGCCCTGCTCGTAACCGGGGCCGGGATGCTGGGCGCGCTGAGCACCTTTAATGCGCTGGTGATGTCGCTTTCGCGTGTTCCCTACGCCATGGCCCGCAAGGGGTTTCTGCCCGGGTTCCTGGCCAAAGAGAACGCGAGCGGGGCGCCCTGGGTTGCCATCGTGGTCTGCTCCATCTTCTGGGCACTGGCAACGATCCTGGGGTTTGAAGCCACGGTGATGCTGGACGTGCTCATCACCGGCCTGAGTATTCTGTTGGAATTTGCGGCGCTTGTCGCGTTGCGAATCAAGGAACCGGATTTGCCGCGCGCGTTCCGCATCAAGGGAGGACTTGCCGGCGCCATTCTGCTGGGTATTCCGCCGGCGATACTCATTGCCATCTCGTGCGTGCGAAATCACGCCGAGCGCGTGGGCCCCATCAATTCGCTGACGCTGGGGATTGCGCTTGTCTTGTTGGGTGTGGGGTTCTATTACATTGGCGAACGGCAAAGAAAGACCTCATAGAGATACCTGCCCTTTTTTTTCGTAAATGGGCGACTTGACTTGTACATACGATTCCTCTATCTTATATATACACTGATGGAGGGCATATCAATGGCGGTGACACTCACATCGATCAGGTTGGATACTCATCTCGCGGACGAAGCCGCAAAGGTTCTGGGCGTCAAATCCCGAACAGAGGCCGTTCATGTGGCGCTCCGGGAAATTGTTGCGCTGCAACGATTCAAGGACCTGATGCGGAAAAACGCAGGAAAACTTTCGTTCGCGGCCCACGGTGAGTAACCTAGCAATCTTCGACACTTCCATTTTTATCGATAACCTGCGCGCCGGGCGTCACCAGCAGCGGATTGAAACCCTCAATGGCCTCATTCGTCTATCTTCTGTCGTTTTAGCGGAGTTATGGCGCGGAGCGGGAGAATCCGCTGAGCGGAATTTCCTTCGAGCCTTGGCGAAGAACCATCGAATCTTGACGCCCACAGAAAATAATTGGCTGGAATCTGGCCGGCTATTGAGTCAAATCTCCACCGATAGAGGATTCACCCCTCACAAGCTGCGAGACCTGCATTTCGACGTCCTCATAGCCCTCACCGCGCGGTCAAATGGCGCTCGCCTGATAACCTCAAACCGCGCTGACTTTGAATTGATCCGAACTTACAGGGAATTTCAACTGGAAGTATGGTAGCGCGCAAGGGAGATCCGTGGGCCGGCAAACCCATTCCGCGTTACGCCTTCTTGTGCGATTTGATTTCGTCGTAGACGATGAGGGACATCACCACGAGGACCCAGACGGGAAAGACGCCCATTCCCGGAATAGCTTCAACAAGCAATCCGGGCAGCAGAGCCCATCTTCGGCCCAGAATCAGGAATAAAGCGGCTGCTGTTACCAGGTCAATCGCCCACTGAACCGGCGGCAGGAAGTCGGTCCACATGGAGAGAAAATCGGAGATGGCGGCCACGCCAAACGCCACGGCAAACCTGACGCGTGAGGGACGGTTGACGGGAACGATCTTCGCCCCCGCGCTGACCAAGACCGGTTGACTTTCGGTTTTCATCAACATGATGTTTGCCGCCCTGTTTGCGTTCCCTGAAACTCCATCCTGCCATGAGTGCGCCCGATTCGCAAGCGGGGCGAGGAAAAGCTCAATGGAGGCATATGTAGGATGTTAATTAATTCGTCCGGGTTGCGAGGATTATTTCCGGTTGCGTGCTAAGATTCGCTGCACACCGGTTTTGCGGCGGAAAGTTCCGGCTGCAATTCCTGCCAAGTCAAGATGAGCGAACAACATGCCGTGCAACGCCAGCCAATTGCGAGCCGAAGCCATACCCTTGGCTTGATTGCCATCATTGTAATCTGGGCATTTTGCGCGGCGCTGACGGCTGGCAGGCTCCGGGCCAGCGCGGGGTCAAGCCACATCTTCTTTTATCTCCGTGCCCTGATTTTCGAATGGTTGGTGGTGGGTTACATTGCCTGGGGGGTCAGGCGCCGTGGCGGCACGTTGCGCGGGCTCATTGGCGGAAGCTGGGAACGGGCAAGGGATTTTTGGCGCGACGTGCTGGTGGCGTTTCTCTTCTGGATTGCCGCTTTAACGGGTTTGGCCATTCTCCGGGTGGCCCTCCAGGTGAAGCGCACCCTGGATAACGTCCGCTTTCTGGCGCCACACACCCGAGGTGAAATCGTCGTTTGGATACTGGTGTCACTCACCGCGGGGTTTTGCGAGGAGACCATCTTTCGCGGTTACCTGCAGCGGCAATTTATCGCCTGGTCGGGCAAACCCATCGTGGGGATTCTGCTTTCGTCGGTCCTTTTTGGACTTGCCCACGCGTATCAGGGGGGAAAGCAGACGATCGTGCTGGGGGCTTTCGGGGCCCTGTTCGGGCTCCTTGCTGATTGGCGTCGCAGCCTGCGACCGGGAATGATGGCACATGCGTGGCAGGATGCGCTATCCGGTCTGGCGATTCGCATGATTGCGAAGTAGTGCACCAGGCGCGCCTCCGTGACAGGCAAACCAACGCCCGCGGCTACTGCCGCAGGGGGAAACCAATGATGAATCCGACCGGATCCACGCCGCATGCCCGCCTTCTCATTTTCTTGCTGCTCTCTCTCTGTGTGGCCTCGCCCGCGCTCGCGCAGAACCCCTGGGAACGCTTGCCGGAAACACCTTCGCTTCCCAAACCAGAGCGCAGCGGCACGGTGCCGGTAAATGGCGTCAAACTTTGGTATGCCGAATTCGGCCATGGGGCTCCCGTGATTCTCCTGCACGGGGGCCTTGGCAATTCCAACTATTGGGGGCTTCAGATTACGGCCCTTGCCCCTCATTTTCGAGTCATCGTGATGGACAGCCGCGGTCATGGCCGCAGCACCCGCAATGCCGAGCCCATCACTTATCACCAGATGGCGATGGATGTGATTGCCCTCATGGACGCGCTGCACATCCCCAAAGCCGCCGTGGTGGGCTGGAGCGATGGAGCCATCATCGGCCTCGACATCGCCATCAATCATCCCGAGAAGTTGACCCGGTTGTTTGCCTTCGGGGCAAATTCTGATCCATCGGGGGTGAAGGATCCGGGCCCAAGCCCCACATTTTCCGCTTACCTCAGCCGAACTGCGCAGGAGTACAAAAAACTCTCCCCCGCGCCCGCGGAATTCAGCGCCTTTCACGATCAATTGAATAAGATGTGGAATTCAGAGCCACACTTCACAGATGAACAGCTGCGCTCCATCACCGTCTCCACCTGGATTGTGGATGGCGACCGTGACGAAATCATTAAGCGCGAAGACACCGACCACATGGCGAACCTCATTCCTGGCGCGGGCGAACTCATTCTGCCCCGGGCCAGCCACTTCGCATCTCTTCAGGACCCGCAGCAATTCAACGAAGCTCTATTGCACTTCCTGATCGGTCTCTAACCGCAACTCGCGTTGGTTGATCTGAAGTTGCAGGCCGCGCTAACAAACAGTCCTCTCACCGCCTGCTGTATAATGGCAACTTCGGGAGGGCAAGAGGAAAATTCGGGCTTGGACTTCAGATCAACCTGCGCGCAAAATCATGGAAGGCACAGGCCTTCGGCCTTCGTCGACCGTTTCCGGTGGGTTCTGATCTGCCATGGGGCGCCAATCGCGCGGGACGCACACACAATGCTCGAAAATTGAGATGGGAGGCCAATGATGTTTAGGCCAACGAAGTTGTTCATCTGGTGCGCGGTCGCCGTGGCGCAAGCGACACTGGTTGGCGCCCTGCTCCAACCCCAATCGATGTCCGCGTCTCCCGCCTCGCCGCAGGCCGCGGCGGATCCCCGCGTGGCCTGCGCCGGCGACGTGCAGAATCTCTGCGCCAACGTTCCGCAAGGTGGGGGACGAGTCCTCGCCTGCCTGAAGCAGCATCAGGACCAAGTTTCACAGGGCTGCAAGCAAGCCATCCTCAGTACCATGCAGCGACAGGGAGGCGGTGGCACTGCCGCTGGTCCCTCGCCAACTCCCACGCCGACTCCCGCGCCAACTCCGGCTGAGCAGCCCGGAACCGGCTCCACGGGCACCGCCCCGTTCGCTCCTGCTGTCCAACCTGAACACCACGCTTCCTCTGCCCCTCTTTCCGGCAAGGGAGAGCGCTACTACCTGATGAAGCAAGTCAAAATCATCGATCAGGCCTTGGGCCAGGGCAGACCTGCCTACGACCTGATGATTCCAACCACCTGGCAATTCAAAGGCTGGGTGAATATAAATGCCACTGATGGCGGGTGTTTTGCCGATTGGTTCGCCGTGATCGGGGACGCAAAGAGTCCTGACAACTCGATGGAACTGCAGGTCCTTCCCCAGTCTACGTGGCAATACATTGACGATCCCACCGGGCAGCGCCAGATGCAAGCGCAGAACCAGAGGGACGCGAAGGTGGGGATGAAGCCGTGCCCGGTGCGGCCCCCGATGTCAGCGGCGGATTTCCTGCGTCAGGAGATGATTGCCAAGTACCGCAAGCAGGCGGAGCTTATTTCAGTCGACGCCTTCCCGGAGCTTGACCAGATCGTCAGGCATCGGCTCGGCCTGCCCCCCGCTGGTGCGGGCGCCGCATCAGGAGGGATTCGCGTTGATGCCGCCCGGGCCCGCCTCACCTTCACCGACGATAAAGGTCAGCCCATGGAGGAATGGACATCCGCGGCCGTGGTGGTCCGTCCTATCCCCATGGGCGGCCACACCGCCTACGATTGCCACGCCATTCTGGTGATGGATTTCCACGCGCCCATGGGTAAGCTGGATTCGAACGACCGGCTCTTCAAGCTGATGGCAAGCACCTTCCACCCCGAGCCGGATTGGCAGAAGTGGAGCAACGGCGTCATCGCCACCCTGTATCAAAAAAAGCAGCAGGAGCAGGCGAAACAGCAGATGATGATCGCGCAGTTTCAGCAGCACGTTGCCGACACCATCGTTGGCGTCACCGAGAATTCAATGGCCGGCGCCCAACATGCGGTCTATGGCGAAAGCCAGATCATCCGCAGCGTGCAGACGTTCCGCGATCCCTCAACCGGCGCGACCTTTGAACTCAGCAACCAGTTTGACCACGCCTGGCTGAATGGTTCGAATGAGTACGTCATGAGTGATGACCCGACTTTCAATCCCAACGGCCATTTGACCGGCAACTGGAATGAGTTGCAGGTGGTGCGATAGACGCTTTACAGAAAGAAGCTGCTGCCTGTGGCCGGCTCGGGATACTGTCGCGCTACGAACGTGAAGATTCAGCTTCAATTGTCCGCGAAGGGCGGTATTTCCGCTCTTCGCCGTTGCCAGTTGAACCTCCACGCGTGAGCGGATAGACTGTTCCCCATGGCCATCAATCAAGATCTTCCCCTTTCCGATGTCGAACTTGAGGAATTGACAGAATTCTTTGAGTCGAAACTCGTTCCCGACGATGCGATGAATATTTCCATGCTGCATGGCTACTTCACGGCCATCGCCATCGGGCCGGCCACCGTCATGCCCAGCGAATGGCTGCCCAAAATTTGGGGCGAGGGCGGCAGCCCAAAGCTGGAAACACTCGAACACGCCCAGAATGCTATTGGCTTGATCATGCGCTTCTACAATCAGGTCATTGATACCTTCATGCAGACGCCGGAGGATTTCCTGCCGTTGATGTTTGAGGATGAGGTGGATGGAAAGTGGGTGGTTGCACCAGAGGATTGGTGCGTGGGCTTCACTATGGGCGTCTTTTTGCGGGAAGAAGCTTGGGCGCCACTTTTTGAAGATGAGGAATCAGTTGGAATGCTCGCTCCCATTATGGCTTTTTCCGTGGAGAGCGCCGGGGGAGAACTCCCTGAAGGGCCTATGCCCGACGAGGTACGCAAGAATTTCATCAGTCTCCTGCCGGAGGCCGCGCAGGCCATTCATGCCTATTGGATGCCCAACCGCCTGAAAAAACCGCATGGACACGTGGCAGACTCTATTCCCAAGGTTGGAAGTGCAAAGACCGGCCGCAACGATCTGTGCCCCTGCGGCAGTGGCAAGAAATACAAAAAGTGCTGCGGCGGCGCCGCGAAGATGTGAGTAAGACGGATGGCAATGTCGTAGCTATTGAAATCCCAGAACCCTCCAAACGAATTTCCAATCCTCAGTCCGCTGCCTGGTGCAGACACCAACAAACCGGTGTCTGTGTGTGCCAGCGGCAACGCTGTTCCCTTCAGAACAGACAAAATACCCCGATCATGCTTTAATATTTGAGAAAACCCTCAAACAATGGGAATCTTGGGGATGGACCATAGGAGAACACAACAGATGACCGTAAAGGGAAGACTTGCCGCAACGCTGTTCGCTCTCACTCTCGTCGGCTGCTCATCCGGGCAGACCACTGCTCTGCTGAATGGAGAAGCCCCCAGTTCCGGAGGAATCCGCAATGAGGTCATCAACGACCCCACGCTGAACAACATGGGTGCGTTTCAGGTTCCTGTGCCCGCCAAGTGGCACTTTCGTGGTGTGCTGGACCAGGGCGCCCCGTGCGTCGGCTTAGCCTCAGCCGTGTTCCGCGCCACCAGTCCCGATGGCTTAAGCTTCGCGGAACAAATGCCCATGCTCGGTTGGTCCTGGGGCACAGGGATCGCTGCCAGGGCGCCACGCAATAACGGCTGCCTCCCCCTGAAGAACGCGATGAGCGCGCAGGACTTTCTGAAGTACCTGGCGGCAACATTGAATGTGGAATACGTTGCCGACAACCCGGTCCCAGCGGAAATGCAAGCCAAGGCCCAAAAGGTTTTGGACGACTCTGCGTTGCCATACGCCGCGCAGTATGCTGCCAGGCACCAGCAGCCTCCCAAACAGACCGTGCAACTGGCGGCGGCGATTGTTCGCTACAAAAATGGCACCTTCCAGATGAAGGGCCGGCTTGGGACCTCGGTGAATTGCACGGAGATTTATACTCCGGGGTTTAGATCCATGTTGAGGGGCGTGCCGGACCAGCCGGGCTGGACGAATGATTCATGCCGGGCCACCATCGAATACCTGGCTGCCCCGGAGAACCAGTACGATGCCCTCCTCAAGCAGTGGGATCGCCCGGAAATGCAGGTCCGTGGCAGTCTTGAGTGGAATCGGCAAGTGATTGACCGGCAGAACCGCATGGCGGCGATGCGCGATCAGCAGATGAACGCGCAGGCGGCGGCCCAACGCCAGGCCAGCGCCAACCAGTTCGCGCATGACCAGGCGGTGCGCCAGCAGATGCATGAGCAGTTCCTGGCCACCATGCAGCGCGGCACCGACATGTCCATGGCGCGCGCCGCGCAGGTGGCCAACACCAACCACACCATCGCGTCAGACTGGGTGGACTACTCGCTTGACCGGCAGACCGTCCTTGACCCCAATACCGGGCAGCTCAGCAAGGTTTCAAGCTCCGCCAGCTATACCTGGATCGATAGCTCCGGCCACACCAGCTTCCAGACCAATGATGTGAATGCCGACCCCAACGGCACCTTGCGCGGCACCTGGACACGCCAGCAGGTGGTGCACGGCGACGGGACCCAATAGCCATCCCCATGACACAGCCACTCCTGGCTGTGAAATGCATCACGGCCACTGGCCATGCTGCAAAAACCGCACCCCGATGGATCGCCGGCTGGTGCAGACTCCTGTTGTTGGGAGTCTGCGATCCCGAAGGGACTTTGTGGGTCTTAGAGAACCTCGCGAAAGCCGGCTGAAACGGTCCCCTGGGGAAATCGCAGACACTAACACACGATTGTCTGCGCCAGCCGGGGGAAACTGCAGGGGAAAATGGTGTCAGGAACGTGTGAAAAAATGTGTTTTGAGGATGGCGGAGCAGGGATAAGGGGGGAAAATGGTGTCAGGAACCATTTTGGAATAGGGCCATATTATTTTAGAGGGAGAAGCGATAGGATCCGGATATGGGCAGAGCGAGGCGAGTGGATATTGGCGGGATGGTTTATCATGCGTGGAACCGAGCGAACTTCCGCTCACGGCTGTTCCGAGAAACTGCGCATTATGAAGATTTTCTCGGGATCGTGGAAGAGGGATTGAGCTTTGTGCCCATGCGCATTCTGGCATACTGCCTGATGCCGAATCATTGGCACCTGGTGCTCCAACCCCGGGCGGACGGAGATCTGAGCAAGTTTCTGCGACGCATCACCCTGACCCACACGCAACGTTATCACGCGCGCACCCGGACGGCGGGATACGGGCACGTCTACCAGGGGCGCTATAAGTCGCTGCTGGTCGAGTCCGACCAGCATTTCCTGACTTTGGTTCGCTACGTGGAAAGAAACGCCAAGCGCGCCGCCTTGGTGAAAAAGGCGGAGGACTGGCGGTGGTCCAGCGCTCACACCCGCGTGTACGGAAACGAGAAGCAAAGGAAAATGCTAAGCCCGTGGCCGATGGCCGAGCCGCGGCATTACCGGGAGTGGCTCAACGCATCGCAAGGCAAGGAAGAAATTGAGAATATCCGCTACGCGATAAAGAAAAGCCGACCGTATGGTTCGGAGGATTGGCGGAGGAAGGCCGTTGCGCAATTCGGATTGGAAAACACCATGCGCAACACCGGACGCCCAAGAAATGGTTCCTGACACCATTTCTGACCCTTGACACCATTTCTGACCCTGACACCATTTCTGACCACTGACACCATTTCTGACCACCATTTCTGACACCCTGACACCATTTCTGACACCATTTCCTCCCCTAACCTTGAGAATTCCAAAGGACAAGGGTAAATCAGATCATCGCTTTCACTGCTTCGGACTAAGTAAATTTCAAATTCGCGCACTTCGCGGCCAACTTCCTTACTCCAACGGCGTCAAATCTGACGGTAATTTTCACGTCGTCGCCTGCCCCTTCGCGTTCAAGCACAGTCCCGCTTCCAAATTTCCAATGCGAAACTCTGCTTCCGGGGCCGAATGCATCCACGGGGTCCTGTCCCATAGGAAATATCAATACAGGCTGGTTATTGGGAGCGGCACGGTTCACTTTAATCATTGGAGGTGTAAATTCGTCGGCCTCGACGATTGTTGTTTCTGCTGGTGCCTCCCCGTCATCCTTGTGAAATTCCGCCACGATCGCCTCAAGTTCCTTGACCAACGTGTCATCCTCGGCTGCCCCGTCGTCTCTCAAACCGGGCTCGATACCCAGTTCTTCGAGGCGCTCGAACACGGGTCGCATGGCCCGTTCTTCATCGCGGAAAAATGCACTTCCCCGGATGCGCGTAAACTTCCAACCCAAGCGCTCAAGAATTGTCTGGCGCGCAATATCATCAGCAAGTTTTTCAATTGGATGCCAGCGATCGCCGTCGCATTCAACTGCGAGGCGCTTACCGCCTCCCTCCACCACCATATCGATACGGTAATATCCCACCTCCCACTGGCAACGAACCTTGAAGCCTTTATTAACCAGGATGCGCAGTACTTGACGCTCAAACTCGGATTGCGTGCGCGGTTCCTCCTGCTTGAACAAGCGAATGGTAGACATTGGGTTTTGCGCATGGATGATGAGGTCCTGGCGCAGATCCCCAGGCTTTAAATCGTGGGACGGATCCAGTGAGTGAACAACCCACAATTGGTCCTGAGCCCGGCTGGCGGCCACATTGTATCGTTTCTTTGTCGACTCCCAGGCACCTTCACCCTTCTTTGCGATCGGACCGAGACCGTGATCCTTGCCACTGTCGATCATCGACAGAAACATGATATGACGCTCGTCGCCCTGGAACTGGGCCGAATTCCCACAAATAATCCGGCGCCGCTCATATTCAACGGGATCCAGTTCCTTCCGCAGCTTCGCAGCAATAAGGTTGGCCTGATTCTCGCCCACCATCGAGATGACCCCAATCGTCTTCCCTGCATATTTTGGGTGCTTACACATCGCTTTAATCAAGTCGACGATTGTGTCAGCTTCTTTATGGTTCGATTGATTTTGAGCTACACCATCTACGCGAAAGGCAACGCACGATGGCTTGATTGGTGTTGAATTGGACTCGCGCAAAGGACGGATTCGTCCGTTATAAGAAAGCTGGTTGCTAAACGCAATGATCTCAGGGACGCAGCGGAAATGTTCGAGAAGACAAATGGCGTCCCCAAAGGACTGTCTTCCTAAGTCATAAATGGAGAACCGATTGTCAAAGAGCCTCGAATTAGGAATGTCGCGGATATGGGTGTCAATCAAGTTATGCACTAAGCTCTGGTCCTTGCCGACTGCTTCAGGGGTAACCTGCTCATGATCACCGACGACAATTACCTTGTTTGCTTGGTACATGGCCACCAAGGCGTTTAAGTCGGCCTGGCTCGCCTCATCGATTATGACTACGTCAAAGCGTGTCGTGGCTGGATCGAAGTTCTCCGCTGCAACGGCGAGTGGCATGATCCACACCGGCACGGCCTTGGCGGAGAGCTTCATCAGCTTACGGGCCTCAGCCTGCAGTCTCCACAAGAGATCCTTTTTCTGAGTGGATTTGATTCTCTTTATTGTATCTAGCCAGCCGACGAGCGCCTGCCGTACTGAGTGATTGTTTTGGATGCGTTCTATCTGGTTAATCCAGGCCCGAAGGTCGATGAGTGAAATAGTCACTTCGCGGAGAACTTTGCGGTTGTGCTCTATCTGTCGTTGCAAAGCCTCTGCATCGAGCGCATGGCGCCGATCAAGCTCCTCGGTCACCTGTCGGCATGTCCATGCGACGGAGGGATCGCCAGGCAAGGTTCCCCCATGGTGCGGTTCGACTCGATGAGCGACCGCAGATGCCCATGCCGACGCCGCTTTGCCCAGTTTCTCAAGCAAGATTCGACGAGATTCTACGGTCGTAGAAATTTCACGGAGACGGCAAGTATAACTGTAAGCCTCTGCGTACTTCTGCGTGTCCTTGGCTCGCATTGCAGTTAGGAGATGGCTGATGCAGCCCCGTTCGTCGCCCACGTCGAGCAGTGCCTGTATTCGCCGCGACAGCTCTGACTCACATTCTTCAAGGTGGATCCGGCGAACCTGGGCTTCTAGAATGGGCGGAAGAATGTGGGTACCCGCATTTTCAGTGAGGTCATAATCGGCAGTAAGGCTTGGTTCGCGCGGGGTACTAGCCAGGGCCTTTTCGAAATCGAGCCCGCAAGCTTTAAGCCTACCAACTAGCGGTAGCCAAACCGCTTGGTGCCAGTCGAGGCAGCGGCGAATCTCCTCAACGAGGGGCAGGGCTGATTGCTCAGGTTCTGGCCCTAATTCGTCGAAGCGCTTACCGCCGTTACGGCTGAGGAGCTTGTTCCATAGATCTCCGATTTCTACGCGAAATCGCTCCAGATTTGCTAGTAGTTGCAGTGCCCGGAAATGGTCTTCACGGTCGGGCCGCCCAGCGGCCACTTCACAGGACTTAATAAGATGGCGCCAATCTTGTCGGGTCAAGAGCTGGACCAGGTTCAATTTCTTGCCTGCGCGGAGGTGGGCCAGGATTTCATCTAGGATCTCGCACTGCTTGACCAATGTAATTTCCGATGATAGTCTGGCCCGATGATGCATGACCAATGAACACTGGGCGGATAATTCGCTCGCCCTTACGATTTTGGCTGCAAGCGTTTGCCAAACTTGCCGCTGTGTGCCGCCCTGAATTCCCGCGACAATAGCATGTGGGCGCCACGCTAACTTGCGGTAATGCTCGGAGAACTCCCTGCCCAAATCCTCGATCAACTGTGCCAATTCTTTGCTGGTGACGCTGTTGGGGCTACGCCAAAGTTCGACCCTAAAGCTGATGTCCGAGGCCACTAAGCTTTGAATGTCTGAAATAAGCGACTGGAAATCACTGACCGGAAGTAAGCAGTCGAACACCGGTAAGGCATATGTGGCATCGCGTTCCTCGGTGGTACTAAAATCGAGGTTTGTCGCGTAAAGAGCCGCGAGTTCTTCCAGAGAAAGCGGCAGTGGACTATCTCTTGCTACGGGCCCGGGCAGCCAAGCGCTCGCGTCGGCGTGTCGCCGGACATATCTGGCAGCCTCCGCTGGAGTGATCGCTCTGTCATGAGTTTTGATCTCGCGATATTCGCTCTCCAAAGCTTCGCGCAATCGGGCTGTGAGCTGGCGATTTTCTTCCAGAATTTTGCGCCGCTCTTTCACACGCTGCTCGATTTCAACCCGCAATGATGAGACGGACTTCTTTGCCAATCGCGCATTTATCTCTGTGATGGAGGTTTCAAGTTGACGCCGCGATTCGCGATCACCACCGACAGCTGAAACGCACAACGGGCGCAAGTCCTCCGGGATTTGATCCCGCAACACGCGTAGAGCCTTAGGGGTGTGACTTGTCACCAATACAGTTTTCCCCTGCGCCAGGAGGTGTCCGATGATGTTTGCGATGGTATGTGTTTTGCCTGTGCCGGGGGGGCCTTGGACAAGCACGCTCCCTGAAGCTGCCAGCCTCCGAATGATCTGCATCTGTTCTTCGTTCGCTTCTTTGGCGAGGAGAATCTCGTCGTCGATTGGAGGTGTGATTTGAGGTGTCGAGGAATCACCGTTGTTGCCTAATCCACTCTGTTGTTCCTCGGTCTCGGCAGAGCTTTTCCAGTCGTTTGGCATTCCGACGATCTGGCCGAATGCTGAAGGAAAAAGTTCTTTGTGCTCAATGTCGTCGATGATTCGCGAAATTGCGTTGGTCACGCCCTGCACTCGCCTGCGCACCAGGAGCATCGGTTCACGCCATAGTCGGGGATATGACTCGAAGCCACTCTGTGGTTCCTCAAGAAATTGCCCCCGCGTAGGTGATATCGTTTGCACAAGTGCCGTCATGAATCCCTGAGTGTCGGCGAAACCCATAGGATGGTAATTCGCGCTAGACAGCTCTTGCTGGCGGGCGTTGATGCCGCCGGCATTGAGGCCTTCAAGGTCAATTAGTACCGAGGTGTATATCTCAGTTTCACGCTCCGTGTCGGTCACCCTAAACTCTGGCTTCTTAGCATCGAAAGAAAGTTCCGCTCGTTTGAGTACAAGGGGGTGATGAATGCGCACGTCTTCAAGCTCCATTACCGAGCGCACTTGCCAGTTGAGCATGCCGTCGGCGACCATAAGTTCAAGCTGCTCGCCGTCCTTTTCCAGGAGTGCATGCAACCCGTAGAGCTTTTCGAAGAAGGCGAGCGCGCCACGCGCGCGGAGTTCGGGTTCCACCCACGCCTTGCGAATGGTGATCCAATGCCTCCAAGCATCCGTTCTAGTGGCATCATCTGAGAAGGCGAAAGTGACCGACTCTCCATTCTCTGTGACCTCGTTTAAACTAACGGCGTATTCTGGCTCTTTTGTCGGGTCGTCCCAACCTGAGATTAGCCAATTACGTAGATTGGAGGGAGGTTCAGGACAATGCGTTAACTGGGCTCTATTGACTCTTAATTGAAACTCGACGGGGGGCTGCCCCTCACTCGCTACCGGCCGGGTTAGTTGGATTGAAGGGTGTTGAGGCAGCCGACTCAGAGGGATTACTGAGACTTGCTCCTGCAAGGTTCGTTCAGGGCGGTAGCGGAGTCGGTTCACCTCGAAGAGGAACTTGAAGAGGCGCAGGATCCGGTCCTTGGGCGAACGAGCATCTTCGGCGGGCTCATTTTGAACCATAGAAGTCCTCTTCTCAATATGATGGCTTTATAGAGTTTACCGTGGATTCATCCGAGCCGGTAGCGAGGAGTTGTGCGTCCTCTGCACTACTCCGCGGCATTCAATCCGGCCCAAACAAAAAGAGGCGGGAGGCGGGACAGGGATTAGGGGCGGAAGGACCAATTACGAATTAAGAATTAGGAATTGAGACCTGGAACGAACACTCCGAGGCAGAATTCTTAATTCGTAATTCTTCATTCGTAATAGTCCCCGTGTCCCGAATCCTGACGCCTGGCACCTAACACCTGACACCTTTTTCCGTAACCCGTGTCCCGAAACCTCGAAATTCGCAGGACAAATTGACTTGCGCAAAACGCGATTTTTGCGCGCGGGGACCCGTCAATGCCCACCATCGGATAGCTCTTTTCGCGTTATTTCAAAAAAAGGTCAATCTAAAGGCCTATTTTTTCGCGGCTCAAAAAAAATTCCGGAGTCGGAAAATCAGGGTTAGGGATTAGGGGTTGGGGATTAGGGAAAAAGCATTCCGGATTCCGAATTCCGGATTCCGCATTTCGGATTCCGCGTTTCGGATTCAAGATTCAAAATTCAAGACTCCGGATTGCGCATTCCGGAGTCCCAATTCCGGAGTCGGAAGTGCGGCCACTCCCAACTGCCTGCTGCCTACAGCTTTCCGCCTACTCCTCCCTAAGTTCCGCCACTGCCTGTTTATATCCCGAGAGCAGGATGCCGACGTCGCTGGAGTAGATCAGGAAGCGGACGCCGCGGCGGCGGCCTGCACCTGCCCAAAGGCTCCAAAAAGCGCGTTTGAGAACGAGCGGTTCATGGCCTTTGACATGAGAGCTCGCCGGTGCTTTGCGCGCGCGTGATGCGCGGCATCAATTCAACGGAAAAGGAGGTGACGCCGCTGGCGGCAAGTTGAAGCGCCAATTCCAGCGAGCCGAAGGGACGTTGGAAGCCAATCACGGTCTGCTTGCAGCGATAGAGCGCAAGATCGTTCTTGCCGGTGGGATCATTTGAGCCGTAGCAGAGAACCTGTGCGATCACATCCGCATCGCGAAACAGTTCCGCTCGCGATGGGGCAAGCCTGGCGCCCTTTTCAACGTAGTCAGCGTCGCGATACCCGGTGTTAAAGTCGGCGCCCGCTTCCACCAGCAGTGGAATCCGGCCTTCAGAAGACTCGGCACAACCAGTGGAACCAGCGCCACACGGAGCGTGCCGGGAAAGGTTTCCCTGGCAACACCGACGATCATTCGCGACCTCCTTCAACAAATTTTCGCATACCCCTTGACGAATCGATGATTCATCGGCATTATAGATGAGTCGTCTGCATCTTCTCCCTTCGATTGTCAAGCCAAGGGGTTCGATTCGCAAGAACCTTTTGAGATTGATGCCGCGTGGAATACGGTGCCCCTGCAAGGGTTTTAGGGCGTCTGAAGGAACTAAGAGAAATTCTTATAGCTGGCAAAAATAATCCTTGCATTTGGGGAAATGTTCCTGTAATATCCCAAATTGCCGCTACGAAGGCGAACAAAGAAATAGAAGGCGCGGTTGGTAGTTGGAGTCAGCCGAGCTAGTAATGTTTGGACATCGACTCGGTTGATTTTCCTCGGAGGTCGATACGCATAAGGCTTTCGGATAAGGGCTTGAGGCAAGTGGGTCCCCTGTAAGGAACTCTCCCGCCTGTGTCAATCCCCGAAGCTAAAAGCAGTCGAACTCAGCGGCCATAAAGGCGCGCACTAGCTATTGGCGTCTGTATGCAGTCGCAGAGGGCATAGCCAAGTTGCTGAGCTTGGTCTCATCCCGGAAAGCCGGGTGGAATCAATCCCAGCATCTTCGCGACCCTGTCGAATGACGGGCGCAAAGTTGCGGGCAGGGACTCAGAATGACGCGAGTCGGTTTTGAGTCACCGATGCTCTTTGAAAATTGAATAGTGTGGCGTCTACTTAGTAGTCGTAGTCGTCAGTTTTCAGTTACCAGTTCTCATGCCAAGTGGGAATCACGGGGCTGGATTTGGCGGCTACAAACTGTCCGGGTTGGATCCGGGCAGTGAAATAAAATAGTAAAGGCGAATCTGTAAGACGAAGATCGGTTGACAGTCGAAATTGAAGATCTGAGGTAAAGGCTTTTCCCAAGGCTTTTGCTGAGGCTTGTTGGGCGTAGGCTGGCAACTGGTTGATGTGTTGAGCAGATGTTATGGTCAAGCTACTAAGGGCGTACGGTGGATGCCTTGGCGCTAGACGGCGATGAAGGACGCGGTTACCTGCGAAAAGCCTCGGTGAGGGGGAAACACCCTTTAACCCGGGGATGTCCGAATGGGGAAACCCTGCCGGGAAAAACCCGGCAACGGCCCGCTGAATACATAGGCGGGTACGAGCTAACCCAGGGAAGTGAACCATCTCAGTACCTGGAGGAAAAGAAAACAACAGTGATTCCGCTAGTAGCGGCGAGCGAACGCGGAATAGCCCAAACCCAGTCTTCCACAAAGCTGTGAAATGTGAAGTGTGACGTGTGATGAGCAAGTATTTTCTGCCAACCACAAGTCACAGGCCACATGTCACTGTTTTGTGGAGGGCTGGGGGTTGTAGGGCGTGTGTCGGTGTAGAACCAAAGAGTTACCAAACCAGCAACTAGTCGAACGTCCTGGAAAGGGCGGTCATAGAGTGTGATAACCACGTAGACAAAAGTTGACTGGACTCTTACACGCGTACCTGAGTATCGCGGGGCACGAGAAACCCTGCGAGAATCCACGGGGACCATCCCGTAAGGCTAAATACGTTCTAGCGACCGATAGTGAACCAGTACCGTGAGGGAAAGGTGAAAAGAACCCCGGCGAGGGGAGTGAAAAGTACCTGAAACCGTACGCCTACAAGCAGTCGAAGGGCAACGTCCGCGCAAGCGGGCAAGCCTGACGGCGTGCCTATTGCATAATGAGCCGGCTAGTTATTGTCCGTCGCAAGGTTAAACGATGATCCCGCAAGGGGGAGTGAGCCGTAGCGAAAGCGAGTCTGAACAGGGCGTTCAGTGGCGGGCAATAGACGCGAAGCGGGATGATCTACCCTTGGTCAGGGTGAAAGCCGTGTAACAACGGCCGGAGGCCCGAACAGGTGTTGGTTGAAAACAGCTCTGATGAACTGAGGGTAGGAGTGAAAGGCCAATCAAATTCCGTGATAGCTCGTTCTCCTCGAAATAGCTTTAGGGCTAGCCTCGGATGTTTGCTCGCGGTGGTAAAGTACTCGATGGACTAGGGTCCGTTAACGGATACCGAATCCAACGAAACTCTGAATGCCGCGAAGCACAGTCCGGGAGTCAGACAGCGGGGGCTAAGCTTCGTTGTCGAGAGGGAAATAGCCCAGACCGCCAGCTAAGGTCCCAAAGCAATGGCTAAGTGGGAAAGGAAGTGAAGTCGCTCAGACAGCCAGGAGGTTGGCTTAGAAGCAGCCATCCTTTAAAGAAAGCGTAACAGCTCACTGGTCGAGCGGCTTTGCGCCGATAATTTAACGGGGCTCAAGCCATTTACCGAAGCTGCGGATTTGTAATTCCGCAAGGTTTTACATCTGGTAGAGGAGCGTTGAATGCAGGTTGAAGCGAGACCGTGAGGGCTCGTGGACCGCATTCAAGTGACCCTGCCGGCATAAGTAGCGATAACGGAGGTGGGAACCCTCCGCGCCGAAAGTCTAAGGTTTCCTGAGAAAGGTTAATCCGCTCAGGGTAAGTCGGTCCCTAAGGCGAGGCCGAAAGGCGTAGCTGATGGAAGGCCGGTTAATATTCCGGCACTGCGATTAGAACGTTACGACGATGCGGGGACGCAGGAGGTTAACGGAGTCGTCTGATGGATGGCGATGTGCGCTCCAAGGAAGACCTGGCAGGCAAATCCACCGGGTCGGTTTAAAGCCAATTCTGAGGTGTGAGCCGAAGGGCTTTGGCCCTGTAAAGTCCGTGATATCACGCTGCCAAGAAAATCCGCTAAGCAGTTTTAAGCGCAACCGTACCACAAACCGACACAGGTAGACGAGGTGAATATCCAAAGGCGCTTGAGAGAACACTCGTTAAGGAACTAGGCAAATTAACTCCGTAACTTCGGGAGAAGGAGTGCCGCGCTAGGGTTCATAGCCCGAGGCGGCCGCAGTGAAACGCGCTCCGCGACTGTTTAACAAAAACACAGGTCTCTGCTAAGTCGAATACGACGTATAGGGGCTGACGCCTGCCCGGTGCCGGAAGGTTAAAGGGAGAGGTCATGGGGAGCAATCCCCGGCAGCTTTGATCTGAAGCCCCGGTGAACGGCGGCCGTAACTATAACGGTCCTAAGGTAGCGAAATTCCTTGTCGGGCAAGTTCCGACCTGCACGAATGGCGTAACGATGGAGCGACTGTCGTGACGAGTGACTCAGCGAACTTGTAGTACCGGTGAAGATGCCGGTTTCCCGCACCTAGACGGAAAGACCCCGTGCACCTTTACTACACCCTAGCCTTGAACTATGGGTTTGTCTGCGCAGGATAGGTGGGAGGCTTTGAACCTTGCTTTTCGGGGCAGGGGGAGCCAACGGTGAGATACCACCCTGATGATTCTGTGGTTCTAACCTCGACCCGTAATCCGGGTCAGGAACATGGCTAGGCGGGTAGTTTGACTGGGGCGGTCGCCTCCTAAATTGTAACGGAGGCGCTCAATGGTTAGCTCAGGCTGTTTGGAAATCAGCCGTCGAGTGCAAGGGCATAAGCTAGCCTGACTGCGAGACCAACAAGTCAAGCAGAGACGAAAGTCGGACCTAGTGATCCGGTGGTTCTGTATGGAAGGGCCATCGCTCAACGGATAAAAGGTACGCCGGGGATAACAGGCTGATCGCTGCCAAGAGTTCACATCGACGCAGCGGTTTGGCACCTCGATGTCGGCTCATCGCATCCTGGAGCTGTAGAAGGTTCCAAGGGTTGGGCTGTTCGCCCATTAAAGCGGTACGTGAGCTGGGTTCAGAACGTCGCGAGACAGTTCGGTCCCTATCTGGTGTGGGCGTAGGAGATTTGAGGGGGGTTGTCCTTAGTACGAGAGGACCGGGATGAACAGACCTCTTGTGAACCAGCTGTCACGCCAGTGGCACGGCTGGGTAGCGAAGTCTGGAAGTGATAACCGCTGAAAGCATCTAAGCGGGAAGCACGCCCCAAGATTCGATCTCCCAAGGGTGCGCGTTCGCGTGCTACACGAATGCTATCCCTTTGAAGGGCCGTCGAAGACTACGACGTATATAGGCTGGATGTGTAAGCTCAGTAATGGGTGAAGCTGACCAGTCCTAATCGCCCGTTCGGCTTGGCCATAAATCTGCTCAGTATATCAACAATCATCTTCAGTTTTTCGCCTTTACTTTGGACGCCACACTATTCAGAAGACAGTTGCCAGTCTTCAGTCTTCAGCTATCAGCCAGGCTGCATTCAGCCTCTACTGATAACTGACGACTGATAACTGACGACTGTTTTTCCAAGTTTCCGGCGATCATACCGGAGGGGTCACACCCGTTCCCATCCCGAACACGGAAGTTAAGCCCTCCAGGGCCCATGGTACTGCGCGGGCGACTGCGTGGGAGAGTCGGTCGTTGCCGGAATTATTTTAGAAAAAGGCTCAGGTTTCCAAACCTGGGCCTTTTTCATTTGGGGCGGCCGTTGCTCACAGTCGTCAAAAGAAGGCAGTAAGCGGAAGGCCGCGGACAGGTGAAGGCCTCGTCGATTTGGAAGTCGTCTTGGTCGCTTTGCGTTTTCGCCAATTGTCAATTAGTATGCTGTGGAAAGGTAGACTGAGCCTGATCGAGAGCTGATTCAACGTTGCTTAATGCAGAGAAGATCCTTGACGCGATCTTGCGCGGCACTTCCGACGCAAACATTCCATTTGGCGGGCTCTGCCATCTGCTAAAAAGGTTGGGGTTTCAAGAGCGGATAAAGGGTAGTCACCATATCTATTGGAAAGAAGAAGTCGCTGAAATTGTAAACTTGCAGCCCAAAGGGGCGAGGGCCAAGGCATATCAAGTCAAGCAGGTTCGGGCCATCCTGCTCAAGTACAAGTTGGGAGGAAGCCTCAATGCCGAAATATGAAGTAATTATCTACTGGAGCGAAGAGGATCATGCCTATATTGCCGAAGTCCCGGATCTTTCCGGCTGCGCTGCGGATGGACAGACACACCAACAAGCTTTGGCCAATGTGGAGACCGTGATTCAAGAGTGGCTTGAAACTGCAACCGTGTTGGGACGGCCGATTCCCACCCCCAGGGGACGCCTCGTTTTTGCGTGATTTGCG